>OWJG01000162.1_pt1 | contig 56245 bp, 52 predicted proteins | sample 1732781 | NCBI WGS metagenome assembly OWJG01 (sample SAMN05065753, study PRJEB22554) | human gut metagenome | biome: ENVO:2100002; feature: ENVO:00000062; material: ENVO:00002003 | host: Homo sapiens | place: USA | reverse complement strand
ATCTACACTTCTAGCTTCGTCGGCAGCGTCAGATGTGTATAAGAGACAGAGACAATACAGCCCAATCCCCGGAATAGCAAAGATACTCTCTATAATCAACGCCCCCCCTAGTAGCTCACCTATATGCATCCCCATCATCGCAATAATGGGAAGCAGAGCATTGGCAAAAATATGCTTCAAGGTAATAATAGGGCGTGGGATTTGGCGCGCGCTTGCATACGCTACATAGCTAGAATCCATCACTTCTAGCATACTTGCGCGCAAAAGCCTTGCAGTGATACAAAGCGACATAAATGCAATACTAATGCTAGGAAGCACATAGCTGGCAACGCTAGAGTCCCACACCGCAGGCAGCCACCCTAAAGTAATGGCAAAAAGCCAAACTAGCAAAAACGAGAGCCAAAAATTAGGCATACACGCACCTATAAAGCACATAATGCTCACTACAATATCTGGGATTCTACCTTTATACAGCGCGCCAAGCACACCAAATAGCGTAGCAAACACACCAATAAGCACCACCCCTAGCCCCACAAGCTTCAAAGTCGCAGGCAAAAGAGCGAAAAACTCACCGCTCACAGCCTGCCCACTCATAAATGAAGTGCCAAAATCAAGCATAATAGCCCTATATAGCCATACCGCATACTGCCAGAGCAATGGCTCATCAAGCCCAAATTCCACCCGCAAGTGCGCAATCATCTCTGGTGTGTTTGGGAGATTAGATAGGGCAAGATACTGCGCTATGGGATCGCCTCCACCAAGGCGCAGCAGCATAAAAATCCCAAATGACACCACTAGCAAAATAGGCACAAGATACAAAATCCGCTGGCAAATTTGCTGCAACAATGGCATTATTGATACCACTTAGCTATAGGAAGCTCTGCGACAAGCACGCCCATATTTTCTTCTATACCTTTAATACCACTGCGTGCGATAGCGACATTGCGCTTATAGGCTAGCGGGAGTAGGATATAGCTTTGCGCAAGCAAATCTAGCGCGGCATTAAGGTCTTTGTGGAGCTGGGGCTCATTGGTAGCGCGGATAGCATTGTTGATATGCGTATAAATTGCATCTTTTTGTGAAAGGCTTTGCAAGAGTCCATACTCGATATGCCCCTGCTCCTGCATAGAGTAGAGATGGCTTAGCGGCTCATATGGCGCGCCCCAAGTCTGCGTAAAAGCAAGGTCAAAAGCATTGGCGATAAGGCGGTTTGCATACGCGCTAGGCTCAATACCTTTGATGGCAATGCTTATGCCACAAGTTTTGGCTTGCGCTTGGATAATTTGCGCGAGCTTTTTTTGCGATGGATTGTTGCTTACGAAAATAAGCTCTAAGGGTGCGCTTTGTGCTATGGGCTGGGTTGGGTCGCATTGGTGTGCTGGGAGAGCAGGGAAGCGCAAGGCTTGCAGTAAAGAAGTGTTTTTCACATAGAGACTTGTAGCAGGGCTTGCAAGATCTCCATAAACACTAGAGACTAGCGCGCTAGAATCTAAGGCTTGCATAAGGGCTTTGCGCGCGGAAGTGGATTCTAGGGCTTTGGCGCGTGGATTTAGTGCTAGGGCAATGGTAAAAATAGGCGCACTTATGTAGGCTCTAAGCGAAGTATCCCTGCCTTGCGCTATGACATTAAACATATCAAGTGAGATGAGATCTTGCCCATAAAGGACATCAACTTGCTTGGCTTTAAGCGCGGCAAGCTTGGCACTTGGGTCAAAGATGATCCTTGCCACTATGGTGTCAAAATACGGCACTTTGCCACTTTGCCTATCTGTGTAGTAGGGATTTTTGCGGAAAGTTACTGCGCTAGGGCTGCTGGAGTCAAGCATATATGCCCCCGTGCCAATGGGCAAAGCTCTAGCAGGGTCTTTTTGCAGCTCACTTGGAGAGTGGAAGCGAAAGGGGCGCACAAATGCTAGCTCATTAAGTGTGAGAGCGTAGGGGTATTTGAGTGTTAGGGCAATTGTGTGAGAATCTAGCTCTTTTATAGAATCTATCGCGTGGATAAGCCCTACCCAGCTATGGGCTTGCTTGTTTTGTAAAATTGCAGTGAAGTTTAGTGAGACAGCTCGCGCATCAAAGGCTTCTCCATTAGAAAATCGCACCCCCTTGCGCAGTGAAAATCTATAGGTCTTGCCATCTGGGCTAATGCTCCACGAAGTAGCTAGACTTGGGATAACATTACCAGATTTATCAAGCTTGGTTAGACCCTCATAGATAAGATTTTGCGCAAGCATTGCGTTTGCACCATAGCTTTGTGGAGTAAATGTGCTTATAGGGGTTGATATGGCTATGGTGATAGTGCTTGGGGTGGCATTGGCTACTTTTATGGTAAAAACTCCCATAAATACCGATATTTGTAGTATGAAAACTAGCCAAATACGAAAGCCTAGCCACACCCTAGCATAAGTGATAAATTGTGCTTGCACGATAGATCCTGTGAGTGGAATGACGTATTATATTATTATTTTTTAGATATGTGTAATACTTGGTGCAAGCTAGAATCTAGCCTAGCTATCTTTAGGCAGTGTGCCAGAAGAAGGCAGTGTGCCAAGGTGGGTGCGCAGCGTCTCAAGGTAGAGCTGGTAGTTGGCATTAGCGCGATCTTGTGGGCGAGTGGGGTGGTGGATATGATAGCCCGCAGCGCAAAACTTCAGCCTAGCACTTCTCCCCCCGGCAAACAAAAATCTAGCCACAAACTCCCAATCCTCTGACCCGTGCCCTGTGAAGCTCTCATTAAACCCACCTACTCTCTCAAAATCTGCTTTATAAAAGCTCATATTGCAGCTTCCAACATTTGCCTTGACACTTTTGGTGAAGCTTTTGGCACTTTTTTGGCTACATAGATAAATAATCCACGCTAAAGGCACGCAGCGATAAGCTTTCCAGCTTTTGTGCTTAAAGCTCTCTTTATACGCGTTTGTATCGCCATTAGCGCGACAGGCTAAAATCTCTTTGGAAGTGCTTTCACAAAGCATTGTGCGAGAGCCTCCTAAGCAGAATCCACTTTTGGCAAAGCGCAGATGATCGGCGATAAAGTGAGAATCTACAATCATATCGCCATCGATTAGGATAATGTAGTCTTGCGTGGCGGCTTTTATGCCCTTATTGCGTACCGCGCTGGCGCGAAATCCCTTGTCCTCTTGCCAGATATGGTGCAAAGGGCAGGGGAAGCTCTTGGCATAGGATTCTATAAGCTCTCTTGTATCATCTGTGCTGCCATCATCAGCGATGATCACTTCTGCTGGCAGTGGGGAGAGATCTCGCACAGAATCTAGCACTAAAGCCAAGCGATCGGGGCTATTGTAAGTGGTGATGATAAGCGAGACATCGCTAGGGGCTAGCGGATAGGTAATGCCGTGGGATTCAAGCATAGCGAGATAGCGTTTGTCATTGATCGCTAGGGCTTGTGGGTTGATATTGCTCTGGTGGTGGATATGGTAAGCCACCGCGCTAAATGTTACGCGCTTGAGCCTGCCACCTTGGAGCAAAAGCCGCGCGACAAAGTCTGTATCATCTCGCCCCCAGCCTGTATAGCCCTCATCAAATCCGCCCAGCTTCTCCCAATCGCTTTTATAAAAGCTCATATTGCAAGTGCGCACGACAGGCTTGAGATATGGAGTCTTGCGTAAATAGCGTGCGGTGGTGGAGCGTAGATTTGCCAAATATGCCATAAACCCTATGCGATAAGATTTAGCCTTTTTATGTGCAAATGCTATGGTGTAGGCGCGTCTATCGTGCGGATTTTGTGCTTTGGCGGCTAGAATCTCTTGGGTTGCAAAAGCACTGAGTCCTGTCCTAGAGCCTTGCAAAACCACGCCCCTTTTGGCAAAGCGCAGATGATCAGCAATAAAGTGGGAGTCTAAAATCATATCGCCATCGATTGTGATGATGTAGTCTTGTGTGGCAGCGGCAATGCCCTTGTTGCGACTAATGCTAACGCGAAACCCCTTGTCTTCTTGCCAGATGTGGCGCAGTGGGCAGGGGAAGCTCTTGGCATAGGATTCTATAAGCTCTCTTGTATCATCTGTGCTACCATCATCAGCGATGATGACTTCTGCTGGGATTGGAGAGAGATCACGCACAGAATCTAGCACTAAAGCCAAGCGATCTGGGGAATTGTAAGTGGTGATGATAAGTGAAGCACCTAGAGTGGTGCTAGCTGGGGTTGTGTTGGTCTGCATTGGGGGTTTGGTGAGAGAGTGCTTAGGCAAGTGCTTGAAATGGGCTATTTAAAAGTCGTGCCGCCATCGATAACGATTGTCTGCCCTGTGAGCCAGCCACTTTGCGCAGAGTCGCATAAGAAATACGCCGCGCCGGCTAAATCCTCTGGTGCGCCCATACGATTAAGCGGGGACTGCTCTTCAACTTTGGCGCGCACTTCTGCATAGTCTGGGAAAGCACGCAGTGCATCTGTATCAATCGGTCCGCCACTCACAGCATTGACGCGTATCCCCCACTCACCAAGCTCGGCAGCTGCGTATTTGACCATTGTTTCTACCGCGTTTTTACAATTTCCGTGCCCTGCATAGTTTGGCATATAGACAAGATTGCCCGTAGAACTTAGAGAGATGATAGAGCCACCACCTACTTCTTTCATACGCTTTGCCGCCTCTTGCGCGCCCACGACAAAAGCTAGCACCGTGGCGGTGTAAATGTTGTTTAGCCCCCTAGGACGCAAGCGCATAAAAGGTCCAAACCCACCAGCCACACTTTTGCCATAAATAATGGCATTACTTACGAAAAAATCCACACGAGAAAAATCAGCATCAATCTTGCTAAAAAGCTCGCTATACTGCTCTGGCTCTAGCACATTTAGTGGATAGTAGCAAGCTTTAATGCCATATTTAGATTCTACATCTTTAGCGATTTTGTCTGCTTCTTCTTCGTTTTTATTGTATGTGAAAGCTACATTAATACCATTTTGCGCGAATTTATACAAAATAGCCTTGCCGATACCACGCGTAGCACCGCTTATGACAAGTGTTTTACCCTGCATAGATTGATTAGAGCTTTGAGATTGTGTCATTGTTTCACCTCATAGTGTTGTAATGTCTGCTCGATGTAGCGTAGATTCTCCACGCTTGGGGCAAGCAGCGGCAGCCGATACTCTAAGCTTGGTATAAGCCCTGATAGATACATCGCTGCTTTGATAGGGATAGGATTGCTCTCGCAAAACAAAGCACAATTTATAGCATAAAGTTCATTATTTATAGCTTTTGATTCTTTAAAATTTCGCTCCAAGGCTAAGTGTGTGAGCGCAGAAATTTTATCTGGCAAAAGGTTGCCTGTAACAGAGATCACCCCTCTTCCACCATTGGCAAGTATAGGGTAGTTAATGGCATCTTCTCCGCTAAATATCGCAAAATCTTTGGCAAGTGTATTGAGCTCAACTATGCGCTCCATAGAGCCGCTGGCTTCTTTAATGGCAGTAATATTTGGCACATCTTCATAGAGTCGTATCGCCGTGCTTGGCTCGATATTTACCCCTGTGCGTGATGGGACATTATAGAGCATAAGGGGGATTTCCACAGATTCTGCCACGGCTTTGTAATGCTGATATAGTCCCTCTTGGGTGGGCTTGTTGTAATAAGGACTTACGCACAAAATCCCATCTGCGCCGCATTGCTGCGCAAATCGCGCTAGCTCTATGGCTTCGGCGGTGGAGTTGCTCCCAGCACCTGCTAGCACCTTTGTGCCACTATTTTTGCAGACACTCACGGCAATTTCTATGCACTCTTTATGCTCATTGTGCGAGAGCGTGGCAGACTCTCCTGTGGTGCCAACAGGCACACACGCATCCATTCCATAGCGGATCTGCCGCTCAATGAGAGAGATGAAGCACTCCGTGTCGATCTTGCCATTTTTAAAGGGTGTAATAAGCGCGCTCATCGCGCCACTTGGCATTTGATCTGCATAAGACATACTTCACTCCTTTTTATCGCATAAAATAGCCACGCTTAGCGTATCGTCTAAGAAATACTTTTGTGCCACGCGCGTAAGATCTGCTAAAGTCAGCTTGCTAAACTCCTCTTCATAGCGCAAAAGTGGGGCTAAATCTTCGCGCACCAAAAACGCCCCAAAAAGTCCAGCTACAGAGCTTGACTTCTCTAGTGAATACACAAAGCTTGCCTGCATATTACGCTTGGCAGTATCTAGCTCTTCTTGCGTGATTTGCCCCTGCTTCACGCGCTCCAAAATAGCTAGAATCTCCTTTTGCAAGGTTTTTGCCTGCACTTTTTCATTCCCCGCTGCCATAATCATAAAAACCCCAGAATCCTTCAGCCCCATAGCCGAAGCAGAGACTTCACTAGCGAGATTGCGCTTATCTACTAGCTCACTATCAAGCAAAGCGGACTTCCCGCCACTTAGCACTTCTGCAAGCGCGGAGAGCGCGATTTGATCAGTATGAGCAAAGTTTGGAATCTTATAGCCCATAATGAGCCACTCAATTTTAGTAGGCTTTTTGACAATCACTTCGCGGTAGCCATCTTGCTCTGGCTCTTGAATGCGGACTTTTGGGGGAGTCTTTGTGGCAGTGATTGAGCCAAAATGCTTGCTCGCAGAAGCAAAAACCCTTTGCGGATCAATATCGCCCGCCACAACTACGACAGCGTTATTTGGCTGATAGTAATCATCATAAAAATCTCTAATGTCTTCAATCTTCCAGCCTAAAATATCACCCATAAATCCAATAGGTGTCCAGTGGTAAGAATGATGCAAAAATGCGGTATTAAAAAAGCGGAAATACAAATACCCAAGCGGGGAATTATCCGTGCGCCATCGTCTTTCTTCTGCGACTACTTGTCGCTCTGGCTGGAACTCCTCATCTTTTAGCGAGAGATTGCGCATAAGCTCGGCAAAAAGCTCTAAAGAAGTGTCGATATGCTCTGCGCTGGATTTGATGAAATAGCGCGTGTAGTCAAAACCTGTGGAGGCATTATCCACGCCCCCAAAGCCTTTGACAACCTTATCAAACTCCCCTGCTTGAAGGTTTTTAGTCGATTTGAAGCTTAAGTGCTCAAGCATATGCGCTATACCGCTCTTGCCTAAAGTCTCATTCCTAGAGCCGACTTTATAGAAAATATCGCTCTCAATCACACCGCTGCCATTATCCATAGGGATAACGACAATCTGCAAGCCATTGTCTAAAGTCTTTTGCTCATATTTTGGTAGCACGCTCTTGCCCAAACTTACACTCATCAACACTCCTAATAACAATACAAATCGCATAGATTCTAGCTAGCTACAAATCCGCACCAACTGCCTGCGCAATGGAGTCAAATCCATCGGCTTTAAGTAGAGCAGCGAGCTCTTGACTCATCTTCGCACAAAGACTTGGACCCTGATAGATAAGCCCTGTATAAACCTGCACAAGTGAAGCTCCAAGCCTGATCCTACTATATGCTTCTTTAGCGTTAGCGACCCCACCCACGCTAATGAGTATCGCGCTTTTGTGAGTTTTGTGCAAAGTTTTTGCCAAAGCAGCAAACATCTCTCTACTCTTCTCACACAAAGCAGCCCCACTAATACCGCCGTGCTTAGGATTGGCGATCAATGAAGTATCCGTAGTTGTATTTGTAGCGATAATCCCACTCGCACCAGAATCTAACGCCTTAGCACACACGCTTAAAGCAGAATCTATATCCATATCCGGGGCAATTTTTAAAAATAGCGGCTTTTGTGTCTTTTGCCGAGCCATAGTGAAGAGAGATTCTACGAACTTTTCATTCTGCAAATCCCGTAAATTTGGGGTGTTTGGTGAAGAAAGATTGAAGGTATAATAATCACCAATGTCCAATACATCTTCTAAAGTTTTTTGATAGTTTAGCGCGGCGTCTTCTTCATTGATTTCTTTATTTTTGCCAATATTTATGCCAAGCGGGATACAAAATGGATAGAGCTTCTTAAGCCTTGTGGCAAACGCGACACTACCTAGGTTATTAAACCCCATAGCATTTTGCAAGCTTTCTTCACTCTCGTGGCGAAAAAGCCTTGGCTTTGGATTTCCACTTTGGGGGATTTTAGTAATTGTCCCAAGCTCCAAATGCCCAAAGCCAAGCCCCACAAGAGGCTTCACATACTGGGCGTCTTTATCAAAGCCAGCTGCTAGACCGATAGGATTATAAAACCGCAAGCCTAAAATCTCTTGCGCAAGGCTTTCATCACTATAGCCACCAAGGCGCAGTAGCATATCATCGCCAAATGGTAGCGCGCGCAAAGCTCGCAAAGACTTTTGCGAAAAGTGGTGCATCTTCTCTGCATCAAACTTAAATAGTAATGGCTTTAGTCGTTGATAAATTTCCATATATACTCCTTGCTACTTGACTTCATCATAATGCGAAGCAGCTAAATGCTGGTAATGCAGGGCTGATGATAAGCATTGAGCCACCTCATCATCTCGCAAAGGACGGATAAGGCGCGCAGGATTGCCTAAAATTAAGCTTCTGGGGGGGAATTTCTTCCCTTGTGTAACAACACTTCCAGCCCCCACGATACTCTGCTCGCCAATTTCTGCCATATCCATAATAATCGCGCCCATACCAATGATACACTCCGCGTGGATATGACAAGCGTGGATTATGCAATTATGCCCGATGGTAACATTTTCATCAATGATTGTGCTGCCATCAAAGTCCTGTGTCGCATAGCCGATGTGAATGGTGCTATTATCTTGGATATTGCTGCCATCGCCAATGTGGATTCTAGCTCCATCAGCGCGGATTACACTTCCATACCACACACTAGCATTTTCACCGATATGCACTTCACCGATAATGGTAGTCTGCGGTAAGATTATGGCACTTGCAGCGATTTTTGGGGTGTGTCCATTAAAGCTAGCGATCATTACGACTCTCCTATCATTCTCTGTAATAGTTTTTTAGCCTTGGCTTTGGCTTCCTTTTTATTGGAGCTATGGATTTCATTGACATAGCGTTCATAGACTACTTGTGAAGAAATTGGATTCTCCTTAGGGGTGGGGATTTTGCGATACTCTCCATCGCTTAAAAGCTCGTGGGCTTGCGTGTTATCACTAAGCTGGATTGTAAGAATCTCTATGAGCCTATCGGCGATGGCTTTGTTCGTCGCTGGGGTAAGTAGCTCCACGCGTCTCTCAAGATTTCTAGGCATAAGATCCGCGCTAGAGAAAAACACCCTTTCTTTGGCGTGGGCGAAATAGTAGATTCTAGCGTGTTCTAAATATTTGCCAATGATTGAATGCACGCGGATATTTTCACTCATACCCTTAACTCCCGGTCGTAGGCAGCACACACCACGGATAATAAGATCAATTTGCACGCCAGCTTTTGAAGCTTCATAGAGTGCGAGTATCACATCGGTATCGACAATGGCATTTGCTTTGAGGATAATGCGCCCCTGCGCACCAAAGCTAGATTCTAGCTTGATAAGTTCTAAAAGCTTTGGCTTAATCTGCGTAGGTGCGACACAAAGTGTATCAAGCTCTGTTTTATGCGAGCTGCCTGTGGAGAGTGAGTGGAAAAGCTTAACGACATCATTACTAATTGCTTGATTACTTGTAAAAAGACTTATATCTGTGTAGATTTTCGCCGAAGCGGTGTTGTAATTGCCCGTGCTTAAATGCACATATTCTGTAAGCTTATCGCCCATTTTTTTGATTACAAGTGCGACTTTGGCATGGACTTTGAGCCCGGGCACACCATAGATGACGTGCGCTCCGGCAGATTCTAGCGCGCGCGCCCAATGCAGGTTGTTTTCCTCATCAAAGCGAGCCTTAAGCTCGACAAGCACAGTTACTTGCTTTTCTTCTGCTGCTTGGATAAGTGCTTTGACTATGGGCGAGTTTTTCCCCACGCGATAAAGTGTCATACGAATGGAGAGCACATCTTTATCCTTAGCAGCAGTGGTGATAAAATCTACCACCGGGTCAAAGCTCTCATAGGGGTGAAATGCGATAATGTCGCCAGATTCTATAGTGTCTAAAATATTACACTCAGGGTCGATTGGGGGCAAAGTCTTAGGCACAAATGGCGTAGAGCCCAAATGCGCAAAATCCTTTGCCAAAACAAGCTCCCACATCGAGCCAAGATTAAGCAAAATCGAGTAGGAATACACATCTTCAGGCACGACTTCTACTTGCTTTTGGACAAACTCCTTAAGCTCTATCTTGCCCTCTCCTATCTCTAGGCGCGTGATCTCACCCCTCCTCCTAGCGCGCAGCCCCTCGCTCATTAGCTGCATAAAGTCATCTGCTTCATCTTCTTCTATCTCAAAATCCGCATTACGCGTAACGCGAAATGGCACATAATGCTCCAAGCTATATCCTAGGAAAAGCTCCGCTGCAAACTCCCCTACAATCGTCTCCACCGGCACAAACACGCCCTTATCAATAGCGACAAATCGCTTTAGCACGCGCGGAATCCGCACGATACCAAACTTCATCTCCTTTGTCTCATTGTGGCGAAGCTCAATAGCTATGCCAAAGCTTAAGTTGTTTAAATGTGGGAAGGGGTGGGTAGAATCCACTACAATTGGCACAATCACCGGATACAAATAGCGCAGGAAATACTCCCTTAGCTGCGCTTTTTGCGCTTTGTTTAGCTCGCTAAATACCTTGACTCTTAAGCCCTCTTTATCTAGCCCTGCTTGTATCTCACTAAAGAGCTCTTGCACTTGGGATTTCTCGCGGTGCAAATACTCGCGGATATGAGCAAGCTGCTGCGCAGAAGTGAGCTTATCAGCACCAATCTCACTAATCCCGCTTGCATAGAGCTTTTTAAGCCCAGCTACACGGATCATATAAAACTCATCTAAATTAGTGCCATAAATAGCCAAAAACTTTAGCCGATCAAGCAAAGGGATTTTCGTGCTTCTAGCTTCATTAAGCACGCGCGTATTAAACCGCAGCCACGAGAGCTCTCTATTGAAAAACATCGCATCAATTATCTCCATAACTCCTCCTTCCTTGTAGCTTTATCCTTAGGGTATGTAGCTATTGTATCTTAAAATCCCCAAATAAACCTAGCTAGATCTAATGGCTAGATTCTAGCAACAACCCCTTGTAACAACCTAGCAGCCAGCACCAGAATCTAAATAGAAAAATCATACATACACAAGCTTACGACAAACGAATACCCGCTAAACACAGGATCACCATAGCTGCGCGCATCAGCTCCGCGCAAAATCACAAGCGGGTAAGAGTAATTCCCCTCAAGCTTTAGCCCAAAACCTCTCATAATATTGACAAACAAGCCAGCATTAAAGTTTGCGCCGTGGATATTATATTGCCTAGTATCGTTGGGGAACTTTATGTGCTGCAGTCCCCAACTAATCCCCACACTTGGGATAACATACCGAGCTATAAGATATGAAGCGCGCACGCCAAAACTAAGCGAATAGTCTTGTGCAGCCACGCCATTGATATAGCCCCCTAGCATAAAGCTATGCCAATGCGCCCCACGCTCCAGCCCGAAAAACACCCCGTGCGCTACTTGGCTAAAATCTCTAGCTACACGCGAGTTTGTCGCTCCATCAATCAGGCTTATTTGCTGGGCTTTGATATGGCTTTGTGAATAACCTATAGAAAAAGACCCATAAGATCGCTTGCTAACTGCTATGGGCTGATAGAGAGAAAACTTCTTTGCGCTCCTAGCATTAGAATCTAAAGTAAGGCTACTAGAGTCAAGCGCACTTTGGCTAGGCTCATCTTGTGAAACAAGCTGCGCGGAAGAGCTGGGCTTGGAAGCAACTTGCGCGCTAGATTCTAGGCAAAACAGCAACACCGCACATACGAGAGAGAAGCCTACTTTCATCAATCTTCCTAACATATACATTTTAGTCTAATGTTTTGAGAATCCTACATAGCACCACAACAAACTCTTCAAAGCTCCCAATATCAAGACGCTCTTGTGTAGAGTGTGGGGAGAGAATCGTAGGACCTATACTTGCCATAAGCACGGGCTCTAAGCCCATTTGCGCAAACCGCTCCTGCAAGATCCCACACTCAAGCCCCGCGTGGATCTCGCTAATCTCCGTGTGTCGCCACTCAAACGCCTGAAGAATATGCCGTAAAATCGGGTGATCATCTGCAAGCTGTCTCTGCCACGGCGCATAAAAGCCACTTATTGTAGCAGGTTTTTGACAAAATCGCCCAGAAATCTCAAGGATAGAAGCGCGGATAGATTCTAGGAGATCGTCTTTGTTCGCACGCGCTTTTAGGCTAAAGTCTATATGCTGCTTATGTGTGCGTGCTAGCGCGACATTAAGCGAGCTTAGGACACTATGCTCATCTCGCTCCCATACACCCTGCCTAAGCTCACCCACAAAGCGTGCAAGAGCTATAAGCTCATAGCCTAGCACTTGGGCTTTGGCATTAGGCTCTTCCGTGATCCTTACCACAAAGCCCGCGCACTCGCTGACATACACACGCCACGCGCTAGAATCTAGGCTGGACTCTCTCTTAATGCGATAAGTAGTAGAATCTATATGCTCCATAGATTCTAGCGTGCGCATACATTCTATGAAGCTACGCGCGACTTCTTGCGTGCTAAAGGCTGCTTGAGCTCTAAGCCCCACAGCTATGGAGTTTGACTTCTCTCCAGCTAGTAAATGTGTGAGTATTAGCCCACTTTTGTCGCTTAAATACCCACTAATCACACCAAATACTGCAAAAAACTCCGCCAAGCTTGATTTGATGTTTTTGTGTATATCTACGCCACTATGCCCCCCACTAAAGCCAAAGCTCTCAACATAAATACCGCCCCACACAGGATAAGTCCTAGCAGCAATAGAACAGAGCGCATCAAACCCACCAGCACAGCCCACAATCACTTCTCCAAACACTTCACTATCAAGGTTCAGCAAAAATGGTGCTTGTATAGGCATAGTAAGTGCGTTTGCTCCACAAAGCCCCACTTCTTCATCATTAGTAAAAAGCACTTCAAAATTGCTAAACCCACGCTCCATACACCACAAAATCGCCGCGATTGCCGCGCCATTATCCGCCCCAAGTGAAGAGTCTTTAGCGCGCAAGAATTGTCCATCTTGCACAAGCTCTAATGCCCTATCTTCCCAAGCAGCCCCCACACCCACCATATCATAATGCGCTTGCAAGCATACCTTAGGGCACACTTGCAAGGTAGAATCTAGCGCAGAGCTAGACTTGCTCACATAAATATTGCCCGCTTCATCTACCACGCTCCTAAAGCCTAGCCGCTCGCATTCCGCGCATAAAAACTCGCGCATAGCCTGCGTGTGGTAAGAGCGATGAGGGATACTACAAAGCTTATAGAAATACTCTAGCGCGTTCATTGCTTCTCCATAAGCGTTTGTATCGGTAACTTTCGCTTGCTAAACTCCACGATTTTGCCGTGATACCTAGCATAAATCTGCGCTAGTGGCATTGCGGGATAGAGCTTTTCAAGCTCACTAGAAGGCATATCCATAAACCACCTTTGCACATCTTCATAGCTCTCCATCTCCCAGCCAAAAGCAGCAAGCAGCCTAGCACTATAACTATCCACCACCATAATTTCCCTACCGCACGCATAATTTAGTATAGAATCCGCACTTTCAAAGCCTATCCCCTTACGCTCTAAAAGCCACTCTCTGCTAACTTCCTGCTGAAAGCTTGCAAAATCGCCAAAGTCTTCTAAAATCGCTTGTGCTAGCGCGATGATTCTTGCACTTTTTTGCCGATAGAGCCCGCTTGGAGCAATGAAGTGCTCAATAGAATCTACTTTTGCAAGATTGTGCAAGCTTGCATTATCCTCTGCCATCAAAATCCCAGCACTTTTTAAGTTTGCCAAAGAGAGCTTGACCTTCTCCCACTTGGTGTTTTGCGTAAGGATCGCACCTACAACGACCTCAAAGCCCAAAGCCCCACCCCACCACCAATCACCCAAACCATTAAGCAAATCCAAATTTTTAAGCCGAGTAAGTAGCTCTATACTATTTATATCCACGCTTGCAGCCTTAGTAGTTTTGGGCATTGTAGCAGAAATTTAAGCCCCAAAAGTGTAGAATACCGCATTTATAGGGCGGAGAAATATGTGCAAATCGATGAAATCCTACTAGAGCGATGCCTAGATAAAGCGTGGGAGTATCAAACACTAACTCTACCAAACCCCGCTGTCGCCGCTATGATTTATGATGAAAATGGAGAAATTTTAAGCCTAGAGTCTCACCAAAAGGCTGGATTACCACACGCTGAAGTTCTAGCAGTTTTTTGGGCTTATGCTAGGATATATGCGCAAAAGAATCAAATAAAGCTAGATTCTAGCCTAGAATCTAATCGCGCCATCTTGCTCCAAGCACTCGCCCCACTATGGCAAAGCTTCCAAGCAAGCCATCAAAAATTTGCACACCTAGCCCTAGAAGACTTGCCCTCTCACTCTCAAGCAATCCACGCTTTCATTAGCACCCACCACAACGGCTTCTTCCAAGATAAGACACTCCTGCTCACTCTAGAGCCTTGCAACCACTTTGGCAAAACTCCGCCTTGCGCCCAGCTTATCGCACAAATCTGCCCCAAAAAGGTGTGCATACTTGCGCGTGATATATGGGGAGAGAGTGCTAATGGTAGCAAAATGCTACAACAAGCAGGCATAGCAGTAGAATTTATCGCAAACAAGCCTCTGCAAAAGCGCGCGCAAGATCTACTCTATCCATTTCTATGCTTAAGGGAATGTGGGCAATTTGTCGTGTTTAAGCTCGCCTCTAGGCTTGATGGTAGCTATAAAAACGGGCAAATCTCTGGGGATTTATCGCGCATTTTTACACACAATCAACGCGCCATAGCCCAAAGTATCATTATCTCCGGGACAACCGCGCGCAGCGATAGACCAAAGCTTGACACCCGCTATGCCACTCCTCCCTATGCCAACACGCGTATGCCAGATGTGGGCATTTTTACGCATAAGGATATTGATACAAGTATCCCACTTTTTCATATAGATTCTAGGTTAGTGCGCACTTATGATGATAAAACCCTACAAAATCTACCAAAAGGATTTCATATTATAGAGGGGAGCTTGCAGCTCTTTACTCACATCTGCTCCTTGCTCAAAGCTCCACCACTCTTGCTTCTGCATCTCTCTGCAAGCACTAAGACCCAGCAATCACCCCAAGCTTTTACTCAAATCTTGGGCAATATGTCCTTTAGGATTCTCCATACAATCACGCTTGATAGAGATCTACTTCTATGGCTAAAGCTCTAAGATTCTACCAGCTAGCCGATGGCTATGCCTATAATAGCGATAGCTTGCTGCTGCTTGATTTTGCTGCACAATTTTGCAAAAACACGCCAAAAAATATCCTAGATATGGGGGCTGGGTGTGGGATTTTAGGCATTATGTGTGCGCACTACTTCCACGCCAGAGTCGTTGCCATAGAGTGCCAGCCCAAAGTCGCCCTACTTGCTGCTATCAATGCCAAAACCGCTCCATTTAACACACAATTTAACCCGCACGCAAATAGCGAGCCAAGCAAGCCTAAAGGCTCCTGCCAAGTGCTTTGCGCAGACTTTTTAGATAAAGCCACGCCACAGCACGCATTAAACCTACTTGCATCAATGCCTAGCCAAGAGCATCTAGCCCAAAGCCCTAGAATCCACCCCCACACGCCACAGCCAAAATCTAGCCCAAAGTTTGACCTACTGCTATCAAACCCTCCTTTTTACCACGATAGCACACTTAAATCTACCAATGAATTTCTGCGCCAAGCACGCTATGAGAGCCAGCTCCCCTTGCAAGCGTGGATACACCAGAGCAAAAAGCTCTTAACCCCTCGTGGCGCGCTGGTGTTTTGCTTCCAAGCAAGTGAGATAGCACGCGTGCTAGAAGCCCTAAAGCAAGAGAGCTTTACTTGTGAAACCTTGCGCCTAGTCTATCCGCTACAATCCAAGCGCGCAAAGCTCGTGCTTATTTACGCACGACTAGATTCTAAAGCAAAGCTCTGCATAGAGCCACCACTTTTCACGCACAACTCCCCAGAGCAAAGCGACTTCACGCAAGAAGTCGCCCAAATCTATGCCACCTATCGCACCCACAGCATCAAGGTCTATGCGCAAGACATAGTGGATTCTAGCCTTATAGATAAATGCGGAGAGATTTTGACATTTGCCACCTAGAGAGCGCGTATCACTTGTCAGCTTCTCTTAGGCTTGCGTTGGTTTTTTCTTGGGCTTCTAGGAGTTGCTTGGCTTCGCTATTAAGCATAAACTCTTCATCATAGGCTTTTTGGATCACAGAGCGCACAATTTGCAGCTTTGAAGCATTGGCTTCACCGGGTAGCATATCAAGCACAATCCCATAAAGCTGGATATTATGTATGATTTCTTCAAACATCTTGTTTCGTGCTTTTATATAGAGCTCTTCATCAGCCATATAGCGCGCGATTTCTACTTGCGCACGCTCAAAGATAATATGCCTCATAGCATTAAGCCGCACGCGCTCTTGGATAATCTCGCGCGCTCTTTCTAGCTGCTGCTCTAGGGTATTGCGCCCCATATACACTAGCACACTGACAATCAAAATAAGCGCATCAATATCTGCCCCAAGCGATCGCGTCTTCCAGCGGATAATAATAGTCTCTACAAATGAAAACTTCCTATACTCTACCCCGGCTTTCACACTCACGCTTCACTCCTTTTATGCACATTAAGCGCGGCGGGGGCTTGGGTGGTTGGCATCATCTCTAGGCGATTGATATTGATATGCTCTGGTAAATACGCCACAAAGCATACCGCTTGAGCTACATCTTCTGGACTAAGGGGTGTCGTGCCAGCATAGACAGAATCTGCGCGCGCCTTATCACCTTTAAAACGCACGAGAGAAAACTCACTCCCACCGGCTAATCCGGGCTCAATATCGCTTACGCGGATATTTTTGTCATACAAATCCGCGCGCAGATTTAGACTAAATTGCTTCACAAATGCCTTGCTCGCGCCATAGACACTACTGCCCGGATATGGATAGCTCCCAGCAATTGAGCCCATATTGATGATATGCCCCTTTTTGCGCGCCACCATAGCAGGCAAAACTCTATGTGTAAGCCGCACTAACGCTAGGATATTGACACTAATCATCTGCTCCCAATCTTCTATCTTGCACGCATTTGCAGGCTCTAGTCCAAGAGCTAGCCCAGCATTATTGACAAGCACATCAATCCCACTAAGCTCGCTCTCGCCATCACCCCCAAGCCCAAAGCCCTTAAGCGCGCTAGAAATCCCCTTGCTCAAAGCACAAGTATCCACCACATCACACGCCACAATCGCACAAGACTCTGCCCCAAGCTCTCGCTGCAAGTCTAATAGCTCCTGCTCTCTGCGCGCTGTGGCGATGACCTTCGCCCCCCTAGCCACAAATGCGACCGCACACGCCCTACCAAATCCAGATGATGCCCCAGTGATTACCACAACCATAGCAGCTCCTTAAGCGACATTTGCTTGCAATAAGCGGTTATTATAGGTGCTTTTGGCATAGCTTTTGCTTAATATTCAGCCACTATCACACTTAAGGAGTTTCTATGACATATCAAATAAAAGCCCCTATTTTGGGGTTTGAGCATATTACAAGTGTGGAGCTTACAAGGCTAGATGAGTATTTCGCCAAAATTGCAAGCGATGACAAAAGCCTTGAGATGATGCTGGTTAATCCCTACTCTTTGCGTGAGTATAGCTTCACAATCCCACGCTATATAGAAATGCTCCTAGGGCTTGATAGAGACTCTAGCGTGCTGGTGTATTGCATTGTCATCTTGCAAAGAGATTTAGAAGAATCAATGGTGAATTTCCTAGCACCGCTCATTTTTAATACCAAAGACAAAGTCGCTGGGCAGGTCGCACTCTCTATGATGGACTATCCAGATTTTGGCTTCAAAGATACGCTAAAATCCTTCCTCCAAAAAGGCGCGTAAAGCGTGTATAAGGGGTTTTAGAGAATGATTGTTATCACCGGTGGTGGCACAGGCGGGCATCTAGCCATAGCTAGGGCATTAGCACAAGAGTTGCATAAGCGCAAAATCCCAGCCATTTATATTGGCTCACTCTATGGACAGGATCAAATGTGGTTCGCTGGGGATTCGTCTTTGGGCAATCATAGCAGCGATTTTATGGATTTTGGGGTAACCGCAGACCTTATGTCTAGCACCACCGCAATTCCGTCATTGCGAGCTGACGCAGTCGGCGAAGCAATCCATAAAGAATCCACGAAAGTGGATTCTAGCTCCAAGCCCCAGAATCCACTTTTCCAAGAATGCTACTTTCTCAACACTTCAGGCGTAGTCAATAAAAAGGGCTTTAAAAAGCTAGCAAGCATTTATGCCCAGCTGCGAGCGATGTGGGGTGTGCGCAAGATTTTTGCTAGACACGGGGTGCAGGCAGTCATTAGTGTGGGGGGCTTTAGCGCGGGACCTGCAAGCCTAGCAGCCATTATGCTTAGAAAGCCCCTCTTTATCCACGAGCAAAACGCTATCCAAGGTAGGCTAAACTCCTTGCTAGCCCCCTTTGCTAAGGCGGTGTTTAACTCATTCCACCCGCCATTCCCACCCTATCCTATCAAGCAAGAAGCTTTGCAAAGTCGCAGAATCCGCACGGAGTTTCAAAGCATTATCTTTATCGGTGGCTCACAAGGTGCAAAAGCGATCAATGATCTAGCCCTACAAGCTGCACCAAAGCTGCTAGCAAGGGGGATACGCATTATCCACCAATGCGGAGAGAGAGATTTAGATCGAGTTAGGCAAGCATATATGGAGCTAGATTCTAGCTTGCTAAAGTCTAGGGAGAGTGCCGAGCTAGAATCTAAAAGACTAGATTCTAGTAACGCGCAAGAGCCTAGCACCGCACCTAGGCTCACACTTTTTAGCTTTGACAAAGACCTAATTAAGCATTTAGACAAAGCAGACATTTGCATAGCACGCGCTGGAGCTTCAAGCATCTGGGAGAATGCCGCTCTATCTCTGCCCACCATCTATATCCCCTACCCCTACGCTGCTAATAATCACCAATACCACAACGCTAGCTACTTCACAAATCAAGGACTTGGGCTAATGATCACCGAGCAAGAGCTGCGCAAGCTAGATTCTAGCCCACTAGAATCTAGCCCAAAAGAGTCGCTAGAATCCGCGCTAGATTTAGCGAAGTTTTTTGCTCTACTTTCCCAGCTAGAGAGTAATCTCACAGAAATTTCTACCGCCCTAAGCCAAACGATCACCACAAATGGCGCAGAGCCTATCATTACAGACATTATGCAAACCCTAGCGGGCAAGCAAACATAAAGCGGGCAACTTAAGCGGGCGTTGTAGAAAAATTTGCTATAACTACCCGCTACAGCGGTGGCTATGGGGTATTCTTAGAAGAAAGGCGAGCAATGATAAAAGTAGGGATTTTAGGATCAAGTGGCTACACAGCAAACGAGCTTGTGCGCATACTACTAGGGCATAAAGAAGTAGAAATTGCTTGGCTAGGCTCACAAAGCCAAATCGATAAGCCCTACCACCAAAGCTACCAAAACTTCTTCCAAATCTTTCCGCTCTCCTGTGTCGATGCAAGCGAGCTAGAATCTATGTGTAAGCACATTGATGTGCTGTTTTGCGCTACGCCGCATAACTTTTGCGCCAATATCCTTACGCCAAAAATCCTAGAATCCACAAAAGCCATCGACCTAAGCGCGGATTTTCGCCTGCGTGATGTGGAGATTTTCGCCGAGCATTACCACACCAAGCACGCCAGCCCAGCCCTACTAGCACAGAGTGTTTATGGACTTTGCGAGCTCTATAGAGCGCAGATCAAATCCGCACGCCTTGTGGCAAACCCGGGCTGCTACCCTACTTGCAGCATTCTCTCTCTAGCTCCCTTGCTTTTCCATAAGCTTATCGCCCTAGATAGCATTATTATCGATGCCAAGTCCGGCACTTCAGGCGCAGGGCGCAAGGCTGCTTTGGATAGCTTGTTTTGCGAGGTGAATGAAAACTTCAAAGCATATAGCATCGCCACGCATCGCCACACCCCAGAGATAGAGCAAGCCCTAAGCGAGATCGCCAAAGAGCCGATCGTCTTAAGCTTCACGCCACACCTTGTGCCAATGAGTCGCGGGATACTTGCCACGAGCTATGCGCGCTTGCGCGGTCCAAAAGTGGATTCTAGTGAGCTGCGCCAAATCTATAAAGACTTCTATAAAGGCGAATATTTCGTGCGTGTGCTAGAGCACGGGCTTAGTGCGCAGACAAGGTGGGTTAAAGGGAGCAATTTTATCGACATAGCTCCCTATATCGACACGCGCACCAATCGCGTCATCATCACCGCTAGCATTGATAATCTCATCAAAGGTGCGAGCGGACAGGCTGTGCAGAATATGAATATTATGTGCGGGTTTAGAGAATCTAGCGCGCTTGAGTGTGCGCCGATGTTCCCATAAGGTAGTTAGATGAGTATCCTAGCAAATCTCCTTATCCGTCCTATGCACATTGATGACTATGAGCAAGTCGCCACGCTGTGGCAGCATATTGATGGATTCTATATCCGCAGTATTGATGACTCTAAAGATGGTATCGCGCGCTTTCTTGCGCGTAATCCCAACACCAGCGTAGTCGCCGTGATAAAAGATAACGATTCTGGCGCGGAGCGCGTGATTGGCAGTATTTTATGCGGACACGATGGGCGATATGGCAGTCTCTACCATGTATGCGTGCATAAAGACTTCCGCCAAATGGGCATAGGCTCACAAATGGTGGAAGCCGCCCTAAATGCGCTAAAAAAAGAGCAAATCTCTAGCATTTCTCTCATCGCCTTTAGTGAAAACACCATCGGCAATGCCTTTTGGAAAAAGCAAGGCTGGGCTAGCAAGCCAAACGCCAATCGCTATGAATTTAGCCTAAACCCAGCCAACATCTCTCACAAAATCCACGACCCCAATCCCAAATAACAGGAGTCCTTATGCCAAAATCTCCCAAAACCCCCACACAAAAACTACTAAAAGCCACCGCCAAAGCCGCCTTAGCTAAAACTTCTAGCGTGCAAGCTAAAGGCGCAGCAAAGCCACAAGAGCCAAGCAGCAAAGCCACAAGAGCCAACCTAGAATCTATAAAGATCCTAAAAAGCGGACTAAATGCTGTGCCTAGCTTCCAATATAGCGGCACACAGGCGCAGATCAAATACAAAAAGCGCACCGATATGAGCCTGATTTTTAGCCCCTATCCTTGCGTGGGGGCGGGAGTTTTCACGACCAATAAGGTGCGTGCTGCGTGCGTAGAGTATGATGAAGCCACATTGAAACTCAAGCAGCCCATACACGCTATCATTGCAAATGCTGGCAATGCCAATGCCTGCACGGGCGCGCAAGGCGAAAAGGCGTGTAAAGAGAGTGTGATCACCGCTGGGGCGGTGCTAGGGGTAGAATCTAGCAGCGTGCTGCTTGCTTCCACAGGAGTTATAGGCGTGCAGCTCCCACTTGATAGGATCAAAAAGGGCATAAACCTCCTAGCTCAAAGCAAATCTAGCAGTAGGGCAAGTGCCAAAGCCGCGGCGCAAGGGATTATGACAACAGACTTATTTGAAAAAGAAGCAGCAGTAGAGTTTATCTCCTCTAATGGCAAGCGCGTGCGATTAGCAGGGATCGCTAAAGGCAGCGGTATGATCCACCCAAATATGGCGACAATGCTATGCTTTATCATCACCGATTGCGCTATCAGCCAAAAGCTCTTGCAAAAAGCGTTGCAAAAAGATGTCAAAGACTCTTTTAATATGATTAGCGTAGATGGTGATACTTCTACCAATGATATGACCCTAGTGCTTGCTAACGCAAGAGCGCGCAACACGCCCATTATCACCCAAGATGATGGCGATTACGCGCTTTTTGCCAAAGCTCTCTCCCTGCTCACTACAACGCTTGCGCGCAAAATCGCTCGTGATGGCGAGGGCGCGACAAAGCTGCTTGTCTCCCACTGCCTAAATGCCAAAAGCAAAAAAGATGCGCGCAAAATCGCAAAATCTGTGATCGCATCAAGCCTTGTAAAAGCAGCGATGTTTGGCAATGACGCAAATTGGGGGCGGATTTTATGCGCTGTGGGGTATAGTGGGGGAGATTTTGACCCTAAAGTCGTTGATGTAAAGCTAGCAAGCAGTGCTGGGGAGATAACAATTATGCGCGGTGGCAATGCGCAGCCTATCGATGAGAAGTTTGCCAAAAAACTCTTGCAAAAAGATGAGATACATATATTTATCGACTGCAAAAGTGGCAAAAAAAGCGCGCAAGCGTATGGCTGTGATCTAAGCTATGACTATGTAAGGATCAATGCCGATTATCGCTCGTAGGGTTAGAGATGTCATTAGAGATACAAAGCAAACGCCCCCCACAAAGTAAAAAGCAGGAATTTGCACATAGTGTAATTTCACTATTTGCTGGTTGTGGCGGTATGGATTTAGGATTACAGGGTGGCTTTAAATTTTTGGGGAATTATTTTGATCCTACAGGTTTTAAGGTTATATGGGCTAATGAGCTAAGTCCAAGTGCGTGCAAGACTTACAAGCAAAATCTAGGCGAGCATATCGTTTGCGGTGATATAAAAGAACAAATAGCGTTTTTGCCATCTTATGCTGATGTGATAATAGGTGGTTTTCCCTGCCAAGATATTTCAATAAATGGCAAAATGCAGGGTATCAAAGGCACAAGAAGCAGTCTGTATAGCTACATAGTAAAAGCGGTGCGAAAAGTGCAGCCTAAGGCATTTATAGCTGAAAATGTGGGTTCTTTGCTATTAAAGCAGCATAAAAGCTCACTTGAGACAATACTAGCAGACTTTAATGCACTAGGCTACAATGTAAGCTATCATCTATATCATACGCAATTTTATGGAGTGCCACAAACTAGGTCTCGCGTGATATTTGTAGGCACAGCTAAACATTTACCGACCTTCATACCACCAGCCGCACACACTAGCGATTTAATCACGGCAAAAGATGCACTTTGCGATCTTGAGAGCCTAGCACAAGATAAAGCATTTGCTCACATTTGGAGCAATGCAAAGCCTACAAAAGCGCAAGGCAACCGCCGTTTGATAGCTGATAGACCGGGCTACACAATACGAGCTGAGTGCCACGGCAATAGCCATTTTCATTATAGCTTGCCACGCCGCTTATCTATGAGAGAAGCTGCGCGGATACAATCTTTTCCCGATGATTTTAGCTTCCCTTGTGGGATTAGAGAAACCGAGCGGCAAATAGGCAACGCTGTCCCACCTGTACTCGCGTGGCATATAGCACAAGCTATGAAAAAAGTATTAGAAAATGACTAAGAATGATTTTGAAAAAATTTTGAATCGCGCTTGTGATATGCTAAGCACAAAAGCGAAAGTGCAAATATTTAAAAGCTCGGCTGAATTTGAAAACGCTGTGCGCGAAGTGTTAAGCGATTTAAGTGGTGGTGCGTATGAAATAGACTTTAACTCAAAGGCGCAAGCATTCCCTGATATAGCAATAGGTGAGTTTGGGGTTGAAGTAAAATTTACACTTAATGATACATGGCGAAGCATAGCAAATAGTATTTTGGAAACGCAGCGGGTAAAAAGTGTGAAATATATCTATTTAATTTTTGGCAAAATGGGTGGCGAACCATCTGTAAAATGGGCTAACTATGAAAACAGCGTAATACATGTGCGCACTTCACATGTGCCACGCTTTGAAGTGCAAATTGATGGTAAAGAATCACTTTTTGCACAAATGGGCATTAGCTATGATGAATTTTCAAAACTTCAAATGAGGGATAAGATGCGCCATATACGCGCCTATGCCAAAAAGATCCACCCAGATGGTAGGCTATGGTGGATAGATGATAATAACACAGAACATAGTGTGCCGCTGCAGGCGCGACTTTATACCAACTTAACAAGCGAAGAAAAGCTAAAGCTAAGAGCAGAAGCTGCGCTACTTTGTCCTAAAATTGTAAGCTCTGGCAGAAAGCGTGATAAATACGACGATCTTGTGCTATTTCTACTAACATATCACGGCGTTTTAGCACATCAAGCTAGAGATTTATTCTCTGCTGGCAGTGTAGCAAACCCTAAAAATGATGATAGTGGTGGTGTGTATATAGCACGAGCATTAAAACTACTTGAAAGCGAAATGATAAAGGCAGCCTTCAGGCTAGATGATGCGTTGTTTGTGGAATATTGGGGGCATAGTGTAGCCCCAAAAGATAGGATTGCAATGTGGCTTCAAAAGGCAGACTCCTTAGCTAAAAATTGGGTGCCATCACAAATATTATTTTTAGATTATGATAAATAAAAAGCAAACATTGTGATTTGAATAAATTTACTTTAACACTCAATTTTGGAGATTAAGAACCATTAAGATAGCTTCTATGCACTCACTCTCGCACAAATTGTATCCTAGAATCTAGCCACCTACCTGCTCACACTACTCCCAACACAGCACACCGATCATCAAAACTACTTAGCAAAATCTAGGCTACCCATAGCGATAAATACCGCTTCATTATCGCTTAGTAGATATGTTTCACGCGGATAAATGAGCAAGATTCTAGTCGCCTTCTCCTGCTCACTTAGCAATACAATATGCACTTGCGCTGGGTAGTTGTAGCCCTCTCTATCATAGGACACAAAGCGATCGCCGCCATATTTGTGGGATTTATCTATGCTGCTATGTTGTAGGCTTATAAGCTCTAGTGGAGAGAGCCCTAGCGCATTAGCTTTGGCAAATGCCTGCTTGAGACTCTTTAGCCCTGTGTATCGGTAGCCTTTTGAAGATTTGTTATGAAAAAGTGCGTGCGTGGTGGAATCTATGGGCTTAAATTCTGCATTTTCTATGATGGAGAGCATTGTTTTTGCAAGCGCGTAGTCTGGCAGCACACTGCTATCAGTATCCTTGCACATACCTATACTATCACTAGCGATATAGCCACTTATCAGCGGTGAAGGGCTGGCACGGAATGCAATGGACATAACACTTGCGCTTTTTGGGTGTGCTTTAGGCAGAGTTTGGAGCAAAGCAAGCTCCCCCAAGGCTAAATCTAGCTTATCAATCCTTGTAGAAAGCTGGCTTAGCTTACTATCTGCATAAACTTCCAAATACCGCTTGTAGCGTAAATTACCCCCGATACACAATCTAGGCTCTTGCAGGCTTTGGCTAGATTCTAGCTCTAGTCGCACGAGCTTGACTTCTGGCTCAAGGTGCAAATACGACAGACTTGGCATATCAATATACATACGAAGTGCGGCATTGATACTAGGATACCCAAGCGACTTGGCTTTATCTGCAAGCTTTATGCGATCTGCTTGGCTTAGGTAGTAGTCAATCTCCTGACTTATAGGCAGATAGGGCAAAAGTGCAGAATCTGCAAGCGATATGCGCCCACTTTTTGTATCAAACACCACGGCAATAGTGAGCATTTGGGCTAGATCTTTGGGCTTAGGCTTTAGCAGGGTGCGGATCTTTTTTTGATAAGTTTGGCGCATTTCTTGTAATGTCGGCTGCCTAGCAAACAGGGGCTTTGTGAAAGCTGGGAGCGCACTTGGGGCAAGCTGGGTAGCGTTGGCTGGTAGTGCTTGTATCGCTGCTTCATCAATATACCCCCAAAAATACACCGACTCATTGACAATCACCACCGCTTGGTAGAATCCTTTCTCATAGCCGATGAGAAACACCCTATCCCCCAGAATCTGCGCGCGCTCGCGCTCATCTAGCAGCGCGGCTTTGGCTTTAGCTTTGGCAAGCGGCTCTCTAGGCGATGTATAAGGCTGTGGTGCGGCGTGTATCTCTAGCACTACATTTTGTGAAATTTGGGGTGTTTTATACAAAGTAAGTCTCTGTCCTGCTTCAAGCCTTAGCTCATAGAACACATTGAAGCTTTTGAGCCACCACTCTTTTTTGTCTATCTCTTCACCTGTTCCTATGCCTATTTGTCCCCTGACATTGCGCTCTGCCACCATCTCTATGCCATTGTGCGTAGATACACTCCCAAAGGCGTAGCGTTTATACAGCAGAGGCAAGCCACTATCCCCGCTAGAATCTAATGCCACAAGTGTAGGGATTATCGCAGGGCTTACGATGATACTAGAGCGGCTATTGCTTAGGCAGGTATCGCTAGCTTGGCAGTAAAACTCCCCAGACTCCTTATCTAAGACAAGCACTTGATTGGGCAGGATATAAGCGGGAGAGGACTCTGCTTTGGCATTTGGCTTAGTATCTACTAGGAAATATGTCCTATCTCCCACATATAGCGCACGCCCATAGGCAAAATCACTCCCAAAAGCTTGACTCAAAGCCGCTTGGCAAAGCCACAAGCCCAGAGCTATGCCAGCTCTTACTCCTGCCATACTTTGATCACCTTAGGTGGTGTGAAAAACACCGGCTCATCGGCATACGCCCTATCAAAGCGCACGAGCGGACTGCCTTTGGGTAGAGACTTGATCGCAGACCTTTGGACAAACGCATTGATAGGCGTAATCTCTCCCTCAAGCTTCATTGCTTCTTCTACATACTTGGAAGTCATAATGCGCTTTGCATTGGGGAATATAATCACTTGGTAAAACTTCCCATCACTTGTTAGTGAGAGCGGGAAAACAAGATCATCTTTTCCTAGTTTATGAAGCTTTGTCGCACTTTGGCTTGGCTTATCATAAGCTATCGCCCCTTTCTTAAAATGTTTAGCATAAGGTAGCAGACAGCCAATACCTGTTGGCATATAGCAGAGACTTTTATCTTCATTATCTAGGATTAGCTCATTTGACTTAGACCAAAATGCCCAAATCCAAAAGGGCACGCTACTATCATTCACTTCTGCGCCTAAATCCTGCGCCCAAGACATAGCATATCCCTCATCAATAGGCGTTATGGTCTTTTGCACAAAGCTGCTGGTATAAGCCAAGCTAAGGGGGAGCTCCCACGGATCAAAGCGGGAGAAATCCGCCCCATCTCTATTTTTGAGCGTATGCCCGACCCAATTTAGCTGCACGATCAGCCCATCTTCAGGCTTAGGCTCATAAGCACTATCCACCCACTCCGCTTGCAACGGCAAAAGACAAATGACAAAAGCAAGCAACGCTCCAATCAGTCTAGCCCTCATATTCCTCTCCTATCAATTCGTTGTTTCGTTTATGCCAAATGCTCCCTAGCAAATGCCAAAAAATACTCCACGCCAAGTCGCGCTTTTATCTCGCTATTCATCGCGTGGATAGCGGATTGTATCGCTATTTTTCTCGCATACTCACTAGGATCTAGCTCACACAAACGCATAATATGCGTGGCTTTCTCCACATACTCTGCCTCGCTAAACGCGCTAGTCTCCCTAGCAAATTCTAAGACACATTCCTTGTAGCTAGCAAAGTCGCTGAAAAAAGTGGATTCTAGGGCATTGTGTAAGACCGCAGAGCTTTCACCCCTAGAATCCACTTTTTCACCCCCACTATTTGCACATCCGCACTCATCGATAATTGCTTCTATAATCCCCCTTGTCTCATCAAGCTGATGTGCAAAAGTGGATTCTAGCTGCTTGGCTGACTCATAGTAGCGCAGACTAAGCCCGCGCCCCTTTGCCACATACTCGATCCTACTCTCCCCTTGCTCCATAGGGAAGCTATCTGCCCAAAAGTCCAAAATATGCCCATACACCGCGCTATCCACATAGCCACTAAAGAAAAAGCGCGGAAGAAGCTGGGGGTTGATTTGTGAGATTTTTTGCTTAATTTCCCCTTCATTACCAAGCCCACAGGCTAAAAAGCTCCAATGTGAATTCTGCTCCAAAATCGCGCAAATACTGCGCAAATATGCGAGCGAGTCGATCTTCACCAATCGCCCAATCACGCCAAAAAGACACAAAGGCTGCTTCGCACTAGAATCTACATAGCAAGCGCGTGCATTAGCAACCAACTCCTGCGGGACATTGGGATTATAAAAGCTTCTATCCATTTGCACCGGGATTCCACAGAAGCTAAAGCCATTGTGTATGATATGCTTTTGATTGTTGCAAATATGCGTTAAGCGCGCATCGATTCCGCTAATATCATAGACAAAATTCCCGTGTGTCCAAAATACCTGCACCCTAGCACATCTGCTTGCAAGCAGAAAATCACTAATCCCATAGCCATTGTTTGGGCTAATGAGCATAGCCACCTCATCTCCAAGCACAATCTCGCGCAATGCTAGGGCTTTTTGCAAGTGAGAGTTGTAGAATCCAGCCTTATTGAAGCTAAGTCCAATATCGATAGTTTCTACACCAAGAGCGGCGAATTTAGCGATAGCTTCTGGATTATTTTCTGACTTTTCTACAAGACTCATACAATAGATTCTAATCTCGTAATGCTGCTTAAACTCTGCATTTGCAAGGAGATTTTTTATCAAGCTATATTCGACTTTAAAAGGAGAGTTTTCTACAAATCTGTCCCGCAAGATTCCAATGACTTTACGACCCTTGCTACTATGGCTTGCAGAATCTAGTCCGGGCAAATGTGGCAAAAACTTTGCAGCAAACTCCGTATAAATAGGGGTGGCATATTGAGAAATCTCGGTATTAAACTCCTGCCACTGCTCCTGCTTGCTAAAACTATTGCCACAAATATGATAGATAAAAAATTGTAGATATAAAGCAAGGTCCAGCCATTGCGCAAGAGCAGGGGGCATAGCGCTACCATCTATATCGCGTAGTGCCTGTGCCACTCGCTCTAGTGCAGTATAGAACTGCTCCCTCCACACAGGATACAAACGCAACCACTCGCGGTTGTTAAAGAGATTTTTTGCATTCCAGAGAATATGTAACTGCCAATTACACACATTACGCACTAAAAGTGGTGCTTGAGCGAAGTAGTGTGCTCGTATATATGCTCTCTCAACTGCTGGCTTTACATACGCAAACCCAACATCTCGTATTGAAAAAAGCTCGAGCAAAAACTCTCCACAGCGTCCAGCTGATAGACCATCAATAGAAGCGCACATAATGCGCGAGAGAAAAAACATCACACCATCTAAGCTTTTTTCATCTACTTTATCGTATTTATCGGTATTTGTATTAAAAAAACTTAGATTCTGGCTTGATGGGTTTGCTAGAACTCTCGCAATTGCACCAAGCTCTATAAGCATAATATACTCTTCTTGGCTAGGTTGTGTCTCTAAGAGCTTTTGCACAGATTCTATAAACGGATCAAATCTTTCATCAGTCTCAAGGGTGCTTGGCGCAATAAATGCAAGATACAAAAACGCACAATCAAGTATATCCCCCCGCTCAAAAATACCCAGAATCTTGGTGCGAAAACTTTCAAACAATCTCTCATAAATAGATAAAGATGAGACAATATCAGCGCGTCCTAAAAGCTGGGTTTTTAACAAATACGAAACTATGCTTAATAAAAGCGCGCGAAGCTCCTGCTTCGTATGAGCATTTTCTATCAAATCTAGGAATCTAGAGTGTGGGGCTTCTGTCATTGTCTGCCTATGGGGTTAGCAGTGATTGCGGGGCACTCGACTGCATAGGGAAAGCTGTATCAATCAACCATAAATACCCGAGTCGCGATCGCTGGGCATAGGGCTTAATTTCTGCAGAAATATAACCAAAGTCGCGATTCACACTCACTACTTCTCCCACAGAAATCCCCTCAATGAAAATCCCATCAAGCCCACTTGTTACTACTTGGTCGCCGATATTTACCTTCCTCCAAGATGGGATAAAATCTGCAGTGATATACCGATGATCTAGCGCACTGGAATGCACTATTGCAGGGATTTTCTCATCACCTATAAAGACACTATAGCTACTTTTTCTCTCTCCATTTAAAAGCCCCATTAGCTTATTATCATAAATAACCGCAATGCCTAATGCCTTATTATCTTGCACAAGCCCAAATATCCTATCTTCTGGATAGTTGCTGACATCAAAGTGTATCCACACGCGGTTAGAATCCCCCATACTCACATAGGAATACGCGCGCGCAGGGAAAAATCTCGTATCATTGGCAAAGGCTTGCTGCGTGTCAAAAACAGAAAGTGCATCAAGCTCATTTTGTGTATGCTCAAGCTCAAGCTCGAGTCTCTCATAATTCTTCAGCTTCTCTTCATAATGCTCAATGGTTTTGGCTTGGGCGATGTATTTGTTATAAGAAAGCGTGATGCCATCTTTCACATTAAGGATAAAAATCTTTACACTATCCCCGACTGAGCCGATATGTCTTTGTAAAAAACTGCTAGAATCTATGGCGATAAATAAAACCGCCACCAGCACAACAACAATCGTTAGGGACTGATAACGCATTATTCGTAACGACTAGTATTGTGCAGCGTATCGAGCTCTTCTATAGCTTTTCCTGTGCCTTTTGCCACTGCCAATAGCGGCTCATCGCCGATGAAAACAGGAAGCTTCACAGTATCAGACAAATACCTATCAAGCCCCCTAATAAGCGCACCGCCACCTGTAAGCGTCAAGCCATTCTCTACCAAATCGCCCGCCAAATCCGCAGGCACAGCTTCTATAACACTTTTCACCGCGCTGCTAATTTCTCGTAGTTGATCCTTTATCGCTTCCCGTATATCTTCACTTGTAAGCTCAATGGTATTGAGTAGCCCACTTACTTGATCGCGCCCTTTAATCTGCATAGAAAGCGGTGTATCAAGAGGAGCTGCCGCGCCGATTTTGATTTTTATCTCCTCGCCAGCACGCTCACCAATAAGCAGATTATAATGCTTGCGGACATGATTGACGATCGCCATATCAAGCTTATCTCCAGCTACGCGGATAGACTTCGATATAACAAGCCCACCAAGAGAGATAACGCCTATCTCTGTCGTCCCACCGCCAATATCCACGATAAGACTCCCTTGAGGCTCCTTGATAGGCAGTCCTGCGCCTATAGCTGCCGCCATTGGCTCTTCTATAAGATAAACTTCCCTAGCACCTGCACTCATAGCAGACTCTTTCACAGCCTTGCGCTCAACACCTGTGAGTCCATAAGGCACACACACCATAATCCTAGGGCGGATAAGAGACTTGCGGTTATGGGCTTTCTCAATGAAATAGCGGATCATTTTTTCTGTTACATCAAAATCCGCAATTACGCCATCTTTCATTGGGCGAATGGCTTGGATACCGCTTGGGGTTTTGCCGACCATTTCCTTTGCCTCGTGTCCAACTGCCAGAATCTCCCCATCTCTATCGTATCGATCCACACGCACCGCTACGATTGAAGGCTCGTTAATAATAATCCCCTGACCTTTTAGCAAAACGATTGTATTTGCTGTCCCCAAATCAATCGCAATATCATGCGAAAACATACCAATAAGCTTATTTAACAACACTTTACGCTCCTTGTGTTTTAGATTCTCGTGGCTTTTTGAGCTTTATAATAGTGGGCTTTTGCTTGTGCTCTACACAATCTTTGGTAATTGTAACCTTACAATGACGCATTGTGGGTAAATCAAACATAATATCCGTAGCAAAGCTCTCAATAATCGCGCGCAAGCCACGAGCACCTGTCTTTCTAGCAATGGCTAGCTCGGCAATCTTCTCAATAGCATCTTGCTCAAACTCTAGCACGACATCATCTAATGCAAAAAGCTTAGTATATTGCTTAACTAGGGAGTTTTTGGGCTTAGTGAGAATATCAACCATAGCACTTTTAGTAATAGGCTGCAAAGTCGCTATGATATGAAGCCGCCCTATAAGCTCTGGTATAAGCCCATAGCTTACCAAATCATCTGGCTCTACGAGATGCAAAACATCATCTTGCTCACTTTTTGTTTTTTGCACCTGCCCAAACCCTAGCACATTGCTGCCCATTCTGCGCTTAATAATATCCCCCAAACCATCAAATGCCCCACCGCAAATAAACAAAATATTTGTCGTATCAATCTGTATGAACTCTTGATTTGGGTGCTTTCTTCCACCTTTTGGAGGGATATTAACCACACTACCTTCAATAATCTTTAACAGCGCTTGCTGCACACCCTCGCCAGAGACATCGCGCGTAATGGAGCGATTTTCTGAGAGTCTAGAAATCTTATCAATCTCATCGATAAATACAATCCCCATCTGCGCTTTTTTCTCATCATTCCCAGCCGCTTGATAAAGTCTTGTAAGGATATTTTCTACATCTTCCCCCACATAGCCAGCTTCTGTAAGACTCGTTGCATCAGATATAGCGATCGGCACATCTAAAAATCGTGCTAAAGTCTGTGCCATAAGTGTCTTACCACTACCAGTAGGACCCACGAGCAAAATATTTGATTTTGTGATTTCCACATCACTCGTGTCTGCCGTATTGCTCGCTATGCGCTTGTAGTGATTATAGACAGCTACAGAAAACACCTTTTTAGCTTCTTCTTGCCCTACGACATATTCATCAAGCTTAGCTTTCATCTCTCTTGGTGTGGGAATATCGATGAATGCAGGTGAATCATCGGCTAAAGACCCCCTAGAAGTGCTCGGCACCCGCTCCATATCTACGCCTGATTGCCGCAATGTCTTGTATAAACCACCGATACACGAAGGACAAATCTTCCCAGATTTGCTCCCCTCGAAGTAGGTGCTCTCTATCTCTTTGCCACAAAAATCACAATACTTTTTCATTCTTTTCCTTTTCGGATCGGAATACCCCTTGATGAGTCAAGCACAAAGCGACAAATATTCTCGATAGATTCTAGTCTCGCACCAGAATCTAAAACACTTTGAGCATAATCGCGCATAGAAGTCGCGGCAAAAAGCTCTTTATAAAAAGAGCTGATGGCATCAATTTCTTCGCTTGTAAAAAGCTTGCGCATTCTATGTTTGTTGAGTCCCCTGATCACGGCACGATTGCCCTCTGCCATACAAAATGGTGGGACATCTTGGGAGAGTGCGCTTGCTCCAGCAATCATCGCCCCATCGCCAATTTTGACAAACTGATGCACAGGAGTCATACCACCGATATTGACATAATCACCAAGCACGATATGCCCACCAAGGGTAGCATTATTTGCAAGGATACAATGGTTGCCAATCACACAATCGTGAGCAATATGCACATACGCCATAAAAAGATTATGATCTCCTATGATCGTTTTTCCTATGCCGCCTTGTGTCCCCGGATTAAACATACAATGCTCACGGATAAGATTATCTGCACCGATGATAAGCTCGACCTCTTCGCCAGCATATTTCAAATCCTGCGGGATTGTGCCAAGCACAGCATAAGGAAAAATTGTCGTGCGCGCACCGATAATGGTGTTACCAAGAATGGTAACACCATTATACAGCTTGCAACCAGAATCGATTTTCACCCGCTCGCCGATGACGCAAAAATCACCGATCTCCACGCCATCGGCTATTTGCGCACCTTTATGGATAATGGCTGTTTTTGCTATATTGCTCGCCATCACTAACCTTGCGTCTCTTGACTATCTGCGACCATTGCCTTTAGCTCCGCTTCACACACAAGCTTACCATCGACAAATGCCTTTGCTTCAAGCGACCACACCGCACCCTTATGTCTCAAAACGGATAGATGGTATTCTAAGCGATCGCCCGGGACTACAGGGACACGAAACTTCACCTTATCAATTGTCATAAAATACACAATCTTATCTTCTGCGGCACGAACATCATCACCAAACATACTCACAAATGCCAAAACACCACCAGCTTGCGCCATACCTTCAATGATCATAACCCCCGGATACACAGGCTTACTAGGAAAATGCCCCAAAAATATCTCTTCATTGATAGTAACATTCTTGTATGCTTTGATATAGCCATTAGGAGTAGCATCATCAGTATTGCGGACAAGCTCTGTAACTCTATCTACAAGCAACAAAGGATAGCGATGTGGGAGAATCTTCTTAATATGATTGACATCCATCATAGAAATACCTTGACTAGTGGAATCTATATTGACAAATTGCGCATAAAATCAGCAAAAATTGCGCCGATTATACACAATATTTTCAAAAATTTTCTTTAATTTGGCAATGCTTTTTGGTGGAACATTGAATCATTGTGGCTAAGTTTTTACGACAAAAATATCGTTTGAAAGATTCTTTCATCTTGAAAAACTGACTTAATGTCTATGGTTAGATTTTCACTAATCTCATCAATGATAATTATAGGATTGATACTTTCACTGCCACAGAGCAAGCTCCGCATAAGTAATTCCAACTCATAAGCGATAGGGTTATATATTAAATCAAGAACACGCTCATATTGTGTATTAAGCAGCGCATTAACATCTTTTAAACAGATAAATACACTATCATCTTTTTTAGAAAATCCTAGCCGTATGGTAGCCTTAGGCGTTATGGCAAACATATTTTTGAAATTGTCTTGTGCCATTATGTGTCGAGAGTCCAGCAAGGATTCTAGGGTAATATTTCCCCAAACAATAGTCGTATTTTTAGTAGCCCTAGAATCTGAATGGGCTAAAATATAACTATATATCACTTTTTCATTATAGGAAACTTTTCCTTGCAAAAGTCGCCACACACGAAGCTTTTTTTGTGTAAGAATATAGCTTTTCCCGGTGGATTCTAGTGTATTTCTTAATGCAAAAGATTTTTGCCGCTCTTCTATGCTCCCGGGTAATGCTCTACCACCTAGCTCGCTTATCATCTCAAGACTTAGGCGATCTTGTTTCACTCGTTGCTTGGACAGCGCAAATTGACAGCCGCAATAGTTTTGACGATAGAGATTATCTCTTTTGGCAAGCTCATTTTGCTTCTGCACACCACCATTTTTACGGACATTAATTTTAATGAAGTTTAGGTCATTGTTTTGTGCGATTATATCGCCTTGCTGGTAGAGAGTCTCCTGCTCTTTCATAGGACTTGATAGTAGTGTGGTGGTGAAGGTTCGCTCACCAAGGAGCTTGGCAATTTCCGCACTTTTTTTCAAGCGAACATCAAAACAAGTGCTACATCTAGCACCCTTTTCCGGCTCATCTTCTTGCCCCCTCACCGATGAAAGCCAATTCTCTAGCTCATAACTACCCTCAATGAGTGGGATCTTCAACATACTACAACTTCTGCGAACATCACTTAGTCGTAGATCGTGCTCCGCTTTTGGGTGGATATTTGGATTATAAAAAAACCCTACAAAGCTTTCTTGTGGGTAAGCCTTTTGCAATTCGCTTAAGAAATAATGGCTATCTACTGAGCAGCAAATATGAACAAGCATTGCGCGCCTTTATTTTTTCTTTTCATTTTTGACAAATAACACATATCCAGCAATACTGCCGATAGCAAATATTGCTAAAAATACCAATAATATCCACTCTAATGCTTCCATCTTATCTCCTTCATATATTATGTTTCATATGAAACACTTTGCTTTGTCTTTTCTCGTAATTGTCCGCAGGCAGCTGAAATATCGATACCTTTAGATTCTCGTATGGTTGCAAGCAAGCCTTTATTTGTAAGAAAGTCTGCAAAAGCCTTGACCTTAGCTTCTTCTGGTCGCTGAAATTTCGTGCCACTATGCGGATTAAACAAAATAAGATTGACCTTAGCCTTTATGCCATCAAGTAGCTTTAGTAATTTTTTCGCGCTAGCAAGATCATCATTTATATCTCTTATAACAAGATATTCAAACATCACGCGCTTTCTCGTATCGATAGGAAAGGCACGGACCGCATCAATAACGCTTTGGATATTATAAGTTTTATTCATAGGGATAAGTTTTGAGCGCAGAGTATCATCTACAGCGTGGAGCGATATGGCAAGCTGAACACCTAGATTCTGCTGACCTAGATCATAGATTCTGGGGCTAATGCCACTTGTAGAAATTGTTTGCCGTTTTGGTGAGATAGAAAGCCCCTCAAGTGCAGATAGAATCTTGATCGCGTGCATAAGATTGTCAAAATTATTCAATGGCTCTCCCATACCCATATAAACAATATTAACCCTCTTTTCCGGAGCTAAATTATTATACTTCTTAAGATTAACCACCTGCTCGACTATCTCTCCACTTGTTAAATCTCGCACGAACCCACCCTTTGCCGTAGAGCAAAAAGCACAGCCCACTTTGCAGCCAATTTGACTAGAGATACAAAATGTATATTTCTCTCCTTGAATGACTTTGCCATTTTCATCATATTTTTTATCTCGCATTTTGATACACACGCTTTCAAAGGTGTGATTATCCCTAGTTTGAAACAAATATTTTCTCGTGCCATCGCGACTCACTTCTTGTGTGAGCAAATTTAGATTCTGTGCGCTGTATTGTAGCTGCAACATCTCTCTAAAGTCTTTGGGAAGGTTGCTCATTTTAGTGAATTCTTTTTCATAGCATACATAGAGCCAATAGTAGAGCTGCTTTGCTTGATAAGGTTTTTTACAGATTTCTTGCAGCTCTGCGAGAGAGAGACTATAAATATTCTTCAAACTCTCTGCTTCCAATGAGCTAGAATCTACCTTCCCATACCCCTGCACTAAATTCACAGAATACCCCCTTGCTGTATAAAATCTTCCAGCTTTTGTTTGGCAGCAGCGTGGTTTGCTATGAAATCTTTTTGCGCGTTTGTATCACAATAATTTGTGATACAAAACACCCCATAAGCAGGGATATTAAAATCCTGTGCAACACGCAAAAGCGCGAAAAACTCCATATTCTCCACCATAATACCCGCTCCACACATCGCAGCACAAACCCCAGAATCCATCGTAATATAATTGGAAGAATTTACCACCACATCGCGCAAGCACCGATCTCCTACCCTAAATGTTTCCTGTGAAACATTGCTTTCTATATAATTATCTAGCGGTGTGTAGCTACCCCCAGAGACAAAGCTAGATTCTATCTGTGTAGCACGAGCACTTATACACAAAGACAACAATGGTATTTCATAGCAGTATGCCCCAGCAGAGCCAACAAACACCAGCTTCTCTACATACTCTCGCAAACAAAGTTTCATAAGCCCCATACTCGCTTCTACCAATCCCACACCAATAGGCGCAGCATAAGAAATAGTTTCACTTCTACCCGCACACACTATCATCACAGCTTCCTATAATCGAACCGATATGCCACAATCTCTAAGGTAATGTTTAACATCAACAATGCTGATTTCATTATTGTGAAAAATACTCGCTGCCAACGCCGCATCTGCAATATCAAGAGAAAAGATCTCTCCTAAATGCTCCATTTTCCCAGCACCACCAGAAGCAATTATCGGTAGATCGCTCGCTTCTCGCAAAGTTTGTAATGCAGCAATATCATATCCGCTTTTCGTGCCATCTGTATCCATACTTGTTAGTAAAAATTCCCCAGCACCTTTATCCCTACATATCCTTGCCCAATCAGCAAGCAATATCCCCGTGGGCTCTCTTCCGCCTTTGACATATACTTCATATCCCAAATCACTTAAACGCACATCGATCGCCACAACCACGCATTGCGAGCCAAATCTTTTCGCCGCTTGCTCGATCAAGCTTGGATTTGCGATCGCCGCAGAGTTGATACTAATCTTATCCGCACCAGCATCTAAAAGCACATACATATCATCTAAAGTTTTTATCCCGCCCCCAATTGTCAAAGGTATATACACTTCCTTAGCAATTTCACGAATGAGCTCAACGATAATTTGACGATGCTCAAATGATGCTGTAATGTCTAAAATCACAAGCTCATCGGCTAAAGAATCATTATAGAATCTAGCTAATTCGATAGGATCACCCACACTTTTCAAGCCAACAAAATTTACCCCCTTCACAACCTGCCCATCTTTTATGTCCAAACACGGGATAATTCTCTTTGCAAGATGATTTACCATCTCACATACTCCTTACATAAAACACATAAATTAAAATAGACAAGTATAATACAAACGGCAATAAATTTTTATAAATCCCAATAATTCTTTAACAATAGTTAATAAAAAAGGATACAATACACCCTATCAGTATTTACATATTTGCTATGCGAGCTAACAATGCGAGCGAAAAAGTGTTTTGGACAAAATTTTTTAAAAGATCCTTTTATTTTAGAGAAAATTGTCCAAGTGAGTGCCGAGCTACTACAAGGTCAAAAGCTTATAGAAATCGGCGTTGGCTTGGGTGATTTATCAGAGCGGCTTTTATCTCTTTCTAGTCTTACGACTTATGAAATTGATGCCGATCTGTGTTCTTTTGTTTTGCAGAAGTTTTCATCGCGCAAGTTTGCACACCCTTTTTCTTTGGTGCATTGTGATGTGCTTTCTATCCCTTTTAGTATAGATTCTAGCTCAAGCTTACCAAAGGAAGTGGCGAAGCAAACTCTCCGCATAACAGCAAGTGATGACAAAAAAAGTAGAATAGAATCTAAACAGGGCTGGCTTGCTAATGAGCCTTATATCCTTGTCTCTAATCTCCCGTATAATATCGCCACTCGTGTCGTGCTAAATCTCTTGCACGATCCGTTATGCGAAGGCTTTGTCGTGATGACACAAAAAGAGGTCGCCTTGAAATTCTGTGCGGATAATTTATCAAGTGATTTTTGCGCGCTAAGTGTGATTGCACAAAGTGCAGGAGAAATAACACTGCTTTTTGATGTTGGTAAAGAGAGCTTTGATCCTATGCCCAAAGTTACTTCATCAGTTTTTACACATAAAAAGTTTAAAGACTTTACCCACATTGAAAGCGGCTTTGAATCGATGCTAAAAGCAGCGTTCAGCTCTCCGCGCAAAAAGCTTTATAATAATCTTTTGCCAATTTTCCAAAAAATTGAGCAAAAAAACTTATTAGATAAAATTTTCGCACAAGAATCCATCGCTTTAAACGCACGACCTCATCAAATCAGCACACAAAAGTATCACCATATTTACAACACACTAAAGGATTTCTATGAATGAGCCAAATAACAAACCAAATCCACAAAGTCCGCAAGATGCAACACAGCCAAAAAGGCGGTTTTTCAACAATCGTTTCAAAAAAGACCACCGACAAAAAGAGCCGCATAATCGCGAGCCACAATCTTACCAAAAGAGTAATTCTCAAGGAGAGCAGCCCAAACGCCAATGGCCCAATCGCAATAAGCACGAGAATCAAGGTGGTGCAAGAGAAGTGCAAGGAGCAAGTGAGCGCGGTAATCTTGCATTCCACAAAGACTTGAAAAAAGGTGTAGAGACAAACACTAGAATCCAAAAAAACAGCCTAAACCCACACAACAAGCTCGATCTCAACACAAAAGCCAGCGTGCGTATCACGCCGCTTGGTGGGCTAGGAGAAATCGGCGGCAATATGATGGTAATGGAGACGGAGAAGTCTGCCATCATCATCGATGTGGGTATGAGCTTCCCAGAAGAAAATATGCACGGCGTGGATATTTTGATCCCAGATTTTACTTATCTCCACAGCATAAAAGACAAAATCGCTGGCGTTATCATCACCCACGCACACGAAGACCACATCGGCGCAGTGCCCTATCTTTTCAAAGAATTGCAATTCCCTCTCTATGGCACGCCGCTAGCACTTGGAATGATTGGAGCGAAATTTGACGAACACGGGCTAAAGAAATTCCGCCCTATGCTAAAAGTCATTCAAAAGCGTGAGCCTGTGCAAATTGGAGATTTTGAAATAGAATGGATACATATCACGCACTCCATTATTGACTCTTCTGCACTTGCAATTAAAACAGAGGCTGGCATTATCTTCCACACAGGAGATTTTAAAATCGACCACACACCTATTGACAATCTCCCCACAGATTTGCACCGTCTAGCGCATTATGGGGAGCAAGGCGTTATGCTACTACTTAGTGATTCTACAAACTCACATAAAAGCGGCTGCACACAAAGTGAAGCTGTCGTTGGACCGACATTTGACTCACTTTTTAAAAGCGCGCAAGGACGCGTGATAATGAGCACTTTTAGCTCCAATATCCACCGCGTGTATCAAGCGATCACCTATGGGATCAAATATGGACGCAAAGTTTGTGTTATCGGGCGATCGATGGAGAAAAATATCGACATAGCACGCGAGCTTGGTTATATCGATTTGCCAAACTCCATTTTCATCGAAGCGCACGAAGTAGAAAAATACCCAGAGCATGAGATTCTAATCGTTACCACAGGCTCACAAGGTGAGACAATGAGCGCGCTATATCGTATGGCGACAGATGAGCATAGACATGTCAAAATCAAAGCCAGCGATTTAATCATACTCTCTGCCAAAGCAATCCCGGGGAATGAAGGCTCCGTATCAGCGGTGCTAAATTTCTTAATGAAAGCAGGAGCAAGCGTAGCTTACCAAGACTTTAGCGAAATCCATGTGAGCGGGCACGCCGCACAAGAAGAGCAAAAGCTTATGCTGCGACTTATTAAGCCTAAGTTCTTTCTCCCTGTCCATGGGGAATACAATCACGTTGCTAAACACAAAGATACTGCTATTAAATGCGGTGTGTTAGAGAAAAATATCTTACTTATGGAAGATGGCGATCAAATTGAGGTCAATCCAAGCTATATGAAAAAAGTCGGCAATGTCAAATCCGGCAAGGTTTTCATCGATAATCAAGCGTGCAAAGAAGTGGATTCTAGCACGATCAAAGATCGCCAAGATCTAGCAGATGCTGGGCTTGTGAGTATGGTGGCTTTCATCGCACAAAGCGAGCAGAAAATCCGCTCCCTAGAAATAGAGATGATAGGCATAGCAAATCAAAAAGAGCAAGATGAGCTACAAAAAGAGCTCCAAGGCGCGCTTGAAATGTCTATCCGCACGATAAAGCCAGAGGTGATTAGCAATAAAAAGCTTTTAGAAGGAGAGATACGAAATCTCACAAGAAAGCTGCTCTTTAAAAAGCTCAAAAAATATCCTGCGATTATGCTCCATATTTTCACTGCTTAGGCAAGAATATGAGCCCTGCAAGAAACACAGCAGAATCTAGTTTAGATTCTGCCAAATACGCGCAAATCGCACGCGAAGTCTTACTCCTAGAAGCAAAAGAGCTGCAAAACACAGCCCAAAAATGTGCGCACATTGCTTGGACTCCCATTATAGAATCCATTATTAAAGCTACGGATAAAGGCGGCAAGCTTATTGTCTGTGGTGTGGGGAAAAGTGGGCATATCGGCAGTAAAATCGCCGCTACACTTGCTAGCACAGGCACGCCAAGCTTCTTTCTCCACCCCACCGAAGCTCTCCACGGCGATCTTGGAATGATAGGAGAAAATGACATCATTTTAGCCATAAGTTATAGCGGAGAGAGCAGTGAGATCTTAGCGATAATTCCGCATTTTAAACGCCTTGCAAATGCCATCATCACAATGAGCAAAGCTCCAGATTCTGCTTTAAGTAAGCTTGGGGATTATTTCCTACCTATTGCCATAGAGCAAGAAGCCTGCCCCATACAAGCCGCGCCGATGAGCTCCACTACTCTTACCCTAGCTATGGGCGATGCCCTAGCAGCCTGTCTCATACAAGCAAGAAATTTTAGCAAATACGACTTTGGCGCATTGCATCCGGGCGGAAGCTTGGGGAAAGAACTCTTTGTCAAAATCACAGATCTTATGCAAAGAGACAATCTCCCCATAATCTCTCCGCAAACACCACTAAAAGATGCCATCATCACAATGACGCAAAAGCGGCTTGGAAGTGCGCTGATAGCCGAAAATAACGCGCTTATAGCAGTGCTAAGCGATGGAGATTTGCGGCGAGCTATGATGAGAAGCGATTTTGACATCAACGCTAGTGCAATCACCTACGCCACACAGAATCCAAAAACCTGCCAGAATCCAAATCTCCTAGCCAAAGAAGCCCTAAAAATCATAGAAGCAAACAAAATCCAGCTACTTGTCATCACAGATTCTAAAAAGTGGATTCTAGGAGTTTTGCATATCCATACTCTTCTTAGCGAAGGTATCACACCATAAGGAGTAAAAATGTTTGAAAAAATCAATGAAATAATCATTAGAATCGAAGAAATCCGCGATGAAATCCAAATCCTGCTTGGTATGGGGAAAATTAGCTTTGTGGATTATATTATGATAAAACGCGGCTCTATGGATATGCCAGAAGAGCTAAAAATGGCGGTGCTAGAGCAGATTAACGAGCAAGTCGATGCACTAAAGGAGCAAATCGATAAGCTCAATAAAATCAAACGCGAAATGCTGGTATTCTAGCCGCTATAAATGCCTATCTAGTATTATTTCATACACCATAAACAAGCTATTATCCAAGTGCATAAATGCTTGATTTGGCTCTATTTTAGCTCTATCTTTGGGGACAAAAGCAAGAATCCTACCCGGATATTTTGCATCTTCACGCTGATAAAACATCTCTTGGAATTTTTTGTGGCTTATTTTTATGTTGCCAAAGCTTGGGTCTGCAAGATAGACAAAGTCGCTATCCATACCCTTAAATACACTAAAATGCTCCACTTCACGCACATTAATATGCACAATGACAGGGATTTGTAGCTTTGCTAGATTCTCCATATCAAGTGCCAAGCCTATGGGTGTAAATCCACGCGTTTTAGCATACTCTCCTAAATCATAAAAAGATATAGACACCTTTTTTCGTAGTTGCTCTATACTATGCTCTTTTTTGTTAATATCAATTCCTTTGCCTGATAGTATAGATTCTAAAATTGCAAATTCATCTGTTTGATCTATTTTGTAATAATAAGTAAAAATAGTTGAGAGTGAAGCCGCGCCACAGGTGTAATCATACTTCTGCCTTGTAAGATTCTCATCGCGTAGCTCAAGCCACGATTGTGTAGGATTTGTAAATTCTACTGGCTCGTTATAAATTTGCGCACTAAAAGCAATAGAGTGCAAAAAAGCTAGCAGTCCTACGCGCAGCATTTGTAGTCCTAGATTCTATAAGAAAGCATTAGTGATAGAGAATTGCTAGTATATTGACTTGTAGGCAGAAAATCCGCACTTGCAAAAAGGATAAGCTTGGGCTTGATCTCATAGCCAATACCAATCGTGTAGCCTAGAGATGATCCAAGTGGAGCTAATGTAGTGCCATTGACATTTGACATTATCACTACTTCTATATTGATATTTTATCCCTGCATTTAGCGACACATAAGGATTCACAGCGAAATACACCATAGGATTAAGTATGAAAGATTCTCCGCTATCTAGTGATAATCCTTGCGATTCTTTTTTAAGATTTAAGCGAAAGTTTGCTTGGAGAAGAAACACCACAGGATCTATGGTAAAAAAACTTGTCGCGAAAAACGAATATCCCTTAGCATACTCTAATGTCTTATGCGTAGTAGTGAAATACATCTGTTCTAGTAAATCCACGCTTCCACCAAGCAAAAGTGCTGGATATTTACCCTCTTTTTTAGCTTGTATTAGCACTCCTAGATTCCATAGTCCAAAATCTCCGCGACTACTTGCTATATATTTACCGCTAATCGTATCATTTACACCACTATGCTGCCAAAAGGCATTAATTGTGCTAAATACTTCCACACGCCTATAAATACCATAACGCATATATAAAGAAAAATTTAGATGATCTTGATTTGTGCTTTGCGCACCGACATAGGGCAAGGTTATATGTGTGCCATCTGGCAGCTGCGCACCTATGGAGCCTAGGTAAGAATCCTTGCGAGCAAGATTGATATAAGAAAATGATGTAATAAGCTTAAACTGCCTACTTTTCGTCAGTATTTCATCGACATTGATAGCCTTTGCACTCATATAAGAGCATAGAATGACAAAAAGCCAAAAAAATCTACAAAAGCTTTTCATCTTCTAATATCTCTTAATTAAACGGCGCATTAAGCCCTATACCAAACTCAAGCATAAGCGCAAAATTATTTGCTTCAGGGTGGTGGAGTGTCTGTGTATCTAAATAGGGCATAGTAAGGGCATTCATATGATAATACACTCCCTTGATTCTGGCGTAGAAATCTGGCATTTCAAAGCTTGATTTTTGTGCAAGCACTTCACCTAGATCTTCTACACTATTGTAAGCATTGCCACGATAGAGTATCCCTAGAGATAGCTCTGCTTTATAGCTGCCATCAAACGCACCAGCAACATCACTAGAGAGCACATTATAGCCATAGCCAACAAGTCGGCGTGTGGCATTCCAAGCGATATTAGCCCTAGGCTCTAGTGCAAGTTTATCTGTAATCATTATCCTATGAAATGCCCCTACACCAAGAAAAAGCCCAAAATCCCTAAATCTCCCACGATTATTTTCAAAGCCTACATCGTATAAATCTGTAGAAAATGACATATACAAAAATGTAGGCTTCTCTAATGAGCCAAGATTCGCCCCAGCATTGATCGTAACAAGAGCAAACCAATTTCTATCGCTGATACTCTCATACTTACCACTTGCGCTTGCTATGCCGCTCATTGACGAGCCACCAACTCCAGCCAATAGCTCTCCACCTAGATAGAACCACTTCAAATATAAATCTTCTTGCAAAGTGAAAAAGCCACCACCATTGTGCGTGCCAACACGCGGCGAGTTTAAATGTGTATAATATCCACCAAGCCCTATACGAGAATCTTGGCAGCGAACTCCATAATGACATTTGTAAGCCCAAGTAAGATTACAGAGTAAGAAAATAAGTAAAAATATCCGCGCCATTATCAAATCCTTTGCAAAGGCAAATGAGTTAGTGTAGCACAATGTATGTAAAAGATAAAAATACTTATCATAAAAAGAATGAAAAATGATTAAGAATAGTGGTGGCTCGAGGCGGAATCGAACCACCGACACGGAGATTTTCAGTCTCCTGCTCTACCGACTGAGCTATCGAGCCATAGGCAAAATGAAGTAAATTTGGATTCTGCCTTACTTTGATTAAAAATCCGCTTAAATTATGGGAATAATAAGAACTTTTAGCCTATAATCGCGTATTTCATCATTTAAGGATTTACATTGAAATTGATTTCTTGGAATGTCAATGGACTAAGAGCGTGTATGAATAAGGGATTTATGGAGTTTTTTAACGCAGTAGATGCCGATGTGTTTTGTATCCAAGAATCAAAAATGCACAGAGATCAAGCAGAATTTGACTTCAGCGGCTACTATGAATACTGGAATAGTGCAGAGAAGAAGGGCTACTCTGGTGTGGCAATTTTTAGCAAGCAAGAGCCTTTAAGTGTTAGCTATGATATGGGGATCGCTCACCACGACAAAGAGGGGCGCATTATCACCGCAGAATATAGCGATTTTTATCTTGTCAATGTCTATACGCCAAATTCTAAAAGGGAGCTAGAACGCCTAGAATATAGAATGGAATGGGAAGATGACTTTCGCGCATTTTTGAAAACCCTAGAATCTAAAAAGCCCGTAATTGTCTGCGGTGATCTCAATGTCGCGCATAAAGAGATTGATTTAAAAAACCCAAAAACAAATCGCAGAAACGCAGGCTTTACCGATGAAGAAAGAGAAAAGATGAGCCAGCTTTTAGATTCTGGCTTTATAGATACTTATCGCCACTTTTACCCTGATAAAGAGGGAGCTTACACTTGGTGGAGTTATATGGGCAAAGCTAGGGCAAATAACACAGGGTGGCGGATTGATTATTTTCTCTGCTCTAAAATATTAGATTCTAGATTAAAAAGTGCTAGCATTTACCCTGAGATTTTAGGGAGTGATCACTGCCCGGTGGGGATAGAAATATTATAACTACCTGCGTATAAAACTCCAAATAAGAGCGATAAACCAGCCAAGCACACTCCAACCAAAAAATACATTGATAATAAGGATTAAGAATCTATCTCTATGATGAGAAAACATCGCAATTAAACTTGGCAAAAAATAAATAAATATACTAGCGATAATAATAAGGACAAAAGTCCCTAAAGACCAGTAATCAACACTACGCGTGAGAATCTCCACACCATCGATAATAATCAATCGCTCTTTTTCAAACATCTAGTTTATATCACACATCAAGATTTTTGACATCTTTTGCGTGAAGCTGGATATATTCTCTCCTAGGTTCTACCTCATCACCCATAAAAAGCGTGAAAATCCTATCTGCTTCTTCTTCATCTGGTAATGTTACACGCAAAAGTGTGCGATTACTTGGGATCATTGTAGTTTCTTGCAATTGATCTGGATCCATTTCACCTAGACCTTTATAGCGTTGCATATCATAGCTTTTCTTAGTAGATTCTTCTATTTCTTCTAAGACTTTAATGATATTTTTTCCTTCTAAAAATACAAGATCTCTTTCTTGAATTTTCGCATAAATTTCACACGCTTCTTTAAAAAATTTATTAACAAAAAGGCTTTCATCTATGGTGATTTCTGCAAGCCCTGTTGGAGTTTGGACATAGAGTATAAGGAGCTCTTGTGTAATTGTTTTGTTTAAGATATTACACTCAATTGTCGGTAAGAATTTTTCAATCTCTGCAAACATCTGTGTAAAATCAAGATTTCTAACATTTGGATTCTCTATCAAAAATCGCACGATATCAACCATTGCATAGCGTTTTTCAAGCTCTTTTAATATTAGGCGATATTGTGCGATTTTTTTCAATATTTCGATCAATTCTTTTTCACCAATGCCCTCAAATGTGAAATTCTCTATTCCATTTTCTATAAGAAATTCACTTAATGCTTTGTCATCTTTAAGATACAACTCTTTATTTTTATTCTTTTTTAACTGCAAACAATAAAGTGGCGGCTGGGCGATATAAATATGTCCATTTTGGATAAGTGGCTTTAAATAACGATAGAAAAATGTCATAAGTAGCGTTTGGATATGACTCCCATCAACATCAGCATCAGTCATAATAATGATTTTATGATAGCGCAATCGTTCAAGATTAAAATCCTCTCCAATACCACAGCCAAAGGCTGTTATCATATTTTTAATCTCTTCACTTTTTAAAATCTTATCGAGTCGTGATTTTTCGACATTAAGAATCTTCCCACGCAAAGGCAATATAGCTTGATAGAGCCTATCTCTAGCCTGTTTTGCAGAGCCACCCGCAGAATCCCCCTCTACAAGATAGATTTCAGATTCTGTTGGGTCTTTACTTTGGCAGTCAGCAAGCTTTCCGGGCAATGTCCCTACAGAGAAATTTTCCTTTTTCCTTGTAAGCTCGCGCGCCTTTTTCGCTGCTTCTCTCCCTCTTGCTGCGAGTAATGCCTTTTGCATAATAGCTTTTGCATCATTTGGATTCTCTTCAAAATACTTGCTTAATCGCTCTGTTGTAAGCTTTTGGATAATTGGCTTAATGAAAGAGCTTCCTAATTTACCTTTAGTTTGCCCTTCAAACTGCGGATCAATAATGCGTGTAGAAATAATTGCTACAAGTCCCTCACGCACATCATCACCTGTTACTTTTATATCTTTTTCTCTAGCATTTGCATTTGCTTCAATGTAATTCATAATCACACGACTAAGTCCTGCCCTAAAGCCCGCTTCGTGCGTGCCTCCATCTGGCGTGCGGATATTATTTACAAAGCTTAAGACATTTTCATCAAATCCCTCATTATAAACAAGGGCAATTTCCATTTCCGTTTCTTGATCTGCACCTTTGAAATAAATTGTTGAAGCAATAGCTGGGCGTTTGTTAATATCTTGGATAAATTGCATTAGTCCATTTTCAAAGTGATAAGACTCTCTAAACCCACTTCTTTCATCGATGAAATCAATGGTTAGATTCTGGTTTAGATATGCCATCTCTTTAAATCTACGCGTTAAGACATCTTTATCAAACTCAATCACTTCCATAATGCTATCATCAGGGAAAAATTCGATAATTGTGCCATTTTTATTCGTTTTACCGATGATTTCTAACTCTGAAGTAGGAATCCCAGCGGCAAACTCTTGGCGATAAATATTGCCGTTTTTGTGGATTGTCATAATGAGCTTTTTTGATAAAGCATTGACAACAGATACTCCAACTCCGTGCAAACCACCAGAAGCTTTATATACTTCGCTGTCAAATTTCCCCCCAGCGTGTAGCACGGTAAGCACGACTGTAGCAGTAGGGATATTTTCTGTTGGATGCATATCCACTGGAATCCCTCTACCATTATCCTCTATGATTGCGCTGCCTTCGTGAGTAAGTGTAATGCTAATTCTATCGCAAAACCCAGCCATCGCCTCATCAACAGAATTATCAACGACTTCATATACCATATGGTGCAAGCCATTGATATTTGTGCTGCCAATATACATACCCGGGCGTTTCCGGACTGCTTCAAGCCCCTTTAAAACTTTGATGTTTTGTCCGGTATAAGATGGTGTTTGATTCTCTTGCATTTTATTCCTTTACTAGCACAGCACAGGCATCACAATTGTGGAGTATTTATCATCTTTTAGCATAAATGGCATATTGCTATCGTTGATAAAAATTTCAAATTCATTGTTTGTAATGAAGCCTAGGAAGTCAAGCACATAGCGAGAGTTCATACCAAGTGTAATAGATTCTGTAATATCAAGTGTGATTTTTATTGGAGTTTTTGCGGACTCTGAACTTTCGGAATTCATTGTTTCAAATACCAAACCACTAGAATCTAATGTGATTTTCACATTTGTAGAGAGTGAATTTGTTTTCTTAATAGCTTTTATGACATCTTCTTTTGGTAGTTTTGACTGGATTTTAAACTCTTTTGGGATAATTTTTTCATAATCTGGATACTTGCCACTTATGAGCTTTGTAGAGAAAGTATAGTTTTGTGATTTGATGAAAAGCATTGTTGGATCAGCATCTTGCTTTTTATTGATATAGATTTCAAACTCATCATAAAAAAGCTTAGAAATTTCCATAATGGCACGCCTAGGGATAATGATGGAAAGCTGCGTGCCTACTGATTGGGTGTTTTGGCGGATAATCGCAAGTCTCCTTGTATCTGTGCCGACAAAATTACAATGATAATCTTTCACATCAAGTAAGATTCCAGTGAGTTCTACGCGTATAGTATCGGCTTTTGTCGCGTCTGTGGCTACAGCTACCTTTTTAATAGATTCTATGAAATCTATTGGATTTAGGTTGATTTTTGTGTCTAATTCACTGATTTCTGGGAATTTTGTAGCATTGTTGAATTCTTTTGCATTGAATGTTGGAAGTTTAAAGTCATCATCACCCTGATAGATGGAGATTTGCCCATCTTTTGTTTCTAAAGTAATTTCTCCATCATCTAATGGTTTGATGATGGAAAGTATCTTTCTTCCTTCGATTGTGGCTACACCATCTTCAATTTTTTGGATAATGTCAATTTTTGATTGAATAGAGACTTCGTAATCAGTGGCTTTTAGCAGGAGCTTGTTGTCTAAGGTTTCTAAGTATATATGTGAAGTTATTTGTGAAGAGTCCTTCTTGTCAAGGAAAGATTGGAAATTGCTTAGCACGATTTCGAAGTTGTTTTTGTTCAAAGTGATTTTCATCGTATCTCCTTTAAGAGTGTTTAGTAGTAGTAGTAGGGATTGTGAAAAAGTGAAAATCATCTCTACAACCGCTAGAAACAAGATTTCAGGGTGTTGAGAACGGCTTAAAGATATTCACTTGATTTGCCGTATTTTAGCAGAATCTAGCTAAATTTAGAGAGTTTTTTCGCTTAGGATTTTTGCTTTTAGATTCTGTGTGAGTAGTTTAAGATCTTTGTCTTGCTCGATTTTTTTGGTGATTTGAGTGAAAGCTTTTGAAATCGCGCTATGGTCTTTCATATTGAGCTTTTGTGCGAGCATACTCATAGAATCTATGCTTGAGAGTGTTCTTGTGAAGTATATGACTAAATGTCTAGCTTGGACAATTTGGGGTTTGCGAGATTTGGAGATGATTTCGCTTGGTTTGATATTAAGCTCTCTAGCAACTGTTTCTATGATTTTTTCTAGGCTGGTTTCTTCATTTGATTCTTTTTGGATTTCTTTTATCACATTTTTTGCCATAGTAATGCTAAATGGTTGATTTGTCATTGAGTGATGAAAGCTTAGTTTTAAGATGATACTTTCGATCTGGCGGACATTTTCGTTGATGTTTTCAGCCAGAAAGTTGATAATGTCCTTTTCCATATTGATTTGGTTATCTCGGCATTTTTGTTCGATTATGCGGATTTTTGTTTCAATTTCTGGAGGCTGGATTTCCATCATCATTCCACCTTCAAATCTCGAGCGGAGTCTGTCCTCTAAGCCTTGGATTTGCTTGGGGAGCTTATCGCTTGTCATTACGATTTGTTTTTGGGTTTTATGTAGTGCTTCAAAGGTGTTAAAAAATTCTTCTTGTAAGCCCCCCTTACCGCCAAGAAACTGCACATCATCGATGAGAAGGTAGTCGCAGTTTCTATACTTATCTCTAAAAGTATCCATAGTATGCTGCCGTAGGTGTTTTTGCCATTCGTTTAGAAACTCTTCAGTAGTGATGTAAATGACATTTTTATTATGCTCGATGGCGGTGTTTCCTATGGCGCAGAGTAAGTGTGTTTTCCCAAGTCCTGTATGCCCATATAAAAGCACGGGATTATAAGACTTAGCTTGATGTTTAGCGACAGATTTTGCGATGATAAGGGCAGATTTGTTGTTATTGCCTTCGACAAAGTTATCAAAAGTTTGCTGAGAGTTAAGGAAAGTTTGGTCTTGGGATTTTTGTATCTTTTGCCTAGAGTTTTTCACATTTTGCTTATCTTTAGCGATAACAATCTTAATATCTGTTTTGGTCTTTGTGTAGATTTCAAAGGTGTGTGAAATAGTTTCTATATATTTACTTTTAATCCACTTTTCTATATACGGATTTGGGACGATAAATACTGCTAAGTTGCTTTTAGAAGCGTTCTCATCGTATTTCATCAGTGATATGTAGGCGTCAAATTCGTATTGAGAAATTTCCTCTTTTAGTGTTGTCAGCACTTCGTCCCAAATCATTTTCACTCCTTAAAATAGCAGTAAAAGTTTTTCACAGATGTGAAAATGGTATGTGAAAAATATGTGAAAAAGCTCTTTATCTTTACATATTTCTTTTACAATTGCACCCTATTTAAATGCATTAAGGGTAAAGACATATGCTATGTAATGCGCGGTGTGTAAGGTTTAGCAGCGGCGCGACATAGTCTCAAATTAGATGTTAGATTCTAGCAAATCCAATATGTAAAAAAAATAAAATGAGTGATAGATGAAGATTTTGGGCATTGATCCGGGCAGTAGGAATTGTGGCTATGCCATAGTAGAATCCACTTCTAGCTTACGACTTATAGAGGCGGGGTTTATCAAAATCACAGCTAGAGATTTGCAAAGCCAGATTCTAGAGTTTGTCGAGGGGATTGACTTGATACTGCAAAGTCATAAGATAGATTCCGTGGCTATGGAAGGGATTTTCTATGCTTATAATCCACAGAGTGTTTTAAAGCTTGCGCAAATGCGCGGGGCAATTAGTCTAAAAATCTTGCAAGAGCTAGGCAACTTTGCAGAATACACCCCTTTGCAAGTGAAAAAAACTATTACAGGCAAAGCCAAAGCTGATAAAACACAAGTCGCTTTTATGGTGAAGCAGATTCTAGGGATTAAGCAGGAAATTAAGCCACTTGATATTACAGATGCCATAGCCATAGCTATAACCCACGCGCGCACCTTGAAATCCCAGCTGAAGAATCCCAAATCATAAGAATGTATGCAGAGTGTTTGCCTTTTTCATCCACTCTATAAGCGCGTCCCACTCATCTTCTTGAACAAGACTTTTGGCATAAAGCATTTCTTTTTCAAAGTGTTTGATTGCTTCTAGGAGATTGTGCTTATTGTGCTTAAAAACATCGCGCCACATTATCGGCGAGCTTTTAGCAAGGCGACTCATACCCTTAAACCCCCCGCCAATAAGTGCTAGGATATTTTGAGGCTCTTCTTGCGCTAAGACAGCGTTAGCTAATGCAAAGGAGATGATATGAGGCAAATGAGAGATAAAAGCTACATGTCTATCGTGATCAAGTGCAGGCATAACGATGATTCTCATACCAATGGCGATGAAAATCTGCTTTGCCAAAGCGACTTGGTATTCCCCGCTTTGCTCAATGTCTGTTAGGATTACGATTTTATTGTGGAAAAGCCCTTGCTCTGCGGCATTTGGTCCATAATTTTCCGTCCCGCTCATAGGATGCGCTGCAACGAAGTTTTTCCTAATAGCTTTAGGGATAGAATCTAAAATCTTCTCCTTGGCACCGCCTAAGTCGATGATTGTCGTTGTAGGCGAACTGGGTGTAAGCTTTTGTAGCGTGGTGATGATCCCATCTAAAGGCGTGGCGATAAAGATCACATCGCACTCTTGTATTTGCTCAAATTCTACACACTCATCGACAAGCCCGAGCGACAAAGCTTGCCTAGAGTGCAAGGCACTTGTGTCAAATCCCAAAATCCGCTTGAAAATCTTGCTCTCTCGTAAGGCAAGCCCCATACTACCGCCAATAAGCCCTAGCCCTATAATCCCCGCTTGCATACTAACCCTTAAGAATAGAAGTAGCCGCGATTATAGCAAAATCTACCAAGCTCTTATGTAATAACTTGGGCATTAGAACGCCACGCCAGCACTTAAGCCAAGGTAGTTGTATCCTATATTTGGTCGCTCTAAATTTCCATTTGAATAATGCTTAATGATACATTCATAAAATATAGTAGTTTTATGAGTAAGTCGGTGATAAAATCCTACAAAAGCTCTCTCACCAAAGGTAAAGGCACTGCCGATTCTCCCGTCATCTCCCTCATTTGATCGTATATAAATCCCTATGCCAATGCCTACATATAGGGATTTATAAATCGGTAGGATAATGTCTTGTGCTGCTCCAAAGATGATTTGCCGCTTTAATGGTGGCTTAATGGGCAAAAATGCTTCTAGCTCAAGGCTGATTCTGCCATTGATACGGAAGAATGTATTAGGCTGGGCATAGTAGAATCCAAGCGCATAGACATCAGCAAAGCTCTTTTTACTAAAGTCTGCATAAATGCCCAAAGCAAGACTATTATCATAAGTGGAGAAAACAGGCTTAGTAGAATCTAATCCAAAAAGCTGATATGCAAAGAGTGTGCTAAAAACTAAAGCTTGTAGAATCCGTTTGGGGGGGGGCAAATATATTTACATAAAAGCTCATTTACAACCTAAGTGAAGTAGAATCTAAATCCAGTGAAGTGGTGTGCTCGGAGGGATTCAAACCCCCGACCTACAGGACCGCAACCTGTTGCTCTATTCAGCTGAGCTACGAGCACATATTTAAATGAAGTAAAGAGCGGATTCTAGCAAAAGTGTTTTTAAAACTAATTTAAATTGTGATAGAATACGCGCGCCTTAGGGCTAGAACAAACGAAAGTAGGTGATGCATAATGCCTGGCATAAAAGTCAAAGAAGGCGAGTCTTTTGATGAAGCGTATAGAAAGTTTAAAAAGCAAACAGACCGGAATCTAGTCGTTACAGAATGTCGCGCTAGAAGGTTTTTTGAAAGCAAAACAGAAAAACGCAAGAAACAAAAGATAAACGCTAAGAAGAAAATGCTTAAACGACTTTATATGTTGAGACGCTATGAGTCAAGACTATAATCCCGCTAGCCCTTTTGGGTCGGGATTAGCTTTTACTACTATATCTGCTTTAGATTCTACTATTTGATTTTATTTGTAGCTGTGAGTTTTGTAAAAGCATAGATTCTAGCAGCAGCGATTTACTCCGCCATTATACCGAGCTTCAAGAGCTTCTTTGAAAAACTCTTTTTGTGATTTAATTTCTCTATCAGGGTGCTTTGTGCGCATATGCTCGACATATTTATCATAGCTTGGCATCCCCACAAGCAAGTGGAAAAACCTATCGCTTCTCTTATACAAAATCCGCACCTTGCTCCACACGCGAGTAAAGGTATTTTCCTTTTTCACCAGCACAGGTGGGTAGAATCTAGCTTCGCTTAAGCCCGCTTGAGCGGGCGAAGATTTTGCAGCTGTATTTTGCATTGAAAGATCCTTTACCTATACAAGCCTAATGTGCTTGTATAGAGAAATTCTTGCTTTCTTGGTAAGGCTCTTCTTTAAGTGGGAATTTTTCTCCCTTGCCAATTGCTGTGAGATAGCAGATTCTAATTGTCGCGCCAATTACCACAAGCGTTACAAAAATGAAAAACGCGCAAAGAATCGCATCTAAAGTGTGGTTGTGGATAAGTATGTCAGCTTTGCTAACGACTTTCTGCCACTCTTCAAGAGTTTTGCCCTCAAGCATTGTGCTTGCATCAGCACCCCTTTCTTGGAGCTTGGTGATGAAGCCTAGAGCCTTTTCTTTTAAGGCAGTTTGATTCTGTGCTGTGGCTACATGGCTTACTGCGTCATGCACGCGCTCGCCATTTGCTGGGAGAAGCTTTTGAATCGCTGCATAAAGTGTCGTTAGAAGCACCCACACCGCAGGGAGGATAGTAATCCAGCTATATCGAGCTTTACCCATTTTGAAGAGCACGACTGTGCCAAGTAGGAGCGCGATCCCTGCTAGCATTTGGTTGCTCGCACCAAAGAGCGGCCATAGTGTGAATATCCCACCTTGTGGATCGATAGCACCTTGATAGAGTAGGTAGCCCCAGCCAGCTACACAAATCGCAGAAGCCACCACACCCCATAAGACAGATTGTGTGTTTGCCATAGGCTTATAGACATTGCCTAGCACATCTTGGATAAGGAATCGCCCAGAGCGAGTCCCCGCATCAACAGCTGTCAAAATAAAGAGTGCTTCAAACAAAATCGCAAAGTGATACCAAAATGCGATAGATTCTTTCCCGCCAGCGACTTCGTGTAGAATCTGTGTAAGCCCTACGGCAAATGTCGGCGCACCGCCTGTTTTAGCCACTAGTGTGGGCTCACCCACAGCTTTTGTAGTCTCTTCTATCATTGTAACGAAGTGTCCATTTGTAAGCATTTCAGGCTGCAAGACAAATCCGCCATTTTGTAAAATCGCTTTCACGCTTTGCTCTATCGTGTTCATATCCGCGCTAAGGGCACTTGCTGCTGCTGGATCAAGCAGAGCAAGAGGGGAGTTTATCGTAAAGTAAAGTCCCGGCTCCAAGATACAAGCAGCAATAAGAGCCATAACGCCTACAAGCGACTCCATAAGCATAGAGCCATAGCCAATAGGGCGGGCGTGAGTTTCTTTCTCTACCATTTTTGGGGTCGTGCCGCTAGAGATAAGCGCGTGGAATCCACTTATAGCCCCACAAGCAATGGTGATGAATAGGAATGGAAAAATCGAGCCAGCAAACACCGGTCCTGTGCCATCGATAAATGCGGTAACCTTTGGCATTTGCAAAGTAGGATTGACAAGTAGTATCCCTGCAGCCATTGCTACGATTACACCGATTTTCAAAAATGTGCTTAGATAATCCCTAGGAGCAAGCAGTAACCACACGGGCAAGATTGAAGCGATAAAGCCATAGCCTATGATAATAAGCGAAAGGGTAGTTTTCTTTAGCAAGAACACATCGTGCCAAGGGTGGGCAGGATCTGTTAGGGCTTGTCCATAGTAAAGCGCAGCAAGAAGCAAGATGAAGCCAATCACACTAGCTTCACCTACACGACCGGGGCGCAAATAGCGCATATAGATCCCCATAAATACAGCGATAGGGATCGTCATAGCAATTGTGAAAAGCCCCCAAGGAGAATCAGCCAGCGCATTGACAACAACCATCGCCAAAATCGCCACAATAATAAGCATAATAAACAATATCCCCACCATAGCGATAGTGCCAGTCACCTTGCCCATTTCTTCTTTGATAATCTCACCTAGCGAGCGACCATTGCGGCGCATAGAGATGAAAAGCACCGTGAAGTCATGCACCGCACCTGCTAGCACGACCCCAACAAGCAGCCAGATCATACTAGGCATGTAGCCCATTTGCGCCGCGAGGATAGGACCTACAAGCGGACCAGCCCCAGCAATAGCGGCGAAATGGTGCCCAAAAAGCACGACTTTATTTGTAGGGACGAAGTCTTTCCCATCATTATTGATGACCGCAGGTGTCGCGCGATTGTCATCAAGCTCGAAGACCTTTTCCGCGATGTATTTGCTATAAAAGCGATAGCCAATCATATAAATACATACAGAGGCTATTACAAGCCAAGTCGCGCTGACTTCTTCGCCGGTGTTAAGTGCCAACATACCGAAGTAGAATGCACCCACCACAGCGACAAGCAACCAAACTAGATTTTTGATTATCGAGTTCATCATTGTGCTCCTTTGTAGATTTCCAGCCATTATAATAGGCAGCGAGATGTAAAGCGTAGGATTTTCTACCAAAATCCCAAGCAAAAGCAAAAAATTAGCCAAAAAGTAACAAAATCACCAAATAAGCATAGAGATTTGTAACATTGCTCTACCAACTCACTAGAATCCATCAGGCTTTATCTGCCCCCCCTAAAACACATACCTTACCCCTAGGTTTGCTGTAAGGTTAATATCCTTA
>OWJG01000118.1_pt1 | contig 66555 bp, 62 predicted proteins | sample 1732781 | NCBI WGS metagenome assembly OWJG01 (sample SAMN05065753, study PRJEB22554) | human gut metagenome | biome: ENVO:2100002; feature: ENVO:00000062; material: ENVO:00002003 | host: Homo sapiens | place: USA | reverse complement strand
CATCGCAAGATCGCATAGGCGATTTGCTCGTCATGATCTGCGAGATAAACTTCTGTTTATTCTCAAGGGTCTGATAGAGGTAGGCGTCAAATGTCGATTCCGTGACGTAATTATAGACGTACACTTGTTTGTTTTGATTGCCTTGACGGATGATTCTGCCATTGCGCTGGGTCATATCAGACGGACGCCAGCCTACATCCAGATGATGCACCGCCACAAGCAGCGTCTGGACGTTTGTGCCAGCTCCCATCTTTGCAGTGCTGCCCAGCAACACACGCACCTGTCCGCTGCGCACCTTAGAGAAAAGTTCTGCTTTCTTGTTCTCCGTATCTGCGTTGTGGATGAACTCGATCTCCTGTTCGGGCACACCGGCGTTGAGCAGCTTGGTGCGAATATCATCATAGACGTTGAACGAACCGTCCCCCTTGGGAGTAGACATATCGCAGAAAATCAACTGGGTCAGCTTCTGCTCCTTGGTGTCGTTCCAGATGCGCAGGACGTTGTTGACGCAGGCATTTAACTTGCTGTTGGGGTCATCGGGCAGAGCGGAATTCATCAACCGCTGGTCAAGACCGATTTTGCGGCCATCCGACGTGATTTTCAACATATTATCCACAGAGGGGTCAACAGAACCGCTGTGGACTTCGGCTGCACGTTCGCTCAACGCCTGCACCATGTCCTGTTGGATTTCCGAAGGTTTGACCACCACCGTCTCAAATTTTGCATCAGGCACTGGGAGATGAAGCTGATCGCTGGTCTTGATATCCGCCGCTTCTTTGAACATCGCCATCAGTTCAGGTAAGTTGAAGAACTTCGCAAAACGAGTGCGTGCACGGTATCCGGTGCCTTCGGGCTGGACTTCGTCAAGAGGTTTTCGGTAATTTTTCTAAATTCATCAGGTTGTCTGCAAGGAAGTCCCGTGTGACCTCATGTCTGCACATATCCTTGAACATCTTTTCAATCGGCTTTTTGGCGGTTTCGGACTGCTTCACGCACACAATAAAGGTGGTTTTGCCAATCTGCACCGAATAACTCGAATTCTGATTCTCCATTCGATTTCTCCTTTTATCGTCATTTTCTGAATTTGGCTGGCAGACTGGCAACTGTGGGTGTACCATGATTTTCTTGCCAGCCAAAATTTTCTGCCAGTCAAATGGTTTATTCCATCCAAAAGACCTTTTTGCGGCCTTCCACGATCTTGCTTTTCAGGGCATTGCCCAGTTCCCGTTTTGCATCCCGGACGGTTCGACCGGGGATGCCCCTTTCCAGAGCCGCCTTGTCGATGTCCTCGCTGAGCACCTGCTTTCCTCCGGCAAGCAGGGCGCAGATCAGGTCTTTGGCTTGCTGGGTCTTGGTTTCCCGCTGCGGCTCGATGCCGGACAGCATTTCGTCTGCGGTAATGTCGTACTCGCCGACCCAGCGGAAACCGCCCTCGTCCCCCAGAGAGAATGCCAACGACACGCCCGGCGGGGCAAGGGAACTTTTCTCATGGGTCAGGATGCGCATGGTGGGGTCGTGCTTCAGCTTGCCGATGAACATGACGCTGCGGACGGCGGCGGCAATGTCGATGGAGCCGAGCCCCCGTTGCAGGCTCTGCATTCCGGCGGCTTTATTCAGGTGCCCAATCAGCAAAATAGCGCAGCCGGTTCGCTGCGCTACCTGTCCCAGCCGCATGAAGATGGGGCGTACTTCGTTCGCCCTGTTCATGTCCACATCGGCACCGAGATATGCCTGGATTGGGTCGATGATGACCAGTCGGGCGTTGTTCTCGATAATGGCTTTTTCAATTCGTTCATCGGAGAGCGTCAGTTGCACCTCGCTGTCATCAATGACCAGCACCCGGTCAAGGTCCGCACCGGCTTCGATCAGGCGGGGCTTGACCGTATCGCCCAGACCGTCCTCTGCGGTCTGGTAGATCACGTTGAAAGGTTCCATACGCTCCATGTTGGGCAGCAGCTTTCCGTTGGTGCAGGCAGCGGCAAGGTGCATGGCAAAGTAGGTCTTGCCCTCGCCCGGATTGCCTTGCAGAACACTGAGCTTTCCAAAAGGCAGATACGGTTTCCAGAGCCATTCCACCGGGGTCAGCTCCACATCGCTCATGCGGATGATCTTAACGGAATCTTTTTTCGGCGGCTCTTTCAGAACAATACTTTTGAAATAATTGCGGTTCGGAATCTCTGCCCGGTGCACCAGAACATCGTTCCAGTCCTTCATGCAGGGCTGGATTCGGGTCACGCTCACGGTGTCCGGCAGCAGAGCAGCCAGCCGCTTGCAGGCATCCTCTCCGGCTTTGTCGGCATCCAGACAGAGGAACACCCGCTCCACGTCTGGGCGTTCCGAGAGAAACTGCTGCAGCGCCTTGCCCGACACCCCGCCCAGCGACAGATAATTGTGCTGCTGCCAGTTTTTCGGGAACAGTTCGATGAAGGACAGCAGGTCGATGGGGGCTTCAAAGACCAGCAACTGCTTGTCAGTGCCACGGTGGGCAAAGCCAAACGCCTTTTCTGCACCGGCCACATCCTGTCGAAACTTTTCCCGAATCCCACGACTGCTTGCGTAGCGGGGATGCCCGTCTGCATCCCGCCCCACAAAGATCACGTTGTGGTGGGCGGTGTCCTCGTAAATATCTCCGGCGGCGATGAAGAAGTTCACCAGCGAGGGGCTGAGTTTTCGCTCCTGTGTCAGATAGTTCAAGATGTTGGCGTTGGTGATGTTCCGCAGTGGCAGACGAAACGCCGGAGAGGTGGCGGGGCCAGCCTCCGGCTGGGCTTCGCCCGGCTCTTCGGTCAGCATCTGCACCGCTTCGGGGAAAGACTTGCCGTAAAATTCCATCACGAAATCCACCGGCAAGCCGCCCTTGCTCTGGCTGTGCCGGAACCATTTGTTTCCGCAAACGGTCAGGCTGTCGTGGGCTTTCCAGCGGTATTCTTTTCCGCTGCGCACCAGCGTTTCGCCCTGTGCCCGGAGAAATTTTTCCAGATCCACCGCATTGGCTTTGTCAATCTGGGCTTGGGTGTAGGTCATGCTGCTCCCTCCTTAAATCTCCTGTGTGTGATTTTTCGTTTCCGTTTTCTTTGTGGTCTGCGCCGCCTTGGCTTCTTCCAGCTTTTTCAGCACCGATTCCTTCTCCGGGGTCTTGCCGCCCGGTGCGGAAAGCTGCTGCTTATTCAGCACCATGTCAATATACTTGCGGATATTTTTCAGGGCAGAGATGTCCGGCTGCAAGGTTTCCAGTTGGGTGCGCAGCTCTGCGCTGCTCGATTGCAGCGCAGAAAATTCGGCATCCAATGCCGAAACATCCACCGCGGTGCTGCCGTTCAGCTTCATCAGGGTGCGGACGGCTTTGTTGAATGATTCCAACTCGTCCTTGTGCTGGGCGGCATAAGCGTCCTTGGTCAGCTTGAAGTTCTTCTTGATAAAAATGTCATGGATGGGCTTCAGCTTGGCATGGACGGCAGCAGCGTCCTTGATCTGGGCGATTGCCCGCATACGGTTTTCGTTCTGCTTCAACTGCCTGCGGAGAGGGGCGGCGGTCTGGTTTAAGCTGTCAATAGCTTGGTTCAAGTCCTCAGCGGTGTTCAGGGAATGGACTTTCAAATAGTCCACCGCCTGTTTGACTTCCTCAAAGTCTCGGACAGTGCATTTCAGTTTTGCCTTGCCAGACCAATCACTGCGCTGCTCGTTGCGAAGGTTGAAGTAATCCACCAGCAAGTCGGACAGCGTGGGTTCTTTCGCCTTTTCCAGAGCGTCCAGAAGAAGCTGCTTCTTTTCGTTCAGGTCTGCGATCCAGCGTTGCAGCCCACGGATTGCGCTGCGGATGGACTGCATCAGGCTGTTGGCTGCACGAATGTCCCGGTTGAGATTTCCGAGAAAAGTTTCTATCCCACGTTTTTCCATCTGATGTGCGGCGGGGCCGAGATGCACAGTCGGTATCTGCTGGACGCCCTGCCGCTCAAAGGAGCGCAGGTCAACACGTTCCGGTCTGCCAGCCGCTTCCAGATAGCGGTTGGTGATGGTTTCCCAGCTATGCCGCCAAACCTCGGCGTACTTCTGGTCGTTCCAGTCCACGGTGTTTTCCTTGTGGCACTTCCAGTTCCCGGAGGGGAGTTGAATGCGCTTGCCGTTTTCATCAAGGTCGTATACCTTTCGGGCTTTCGGGAGCCACCTGCCGTGTTCATCCATCGCTCGGAGCGTCAGCAGAATGTGGGCGTGTGGGTTACCATCTCCCTTGTCGTGGATGGCGAAGTCGGCTATCATGCCTTTGGAAACGAACTGCTCATTGCAAAATTCTTTGAGCATGAGAAGATACTGGTCTTTCGGAACTTCTCTCGGAAACGCCAGCACGATGCGCCGGGCAAGCTGGGAGTTCCACTGGTTCTCCACGGCTTCCACGGCGTTCCAGAGCGTTGCTCGGTCTGCAAATCCGGGCGGCGCATGAGATGGCAGCATGATTTCGGCGTGGACAAGCTCTTTCTTCTTGTTGTAGAATTTCGTTTTCTGGTCGTATTCGCTGAACAGCCGTTCGCTGCTTTGGTAAGCTGCCCCGGCAACAGCGGACTGCCCTTGGCTGCGCTTGACGATGGTGATTTTGAAATGCGGACACGGAATAGGCATCACCCCCTGATGACATTTGAATCGTTCTCTTGTAAAAATCACGGAAGTATGGTACTATTACTTTGGATAAGTAAGCAGAAAGCTGGTGAGCCAATGTCGGAAAGAAAATCACAACAGGAACTGGATTTTGAACGGAAACATGAAGAAGATTTGCAGCGGTTGCGTGGGCTACGTCTGATTGATGATGATTTCATGGCTGCGGTGTTTGAAGAACGTGCTTGTGCTGAGTTCCTTTTGCAAATTATCTTGAAACGTGATGACTTGACCGTCAAAGAGGTTCACGGCCAGTACAGCATCAAAAATCTGCAAGGCCGTTCAGTCCGATTGGATATTTTGGCGGTGGATCGGGAAAACCGTGCATATAATATTGAGGTGCAACGCAGTGACCGTGGTGCGAGTGAAAAGCGCGCACGGTACAACAGTAGCCTGTTGGATGCAAACCTGACTGATGCGGGCGATGATTACGATGCGCTGAACGAAACATACGTTATCTTTATCACGGAAAATGACGTATTAAAGGCCGGCCTTCCAATTTATCATGTTGACCGTACAGTTCGGGAAACTGGAACGGCTTTCAACGATCAGGCGCACATCGTTTATGTGAACTCACAAATCAAGGACGAAACCGCATTAGGAAAACTGATGCACGACTTTTTCTGTACCAACTCGAAGGATATGAATTATTCCATTTTGGCACAGAGGGTTCGTTATTTCAAAGAAGACACGAAGGGAGTGGCAGCTATGTGCAGAGCTATGGAAAAGATGCGGGATGAAACCGAGCATGAAACATCGGTCAAACACGCATTGGCAATGTTGGCAGATGGTGTGCCTTGTGAAAAGGTGGCAAAGTACACCGACCTTTCAATTGAGGAAGTCCGGGCATTAGCTGAAAAGAAATCTGCCTAACAAAAAGATAAGCCGATTGGAAATGTTTCTGTTTCCAATCGGCTTTTTCTATGCGTGTTTTATGGTAGCGGGCAAAAGGACAGCTGCAAAGCAGCGCAAGGAAAATGCAGTTTTCCTTGGGATGGAATCGGGCTGGCGCACAAACGCCAGCTTCGATTTCATCGAGCCGTCTGCAAGACCGCAATTTCACCGGAACGGTGTATAATTGCGCCCTTTATTCTAAAGGGTTTTGGACGTTGCTGCGTTCGTGAACATCATGCACCATCTTTGCAAGAGCCAGCACGACTTCCGGTTGACGGAACGAGATCTTCAAAAGCTCCATCAACTGATCGTCGGTCAGTTCTCCCGGACAGACCAAAAAGCTTTCCAGCATTCCGGCACGGGTGCAAAGACGATGCACACGCTCTCTCCGGTTCAGCTCTGCCATCTGGCGTTCAAGGATCTTCTCCCGGTGCTGACAAGCGCGCAGCTTCTGTTCTGCTTTGGCTTTTTCGCTGCGGAGGTAGGCAAGATCGGTTTTGGGTTGGGTCAATGGCATCACGCTCCTTTCAACATCTTTCAGATTTCATTCTTGACACGGAATGGTGGAGGTATTATAATTCTATTATAAGCTGTTATAAAATGTTATAAAACAAAAATGGAGGTATAATACATATGCAGCCTTCGTCCCCCGAAGCTCCTATTAAGTTTTCCAAAGAATTTTTACCACAAATGCGTCGCGTGGCCAGAAATCGTGAACCGATGCCATCTGGACATGCTACCTCTCAAATGATTGATAGGGGCATTTCAATGGAGAATGTTCAAGACGTGCTGAGCAGTTCAACGAATCAAGTCCTTGAGATACAGCCACCTTGCGCTGTTCCAGGGAAAAGCCATAAAGACGAACGAATTTTAATATTCGATCCACAGTATGCTATGCCTCTAATTGTAGTGTGTAGCATCATCATGGAAGGAGGTTTTCCGACAATTCACCTCGTAACAACGGAATTGGTTGACGATAATAAATGGGCACCTAGCGGAAAAGATGACCCTTCATTGGTGCGCACTCGGAATAACGCATTGCATTAAAGGCTTTGGAACATAAAACAATCCTCAGGTAACTTATAACAGTATTGTATTTTATATCGTAATTTGATTTAATTTATGGAGGAAAAAAATGGGCCGCCTGCTGAAAACCCGTGAATGCCCCACGTGTGGAGGAAAAATGATATTCAGGAATGATTTAATTCAGTCATTCCGGTATAAGGGTAAATGTCTAGAACTTAAGGGACTCTCCGGTTATTGCTGTGAGGATTGTAATGAAATCATGTTTACACCGGAGGAATTTCACCTAATCGAAAATCTAGTTCATGCGCTGGGTGATGGATCGAATTCTTCTGTTCCATCTATGGATGTTTTGAATTTGGAGGAAACCGCTGATTTTCTGCGTGTTAGCAACCAAACTGTATACAATATGATCCGTGATGGCCGCATCAAGGCACACAAGGTCGGAAGAGAGTGGCGTTTCTTCAGAAGTGATATCGCAGCGTACGTTAATCAAACAAGCAATTTAGCGATGGCTGCGAAGGGTGGTTCTATGGATAAATCTGATTTGTGTACAATTCAAGCAGAAATTGATAAACGGAAAGAACATCATGACTAATGCAAGGATTCAATATTACTTAACAGTCGCTAATGAAATCACCCCCTCTTCTCGCAATCCGTATGATTTATGCAAAGAGTTAGAAATAGAGATTATTAATAACTGTGCATTACATAAAGATGCTTATTTTGTTTGCCAAGAAGGACTTAAACTTATATTCGTGAATTCCTGTATAAAAAATCGGCACCGAAGAAAATTTGTCACAGCACATGAAATTGGACATTATTTTTTACACCAAGATAAATTATATTGTTGCAATAACATTTCTGAGATAAATTTATCGTCTAGCATAAAAGTTAATAGTTCGTCTCAAGAATACGAAGCAAATACATTTGCATCTGAATATGTTTTGCCAACGTCTCTTCTACAAGAAAAATTGCCGAATCGCGAAATACATTTCAGCGATATATTCACAATTGCTAATGAATTTGATGTCTCAGTCACACTTACTGCCATGAAGTCGATTCAATACTCCAAAACAGAATCCGAGAGCCTACTTTGCTATGAAAATAATCGGCTGAAATGGTTTGCATTTTCTAACAATGATGATATGGACAAATCAGCAGTTCCTTCACACTGTCCATTCGATTCATTATTATGTTCACAGTCAACGGATATAACCGGATACTGGGATGATTTATATAGGGGAAGCGTACATCAAGAAGTATTTTCTCCCTATGGAAAACAGAGGCTCATTTTATTAAGTGGGCAAAGAAACATTGACTAAAATAACAAAGAGGGCTGTCGATTTAGACAGTCCTCTTTGTCTATAAGGATATTCAGATTTCTTTATACTCCGGTAGCTGTGCAATCAACGCTTGAGTTTTGAGGGAAACAGAAATAATTGAAAGCAACAGGTCGAAAATATACTTTCCACCTGCGTAAGTATTTGGATCATTGACAATACCGCTTGCCTTATCGGTAGTAACAGCATACTGCTCCACGATCCATTCAATTGCCGACTTTCCGTTGACAATATAGTCGTAAGCTTTGATTGGAATATTACGGATGGTGATGTAAGGATTGTACTCAATAATGCTCTTATCTTTGCCTTTACCAAAGCGCATCTTATCCACAACCGTATAGTCTTCTTTACGCATCTCAACGGTCACGCCAAGTTCTTCTGCACTTACAGGCTTTTCATACCTCAAATGCAAGTCAGCAAGTTCACGGCCGATGCGGACATAGTCAACAAAATGAGCAAGTGTTGGAATTCTCGTGACCCCTTTGCTTAAATCATCTGCATACCCATCAACAAAAGAGGGGGTCTGAAGGACAGCATAAATATAGAAGAAAATATCCTCTTTTGTAACTTTATTTCCATATAGTTCTCTATATTTATGAAGTATCATATCTGAAAGAGCATATCGCTTATTCCACTTTATTGTACGCTTTTCGGATTCTCCAAACAAAGATAGCTGTCCATCATCTTTTATGGTTTCTTTTTCATAAATGTACAACGGAAAAGCGTTTGCGTGCTGTTCCATATCGTAATCCTGAATAACAGACGTTATCAACGCCGAAAAACGCCGTTTGGATTTACCTGGAATTGCAATAACATAATTCGTCGAATCCTCCTCGGGGAAAATACGTTCCCACTTTGAAGGAGACTCAATCACTTTAGGAGCAACAAAGCACCACTCCTTGCAAAACGGACGATGCATAACTATTTTTCGAGAACCTTTATAAGACAAGGGTTCACCTTTGCAAAATGCATTGAGTAGTCCTCTCGACCAACTTATTTTGTGAGAATCTACACTTCTATTGTTTTCAAAAAATGCCTCTTTTGCCCTTTGATTTTTTGACAGCTTGTTTTCTCCAAGCATTTTTTCAAACAATAGCTCGCATCTTTGCTGCTCTTGATTGAAAAAGCTTATCATGCTTTCAGCGTTGTTTGATTTATAATCAAAGCTATATAACCATGCATCACGACTCGTAACCATACCAGTTGAAAAGTTATCGGAGAAATAGCTAATTTCACTTTCTTTTCGTCTTTCTCCAATGGGGAAAAAATTCATATACTGAGGATTACGAAGATTGACCCAATCGCCATTTATATCTGGAGTGATAATTTTCCATCCGATTTGGCTCACATTATCAAACTCTTTGACTTTGTCAAGTTTCTGCTGACGCGTTAGATAATCACCAATATCATAATAACGTACAAATCCGTCTTTTTTCACTCCTTTCTTTTTTAAGAGAATCGTTATGGCCACAGGAGTTCTCGAACCCGAACCAAAAATCTTTCCCCCTTCTTTACGGGAAAGTTCACCTTGCGTCCGCTGGTCGCCGCGCAAGTTAAAACAATAGATTGAATTAAACTCTGAAACAAGACTTTTTCTCAATCCACATAAAGTTGAAGCATCTATGAACTGTCCATTCGTTACAAAACCGATAATGCCATTTTCTTCAATACGATCGGTTGCCCATCTAAATGCTTTGATATAAGAGTCATATAGACTTCTTCGAAGTGTCGCACCAGACTGTGCAGCATATGTATCCATGACTGCTTTATCAAGATTAGGGTAAGATACATTCTGATTATTATCATTACCCGACTTTTGTCCTACAGAATACGGCGGATTGCCGATAATCACCTGAATAGGCGTTTGCATTTGTTTGACTGCACGGTCTGAATTCGGCTGGAAGATGCTGGTGTCTGCTTCACCTTCACGGGTGCCGGAGCGTTCAGCAAGTTCAAAGGTGTCCGTCAGGACAATGCCCTCAAAGGGGACATAATCTTCACTCTGGCTTAGTTCATGATAGGTTTCCTCAATATTGACAGCGGCAATATAGTAGGCCAATAGAACAATCTCATTACAGTGAATCTCACTTGTGTATTTGTATAGCAGATCCTCCGGCTTGATAATCCCACTGCGAAGCAGACGGACAATAAAGGTTCCTGTTCCGGTGAACGGATCAAGAACGTGCACGCCCTTATCGCTGATGCTACGACCAAACCGTTGCTGCATTACATATTCTACGGACTGAATGATAAAGTCTACAACTTCAACGGGGGTATAAACGATACCCAGTCGTTCGGTTTCTTTTGGCAGCGCATTTTTGAAGAACTGTTCATACAGTTCGATAATGATTTTCTGCTTGCCCTCAGCGTTGTCAATGCCTTTTGCACGCTCCTGCACACTGGCATAAAACTTGTCCAATGTTTCCTGTTCTTTTTCCAGTGCATTGTCATGTAAAACATCCAGCATGTTCTGCATAATACGTGATACCGGGTTACTTTGCAGGAAGCTGTAGTTATCAAACAAAGCATCGAAGACAGGTTTTGTGATAAGATGCTCTGCAAGCATCTCAATGGCATCATCTTTATCAATACTCGGATTCAGACTCCCTCGTAATCCAGCAAGAAATTCATCGAATTTCGGTGCAATTTCAGGCTGCGCAATGAGCACCTTGATTTCAGCAATATGACGTGCTGCAATCTCGGCAATATCTTTTGCCCACGTTTCCCAATACTGACGGCTGCCACACTTCTTAACAATTTTGGCGTAGATGTTGTTCTTCCATTGTTCCAACTCTGTCATATCAAAGGATAGCTGGGAACCATCGTATCCCTTGCCAGAATGCGAACCGTTGATATCATCATCTTCGCCATCGCCACCAGTCACGCCAATGATATTGATGTTTCCCGGCTTGTTTTTGTTCAATTCAATGCGATTGATGGTATTGTTAAAACGATCATCATGTGCACGCAGTGCTTGCAGCACATCCCACACAATTTTGTATTTTTCATTATCAGCAAGTGCGACTTCGGGTTCAACACCAGCAGGAATACCAATCGGCAGAATGATATAGCCATACTGTTTACCTTCACTTTTGCGCATGACGCGACCCACAGACTGGATAATATCCACAATGGATTTTCGGGGATTCAAGAACATAACCGCATCCAGCGCAGGAACGTCAACGCCCTCCGATAAGCAGCGCGCATTCGATAAAACCCGGCAAGAATCCTCGCCAGTATCCTGTTTCAGCCATTCAATTCGGTTTTTACGTTCCAGCGCATTAAAGCTGCCATCAACGTGTTTCAGTTCAACGGTATGATTCCGGCCATCATTCGTATTGATTTTATACAGTGCCTGAATTTCTTCAAACATTGCAACAAACTTCTTGCTTTGTTCAATAGTTTGCGTAAAAGCAACAGCGCGGCGCATCGGCTGTGGGTCGTTGGAAAAATAGTTTTCCTCTCCGGGGAAATGGGTCTTTTTTGCAAGACCATTCATACAACCAACGATTTTAACAGCATCATCAAGTGTTAGTTCGTTGTTGCTATCAGTCAACTGTTTTTGTAAGGAACGGCTGACAAATTCTTCATCGACTGCCAAAACAACTACTTTGTAGTCCGACAAAAGCCCCTGCGATACAGCATCAGAAAAGCTAAGACGGTAAAATTCAGGGCCATAAATGCTCTCGTCATCCATAGAGCAGAGCAATGCACTATTGTCTTTTGCTTTTTGCTTGCTGGCATCTGCATAAATTCGGGGAGTAGCCGTCATATACAGACGCTTTTTTGCATGGATATATTCATCATCATGAACCCGAACAAAGTTGCTGTCATCTTCTCCAGCGAGCGTTACACCAGTGGTTCGATGTGCTTCATCACAAATCACAAGGTCAAACTGCAAACCAGATTTCTGCTGAAAATCATGAATAACGTTAATGCTTTGATATGTAGAGAAGAACAGTTGTAACCCATTCTTTTCACTTTCTTCGTATTGGTGGCACAGTGCGTTTACATCCGTTGTTGCTGGAATCATTGTATCAATGATTTCATCTTCTGTAATTTTGCTTGCTTTCGGATCACTGCAAATACCAAAAACAGAATACGGGTATACACATTGAGCGGCCCATTCGGAAAGTGTTTGATTCAGTAAACTAATAGATGGTACCAGAATCAAAATATTTCCCTGACCAGCGGTCATTTTCTCGGCGATTTTCAGGCCAGTTAATGTTTTACCCGTTCCACAAGCCATAATCAGCTTGCCACGGTCATGATTCTGGAAGCCAGTAACTACTTTTTCAATGGCTTCTCGCTGATGTGGCCGCGGTTGTTTTTTGGGGGACTGCTTCATACTTTCAATAGAAGAAAGTGTAAAACTATCCCAATCAATGCCGGAATCCTGCAAATCTTTCAAACGAATACGATTAACGGGCGGTCTCTGTCCCAAAATAGTATTTTCAGCAGTGCTGCTCCACTTATCGGTCGTGGAAACAATAAGTCTCTTCTGAAAATAAATAGGCTGTCCATTTACATAAAATGGTTTACCAGAGGCGGATAAGAACGTGTCTACATCTGCTTTTTGAATTGCATGGCTTTCTTCATAGAATTTCACTTGCACGGCACAGTAATCATCTTCTTTGCCGCGAATATGTGCCACCAGATCGATCCCCAAATCATGTTGATTTCCATTATATGGGAAGTCAGACCATAACCACACTTTATCGTACACACGGCTATAAAGCGGACTAACAAGAAGAAACTGCTTCATTAACCGTTCCATCATCGTCCCTTGGCTGCTCTTGCTCGTGCTTGCTTTTCTCAGCGATTCAATCAACCGCTCAAAAGAACTATCCATCTAAATAACTCCTCCCATACATACAGAAAACGGGAATTTGGATAGTATAGCTGCGGATGCAGCGTTTGAGTGCCGGGGCATCACAAACAAAATATGGCGGTTTTAGTTCTTTTAGGTGCAATTTTGAATTGTGTACCTTCTCAAAGTCCTAAAATTAGATATGTTCAACCATTGAAAATCGTTGAACACACCTTGATTTTGCGGTATACTAAAGTTGTATAAAAATTTGTGCGGTGTTTTGAGAAGGTACACCTTTCAAAATTTTGCAAAGAATTTGGCTAGGTGGACTTTTCAAATTGGATAGACTTTCCATAGAACGTACCTACGGGTAAATCACAGGCTTCCGCAGCTTCTTTAAGGGTCAATTTCTTATCCCTCCATGCTTTATGCACCTCATAGAAGTTGTCTGGAAGTGGCCGGGGTGGTCTGCCAAACTTTACACCGCGAGCCTTTGCAGCTGCAATCCCTTCTGCCTGCCGCTGCCGGATGTTGGTACGCTCATTCTCGGCTACAAAAGAAAGCACCTGCAAAACGATGTCGCTCAAAAAAGTGCCCATCAGGTCTTTGCCACGCCGGGTGTCCAGCAACGGCATATCCAGCACCACAATGTCTGCGCCCTTTGTCTGGGTGAGCAGCCGCCACTGTTCTAAAATTTCCGCATAGTTGCGTCCAAGACGGTCGATGCTCTTGATGTAGAGCAGATCGTCTTTTTTTAATTTTCGCACCAGCCGCTTGTACTGCGGACGGTTGAAGTCCTTGCCGGACTGCTTGTCCATAAAAATGTTTTTCTCCGGGATCTTCAGTTCCCGCAGTGCAATCAACTGCCGATCCTCGTTCTGGTCACGGGTGCTGACCCGGATATAGCCATATAAATTTCCCAATAAATCGCCCCTTTCTGCTAAAAGTGAATTTCATCGTTCTATGTAAAACGGGCAAAGCATCCCTCCTGACGCTTTGCCCGTTGTTCTTTATTCTACCATAGCAGATTGGCTATTGCTTTCAGGTGACCCGCACAGGCTGGATAGCCAGCGCAGCGCCCTTGATCTGATACGTCACCCCGCCAGCTTCGCCCCTTGCTTTCCTCTGGCACACCTCCGGGTGCTGCGTTGCAAGGGCATTAAGCTGCTTCTGAAAAGCGGGATTCAGCGTAAATACGCTGCTCGTTCCGTCCTCGCTGGCGTAGATCATGGTCTCCAGCTTAAACATCGTCAATCAGTTCTTTCTCCTCGTATTCGTCAAAGATGGTCGGTCCCCAGTCCTCGTCCTCCTCGATGTCCCGTGACATTTTCTGCATCATAGTATAATGCTCCATCTCGGAACGGATGAAGTAGAACATCTGGTCGTACCAGTCTGCCAGCGTTTCGTCCTCCAGCTTCCGGCAGAAGTCAAGCACCAGCTTGTTCTGGTCGGGGTCAACCGTCAGCCCGGCAACTCCGCACAGCTGCTTGCGGGTCAGTTCCAGATCGGCGCAGCCATAGGTGTAGAGCAGCTTCTTTTCTTCAAACGTCAGTATCATAGGCTTGTTCCTCCGTATTAAAAAGGGGTCTGCCCTGTGCAGACCCGATGTAACAAAAAAGACCGCCGTGCATTGTGCAAGGCGGTCAGGGATGTGATATTATATCAGACGAAAATCAGCTCGGTCTTGATGATTTCCTCGGCACGGTTTCGGATATTGTTCATCCGACGCACCCATTCCAGTTGATCGGCGGCTTTCAGGGCTTCAGTCACGCCCTCGGATTCCTGCATCTGCCGGATGGTCAATGCAAGCTGTTCCTCGGCCTGCTTGTCCAGCTTGGCAAGGTAGCCGCCCAGTTCACCGGACAGGAGCAGTTGATTGTACCGGACGGGGTGCTGCTCCTTCAGATACATCTTATGTAAGCGGCCCCACCGCCCGGTGGGGTGCTCTGCCGGGGCTGCTGCGGTCAGGTTCGGCAGATAGTGGTCGTTGACAAGGGTGTATTCCAGGCCGGTAGTGTTGTCATGGATGGATTTCTTCAGTTCGTTCATGCGGATTCTCCTTTCATTTCTTCAGATGGTTCAAATTGAATGGGGACTGTATCAGCAGACTCCTGTTGAGCCAGCTTTTTATTTTGGGCATACTTGCGGCATCGTTCACGGCCTTTCTGCAAGAGGGCTTCATACTCTGCTGCCGCCTGTGGATCAGTTTTAGCCGCTTCACGCAGAGCAGCACGTTTCTTTTTGCGGTTTTCCCCGGCAGTTTTCTGATATTTCTTACGCTTGGCAAGTTGCTGTTCTGTAAGATTTTTCTTGTCGCCGCGACTAATCTCAATTTGACTAGGGAACGTATCACCGATAAAATTGAAGTAGATGTCGATTTGCTGCTGACGGTAGATCGTCCGTCCGCCGGATGCGGAATGAATCACCACTTTTTCTACCAGTTCGTACAGCATTTCATCTGTCAGCGTGTCACAGTCCTTGTATTTCCGAATCAGTTTGATAAAGCGTTTCAGATCAACCTTCGTTGTTTCAGCGTTGTCCAGTTCTTTCTTTAACTCGGCAATGCGAGTTTCGCAGACAGTTTGTTCATCATCATATTGCGCCATCAAACGCTGATACTGTCGTTCGGGGATTTTCCCTAAGACGCTGTTTTCATATAGGCTCCGAATCAAAGCGTCCAACTCGTCCATTCTTTTTTGGACTGAATGCAGTTCTTTTTTACTCTCGGAAGATACCTGTGTGTTTTGGTTTTCCCATGCAGCTTGAAGCTGCTCGGCAAACTCATCCTCATTTTCAATAATTTCTTTTGTCATCGCTTTGATTGCATTGAGAATAGCGGTTTCAATGGTTGAGGTCTTGATAAAATGGGATGTGCAGGAAACGTACATATTACGGTATTTGCTGCACTGCCATGAAGAATCCGAATCATACACTACATCAGAATCCCGATGTTTGGATTCGGGGCTGGAAAAGCTCATTCGGGAGCCACAGTCGGCGCAGAATACCATTCCGGCTAACCGGTGCGAGTATGTTCCACTCGGAAGTTTTTTCGGATTTCTCTTACGCAGCCTCTGTGCTTTATCCCATGTTTCTTGGTCGATGATAGCCTCATGAGTGTTTTTGAATATAATCCTTTCTTCCGGGGTTGCAGCACGGCGCTTTTTCAACTTGAAGTTCTCACGGATACTTTTACATAGCACTGTATGGCCGAGGTATTCCTGCCGGTCAAGAATATAGGTCAAGGTGGTCGTATTCCACCGATAGGGGTCGTGGTACGAATGGTTTCGGGCAGCTTCGGGATGATGCCGTTCTTCGTATGCAGACGGAATCAGCACTTTTTCGTCCGAAAGCGTCTGACCGATTTGCGCAAGACTGGCACCGCTGGCTGCCATATCGAAGATCCTGCGGACAACGGCAGCGGCCTCCGCATCTATATGAAGGGTTTGCTTATCACCGGGAACCCGTTTATAACCGTAGGGAATACTGCCGCTACACCGTTTGCCATCCTGCATCCGCGATTTGAAAACGGCACGGATTTTATTGCTGGTATCCTTGGCGTACCACTCGTTCATGATGTTCAGGAACGGAGTAAAGTCATTGTCCGTGGGATTGGCACTGTCAACATTATTGTTGATAGCGATGAATCGAACACCCTTTGATGGAAACTGAATTTCTGTGTAAAATCCAACTTCCAGATAGTTTCTTCCAAAGCGGCTCATGTCCTTTACAATGACAGTTGCAATATGCCCGGCTTCAATTTCGGCAATCATGGACTGGAAGCCGGGACGATTGAAATTTGTTCCGCTGTATCCATCGTCCGTAAAATGCTGGATGTTGTTAAAGCCGTTTTTGCGAGCGTAATCTTCCAGATACTTTTTCTGATTCAGAATGCTGTTAGATTCACCTTGCAGTTCATCATCTCTGGAAAGCCTTTCGTACAGTGCCGTGATTTTTCCTTGGTTGGATTTCGCCATAGTTTCACCTTCTTTTATTTTTAGTGGGAACACGATATGTAACAAAGATACGATATTTTTCTAACTTTGTAAACGCATCTTTGCTTTATCCTTGATAATTATAACCCTTCGGGTCAGTGACCACATAGGAACTGTGACATTGTAAAAGGTTGGGCTTGAGCCAGAACCGGGTTTTGCCGCTGCCGGAGCCGCCCACCACCAACACGTTTTTGTTCCGAGCGTTCTTGGGGTCAGGCGGGCGGTTGCTCATCATCAGCCGTTCTGTTTTGGTCAGGATGATGTTATCGGCAAACTTGGGTGCCATGAACGGCTCAATATCCTTGGCGGTGCCCCACCGGGCAGAGCCGTACTCCACGCCGTGGCGGTACTTCTTGGCATTTTTGCCACGCAGATAGACCGCCAGTCGCAGCCCTGCGCCGCAGCACAAGCCCACCAGAATATCAAGCGGATGCAGGCTAGGCAGCGGGTTTGCAAATGCCAGCGGAACGGTGCCCATCATGGACATGATCTTATCGCCCAGTTCCTTGCCCTCGGCAAGCCGCCATGCTTCACCGAAGTTTGTTGCCACCAGCCCCAACAGGATATAGGGCAGATATAGCGCCAGCAGCTTTGTCAGCTTTTTCGTGGTCACAGTCCACGCTCCTGTTCCTTATGCCGGACTTTGCCGGGGAGTTCTGCCGCCGCCTGCACCAGTTCATGCAGTTTTGCCAGCACCGAGGGGCGTTTGTCTTTGTTCAGCAGAGATGCCGAATACTCTTTGAACGCCGAATGGAAGGCTTCTGCGTCCGGGGCTTTGAAAAAGACCAGATACCGGGGCGGCACCTCAGAGCTGTCCTTGCGGATGGCGTAGTCGATGCCGTACTTTTTGGCATAGCGTTCCAGACCACGGATGCCGGTCTTGCTGATCTCCACGCTGGACACGCCCCGGTTTTGCCGCAACAGGGTGCGGACGCTCTGCTTGCCTTGGGATGCTTTGGACTGGTACAGCCGAAAAGCTGCCTTTACCGCCCGCAGAACGGTCCGGGCGGACAGCTTTGTGGTGGAGATCATAATGTTGAATGACTTCTGTTCAATTTCTTCCTGCACTGCCATCACCTCCCGTGCAGCAGGATGCTTTTAGCGTTCATGCTCTGCCGGGGGCTTGGTGCGGGGCTTTTCTGTGGGAGGTTCATCAGGCACCGGCAGCACCAGCAGACGGTTGCCCAGCTTCAGAAAGGCTTCCGGCTGATGAAAAAGCTGCTCATACTTCTGCGCCAGTTCCGGGGTCAGGGATGCAAAATCCTCCTCGCCCAGCCCCACAACCAGAAAGGTTCCGGCAACGGCATCGTACATTTCTCCGTTTTCATCCCGAAGGGCACGGTTCAGGGGCAGTCCCATGAGCTTGCCGTCATCGTTATAAACGATGGCAACCGGGTCGGCAAAGGGATAGCTTGCGCCGATGGAACCGCCCACCGCCTGCTGCAAAGCCTTCAGGTCGTTATCGATCTCGACCTGCTGCGGATACTGTCCCGGTGCAATTTTCAGCACCGACAGAGTGTTCTCGTTCTGTTCCATTATCTTCCTCCTCGAATTTGATAGTGATTTCCTGCCCAGCACGGGCGGCGTTCAACAGAGCTGCCACAAAGAAGCCGAAAATAACACCCGCTTCAAAAAGCATAAATCCAAAGACAACTCGCATCAGTCAACCTCCGACAGTTCCACGCCGATACACCGCTTTCCGTCCTTGTCGTAGAAAAACAGGTGTGCCAGAAGCCAGTCATCCAAATCCAGCTTCTCATAAATGCTCGGAAGAATAAGGAAGTGGTCATTATCTTTCCGACAGAGAAAGGCAGTATCCTCCAGGATGCGTTTGCCATCCACAATGCGAACCTGCTCCGGCTGATAGCGGATCTGGAAATCCGTAAAAGGAATATTGCAGGTTTCGTAGGTACCCTCCCAGTACGGAGCTTTTTTCTGCATTTCCGCATCATAAGACACATAATGGATGCCCTCTGCGGCACTGATGGTCACAACTTCCGGGCCGTGTTCAAAACCGTATATGCTGGCTTTGATAAGTTCATCAATGACTTCACCAGCGGACAGCCCCGGATACATCCTCTGAAAAAATTCCGCTCTCGTTGACATAGCGGCACCTCAGTCGATGCAGATGCAGGGCAGCTTCTGGTCATCTGCCATCAGGGTGATGCTGTGGCTTGCCAGATACTTCTGGAACAGGTAGACCTCATCAATGGTCAGCGAGATGATCTCGCCGTCCATGTTAGTGCGAGCCAGAATCACCGGGCCGGTCAGGTAGTGCTTGCCGCCCATCTTCAGCACCTGCGCCGGGTTGTAGCAGAGCAGCAGCGAGGTGTTGGGAAGGTTCAGGCAGGCATCGTCCTCCTCAAAGCAGGGCAGGATGCCGGGAGCCTCGTCCAGCGTGATGACGGTCAGCTCCATATCCGGGGCAATGGCTGCGAGGTAGACCTCGCAGCCCCGGTTTGCCGCCAGTGCAGCGCAGATACGCACATCAATGGTGATCTCTTCGGAGCGGATGGTACGGATGGCGTTGTTTTTCATAGGCTGTTCTCCTTTTGTTTGCAAAAGAAAAAGACCCCATCGGGTCTTTCGTTACGGTATCAGTCAGCGTTCGTTCTGCCTCTGCTGTTTGCGCTGCCACTGTTCCAGCAGCTTGATGATGGTGTCCTCCATCTGTTTCGGGGTGAAGCTGCGAGGAAAATACTTCCGCAGGGTGTCGTTTTTGATGACTACTTTATCCAGCTCGTCCTTTTTCTCTTCTCCCATGACCGCAAAGGCAACATCATACGAGAAATGTCCTTCCTGCGCCAGCTTTTTAAGCCGCTGCGCTTGGGAAAGGGACGGCGCATTCTGGGTGTCGTTCATCGCCTCTAAAAAATCCCGCTGTTGGTTCGTGTCGAGATACGACAACTCCACAGCGGGATTGAAGGCAATTTTCTTTTCGTCTACCATGTCCAGCAGTTCGGGGATAAGGTTGGTCAGGCGGATGAACCGCTGGACGGTTTTATATCCCTCGCCAGCATCTTCCGCAACCCGTTCAATGGACAGCTTCGACTTCTGGACAATTTGTCCAGAAGTTAAATCTGACCTAGCACCTTGATTTTTTATTGCTTCCAGCTTCATTTTGTAGGCGAAAGCCCTTTCACTGGGCAAGATGTTTTCACGTTGGAGATTCGAGTCCACCATGAGCAAAACTGCGGCATCATCATCCATGTTGCGGACAATGACCGGCAGGGTTTCCAGCCCGGTAAGCTGTGCAGCGTGCTGACGGCGGTGCCCGGAGATGATTTCATAGCCACCCTCCGGGCGTGGGCGGGCGATCAGCGGAGACAACACGCCGTACTGCTCTACGCTTTCCACCGTGCGCTGCATGGACTCGTCATCCAAGACCTTAAAGGGATGGTCTTTGAAGGGGAACAGTTCTCCAATGGGAATCTGCTGCACCTGCTCCCGCTGCTGTTCCTGTCGGGATTCTTCCGTGGAGAAAATGTCATCTGCCCCTTTCAGCGACACGCTTAAGCTGCTTTTCGGCATTCGCCAGCACCTCCTTCGTCAGAGATTGGTAGGCTTCTGCCACCTTACCTTTGGGGTCGTGCTGGAAAATGCTCTTGCCCACGGCACTGATTTCCGCAGCACGGACAGACCGAGGAATGGTCTGGTCAAACACCTTGATCTTGCTGCCGTAAGCACCCCGAATCAGGTTGTCGATCTGCTGTCCGTAGTTGGTGCGACTGTCGGTCATGGTGAGCAGGATGCCCTCGATTTTCAGCTTGGGGTTTATCTGCCGCCGAACCTTCTGCACCGTCTGCAAAAGCTGTTCCAGACCCTTTGCGGACAGGTACTGCGCCTGCACCGGAATCAGGGTGGTGTCCGCCGCTGCCAAGGCATTGATGGTCAGCATCCCAAGGGAAGGAGTGCAGTCCAGCAGAATGAAATCGTATTCATGCTTTACCCCTTCCAGCACCTGTTTCAGCATCTTTTCCCGGTTCATGCAGTTGACGAGGGAAACTTCCAGCCCTGCCAGCTCGATGTTTGCCGGAATCAAGTCAACGCCTTCTGCATGGTGCAGAACGCCCTCGCCGGGCTGGATGGGCTGATCGTTCATGACTTTTGCCATCAAGGTAGAAAGGGTGGTAGGCAGTTCATCGGGCTGCTGCCAGCCCATGCTGATGGTCAAGCTGCCCTGCGGGTCAGCGTCCACCAACAGAACTTTCTTGCCCTCCATCGCCAGCCCGATGCCAAGATTTTCACAGGTGGTGGTCTTGCCGGTGCCGCCTTTCTGGTTGACGATGGCTATTGTGGTTGCTTTCTTTGAAATTTTCATCACCTCCGCATCGCTAAGTCGTGGTTGGTTTGGTTCTGGTAGGAAAGCTGCATCGTGGTGGGTGCGTTGTACAGAGAAGCGAGCAGATATTGTTTCATATTACGGATCGGGCTGCTGTTCTCTGCAAGGCACTTCAGCACAAAGTGGATATGGTCAGCGTTCAGCTTCATAAAGCGACTGCGTACCACCTCGGCGGGCTTATCGTCCCCGGCAATGCGCAGCGTCTTGCGCTTGGTGGCACAGGTGTCCACCAGCAAATCCATGATCTGATAGATGGTATCCTCATCGTCCGGGCAAAGCCGGAGCAGAAGGTCTACCTCCAAAGATTGAGAAAAATATTCCTCCAGTTGTTCACGTTCGCTCATCCAGTCGTTTTCATCGGAAGAGATAGGATCAGTATCGCTTATCTCTGTATTATTTCTCTCAGTCTTATTACATCGTAGTTTGGCCGGGTCTTGAAGCGTATTCTGGACGACTCCAGAATCGTCATTATCACGATTCAGAAAGCGTAGTTTTGACGATTCTGACGAAAAATTCTTCACATAGATGAGATCGGGCTTACCCAGCCCCCTCCGTTTGCGTTCAATCAGGCCGTACTCTTCCAGTTCTCGCAGCAGCTTGGTGGCCTTTTTATCGGCACAGCCCAGTGAATCCTGCACCTCCTGCACAGTATAGATGATGAACACCCGCCCAGCTTTGTCCAACCAACCATTCCGGGCTGAAAGGCTCATGCGGTCCAGCAGGATACCGTACAGGGTTTTGGCATCTGTGGAAAGCGGTTGGAAGCGGCTATCCTGAAACAACAGCTTGGGAATCCGGTAGAAGGAGAACAGCTCGCTGGACTGCCCATAGAAGTAATCAAGGTCTGCGGTTCTTGTCGGCTTTTTTTCGGGCATAGAGAATATCCCATTTTTCAGGTGTGGAACGGAATACATTGACCTGCTTCTTATAAGGGCAGTGGGCATACAGGCAGGTGCGGAACTTGAAATCGGGTCGATAGTACGGGCACAGCTTGCAACTGTCCGGGGCACGGTCAGAACCTTCGCCAGCGGCGATCACATGGTGCATGGAGTGCTGAACATGGCGCAGGGCTTCGTTTCGCTTGTGGCTCACTTGGCATCACCTCGTTTCTCCAGCGGTGTCATCAGGTCTTTGTAACAGGGAACCAGCACACAGGGCTTTGCCCGCTTGTAGGGGCACCCTTCGCACTTGCTGGGGCCTTTGGGCGGCTCAATCAGATAGTAGCAGTTCTCTTTGCCGAGAACACAGCCCTTCTTTCGATTCTTCCAGAAGAAGCAGTGCCGGCAATCTGCCGGGCGGGAAGCATGGTAGCGGATACCGTCCATCGTGACGGTCAGAACTTTTTTCATCGGTAAACCCTCCTTTGACGGATTCGGGAAGTTCAGCCCGAAAATAAAAAAGCGCGTTCCTCTTTCTGTTCGGGAAGAACAGCGAGTGAACGCGCTATGTATGGAGAAAAGTGTTTTGCACGGTTTCGGGCAGGAATGTGGAAAATAGATTTACACAAATTATCTTGTATTTACATGGATTTACAGGAAAGCGGCTACCAATTTTAGCAGAGAGCCGGAAAACAGAGTTCAAAAGGTGCTTTATGGGGCTTCATTAGCTGGGAACCTGATTTTATTAGCTGAAACCGAAAATTCTGCTAATGGCATTAGCTGGCTAATTTTGGTGATAGGTTCAAAATGAAAAATGCGAAGATCGTCATTCACATGGAAAAATGACCTTCGCATTTTCTTAAAGGGATACCCCAGACAGGATTCGAACCTGCGGTCTCCTCCTTAGGAGGGAGGCGCTTTATCCAGCTAAGCTACTGAGGCATATTATGTATTATCGTTGATTTTTTGAAATTCAACGCACTTGGAAACAAATGTGTGGAATGCTTTTCACACCGAAGTGACCGACTGCATTGCAACCGGGACGATGGTAAAGTTGTTGCATCAAAATTTGTTTGGAAAATCTCGATCCCCAGCCTTGCTTTTGATTAGAGCAATCACTTCCGCACCCAAGGTATCAGGTTGACCGAATTCTTAGGAGGCTTGCGCTCTATCCATCTGAGCTACGGAGACGGATGCCCTATTATAATACAGCATTTTGCGGATAAAATCAAGTTGAACCGGAGGGCAAAATGGTGTATGCTATAGAGGAAATGAAAATAGCCGCGGCAGGCTTTGCCGCGTGCGGAGGAACTTATGGAAAAGGCAAAAGGGAAAAAGCTGTTTTACCGCCCGGCGGGCAAGCGCAAGGGGATGTATACGCCTACGCAGATCATCTGTGTGAGCTTTGTCATCGTGATCGCGCTGGGCACCTTTCTGCTCAGCCTGCCTGTTGCCAGCAAGCATGGGCGGCTGGATGTACTGGATGCCATGTTCACCGCCACAAGCGCTACCTGCGTTACTGGTCTGATCGTGCGGGATACCTGGACCCAGTTCACCTACTTTGGGCAGGCGGTGATCCTGCTGCTCATTCAGGTGGGTGGTCTGGGGTTGGTCACCCTCACCAGCTTCTTCGCGCTGGCTATGCGGCGGCGCATGGGCTTCCGCGATCTGCGGCTGCTGGGAGAAAGCGTCTCAGCGGACGGATATGCGCAGGCCAAGGACGTGCTGAAGATCGTGGTGGGACTGGCTGGCCTGTTTGAAGGCATTGGCATTGTGCTGCTGCTGTTCGCCTTTGTGCCGCAGTTCGGGCTGGAAGGCATCTGGGTGAGCGTGTTCACGGCCATCTCGGCTTTCTGTAACGCGGGCTTTGATCTGTTTGGCCGGTTCGGCCAGTATTCCTCACTGGCACCCTATGTGAACAATTACTATGTTCAGGCCGTTGTGATGTTCATGATCATCTCCGGCGGTCTGGGTTTCATGGTATGGGTGGAGATCGGTCAATACCACAAAAAGCACCGGCTTTCCCTGCAGGCCAAGGTGGTGCTGAGCTTCTCGGTGATCCTGTGGCTCGGCGGCGCGGCGCTCATCGCGCTGATGGAGTGGAACAATCCTGCCAGCATGGGCGGGCTCTCTGTGCCCGGCAAGCTGATGGCGGCACTGTTCCAGTCGGTGTCCACTCGTACTGCGGGCATGAATACCATCGACCTTGCGGCCTGCGGCCCCATCACCAAACTGCTGATGAGCGCGTTGCAGTTCATTGGTGCGGCACCCGGTTCCACCGGCGGCGGCGTGAAGGTGACTACGTTCGCTGTGATCATCCTGACGATCCGCAGTGTGGCTCAGGGCCGCGACGACTGTGTGATCGCAGAGCACCACATCGAGTCCAAGACGGTTTATCGTGCTTTGACCATTATCGTGCTCGGCGGGCTGGCGGCGGTTGGCTCGGCTGTGGTGGTGTTCTATAACACCTCGGACGCTGTGTCGGTCATTGACGCTATTTTCGAGTCCTGCTCTGCCTTTGGTACAGTTGGCCTTTCGGTGGGCGTTACCAGCCAGCTGAACCGGGGCGCAAAGATCCTGTATATGCTGGTCATGTTCATGGGCCGTGTCGGCCCGGTGTCGCTGGCCATGAGCCTGACGGCAAAGCCGGACGATAACAAACGGAAGATCATGCCGGTGGGGCATATCAACGTTGGTTAAACGATTTTGAATGCCCTCCTAGAGTTGCGGCTCCCAGCATCCACTTCATGCCTTGAGTGGCATTCGTGTCTTGCTGGCCGCGGCCCCAACAACTCCTCCCTGCTTCTGCCGCAGGCAGCGGTCGTCGTCGTTGTACTCTGGGCATGTTCAGTGGAATTTGATTTTTATTTTTCGCATTTGTCGCAGCCCTGACGTTTGTCAGGGCGAATCCCTTCCATCTGCTAACGCAGACCGCTCGCCTGCTTGAAAGCCCCACTGGGGCTTTCATTGCTACGCAACCGCAGGGCTGCTCCAAATGCATTTTCACGAGTGGAGTCGTAGAGATAAGCGTCAGAGTATAACAAAAGTGGGTGCTATCCGAAAATAGCACCCACTTTTTTGTATATTGAAAAATAAAATTTACTCTGCGTACAGCTTTATGATGTTCAGCAAGATCTCAGTGCAGCGGTCCATGCGCTCAGCGGTGATGCACTCGCATACGCCGTGGAAATTGAAGCCGCCGGTGCCCAGATTGGGGCAGGGCAGGCCTTTCCAGCTCAGCATAGCACCGTCGGTGCCGCCGCGCACCGGAATTTCCTCCGGTTCCAGCCCGGCCATGCGGGTGGCCTTGCGGGCGGTCTCTACTAAGTGGAAATGCGGCTTGATTTTTTCCAGCATGTTGCGGTAGCTGTCCTTGATCTCCACGGTCACGGTGCCTTCGCCGTACTTTCCGTTCAAAAATTCGGCAATATCCAGCATGTTGTCCTTCTTGAACTGCAGCTTTGCGGCATCGTGGTCGCGCAGGATGTAGCCCAGCTTTGCGGTGGTCACATCGCCGTACATCTGGCACAGGTGGTAGAAGCCCTGACGGCCCTCGGTAGTCTCCGGCCGGGCCGTGACGGGCAGAGCACCGTGGAACTCCATTGCTACGTTGGAAGCGTTGATCATGGTGTCCTTGGCGGTGCCCGGGTGTACCGAGAAGCCGCGGATGGTCACGGTGGCGGAAGCGGCGTTGAAGTTCTCGTACTCAATGGAGCCGGCATCGCCGCCGTCCACCGTATAGGCAAAGTCGGCACCGAAGCCCGGAATATCGAACAGCTCTGCACCCTCGCCGATCTCTTCATCCGGAGTAAAGGCGATACACAGCTTGCCGTGGAGCAGGCCTTTTTTCTGAATGGTCTCAACAGCGGTCAAAATTTCGGCAATACCGGCCTTATCGTCGGCACCCAGCAGGGTGGTACCGTCTGAGGTGATGAGGGTCTCGCCCTTCATGGAAGTAAGGAAGGGGAACACAGAGGGCTTCATCACCATGCCGGTGGCGGGCAGAGTTACGTCGCCGCCGTTGTAGTTTTCCCACACAACGGGCTGCACATTCTCACCGCTGGCATCGTCGGCAGTGTCCATGTGGGCAATCAGGCCCAGAGCGTGTTGATCCTCACAGCCGGGCGTGGCAGGCAGGGTGCCATAGACGTAGCAGTGCTCGTCCACATGGGCATCCTCCATGCCAAGGGCCTTCATCTCCTCCACCAGCTGGCGGGCAAGGTCAAACTCCCGTTCAGCGGAAGGATGCGTACCGGAGTTTTCGTCCGAGGTGGTATGCACCCGGACATAATTCAAAAGCCGTTCATAAGCGCGCATAAGGCACACTCCTTTTATATTTCAGTGATGTATACTTCTCAGTTCCTTTATCATACCCTCTTTTCCGACAATTTACAACTGTTTTGCGCGCATTCATATGGAAAGATGAATCCTCATTTTTAAGGTGAACAAAATTCATGCAGTAAAATGCATCCATCTGTGCAGAACGTGCTACAATAGGTACAAAATAAGCCGGGAGGGAAGTTTTATGACAACAAAAGTCTTTTTTTACACCCTGCGCCCCTACGATGAGCTGAGCATCGCGCAGCGGCTGGCACCGCAGCTGGACGTTGAGTTTGGCTCTACGCAGGAGTATCCCACGCTGGAAAACGCTGAACTGGCAAAGGGCTATGATGCCGTGTCGGTAACGCCCTGTGATATGAGCGCGCCCATGGTCAAGCGGTTTCACGAGCTGGGCGTAAAGTCCATCTGCTGCCGTTCCATCGGCTATGACCACGTAGACCGCGAGACGGCCCGGGAACTGGGCATGAAGGTGGCTAATGTGGACTACCCGCCAAACGGCGTTGCAAACTTTGCCATTATGCTCATGCTGATGAGCCTGCGCAAGGCAGGGCACATCCTCAAGCGCGGCGAAGCGCAGGACTACTCCCTGCAGGGAAAAATCGGCCGCGATATTTCCACCTGCACTGTGGGTGTGATCGGTACGGGCCGCATTGGCCGCACGGTGCTGCAGCATCTGTCCGGCTTTGGCTGCCGCCTGCTGGCCTACGACCTGTACCCCAACGACGAGGTAAAGAAGATCGCCGAGTATGTGCCGCTGGAGACCCTGCTGGCGGAAAGCGATGTCATCACTCTGCACACCAACGCTACGGAGGAGAATCACCATCTCATCGACACCAAAGCAATTGAGAGCATGAAGCCGGGCGTGACCATCGTCAACACCGCCCGCGGCAAGCTGATCGACAGCGATGCACTGATCGCCGGGCTGGAAAGCGGCAAGATTGGCGCGGCGGGCCTGGACGTGCTGGAAAATGAGAACGGCCTGTACTATTATAATCGCATGGGCGATGTGATCCCGAACCCGGAGCTGGCGGCTCTGCGCAGCATGCCCAATGTGATCCTGACCGACCACACGGCTTTCTACACCCACGAGGATGTGGAGAGCATGGTGCGCGGTGTGCTGGAAAGCGCGGTTGCCTTTGAAAAAGGCCAGCCCACCCGGCATGATGTGACGGACCTTTGATTTGTCCGGCAGACGATTTTGAATGACCACCGTTGCACTCTGGCCATCTTCAACGGAAACAGTATTTCTGAATAGAACAGATCCCGGCAGACTGCGGTCTGCCGGGATCTGCATTTTCACGGGAGGGGGTGCAGCGGAAAACGGCATTCCGTTTGTTTGAAGCATCTGCCGGTTGGGACCCTTCCGGTGAAAAAGGGATTCCTGAAAATCCGCAGATTTTCAGGAATCCCCAATAAAAAATAATTATTCCGCTAAAAATGCTCAGAGCAAAGCGGAGAGCATTCAAATGGTAATCAACCCAGACTGATGCCCATGCGGCGGGCGACGGTGAGCAGGTCGCAGTTCTCCGGCACGTTGCGGGTCTTGCCTGCAATGTCGGCCAGACGGTTCTGGGTGACATGACCGTTCACCATGGCAACGGTCACGCCGTAGCGCTCGATCTCCACCAGCTTTGCCGCATAGCTGCCGAACTGGGTGGCCAGCACACGGTCGTAGGCGCTGGGGCTGCCGCCGCGCTGCATGTGGCCCGGGATGCACACACGGGTCTCCATGCCGGTTTTTTTCTGCACGGCCTGTGCAATGCGGTTGGTGGCGGTGGTGCCAAAGCCTGCCTCGGCGCGCTTTGCCATCCATTCCTTGCGCTTCATGCCGGCTTCCTCGCAGTTGATGGCACCCTCGGCCACAGCGATGATGGAGAAGTTGGAACCCTTCTTTGCGCGGCGTTCCACGGCAGAGCACACACGGTCGATATCATAGGGCTGTTCCGGCAGCAGAATAATATCTGCACCACCTGCAATGCCGGAATACAGCGTCAGCCAGCCTGCCTTGTTGCCCATGATCTCAATGCACATCACGCGGCTGTGGCTGCCTGCGGTGGTGTGGATGCGGTCGATCACATCGGTGGCAATGTCCACGGCGGTGTGGAAGCCGAAGGTCACGTCGGTACCATAGATATCGTTATCAATAGTCTTGGGCAGGCCGATGATGTTCAGACCCTCCTGCGAGAGCAGGTTTGCGGTTTTGTGGGTGCCATTGCCGCCCAGGCACAGCAGGCAGCCCAGCTTGGCTTCCTTGTAGGTCTTTTTCATGGCGGCAACTTTATCAATGTTGTCGTCCTCCACCACACGCATCATTTTAAAGGGGGTGCGCTTGGTGCCCAGAATGGTGCCGCCCAGCGTCAGGATGCCGCGGAAATCGTCCTCGCACATCTCCTTGTAGTCGCCGTTGATCAGGCCGCTGTATCCGTTCAGGATGCCAATGATCTCCACGTTATCGCCCATGCGGGCATACAGTGCTTTTGCTACGCCGCGGATGGTGGCGTTCAGACCCGGACAGTCGCCGCCGGAAGTCAGGATTCCAACACGTTTTTTCATTCAAAAGCCCTCTTTCATTTGGTATTCAGCGCCGCGCGTTCTGCCTTTCAAAGTCAGTCTGCCCGGAGATCTACCTGTTTATAGTATAAGATTATTCCGGATGGGGGCCGCTGTCAAGAGAAGCGCAGAAAATTTACACGCTTCCACGGTGCATTTCTGCGGACAGGAGAACAGCGGGAAAACTTTTGCAGAAAAAATAAAAAAATGGTTGACAAGCGCGGGCCTTTTGAGTATAATATCCCTTGTCAGCAGCGCACGGCGCGGCAGATAAACTGAATAATGGGGATTTGCATAGTGGTAGTGCGGTAGACTCTGACTCTACTTGTGGGAGTTCGATTCTCTCATCCCCAACCAAGAAAACCGCAGTCTCAACTGGCTGCGGTATTTTCGGGGCATAGCGCAGTTGGTAGCGCGCCTCGTTCGGGACGAGGAGGCCGTGGGTTCAAATCCCGCTGCTCCGACTGAAAAAGACCGGTACACATTTGTGTGCCGGTCTTTTTCTATCTCTGCAGCCGAAGCGACCGCTGCCAGCGGCAGAAACAGGGAGCTGAGGCTGGGGCCGCGGCCAGCAGGATGTGAGGCCCGCCCAAGGGCCGAAACAGACGCTGGGAGCCGCAACCCGGGTTCCGCTTTATTATTCACACAAATCCCTATCTCTTTCTTCTGAAATATGCTAAAATAGTACCACTACGACACAGGAGGTCTTTCTATGCTCAAACGTCTGCGCAGCGCCCACCCGATGCTCTACTGCCTTGTGGCTGAGGTGCTGTTTCTGGGGATGCTGTTCGTGGCATCGCTGCTGTCGCTTCTGCTCATCTTGTTCGTCGTGCGGGATATTGATGCCGTCGATGATTATATGCTGACCTTCATGCAGGAGGCAGCAGGCGTGCTGGTGGCGTGGCTCTTTCTGGCGCGCACCGGGAAGAGCGGCCTGCTCCGCCGCCGGGGCAGCGGCTTTTTCAACGGTCTGCTGGTGGGCCTGTACCCCATCGCGCTCATCAGCTACAACGCCTACAACACCCTGCTGTTTGGCAGGCCGGAGGGCGATATGCTGCCCGCGTGGCATGTCGTGTGGTTCCTTATCGGCATGACCAGTGTCGGTGTGGCAGAAGAGTTTCTGTTCCGGGGCGTCATCGCCCAGACGCTTCTGGAACACTTCGGCACCAGCCGGGCCGGCGTCTGGAAAGCCTGCCTGCTGTCGGGCCTCTACTTCGGTGCGGCCCACCTGACCAACCTCACCGGCAGTGCGCCGCTGGGCGTTCTGATGCAGTGCGTCTTTGCGGCCTCGCTGGGTACGCTGCTGGCGGCGGTCTATTTCCGCACCGGAAACATCTGGGTGACGGTGTTCATCCACGCCGCGATGGACATCACATCCATGCTCATCGGCGGCCTGTACGGCACCCAGACGGTAGCCGACAGCATCAGCACCTATGACATCACCATGCTGACGTCTATCGCGGTCTACCTCATCCCGACGGCATTCCTGCTGCGGAAAAAGAAACTCAGTGAAGTGGAGCTTTACTTCGGACGTGATATGAAATAAACGGAATGGCCGCGCACAGCTGTGCGCGGCCATTTCGTTTTCTATCTCAGTTATTCGTAATCAATGGGCAGAGTCGGCAGACCGTTCAGCTCCAGCCCGGCGGTATGGCCCGCGATGTACTGATAGTAGCCCTGGGCCGCGATCATCGCGCCGTTGTCGCCGCAGAATTTCAGCTCGGGCAGGTAGACCCTGGCCCCAAGCTTCTGGGCACCGTCGTTGACCAGCTGGCGCAGACGGCCATTGGCCGCGACGCCGCCCGCCAGACAGACCTGCTTTGCGCCGGTGTCGGCGGCGGCGAGAAGGAGCTTTTCTGCGAGGATGCCCGCAATGCGCTCCTGAAAGCTGGCCGCGAGGTCGGGGACGTTGATGTCGGTACCCTTCATCTGGGCCTGATTCACCTCGTTCAGCACGGCGGTCTTGAGGCCGGAGAAGCTGACGTTGTACCTGCCCTCCACGTGAGGCACCGGCAGACGGTAGGCTTTCGGGTCGCCGGTCTTGGCGGCGTTGGCGACGCTGGGACCACCGGGATAGGGCAGACCCAGCGTCCGGGCCACCTTGTCGAAGGCTTCGCCGGCGGCGTCGTCCACCGTGTGGCCGAGGATGTGGTAATGGGTATAGTCCTGCACCTCCACAATGTGGCTGTGTCCGCCGGACGCCACAAGGCAGAGGAAGGGCGGCTTCAGCTCCGGGTGGGTCAGGTAGAGGGCCGCAATGTGGCCCCGCAGATGGTGGACCGGCACCAGCGGCTTGCCCGCCGAGTAGGCGAGGCCCTTGGCAAAGTTGACGCCCACCAGCACTGCGCCGATGAGGCCGGGCGCGAAGGTGACAGCCACGGCGTCCACGTCGTCGATGGTCTTGCCTGCGTCCAGCAGAGCCTTTTTGACGGTGGCGCTGATGAACTCGCAGTGGCGGCGGCTGGCGATCTCCGGCACGACGCCGCCGTAAAGCGCCTGCTCCTTGACGCTGGTGGAGATGACATTGCTCAGTAGGTGCCGGCCATCTTCCACCAGAGATGCGGCGGTCTCGTCGCAGGTAGATTCGATTCCTAAGATGATCATGGTTTTAGTGGGCCTCCAGCCAGTTTTTGCCCTGATGCACTTCGGTGCTCAGGGGGACAGCATAATTGACACAGCCTTCCATCTCTTCCTGCAGGATGGCGGCGGCTTTCGCGGCTTCTGCCTCCGGGGCCTCGACGATGAGTTCGTCGTGGACGGTCAGGATGAGGCGGCTCTCCATCTTCTCGTCCCGCAGACGCCGCCAGACCCGCACCATCGCCAGCTTGATGACATCGGCGGCGGTGCCTTGGATCGGGGTGTTGCGGGCCATCCGCTCGCCGCTGGCCCGGATGTTGTGATTGTTGCTGGCCAGCTCCGGCAGGGAGCGGCGGCGTCCGAAGAGGGTGGACACATAGCCGCAGTTCCGGGCGTCGGAGATGGTCTTGTCCATGTAGCCGCTGACTTTCGGGAAGGTGGCCAGATAGTTTTTCAGGAAGGCGTCCGCTTCTTTGACGCTCACGCCGATGTCCTTCGAGAGGCTGTAAGCGCCCTTGCCGTACATGATGCCGAAGTTGATGGCTTTTGCCGAAGAGCGCAGGCGGGGCGTGACCTGCTCGAGGGGCAGACCGTAGATTTTGGCGGCAGTGCTGCGGTGGATGTCCTCGCCGGTGAGGAAGGCCTGCTGCATATGCTCGTCGCCGGTGACGTGGGCGAGGATGCGCAGCTCGATCTGGCTGTAGTCGGCGTCCACCAGCACGCAGCCGGGCCGCGCCACAAAGTAAGCGCGGAGCTGGCTGCCCAGCTCGGTGCGGATGGGGATGTTCTGCAGGTTGGGGTTGTCGGAGGAAAGCCGTCCGGTGCGGGCTTCGGTCTGGTTGAAGCGGGTGTGGATGCGGCCATCCTCCGCGATGACCTTCAGCAGGCCCTCGACGTAGGTGGAGTTCAGCTTCTGGTAGGCACGGTATTGCAGAATATCCTCCACCAGCGGGTAGTCCCGCAGGGCTTCCAGCGTCTCGGCATCGGTAGACCAGCCGCGCTGGGTCTTTTTGCCGTGGGGCAGGCCCATGGTGTCGAAGAGCATCTCGCCCAGCTGCTTGGGGCTGTTGGGGTTGAAGCTGGCGCTGCCCGTCTCCATGTGGATGCGGGTGAGGACGTCTTCCAGCTCCGAGCGCATCTTCACGCCGAACTTCTCGATGCCCTCTTTGTCCACGAGGATGCCGATGCGGGTCATGTCGGCCAGCACCTGCGCCAGCGGGAACTCGATGCCGTTGTAGAGGGAGTCTTCGTCCAGCGCGGTGATCTCTGTCTTCATCTTGGCGAACAGGTCGGCCAGCGCACCGGCGTCCGGCCACTTCTCACAGGTGAAAGCGGCGTCGGCGCGGTAGCTGATGATGAGCTCCGAGAGGTTGTACTTGGAAGCCGAGGCATCCAGCAGATAGGCCGCCAGCTTGCCGTCCCAGACGATGCTGCTGCCCCAGCCGCCCGCAGCCATGGCGCGGGCGTAGAGCGGCGCGCTGTCGAAGACGTCAAGGGTGACGTCTTTGTTGTCCAGCAGGCGGAGCAGGTCTTCGGATTCCAGCGGAAAGACGGTCTTGTCCTGCACGGCATACCACGCGGCGGGCTGCAGCTCCACGATGCGGACGCCCTGCTTGCCCATGACAGCGGGCCGCGCGGCCACGAGGTAATGGCCCTTCGGCTCAGCGGGCAGAGCGGCAAGTTCGGCTTCCGGCAGAGGCTCTGCCGGTGCTCTTTCCGGGTCGGCGGCGGGGGTGATGTCGCTCAGGCCGAAGCGGGCAATGAGGGAGTGGAGCTCCAGCTCCTGCATCAGCCGGACGGCTTCAGCCTTGTTGCCCTCGCCCACGGCATAGGCGCCCTCGGCGGTGTCGATGGGGGCGTCGGTGCGGATGGTGCCCAGCGTGTAGCTCAGCTCTGCCATGGCGCGGTCTTCGGCCAGATGCTCCCGCTGCTTGGGCTTGATGGTCTTGTCAGTGGTGTCGTCGAGGTGGGCGTAGACCCCCTCGAGACTGCCGTATTTCTGGATGAGGGTAAAGGCGCTCTTCTCGCCGATGCCCTTCACGCCCGGGATGTTGTCGGAGGTGTCGCCCATCAGGCTCTTCACGTCGATGAGCTGGCGGGGCGTGACGCCGTATTTCTCCTTCACGGCGTCCACATCCATGGTGACGGTCTTGCTGCGGCCCAACGCCGTGGTAGCCAGCAGAACGGTGGTGGTGTCGCTGACCAGCTGTAAGCTGTCCCGGTCTCCGGTGGCAAGGAAGCAGTCGTCGCTGCGGGCGGCGCAGGCGGCGGCCAGCGTGCCGAGGATGTCGTCGGCTTCCCAGCCCTCGGCGGTCACTTCACGATAGCCCAGCAGGGCCAGAAGCTGCCGGATGACGGGCATCTGGGCAGCCAGTTCGTCGGGCATCTTATGGCGGGTGGCCTTGTAGCCGTCGTACATCTTGTGGCGGAAGGTGGGGGCTTTGAGGTCGAAAGCCACAGCCACCTCGTCGGGCTCAGATTCTTTGAGCAGGGAGAGCAGGATATTCAGAAAGCCGAAAATGGCGTTGGTATAGCGGCCGTCTTTGGTGGTCAGCAGCTTGATGCCGTAAAAGGCACGGTTGGCGATGCTGTTGCCGTCAATGACCAGTAAACGCATAGCTTGTGGTCCTCCATTCCATAATTTCACATTCTATAGTATACCACGAATGGCTCAAAGAAAAAAGAGACTGAGGGATAAACCTCTCAGCCTCTTTCGGGAAGTTTTACTCTACCCTTATCGCGCTCACCGGGCAGGCGTTGGCGGCGTCCACGGCCAGCGGCACCTGGTCGGGCGGAATGTCGCCGGGGATGGCGACGGCCAGAGTCCCTTCCATCTGGTATACCTCGGGGCAGAGCCCGGCACACTGGGTGCAGCCGATGCAGAGTTCAGGGTCTACGAATGCTTTCATGTTGGTACTACCTCCATTCAAAATGAGAAAAAGGCGCTGAGAGCAGTGTGGCCCGGCGGAGCAGAAAATATGCTATAGGCTTTCGGGCGCAGATATGTTACAATAGAACAGAATGAACAGGAGGACAAGAGCATGAACATCCAGATATTCGGCACCACCAAGTGCTTCGATACCAAAAAGGCTCAGCGCTATTTCAAGGAGCGCGGCATCAGGTTCCAGATGATCGATTTGAAAGAAAAAGAGATGAGCCGGGGCGAGTTTGAAAATGTGTCCCGCGCTCTGGGCGGCTGGCAGGCGCTGGTAAATCCAAACGCCAAGGACAAGCAGACCCTCGCTCTGCTGGACGCGCTGGTGGACTGGCAAAAAGAAGATAAGCTCTTCGAGAACCAGCAGCTGTTCCGCACCCCCATCGTCCGCAATGGCCGTCAGGCCACTGTCGGCTACCAGCCCGACGTCTGGAAGAACTGGGAATGAACGGCTTTCACCAAAATAACACGGGCAGGGTTTTGCACCCTGCCCATGATTGTGGTATACTGTTTTTATCTGAAAAGTGAAACAACGCAGGAGACGATAACGATATGAAGATAGAAATGACCCCGGAAGAACACGCCCGGCTCCACCGCCGCCGCGGTCGGCAGGCCCTCGGGCTGGTCATCGCGGTGCTGGTGCTCATCGGCGTGCTGACCGTGCTGCACGCAGGCGTGGACGCCGTGGCAAAGCTGTTTGACGATACGGCCCAGAAGCAGGAATACGAGGACAAGCTGGAAGGTCTGGTGCTGTTCGACCCCGTGCCTTTTGATGGCATCGAGAACATCGACGACCTGACCCTCCGCGAGGCCGCTGTCTGGGGCTGTGTGTACAGCATCCAGGAGACCCAGGGCGGCTTCGACGGCTACAATACCGACCCCGATACCGAGCAGCTGCTCATCCCCTCGGTGGACGTGGATGCCTACCTCGCAAAGCTTGTCGGACCCAGCTTCCGCATGACCCACAAGACCTTCGAGATGGAGGATATGACCATCGAGTTCGACGACACCACCCAGTGCTATAAGATCCCCGTCACCGGCAGCGTGGGCAGTTACCGCGCCACCGTCACCAAGCTGTTCAAGAAGGACGGCCTCCTCCACGTCACCGTGGGCTACATCCCCAACCAGAATGCAGCGGACAGCATCCTCGCCACCACCTCGGATACGCCGGTCAAGTACATGGACTATCTGTTCAGCCGCCAGAGCGGAAGCTGGTATCTCACCGGCCTGACCGAGAGCGAGACGAAGCCCGAGTCAACGGCGGCGTCCAGTGCCTCCGAGCCTGCCATGATGGCAGACAGCGAGGTGCAGGACGCCATCCTCGCCACCGGCGGCGAAACGCCCGCTGACTCCGACGCCGCGTCCTCGGAGGCCGCAGCCGCCAGCGAGGAAGCGGACAGCACCGCCAAAAGCGAAGCCGCCTCGGACGCAGAGCCGCAGGCCGAAAGTGCGGCCAGCGCGGCGGCGTAAAACGAATCACAAACAAAAACCGGGAAGCTCCCAGAGCTTCCCGGTTTTTGCATATCCGGAATTACTTCAAATCAAACCGCACGACCACCAGCCGATACCAGAGATACGGCACCATGTTCCATATCATCCACAATTCCATCAGAACATAATTCGGCAAATCACGGAGACGGAAGGGGCGCTTGCCCAGCTGGCCGTTTTTGAGCAGGGCGAAGGCTTCGTGCATTCCCTTGTCCCACGCCTCGCCGAAGCCCTGTTTGTGGAACTTGTAGCATTTGAGCAGATAGCCCAACGCCAGCGGAAGGATGTTGAGAATGAGCATCAGCAGAGGCTCGTTCTTGAGGGGGAGAAGGATGCTGTTGCGGCCGCTCTGCTGGCTTTTGAAGGCGTTGTACCGCACCGCGCCGGTGCTGGCGCCGCAGATGTGGTAGCACTTTGCCGTGGGGCAGAGGACGTTTTTGTAACCGGCGTTGTTGGCGCGCCAGCTGAGGTCTACGTCCTCGAAGTAGGCAAAAAAGTTTTCATCGAAGACGCCGATCTCGTCGAGGATGCTCTTGCGGTAGAGGGCCGCGCCGCCGCAGGCCGAGAAGATGCGCTTCTGCTTTGTGTACCGGCTGGCCCGGCGGCCATCGCCGGTCTTGCAGGCAAAGCCCATCCATGTGACGTAATCGCCGGCGTCGTCGGCAAGCTCCCGGTCGAAGTGGCGGATCATGAGGCTCTGGACGGCGAAGATCTTGGGGTCGCTCTCGGCCACGCGGATGAGCTCGGCCAGCCACTGGGGCTCTGCAAAGGCGTCGTTGTTGAACAGCACCACGAACTCGCTTTTCGCCCGGGCGATGCCCTGATTGACGGCGTGGGAGAAGCCGGTGTTGGAGCCGTTCTCGATGAGCTGGAAGTTCGGGCGGCTGCAATAGCTGCGGGCCTGCTCAAGGCTCTCGTCGGTGGAGCCGTTATCCACCACGATAAGCTCGAAGTCCTGCTCCGTCTGGGCGTAGACCGATTCGATGGAGTCCTTGAGCCAGCCTTTGCCGTTGATGTTGGGGATGATGATGGTCGCTTTCATAGATTCTGTGCTCCTGCGCATTTTCTTCTAGCATACAAAAGACAGTATAACATATTTTGAAGAAATTGAAAATTCCCTCTTGACAAAAAAGATGATTCGAGTATTATTGTATTAAGCGCTTAGCACAGCAACACAAGGAGATGAGACGATGGGCGAACGATTCGATATGAGCCGCCCCATCTACGCACAGATCGTGGAACGGCTCAAGGCAAAAATTCTGGCGGGCGTCTACCCGCCCGGCGGACATCTGGACTCAGTGCGCGACATGGCCGCAGCGGCAGGCGTCAACCCCAACACCATGCAGCGGGCGCTGGCCCAGCTGGAAGCGGAAGGGCTCGTCCACACCGAGCGGACCACGGGCCGCTTCGTCACCGAAGATACAGCCCTTTTGGAACAGCTGCGGGACGAGACAGCCCGCGCTATGACCGCCGAATATCTCGAGAAAATGCACGGCATCGGCTACGGCCCGGCAGAGGCCGCAAAGCTTGTGACGGGCTGGGAAACAAAGGAGAGTGATTCAAATGAATGAGCTTTTAACTTGTGAGGGCCTGACGAAATCTTACCAGAAGGGGACGAACGCCCTCGACGGCATCGAGCTGCACATCGGCTTTGGCCGCATCGTGGGCCTGCTTGGCCCCAACGGCAGCGGCAAGACCACCCTCATCAAACTGGCGAACGGCCTTTTGCAGCCCACGGCGGGCAGCATCCGAATCGCGGGCATGGCCCCTGGCCCGGACACGAAGGCCATCGTCTCTTATCTGCCGGACGCCGCATGGCTGCCCGACTGGATGCGGGTGGAGCAGCTGGTGGAGATGTTCCGGGATTTCTACGCCGACTTCGACCCCGCCAAGGCGAATGAGATGCTGGAAAAGCTGGAGCTTTCGCCCAAAGCACCCCTCAAGAGCCTTTCCAAGGGCAACAAGGAGAAAGTCCAGCTCATCCTTGCCATGAGCCGAAACGCCCGGCTCTACCTGCTGGATGAACCCATCGGCGGCGTGGACCCGGCGGCGCGGGACTACATCCTGAACACCATCCTCACAAACTACAGCCGGGACGCCTCGGTCATCATCTCCACCCACCTCATTGAGGACGTGGAGCCGGTGCTGGATGAAGCCGTGTTCCTGAAGAACGGCAGGATTTTCGCCCACCGCTCGGTGGATGAGCTCCGCGAGACCGAAGGCATGAGTGTGGATGCATATTTCCGGGAGGTATTCAAATGCTGAAAAAGTTACTGAAATATGAGTTCCGGGCCACTGCCCGCACCTACGGCGGAATGTATCTGGCCCTGTTGGCGGCGTCGGTGCTCTTTGGCGGGTCCCTCTGGAGATGGAACAGCACCAATAGTGATGCCTATTCGACTCTCGTGGGCCTGCTGAGCCTTGTCTACACCGGCGTCATCATCGGCACCGTGGTCGTCACCATCATGACCATCGTGCAGCGGTTCTACCGCAACCTGCTGGGCCGGGAGGGCTATCTGATGTACACCCTGCCGGTGACGGAAACACAGCTTGTGACCTCGAAGCTCATCTCCAGCACCGTGTGGAGCCTGTGCAGCATCCTCGCAGCCTGCCTTTCCTTCGGCATTCTGGCTGTCCTGATGATGGCGGATATGGACCTGCTTGAGCAGCTGCCGCTGATGTGGTCGGGCATCCGGGAGGCATTCGCCCGCTGTAACATGGAGTTCTGGGAGGCGCTGGCTTTCAGCGGCGTCGTCGGCTTCGTGCGGATGGTCAGCGCCATCGCCTGCATCTATGCTGCCTGCATGGTGGGACATCAGTTCAAGAACCACCCCGCGCTGGCGGGCATCCTGAGCTTCTTTGTCATGCAGTATGTGCAGGGCTGGCTCGAAAAGCTGCTCCAGATCGGCACCGGCGTCTACGAGACGGCCATCTATAGCATTGTAGGCGATGTGGGCAGCATATCGGCTCTGGGCTACATGGGGAGCGCGATGGTCACGCTGGGCATCGCGGCGGCGTTCGGCGTCTTCTGGTTCGGGCTGACGGTCTGGCTGATGCGAAACAAACTCAACCTCGAGTGATGAAACGTGAAAAAATCTGACGGAAAAATTTGAAATTCCCTCTTGACTTTACACGGATAAAGTGTATAATGCAATCAAACCAATGAGGCGGAAGAGAACCTGCAGAGCGCATCTTCAGTGAGCCCGGACAGTGAAAACGGGCGAGAGCGGGGCAGAGATTCGTGGGCCGCCGAGGGCCGGGCAAACGAGGCAGAGCCTCCAGTAGCTTGGGACGGAAGCCTCCGTTACAGGGCAGGGGAGTGTTGGCTCTCCGTGAGGGGCTTTGCGGCTTTCAAGAGGAAAGCGAGCAAGGCAAGCAAGGTGGCACCGCAGATTCGAATTTTTCGACTCTGTCCTTGTGGATGAACACACAGGGACAGGGTCGTTTTGTTATATGAGAACAAAAGCCCGTCCCGCAAGTGGAGCGGGTTTTTATTTTACATGCCGCCCGCTCCAGGGAAGGAGCAACCGCTATGAAAACCATGAACAGGATCTCCCGCCGCAGCTTTCTGAAAGCCGCTATGGCCGCCGCCACTGTTTCCGCTCTGGGTCTGACCGGCTGCGGTTCGTCCGCTTCGAGCACTGCATCCGGCACCGCTTCCAGTGCAGCAGCATCTTCTGCCGCCGCCAGCGAGGCAGGCCAGACCTTCAAGGTGGGCATTGTCAACTATGTTGACCACGCTTCCCTGAACCAGATCGTTGCGTCGGTGGAGGAGCGTCTGGACGAGGTGGGCAAGGAGAAGGGCGTCACCTTCGACTACGCCGACTACTACGCCAATGCGCAGGCCGACCAGACCAACCTGAACCAGATCGGCGCCGACCTCGTGGCCGACGGCGTGGACGTCATCGTGGCTGTGGCTACCCCCACCGCCGCTACCATGCTGGCCGCTGTGGAGGATACCGACATCCCCGTCGTCTACTCCGCCGTCACCGACCCTGCTGCCGCAGGCTTTGACACCGAGCCGAACATCACCGGCACTTCCGACGCCCTGAACACCGACGCCATCATGAACCTCATCCTGGCCGTCAACCCCGACATCGACACCATCGGTCTGCTGTATGATCTGAGCCAGGATTCTTCTGCACAGGCCATTGCAGACGCCAAGGCTTTCTGCGACAGCAAGGGCATCAAGTACATCGAGAAGAACGGCACCACCACCGCCGAAGTTCAGATGGCCGCTGAGGCCCTCATCGCCGCCGGTGTCAAGGCTGTCTTCACCCCCACCGATAACACCGTCATGACCGCAGAGCTTTCCATCTACGAGACCTTCACCGAGGCAGGCGTCCAGCACTACACCGGCGCTGACAGCTTCGCCCTGAACGGTGCCTTCGTGGGCTACGGCGTCGATTACGTCCAGCTGGGCGAAGCTACCGCCGATATGGTGGTGGAACTGCTCTGCGACGGCAAGACCCCTGCAGACCTGCCGTTCCAGATCTTCGACAACGGCATTGCCACCATCAACACCGAGACCTGCGAGGCTCTGGGCCTCGACCTCGACACCGTGAAGAAGGCCTTTGCACCCTACTGCACCGAGGTCGTGGAAGTGACCACGGCGGAAAACTTTGGTTAAACCTCTCCGTCATTGCTTCGCAATGCCACCTCCCCTATTGAGGGGAGGCTTTGGCATTTCGTAAAGCTTTCTCTCTTCGCCAGAGGCTCCCCTCGGTAGGGGAGCTGTCGAGCGGTAGCGAGACTGAGAGGTTACACATTAAAATAAAAGGAGCACACCATGCTGGCGAGTATCTTTTCGCTCAACGTCATCCAGACCGCGCTCGAGCTGGGCTGCATCTACGCCCTCGTTGCGCTGGCTCTGTTTCTGAGCTATTCCATCCTGAATATCGCGGACCTGTCCACGGACGGCTGCTTCACCCTTGGCTGCGCTGTCGCCTGTCAGGTGGCGCTGACCGGCCACCCCTTCCTCGCCCTGCTGGCGGCGATGGCGGCCGGTGTATGCTCCGGTTTCATCACAGCTTTTTTGCAGACCCGCCTCGGCGTCGAGAGCATCATGGCCGGCATCATCGTCAACACCGGCCTCTACACCATCAACCTGGCCGTGATGGGCTTCTCGTCCACCATGTCGCTGGTCAAGACCGATACCGTCTTCTCCATCGCCAAGAGCGCCCTGAGCTTCACGGGCGGCGGGTATAAGCTGGTGCTGGCGGCGATAGTCATCGCGCTGGCCGGTGCCGCCATGGTGGGCTTCCTCGGCACCCGCCTCGGCCTTTCGATCCGTGCCACCGGCGATAACGCTGCCATGGTGCGTGCTTCCAGCATCAACCCCGCCTTCACCATCACGGTGGGCCTCTGCATCTCGGGCGCATTGACCGCCCTTTCCGGCGGCCTGCTGGCTCAGTACCAGAAGAGCTGCGACATCAACGTAGGCACCGGCATGGTGACCATCGCACTGGCTTCCCTCATCATCGGCGAAACGCTGGTGGGCAAGCGGACGATGGTGCGCCGTGTGCTGGGCGTCGTGTTCGGCAGCTGCCTCTACCGTTTTATCGTGGCGGTGGCTCTCCGCTTCAACGTCCCGGCTGCTGCCATGAAGCTGGTCAGCGCCATCATCGTGGCGGTGGCCATCTCGATGCCCGCCATCCGGGAGAAGATCGCCTTTGAGAAGCGCCGCAGTGCGGCCCGTCAGGCACGGAAGGAGCGTGTGTAAAATGGAAATGCTCGAACTTCGTGACCTGCACAAGACCTTCAACCCCGGCACCGTCAACGAGAAAGTGGCCCTGAACGGCGTCAGCCTGACTATGGAAGCGGGAGACTTCGCCACCATCGTCGGCTCCAACGGCGCGGGCAAATCCACCCTCTTCAACGCCATCACCGGCGGCTTCATCGCCGACGAGGGCAGCATCACGCTGGGCGGCGAGGACATCACCTTCGCGCCGGAATATCAGCGCAGCCGGGTCATCGGCCACCTGTTCCAGGACCCGCTCAAGGGTACGGCCCCCAACATGACCATCGAGGAGAATCTGGCGCTGGCCTACCTTCGCGCCGGGACCGCCCCCAACGCCATCTTCTCCCGCATCTCCCGCAAGGATAAGGAGATCTTCCGTGAGAAGCTGGCCCTGCTGGATATGGGCCTCGAAGACCGGATGAAGCAGCCGGTGGGCCTGCTGTCGGGCGGTCAGCGTCAGGCTCTGACCCTGCTGATGGCCACCCTCGTCACCCCGAAGCTCCTGCTTCTGGACGAGCACACCGCCGCTCTCGACCCTGCCACCGCCGAAAAGGTGCTGGACCTCACCAAGAGCATCGTGGCCGAAAAGAAGATCACCTGCCTGATGGTCACCCACAATATGCATCAGGCATTGGAGCTGGGCAACCGCACCCTCATGATGGACGCGGGCCGCATCGTCTTTGACGTCAAGGGCGAGGCCCGCAGTAAGATGACCGTGGACGACCTGCTCGAGAAGTTCCGCGAGAACGCCGGCAAGGCTCTCGACAATGACCGCATCCTTCTGAGCAAGGTGGAAGCCAACAACTGAGAATAAGCGAAAGACTGCTGCAAAACAGCTCTCTGAAAAAAACAATGAACAAAACCCGGAACCCTTTCAGAGCCAGGACGGCTTGAAAAGAGTTCCGGGTTTTGTGTTGTTTCTTTCTATCTTACAGCATCTTGGAGAGGAATGCCTTCAGGCGCGGATGCTTGGGGTTGGTGAACAGCTCCTGCGGCGGCTCATCCTCCTGGATGCGGCCCTCGTCGATGAAGATGACGCGGTTAGAGACTTCGCGGGCAAAGCCCATCTCATGGGTGACCACCAGCATGGTGATGCCGGTGTGAGCCAGCTCTTTCATCAGCTCCAGCACTTCGCCCACCATCTCGGGGTCCAGGGCGCTGGTAGGCTCATCAAAGAGGATGACGTCCGGGTCCATTGCCAGCGCCCGGGCGATGGCGATGCGCTGCTGCTGGCCGCCCGAAAGGCTCTTGGGGTAGACGTTGGCCTTGTCGGCCAGACCTACGCGGGCCAGAAGCTCGTCGGCGCGCTTGGAGATGGCCTCTTTGTCCTTGAGCTTGAGCAGGCTGGGGGCCAGCTCAAGGTTTTTCTTGACGGTCAGGTGGGGGAAGAGGTTGAAGTGCTGGAACACCATGCCCATCTTCTGGCGGACAGAGTCGATGTGGTCGTCGTCCACCTCCACGCCCTCAAATTTGATGCTGCCGCCGGTGGGGATCTCCAGCCGGTTCAGGCAGCGCAGGAAGGTGGATTTGCCGCAGCCCGAGGGGCCGATGAGGCAGACCACGTCGCCGCGGTAGATGTCGATGTCGATGCCCCGCAGCACGTCCAGAGTGGGGGCAGCCTGCTTTGCGCCCTTCCGCTTTTCGCCGCCGTAGGTCTTGGTCAGGCCCCGGACTTCCAGGATCTTATCGGTCACTTTGTGCCAGCCTCCTCTCAAATTTTGCAAGCAGCCAGGTAAAGATCATCACCAGCACCAGATAGATCAGTGCCACGCCAAACAGGGGGAACATGGCCTCGTAGGTGCGGTTCATGATGCCCTGGGCCGCATACAGCAGCTCCTTGCCGCCGATGACGGTGATAAGGGAGGTATCCTTCAGCAGCATGATGAACTCGTTGCCCAGGGCAGGCAGCACGGCGCGGATGGCCTGGGGGATGATGATGACCACCATGGTGGTGATGTAGTTCAGGCCCAGGCTGCGGCCGGCCTCCATCTGGCCGGGGTCCACAGCCATCAGGCCGCCCCGGATGATCTCGGAGACGTAAGCGCCGGAGTTGATGCCCAGCGCCAGAGCGCCTACCATGGTAAAGTTGCGGCTGTTGTTGAAGATGACCATGCTCATGATCAGCAGCTGCACCATCATGGGGGTGCCCCGGATCACGGTGGTGTACACCTGGCACACGGCGTTAAAGACCCCCAGCACGGGGTTTGAGCGGCCGGGGCGCTGCTGGTCGTGGGCCACACGCACCAGCGCCACCACGCTGCCCAGCAGGACGCCCATGGCCAGAGCAATGGCAGTGACCAGCAGGGTGGTGCCTACGCCCCCGATGTACTGGAGCCAGCGGTCCTTCAGGACAAAGGCCTGATAAAATTTGTAGAACAGCTCCTGCCCCATGTCCAGCCGGCCGCCGCTTTTCAGCAGCTGGCTCAACAGTTCGTATTGTGCGGCCATTCGCATCCTCACTTTCTTTTCGTCTGTTGTGATCTTGTCAGAATTTTGTAACCTATATCCCTTAAAAAAGGGGAGGTGCCCGGTGGGCCGCCTCCCCTTGAGGGGTCTGTTTACTCAGCCTTGATGTACTTGTCCACGATGGACTGCAGGGTGCCGTCGGCCTTCAGCTCCTCCAGAGCGGCGTTCACAGCCTCCAGCAGAGCGGTGTTGCTCTTGTTCATGCCAATGGCGTAGTCCTCCTCGGCGTAGCTGGTGTCCAGGATCTTCAGGCCGGGGTTGGACTCCACATAGGCCTTGGCGGGCTCGTTGTCGATGACCACAGCGTCCACCTGGCCGTTGTTCAGGGCCTGTACAGCGGTCAGGCCGTTGTCGTAGGCCACCACGGCGTCCTCGCCAAAGTCGTCGGAGCAGTACAGGTAGCCGGTGGTGCCGCGCTGGGTGCCGATCTTCTTGCCGGCCAGATCGTCGGGAGAAGCAATGTCAGAACCCTCGGGAACGATGATGGACTGGATGCCGGTGGCGTAGCTGTCGGAGAAGGACATCACAGCCATCCGCTCGTCGGTGACAGTGATGCCTGCCATGGCGATGTCGGCTTTGCCCTGCTGCACGCTGAGCAGAGCGGCGTCAAAATCCATGTCGTCGATCTGCAGCTCCAGGCCCAGCTTCTCGGCAATGGCCTGTGCGGTGTCCACATCGATGCCCTCAATGGTGCCGGCGTCGGTGGTCATCTCGTAGGGAGGGAAGGTGGCGTTGGTGGCCATGGTCAGCTTGCCGGCCTCCACGGTGGTCAGCTCAGCAGCGGCAGCGCTGGTGGAAGCAGCCTCAGAAGAAGCAGCAACAGAGCTTGCAGCAGCGGAAGAAGCAGTGGAGGCAGAGCCGCCGCAGGCGGTCAGGGCCAGAGCAGCAGCGGAAACAGCGGCGGCAGCCAGGAAGCTGCGGCGAGAGATCTTTTTCATATTCAAACACTCCTCTTTATGTGCATATCGTTTGCATCTCTCTGCTGCGATGCGATTCATCGAAAAATCAGAGAGCGTGTTTAGTATAGGTTGTACAATTTGAAAAGTCAAGTGTTGTGCAAAAATTCCATCAAATTGAAACCGAATTGCAAACAATTATGCAGAATAAAGCTTGAAAGAGATGTATATATGCAGAACCTCTCAGTCTGCCCGGATGCGAAAGCCTCTCCCTTTGGGAGAGGTGTCACCGCAGGTGACGGAGAGGGCAAGCTCAGTGCGACAGAGCCGCCGCACGGCGATAGGCAGCCCCTTTGTCAGAGCGAAACTATCGCGACGTCTGCAATTCTTTGGCAGCGTCCTTGCCCTCTCAGGCGCTTCGCGCCAGCTCTCCCAAAGGGAGAGCCATTATACGCTTCTTGCCAGCTCTTCCACGCTCCGCTTCGGCACGCAGTAGTCACCGTTCTCATCGAGGTAATACTTGATGCCGGTCTTCTCCGTCATCGGTACGACCCTGGCGGCGTGAGTGGGGCAGCCAAGCGCGACCATGAACGCCAGCTTGTCCGGCGCGGCGATGCCCAGCAGCTCGCTCAAGGCAGGCTTGTTGATGGCACCCATGATGCAGCTGCCCACGCCCTTGGCCCATGCGGCGAGGGTGATGTTCGCCAGCGCGATGCCGGTGTCGGTGTTCAGGTCGCCGGGGATGGAGCTGTCCTGCACGACGGCCAGATACATCACAGGCTGCTCGTCGGCTTTGGGAGCACCCTGCTCCGGCGGCAGATAGGCGGCCCACTTGACCAGCGGATGGACCTTTTTCACCATCTCGGGGCTCTGCACCACCACCAGCTTCACGGCCTGACGGTTCGCGCCGCAGGACGACAGGCGCAGGGCCTCCACCATATCGTCCACCACATCCTGCGGCACCGGTTTCTGAGCGAAGCGGCGGTAGGTGCGGCGGGTGTTGAGCGTTTCCATAATAGACATCGGCAGACACTCCTCTATATTAAGTTTGATTTGATTATAGCACCGGCGAAAGAGCCGCACAAGGGAGGCGGAGATCTATTTCCGCTTCCAGGCGTGGCCGCTGGGCATGGGCAGGCCCAGCACCAGCGCGATGCCCACAGCCAGCGTGACGGCCACCTTGAAGGTGGAGATGCCGTTGGCCAGCGAAAGGGCATTCTCGCCCTGGATGAAGTAGTAGGCGGTGTAGTAGATGCCCGCGCCGGGCACCAGCGGGAAGATGCCGGTCAGCAGAAAGACCGTTACCGGCGTTTTGAGCAGGATGGCGCAGATACGTGCCGCCAGCGACAGCGGGATGACCGCGATGAGGGAGGCTGCTGCCGCGTCGGCCCCATACAAGACCGCCAGCTCATAGATGAACCAGCCCACCGCGCCCACCAGCGCACAGCAGGGGAGGGTGCGCCGGGGGCAGGCGAAGAGGACGGCGAAGCTCAGCGTTCCCGCCCCGGCCAGAAAGAACTGTGCCACCAGCTGGCCGAGCTGTGTGCTTGTCAAGGTCATCATACCACCGTCACCCCCGTCAGCAGAGAAGTAAGGCTCAGAACAAGGCCGGTGCCGATGGCGATGCTGGCCGCGATGAGCAGGGCGTCTATCATCCGGATGGTGCCGGAGAGGTAGTCGCCCTGCACGAAGTCCCGGATGCCCATAGTGAAGGCGATGCCGGGGGTCAATATCATCAGGGCGCCGATGATGGCGTGGCTGGCCTCAGTGTCCAGCAGATGGCACCCCAGAATGCAGACCAAGGTAATGAGCGCTGCCGCCGAGATCTTGCGGAAGCCGTTGGAAAGATTCTTCTTTTCGCACAGCAGCAGATAGCCGCTGACGATGAAACCCGCCGCCGCTGCCGCCAGCGCCGAGCGTATCGTGCCGCCGAAGATGAGCGCAAAACAGGCTGTGCCGCTCATCCCGGCGAGGAGCTGGGTCTTGCCCTTGGGGAAGGGGATGCGCCGGGCATCGGCCAGGCGGTGTTCAGCCTCGTCCAGTGTGATGCCCCCGGCTGCTATCTCGCGGGAAAGGGCGTTCACCGCGGCCACCCGGCCTAAGTGAGTCGTCCGCACCGGGACGTTCCGCACTTCGGCGATCTCTGCCGTGCCGGCGCTGGCGAAGATGCCGTTGGTCAGCACGTAGACGTGGAACTCCCGCAGATGGAAGCTGCGAGCCATGATCTCCATCGTCTGCTCCACCCGGAAGACCTCTGCTCCGTTTTCCAGCAGCGTCTCGCCCGCCGCCATGATAAAGTCCATGATGCGGCGCCGCTGCTCGTCGCTGGGATATAACTCTCTGCTGTCCATTCCGGCCCTCCCTGTCATGCCCGCCAAAGGGGGCATATCATCTCATGCTATACTGTATCACAATTCCGGCGGCTTGCAAAGGCGTCTTTTCACATTTTTGCACAACTTCCGTCCTTGCCGTCGGGGGCGCAGTGTGTTACACTGATAACAACTATGGAAAGATCCAGAAACCACAGGAGGAAATGACCGTGAAGCAGAGTCTGAGTTTCGCGCGCCGTCTGACGGCGCTGGTGCTGGCAGCTGTGATGCTGTGCGTGGCTGTCCCGGCGGCGTTCGCCGAGGATGCCGCACCCGGTGCCACCACCATTGGCGGTGCAAACACCACCCTTATCCCTGAGGAAGAGGAAAATTGTCTGAGCTGGCTCTTCGGCTCCAAAGATAAAATTACACTGCCCTATCTGAACATCAAGGGCAAGGGCCTGCGCCGGAACGTGTCGCTGGACCTTGTGGACTGCCTGGTGGGCATCACCTACACCGAGCTTGGCGCCATCGGCAGCTATGTCAGCGCCAGTGCCGCGCAGGAGGCGTGGAAGGCCCAGGCCGTGGCCATCCACTCCTACCTCGAGTACCATAAGCAGTACGGCTCCTCGGCCAACGCCCTCATCTACACCCCCGTGGAGGACATCCCGTCCTCGGCCCGGTCGGCCATCCGCAAGGCCGTGGAGGCTGTAAAGGATGAGGTGCTGACCTGCAACGGCAGCGTCATCGACGCCGTCTGGTCGGCCAGCGCAGGCTACAACACCCAGACCGGCGTCTACGGCACCTGTTCCAGCCTCGACGCCTGGGGCTCGGATGTGCCGTATCTCAAGAGCGTGGAAAGCCCCTATGAGCGCCAGTACCACGAGAAGATGCGCCGCATCATCGGCAAGGATTATGACTATGTCGAGTACAACGACAGCCGCACCGGTGAGCCCTACCAGAGCGCCGACACCACCCACAAAGACCTCGGCGGCTTCGTCCAGTACAATACGCTGGTGTCCAATGGCCGCAGCTACCGCTATATCGGCCAGTTCGTGTCCTCCCGCTACTGCTTCGATTTCAGCACGGATGCAGCGGGTGTACCCTGTATGTACTACTACGGCTTCGGCCACGGCGTGGGCATGAGCCAGTGCGGCGCTGTGGGCTACGCCGCCGAGGAGGGGATGGGCTACCGCGACATCCTGAAGCACTACTACTCCGGCGTTTCCATCCGGACGGTGGGCAGCGGCACGAGCTCCGGCGGCGGTCTGTTCAGCTGGCTGCGCCGCCTGCTGGGCATGTAAAAAATCAAAAGGAATTTCGCAAAATACTTCTCAAATGGGACGTGATTTGGTATACTGTACACGCTTGTACACAAGAGACAGACGATTTCGCGTTTCACGCTCCAAAGCGGGAGCGATACGATAAAGAATAACAGGTGGAGAGAACGGAATGCAGTTGGAGAAGGAAAAGAAAGAAAAGCGGGAGCGGGAGCGCTGCCGCGCACTGGCGCAGCGCATCGCGGAGGAGGCAAACCCCGCCTCGGCGGCCCTGCTGGGAGAGCAGATGTCCCTGCTGACGGAAGCCCTGCACCGTGCAGGTGTGGAGACAGAAGAGTGGACAGAGGGCTCTGAGGCAGAGCTTCTGGTGGTGGCAGACCCCGCGTGGGAAACGCTGCCCGAGACCCTGCCCGCCCGGGTGCTGCTGGTGAGCGATGAGAGCACCGTTATGGCGGGCTGGGCCGAGCAGCTGGCTCAGCGGGGATACTTCCGCGATTTTGGCTGGCGCAGCAAGGGCCGCGCCCAGCAGTCGGCGCTGTTCTGCACCAGCCAGCCCACCCAGCTGAAGATGGTGCGGGGCTACGAGATGGAAATGGACATCCTGCGTGACCGGATGGTGCGCGCCGAGCGCACCAGCGGCGAGGAAGCTGAGCTCATCGCCCGGCTGCGCAGCGACCTTTCGCTCAGCCGCAGCCACGAGCAGCAGCTGGAAAAGGCACTGGGCGAGGTGACCGGCTCGAAGTTCTGGAAGATGACCTGGCCCATGCGCTATGTCGTCAGCAAGAGCCGCCAGCTCTGGCACACTTTGCCCTTCTTCGTGCTCCTGCGGGAGCTGCGCAGCGGCGGCATCGAGGGTGTGCGGGAACTGGCCCGCGCCCGCCGCGAGTACGCCGCCCTCTTCCCGGGCAAAGTCATGCGCGCCGATCGGTTCGCACCGGTGGAACTGCTGGTGCGGCAGGCAGGCGATCAGCCTGCAGGCCCCAAGATCAGCATCGTGGTGCCGCTCTACAACACCCCGCTGGACTTCCTCGAAGAACTGCTGGATTCCGTCGTGAACCAGACCTACCGCAACTGGGAGCTCTGCTGTGTGGACGCCGGCACTGCCCCGGGTGTGGGCGAGATGGTGCAGCAGCGCGCCGCTGTGGACCCTCGTATCCGCTACAGGAAGCTGGAGAAGAATGAGCTCATCCCCGGCAACACCAACAAGGGCATCGAGATGGCCACCGGCGACTTCATCGCCCTGCTGGACCACGACGACATCCTCCATCCCTGCGCCCTCTGGTACGCCGCCAAGGCCATCGCAGAGCAGGGAGCCGACTTCGTCTATACCGATGAGGCGACCTTTGAGGGCAAGGTGGAGAACGTGGTGCTCTACCACTTCAAGCCGGACTTCATGCTGGACAACCTCCGCTCCAACAACTATATCTGCCACCTGACCCTGTTCAGCCGCCGGCTGATGGACGCCGCAGGCGGCCCGGAGCGGATGGAGTACAACGGCAGTCAGGATTATGAGCTCTTCCTCCGCCTGACCGAGACGGCCCGGAAGATCGTCCACATCCCCCACGCCCTCTATTACTGGCGTTCCAGCCCCGGCAGCACGGCCAGCGACATTTCCGCCAAGACCTACTGCATCGACGCGGGCATTGCCGCCCTCAAGGCTCATTACGCCCGCTGCGGCGTGGCCGTGGACGATGTGTCCCTCATCCCGGGTACGCCGGGCTACTACAAGACCGATTATACCATCGACCATCCGGGCCGGGTGAGCATCCTCATCCCCACCTGCGACCACATCCGCGACTTGGTGACCTGCGTGGAGTCCATCTACGCCCGCACCACCTACCCGGATTTTGAGATCATCCTCATCGAGAACAACAGCAAGGCCCCCGAGACCTTCCGCACCTACGAGCGGATGCAGAAGGAGCACCCCGATAACCTCAAGGTCGTCACCTGGGAGGGCAAGGGCTTCAACTACAGCGCCCTGAACAACTTCGGCGAGAAGTTCGCTACCGGTGAGTATCTGCTTCTGCTCAACAACGACACCGAGGTCATCACCGCCGCCTGGCTGGAAGAGATGGTCATGTATGCCCAGCAGAAGCGGGTGGGCTGCGTGGGTGCCAAGCTGCTCTACCCGGACGATACCATCCAGCACGCCGGTGTCGGCTTCGGCATCGGCGGCGTGGCGGGCCATCTGCACAAGTACTATCCCGCCAGCTCCGACGGCTATATGGGCCGCCTGAACTATGTGCAGGACGTCTACGCTGACACCGCCGCCTGTCTGCTCATCCGCAAGGAGATCTACGACGAAGTGGGCGGTCTGGACGAGAGCTATGCCGTGGCCTTCAACGATGTGGACTTCTGCGTCCGCGTCCGTCAGGCAGGCTACACCAACGTCTTCACTCCGTTTGCCCAGCTCTACCACTACGAGAGCAAGAGCCGCGGCATGGAGGATAACCCCGAAAAGCAGAAGCGTTTTCAGGGCGAGGTGCTGCGTTTTCAGGCCCGCTGGGGCGACCTGCTGGCTGCAGGCGACCCCTGCACCAATCCCAACTTCGACATCCAGCGCGAAGATTTCAGCCTGAAGATATTACCGCTGGAATGATAAGGAGAACGAACTTGGAACTCTCTGCCTGTATCGTTGTCTATAACGGCTGCGACGAAGCCCTCAAGGCGGCACAGACGGTGCTGCAATACACCCGCCGCCACCCGCTGACCCTCTATCTGGTGGACAACGCCAGCCCCGACGGCAGCGGCGCACGTCTGGAAGCCGCCGTGAAGGGCGGCGCTTTGAGCACTCAGCCCGGCCAGAAGGTCGAGGTGCGCTGCCGCAGGGAGAACGGCGGTTTCGGCACCGGACACAACACCGTCCTGCCGGAGCTGACGAGCGACTACCACTTCATCCTGAACCCGGACATCCAGCTCACTGCTGATACCCTTAGCGACCTAGCCGACTGGATGGCCGCCCACCCGGATGCTGTGATGGCCCGGCCGGGGCTGCGCTTCCCGGATGGCCGTTCCCAGAGCCTGCCGCTGCGGCGCTGTGCGCTGCGGCCTATGGTCTACCGCCAGCTGCCGTTTTTGAAATTCTGGGAGAAATATAACCGTGCGTATTTGATGGAGGGGGAGGATCTGTCCGCTCCCGTTGAGATCGAGTTCTGCACCGGCAGCTTTTCCGCCGTGCGGACGGCGGAGTTCAAGGCCGTAGGCGGCTTCGATGAGCACTACTTCATGTATGTGGAGGATGCCGACCTGACCCAGAAGATGCGCACCACCGGCAAAGCCTACCTCGTGCCGCAGTACACCGCCATCCATGCATGGCATCGTGCAGCCCACCGCAGCCTCAAGCCCTTTTTGTGGCAGACCGGGAGCCTGCTGCGGTATTTCCACAAGTGGGGGTTCAAGTTCTGAGCCTTTGCTGATGAAACAAAAGAGCGCTCTCCGCAAAAATTTTTGCAGAGGGCGCTCTTTCCTTGCTTTTTTTTCGATTTGATAGTAGAATAAGGTGTAATACTATCGCAAGCCTGCCAGTAGTGCACAGCGAGATCCTGCCAGCGCGCGTGGCGCGGGAAGCCCGGCTGGCGGCGTATTACCACCAACATTGTTTACAGCGGACGCAGCTCCGCTTTGAATCCATACAGGACCCGGCGGATACGCTGTCGGGCCTTGTACAAGCTGCACAACTTTTTTATTTCATAATATAAGGAGTGCACAAAAATGAAAGGTATCATTCTGGCCGGCGGTGCCGGCACCCGGCTCTATCCGCTGACGATGGTCACCAGCAAACAGCTGCTGCCCGTCTACGACAAGCCGATGATCTATTATCCTCTGTCCACCCTCATGCTGGCGGGCATCCAGGACATCCTCATCATCTCGACCCCCACCGACACGCCCCGCTTCGAGGCGCTGCTGGGCGATGGCAGCCAGTACGGCATCCATCTGCAATATAAGGTCCAGCCGTCCCCGGACGGCCTGGCTCAGGCTTTCATCCTCGGTGAAGAGTTCATCGGCGATGACTGCTGCGCAATGATCCTGGGCGACAACATCTTCTACGGCAACGGCTTCTCCAAGATTCTGAAGAATGCTGTCTCCAACGCCGAGAACAAGGGCCGCTGCACCGTCTTCGGCTACTATGTGCCGGACCCCGAGCGCTTCGGCATCGTGGAGTTCGACGCAAACGGCAAGGTGCTGAGCGTCGAGGAGAAGCCCCAGCATCCCAAGAGCAACTACGCCATCACCGGCCTGTACTTCTACAACAAGGAAGTCGTTAAGATGGCAAAGCAGGTCAAGCCCTCCGCCCGCGGTGAGCTGGAGATCACGACCCTGAACGATATGTACCTCAAGCAGGATGAGCTGGACGTCCAGCTGCTGGGCCGCGGCTTTGCATGGCTGGACACCGGCACGATGGACAGCCTCGTGGAGGCAGCCGATTTTGTGCGGATGATCGAGAAGCGTCAGGGCATCAAGATCAGCGCCCCCGAGGAGATCGCATTCAAGTACGGCTGGATCGACCGCGATACCCTGCTGGAAAGCGCAGAGCGCTACGGCAAGAGCCCCTACGGCCAGCACCTCAAGAATGTGGCCGACGGCAAACTGAAGTATTAAGAGAGGCGGTATCCGCATGAAAATCATTGTTACCGGCTGCAGAGGCCAGCTTGGCACCGAGATCATCAAGCAGCTCCGGGAAGGCCGCAGTGAGCTTGGCCCCATCCCCGAGAAGCTGGTGAGCGCCACGGTCATTCCGGTGGACCTGCCGGAGCTGGACATCACCAACTACAAGATGGTGGATGACTTCATCCGCCGTCAGCGCCCGGACGTCATCATCAACTGCGCCGCTTTCACCAACGTGGACGGCTGCGAGGTGAACCATGACACTGCCTTCAAGGCCAACGCCATCGGCCCCCGCAATCTGGCACAGGCTGCCACCAAGACCGGCGCACGTCTGGTACACGTCTCTACAGATTATGTCTTCTCCGGTCGCGAGAACGGCGGCATCCCGCAGGATGAGGCCACCATTCCCGGCCCCATCAGCGCCTACGGCTCCACCAAGCTCATGGGTGAGAAGTATGTGGAGCAGTTCTGCCACCGCCACTTCATCGTCCGCACGGCCTGGCTCTACAGCTACTACGGCAAGAACTTCGTCAAGACCATCGTGAACGCCGGCAAGAAGTTCGGCAAGCTGGAAGTCGTCAACGACCAGTGCGGCAACCCGACCAACGCCGTCGATCTGGCCCACGAGATCCTGCAGCTCTGCGTGACCCACGAGTACGGCCTGTATCACTGCACCGGCGAGGGCATCTGCTCCTGGTATGATTTCGCATCGGAGATCATCCGCCTGTCCGGCGTGGACGCCACCGTGGCTCCCTGCACCAGCGAAGAGTACAAGGCAAAGCACCCGGACAGCGCCGACCGCCCCAAGTGGAGCGCTCTGGACAACCGGATGCTCCGCTGCACCGTCGGCAACGACGTCCGCGACTGGAAGGACGCGCTGGCCTGCTTCTTCGAGCACTGGGACGGCGACAACGGGATGAAATAACCCTCTCAGGCCGCTTCGCGTCCAGCTCTCCCGGAGGGGGCAACAACGCCGACCGCCGCCAGTGGCGGAAGCAGGGAGGAGTTGTTGGGGCAGCGGCCAGCAAGACGCACGCAAAGCGTTGCGGATGCTGGGAGCCGCAACCCGGGTGCGAAGCACCCTTGGCAAGCCGGGCAGGTTTTGCGGAAAAATGCAAAGTGCCGGGCCCTGCGCACAAATAAAACAAGAGAATAATTTAAGGATAAAAATATGAAAAAATATCTTATCACCGGCTGCGCCGGTTTTATCGGTTCCAACTTTGTGCATTATATGCTCAAGAAGTACCCCGAGATCCTGCTGGTCAACCTCGACAAGCTGACCTACGCCGGCAACCTCGAGAACCTGAAGGACGTTGAGGGCGACCCCCGCCACGTCTTTGTGCAGGGCGACATCTGCGACAAGGAGCTGGTCGAGAGCCTGTTTGCAAAGTACGATTTCGATTACGTCATCAACTTTGCCGCTGAGAGCCATGTTGACCGCTCCATCAAGAACCCTGAAATTTTCGTCCAGAGCAACGTGATGGGTACTGTCAACCTGCTGCAGCGCGCCAAGGAAGCCTGGTACGACGCCGACGCCAAGACCTGGAAAGAGGGCAAGAAGTACCTGCAGGTCTCTACGGATGAGGTCTACGGCGCTCTGGGCGCTGAGGGCTTCTTCATGGAGACCACTCCGCTCTGCCCCCACAGCCCCTATTCTTCCTCCAAGGCCAGCGCTGATATGTTCGTCATGGCATTCCACGACACCTACGGTATGCCCATCAACATCACCCGCTGCTCCAACAACTACGGCCCCTACCAGTTCCCCGAGAAGCTCATCCCGCTGATGATCAACAACGTCAAGCACCACAAGCAGCTGCCCGTCTACGGTGACGGTATGCAGATCCGCGACTGGCTGTACGTTGAGGACCACTGCAAGGCCATTGATATGGTCTGCAACGGCGGCAAGGTGGGCGAGGTCTACAATGTCGGCGGCCACAATGAGCGCCCCAACATCTTCATCGTCAAGACCATCATCGAGCAGCTGCACGACCGCCTGAAGGACGACGGCATCAGCGAAGATCTCATCAAGCACGTCGCTGACCGTCTGGGTCATGACCGCCGCTATGGCATCGACCCCACCAAGATCAAGAACGACCTTGGCTGGTATCCCGAGACTCCCTTCGAGAAGGGCATCGTTCTGACCATCGACTGGTACCTCGACCACGAGGAGTGGATGGAGCACATCACCAGCGGCAACTACCAGAAATACTACGAGGAAATGTACAAGAATAAGTAACTTCTTGTAAATAGCCTGAAAGCGAAAAAGAGCAGAGCGTGCGGCCGTATGGCTGCACGCCCTGCTCTTTTTTGTCGGAGTTAAAGCTTGTCTTCTTTCATGTAGCGGATGAGCAGGGGCAGCTCATAGACCAGCATGGACAGCCAGCCGATGCCGTAGCTCACGGGCATGATCTGCAGATCGACCTTGAGCACCAGCACCAGCACAGCGGCGGCGGCCACGCGGAAGCCCATGTTGAGCATACTGCTGTTCAGGGTGATCTTCAAATCGCCGAGGCCGCGGAAGCCGCCCTGAATGCCGTTGGTCACGCCGGGCATCAGGTAGAAGAGGGAGGCGCACCGCAGGAACTTGACGCCCAGGTCGATGACGGCGGGGTCATCCACGAAGAGGGAGATGATAGGGCGGGCGAAGAGCAGGCAGACGGCCATCAGGCAGAAGCCGTAGATGAGCTCGATGCGCAGGCCGCAGAAAAAGCCCTGACGCACCCGCTCCTTTTTGCCGGCACCGTGGTTCTGAGCCATCAGGGTGGTCATGGCGTGGGCGATGTTCTGCTGGGGCATATAGGTGAAGTCGTCCACCCGGCTGGCGGCGGTGAAAGCGGCCATTGCGTTGATGCCCAGAGTGTTGACGATGGCCTGCACGGCGATCTTGCCCAGCTGGACGGTGGCCTGCTGCATGGCGCTGGTCCAGCCGTACTGGACGGTGCTGCGCAGCAGGGAGCCGTCAAAGACGAACCAGCGCCGCCCCAGCTGAAGGACGGGAACTTTGAACTGGATGTAGACGACGCAGAGCACACAGCAGAGCGCCTCGCTGAGGACGGTGGAGAGGGCGCAGCCTTCGCTGCCCCAGCCCAGCACCTCAACGAAGAAGAGGTCGCCGCCGATGTTCAGCACCGAGCTTATCATCAGAAAGTATAGGGCGCTCTTGCTGTCGCCCAGCGCCCGCATGGTGGCGGCGAGGAAGTTGTAAAAGAAGGTGAAGATGAGGCCCGCAAAGACGATGCGGAGGTACTGCACCGCGATGGGCAGGATCTCTTCCGGCACCTGCATCAGCCGGAGCAGCGGCGTCGCCAGCAGAACGCAGAGGGCCGAAAAGACCAGCGAGAACACCGTGCCTGCGATGGCAGTGGTGGAGACCTGACGCTCCACGCGCTGGGTGTCTCCGGCACCATAGGCCGTGCTGACAAGGATGCCGGCACCGAGGCAGAGGCCGTTGATGAAGAGGATGGCCAGCGTCATCAGCGGGTTGGAGGTGCCGACGGCGGCAAGGGCGTCTTCGCCGACAAATTTGCCCACGATGATGCTGTCGGCGGCGTTATAAGTGAGCTGGAACAGGTTGCCAAGCACCAGCGGGATGGTGAATTTGACCAGAAGAGGCGTGATGGCTCCGGTCGTCATGTCTTTTGTCATGGATTCCTTCTCTTTTTCTTTTTATAATATGTTCTGGCGTGCGCTGAACACGGCCAGTGCCGAACGGCTTTTGCCGTTTGCGATAAGCCGGGCCGCTGCGTGAAGGGCGGCACCTGCGCTGGGGGAGGCCGGGATGGCATCGGTGCGCAGGACCCGCTGCGCCGCCCGGACGGCATCGGCGGTGGTGACGGCAGCGATGTTGTCCACTACATAGGAGTTGTAGTTGCCGGGAACGAGGCCGAAGCCGATGTCCGGGATGCCATGGGGGCCGGTGAGGCCGCTGCTCAGGGCCTGACTCTCGTAAGGCTCCACGGCCACGATGCGGACGTCATTCGTCCACGCCTTGACCGTTTCGCCCACGCCGGTGATGGTGCCGCCGCTGCCCACGCCGATGACGATGCTGTCCACGATGCTGGAACCCTCCCGCGCGATGGAGCGCACCAGTGCAGGCCCCGTCACCCGGCGGTGATAGGTGGGGTTGTCGTCGTTGTTGAGCCAGTCCATATAGTACCAGCCCTTCTCGGCGGCGGTGGCTTTTGCCAGCGCCCGTGCGCCTGCAAGGCCCGCCTGGGCCGGGGTGTGGATGATCTGCGCTCCGAGGCGGAGCAGGCTCTCCTGCCGCATGGCGGGGGCGTCCTCCGGCATGACCAGCGTCACCGGATGGCCCGCCGTCAGCCCCGCCAGCGTCAGCGCTGTGGCAAAAGGCCCTGACACGGCCTCCACGATGGTCTGGCCGGGGGTCAGCGACCCGCGCTCAAGGGCCAGCGCCAGCATCCCCTCAGCCAGCTCGTCCCGCGCCGTGCCGGTGGGGCCGTTGTAGTTCAGATAGGCGTACAGCCGCCCCCGCAGCCCGCAGGCCGCAAGATAGCCCCGCAGCTCGACGATGGGGCCGGGCAGCAGGGTCTGGTAGATGTTGGGGTAGATAGGCACGGGCGGTCTCCTTTCGCGTCCGGGGGAAAGCTTACGCCTATAACTTTAACGCAAAGGAGAGGAAGCGTCAAGCGGGGCTTGGGCAGAAAAGAGAAAAATCGGGAGAAAATTTGGCAAAATGACGCAAAAAGTCCTTGACAAGGGACACCCCGTCTGCTATACTCCGTATGTAAAGCAAAAAACCTTTACAAATAGCGGAGGTCAGAGCAGGACAGAACATGGCAAAAGACTTTGAAATGGGCTATCTGCTCGATTTTTACGGCGAAGTGCTCACGCCCAAACAGCGCGAGATGCTGCGCCAGTATTACAACGACGACCTCTCCCTCAGCGAGATCGGAGAAAACTTCGGCATCACCCGGCAGGGGGCGCGGGACGCCATCAAGCATGGCGAAACGGCCCTCAAGGAGCTGGAAGAAAAGGTCGGCTTCGCGGCCCGGTACCGCCGGGTGCAGCAGACACTGGAAGAGCTGGAGCAGCTGGTCATCGACGCCCGGTTTGAATGCACCGGCCCGAACGCCCGGCTGACCACCACCGAGTATGCCGCCACTCTGAACAAGATGCTGGGGCTCATCCGCTCCATCGACGAAGTGAATGAGAGCTGAAAACTGATTTGAGAGGAGCACCGAACAATGGCATTTGAATCTTTGACCGACCGCCTTGCCGGTGTGTTCAAAAAGCTGCGCGGCCACGGCAAACTGAGCGAGGCGGACATCAAAGCCGCCATGCGCGAGGTCCGGATGGCCCTGCTGGAAGCCGACGTCAACTACAAGGTGGCGAAGGACTTCTGCGCAAAGGTCTCCGAGCGCGCCATGGGCCAGGAGGTCATGGAGAGCCTGACCCCTGCCCAGCAGGTCGTCAAGATCGTCAACGAGGAGCTGGTCGCCCTGATGGGCGGCGAGGAAGCCCCTCGTCTGGTCATCAAGAACAAGGGTCAGACCATCATCATGCTCTGCGGCCTGCAGGGCAACGGTAAGACGACCCACGCAGCAAAGCTTGCAAAATACTACATCAAGCAGGGCCGCCGCCCGATGCTGGTGGCCTGCGACATCTACCGTCCGGCCGCTATCGACCAGCTGCAGGTGGTGGGCAGGCAGGCCGGTGCGCCGGTCTTCACCCTGCCCGGCGAAAAGCCGCCTGCCATCGCCAAAAAGGCGCTGGCCCACGCCAAGGACTACGGCAACGACATCATCATCCTCGATACCGCAGGCCGCCTGCAGATCGACGAAGTGCTGATGCAGGAGCTGGTCCAGATCAAAGAGGCTGTTCCCGTGGACGAGACTCTGCTGGTCGTGGACGCCATGGCCGGTCAGGACGCCGTGAACGTCGCCAAGACCTTCAACGAAACGGTCGGCATCGACGGCATCATCCTCACCAAGACCGACGGCGATACCCGCGGCGGCGCAGCCCTCTCGGTGCTGTCTGTCACCGGCAAGCCCATCAAGTTCCAGGGTACCGGCGAAAAGCTGGATGACCTCGAAGTCTTCCATCCCTCCCGCATGGCAAGCCGGATCCTCGGCATGGGCGATGTGCTGAGCCTCATCGAGCGCGCACAGGATGCCGCCGACGAGAAGCTGGCCGAAGAGACCGCCAAGCGGATGGTGGAAAACAAGTTCGATATGAACGATATGCTGGCCCAGTTCGCCCAGATCCGCAAGATGGGCGGCGCGGGTGCCATGCTGAGCATGATGCCCGGAATGTCCGGCATCGACGCCAGCCAGATCGACGAGAAAGCCTTCGACCGCATCGAGGCCATGATCTACTCGATGACCAAGGCCGAGCGCGAAGACCCTTCCATCATCAACCCCAAGCGCAAGCGCCGCATCGCTGCGGGCAGCGGCACTCAGGTGTCCGATGTCAACAAGCTGCTCAAGCAGTTTGAGATGATGCAGAAGATGATGAAGCAGTTCAAGAAGAGTCCCAAGGGATTTGCCCGCAAGCTGGGCGGCCTGATGGGCAACCCTGGCGCCTTCAGAGGCATGAAATAATTCCGGTATACACCCCGCTGTGGGGTTGTACAGATAGATTTAATCCCCGCAAACCGGGGAACAAGAAATTTTTGGAGGATATTACCATGGCAGTTAAGATTCGTCTGCGCCGCGTCGGCGCCAAGAAGGCTCCCTTCTATCGTGTTGTTGTTGCTGACAGCCGCTTCCCCCGTGACGGCCGTTTCATCGAAGAGATCGGCACCTACGATCCCAACAAGGAGCCTTCCGAGATCAAGATCGACGCTGAGAAGGCAAAGCAGTGGATCGCCAACGGCGCACAGCCCACTGATACCGTTCGCGTCCTGCTGAAGAAGTCCAACGTTCTGTAAGTAGGGAGGGCTGACTCATGCAGGAGCTGTTGCTGGCAGTTGCCCGCGGTCTCGTGGAGGATAAGGAAGCCGTTAAGGTCACGGTGGACGAGCCTCGCGAGGACGGCACCATCGTCTACCACCTGAGCGTGGCAGAGGGAGATATGGGCCGTGTCATCGGCAAGCAGGGCCGGATCGCAAAAGCCATTCGTGTGGTGATGCGCGCGGCTGCTGTGCGGGTCGATGAAAAGGTCCTTGTTGAGATCGACTGAGCACCCTACAGGCCCTTTGCCCTTGCGGCAAGGGGCCTTTTTGATTATAGGAGCAAGATTATGCAGCAATATCTGGAAGCGGGCAAGGTCGTGACCACCCACGGCGTGCGCGGCGAAATGAAGCTGGAGCTTTGGTGCGACGGCGTCAACTTTCTGAAAAAGGTGGGCAGGCTGTACCCCTCGGCACAGGGCGGCAGGGCCTATAAGATCGTGTCCATCCGCGCACAGGGCCAGATGGCTCTGCTGCAGCTGGAAGGCGTGGACGATATGGATGCTGCCCGTGCGCTGCGGGGGCAGGTGTTCTACTTTGACCGCAATGATGCCACCCTGCCCGCAGGCCGCTGGTATGTGGCCGACCTGATCGGGTGCGAAGTGCGGGATGCCGACAACGGCAGGGTGTACGGCGTTGTGACCAGCGTGGATCACCCCGGTGCACAGGATATCTACACCGTCAAAGCACCGAACGGCAAGGAATACATGTTCCCGGGCGTGGATGCTTTTCTGAAAGAGCGCAACCCGCCGGAGGGCTATCTCCTCGTCACCCCCATTCCGGGCCTGCTGGACGATGACTTTGACAGCGAACGGGAGGAAGAGTGAGCCATGGGAATGCGTGTGGACATCGTGACCCTGTTCCCGGAAATGTGCCAGCAGGTGCTGGATGCCAGCATCATCGGGCGTGCGGCAAAGAAGGGCTTTATTGAGACCCACTGCCACCAGATCCGGGACTACACCCTGAACAAACAGAAGCAGACCGACGATTACCCCTACGGCGGCGGCTGCGGCATGGTGCTGTATGCTCAGCCCATCGCAGACTGCCTGCGTGCTGTGCAGCAGGAAGTGGCTTCACAGGGCCGTCCGGCCCCGCATATCGTGTTCCTGACGGCAGGCGGCCAACGCTACACCGAGGAGCACGCAAAGCGGCTGGCCCAGTACGATAACCTGACACTGGTATGCGGCCACTATGAGGGCATCGACGAGCGTGTGATCGATGCTTTTGCGGATGAAGAGATCTCCATCGGTGACTACATCCTCACCGGCGGCGAGCTGGCCAGCCTTGTGGTGGCGGACAGTGTGCTGCGCCTGAAGCCCGGCGTGCTGGCTGAGCAGAAGGGCTACGAGGAAGAAAGCTACTGGGACGGCCTGCTGGAGTATCCCCAATACACCCGTCCCGAGGTGTGGGAAGGCCGCGCCGTGCCGCAGGTGCTGCTGGGCGGCGACCACCAGAAGATCGATGCATGGCGCGGGGAACAGAGCCGGGAGCGCACCCGCCTGCGCCGCCCGGAGCTGTACGAGAAGTGGTGTGAGACCCACCCTGTGACCGAGCTGCCCAAGTGGAAGCGCGGCGAGAACATGCGCCTTGTCAAGACCGACGAGCAGTTTGCTGCTGCTGCCCGCATCTTTGTGGAGGGACGGCGTGCGACCTGTGCCGAGAACTGGACCCCGGAATACTGTGCCAGCCTCAACGAGGAAGAATATCTTTTGCAGCTGCGGCAGGAAAAGGCCGCAGGCTGGGTGTGCTACCTGCACACCACCAAGGATGTGCCGGACGGCATCGTGAGCATCAACCACAAGGTGGGGCACATCGAACATCTGTTCGTCACTGAAAAAGCCCGCGGCAGGGGCATTGGCATGAAGATGCTGGACTTTGCCCGCAGAAAGCTCAGCGAGCACGAGCACCCGGTGCTGAGCGTGCTGAACACCAACACCCGCGCCATAGCGCTTTACACCCGCATGGGCTGGAAGCTGACCAGCGGCACTGAGCTGGAGTTCACGCCGGAGCAATATCCGGCTGTGGTGAAAAAGTGTGCTCTGGTCTGGATGCGGTACGAGGGCAGCGCACAGAAGTAACTCCGGGCGGCAGCTGCAGGTGCATCGGACAGCGAAAAAGGCACGAAAATGGATGCTCGGGCCAGAGGGTATGGTGCTGGAAACGCACAAAAACGGCCGAGATATTGCCCGACGGTCGAAAAAATGTTGAAAACTTTTGTATCTACCCTCTAACCTTCGGGGAATAATTTTATTATCTTTGTATAAATAATGAAAAATGGGCCGCTTTTCATTGGAGAAACCGCCAAAAATGCGCCGGGGGGCTGTACAACCGTTTCGACTTGCGCTAAAATAATCGTAACGCAACAGGCACAGGATACAGATTCTATACCCAAAACGATATTAGATAGGAGCGCTTTACTATGTACGTGAAAGAAGTTACCGTTGAAAATCAGGTTGGTCTGCACGCTCGTCCGGCTACCTTCTTCATCCAGAAGGCTAACGAGTTCAAGTCTTCCATCTGGGTCGAGAAGGAAGAGCGCCGCGTGAACGCAAAGAGCCTGCTGGGCGTTCTGTCTCTGGGCATCGTGGGCGGTACCACCATCCGCATCATCGCTGACGGCGCTGATGAGCAGGCTGCTGTTGACGGCCTGATCAAGCTGGTGGAGTCCGGTTTTGCTGAGTAATTTGTGTCTATAAATGGAGCGGCGGGGGAACCTGCCGCTTTTTGTTTTTCAAGGAGAATCCATGACCAAAGCTGAACTGTATCAGAAAGCCTGTATGCTGCCGCTGCTGCCCGGCGTTTATATCATCCGGGATAAGACGGACACCATCATTTATATCGGCAAGGCAAAGCGGCTGCGCATCCGGGTGAGCCAGTATTTCCGCGAGGGCGTTCCCCACGACAACAAGGTCAGCCAGATGATCGCCCATGCCTATGCCTTTGACGTGATCGTCTGCCAGAGCGAGTTTGAAGCGCTGGTGCTGGAAGCCAGCCAGATCAAGGCCCACACGCCGAAGTATAACATCCTGCTCAAGGATGATAAAGGCTACAGCTATATCAAGGTGACAAAGGAGCCATGGCCCAGGCTCTCCTTCGTGCTGCAAAAGGAGGAGGACGATGCTGAGTATATCGGCCCCTATACCTCCAGCTTTGCGGCCCGGCAGATGGCGGAAACGGCCATGGATGCCTTTCTGCTGCCAAGGTGCAATAAGCGCTTCCCGCAGGAGATCGGCAAAGGACGCCCCTGCCTGAATGCGCACATCGGCAAGTGCATGGCAGTGTGCAGCGGCAGGATCAGCTGCGAAAACTACAATCAGGCCGTCAAGAGCGCCGTGCACCTGATCCGCTACGGCAAAAAGGACATCCTGAAGATCCTTAATGAGCGGATGCAGGAGGCCTCGGACCGGCTGGAATTTGAGACGGCGGCGCTGCTGCGGGACCAGATCGCAGCCATCACCAAGGTGAGCGCCGGGCAGAAGGTCATTGTGGACCCGGATGTGGAGATGGATGTGGTGGCGCTGGCAGGCACGCCGGACAGCGTGTGTGCGGCGGTGCTGCGCTTCCGGGACGGACGGCTGACCGATAAGCGGGAGTTTTTGTTCCACGATACTTCGGACATTGCCGCCGTGCGGGAGGAATTTCTGCCCCGATATTATCTGGATGACGAACAGATCCCCAAGATTATTGCGGTGGACGAGCTGCCGCCGGACAGCGACGCTTTGCAGCAGGCGCTGAACGAAAAGCGCGGCAATGAGGTGCAGCTGTATGTGCCCCAGCGGGGCGATAAGGCCCATCTGGTGGAGATGGCCCACACCAACGCGGTGGAGCGTCTTGCCCGGGAAAGCGGCCGCTATGCCCGGGAGGAAAAGCTGCTGGACGAGCTGGCGCAGGTGCTGGGCCTTGCAAAGCCGCCCCGTGCCATTGAGAGCTACGACATCTCCAACTGGGGCGATGGCTCCAGCGTGTGCGGCATGGTCACCTTCAAGGACGGCAAGCCCTACAAGGCGGGCTACCGCAAGTTCAAGATGAAGACCGTTGCGGGCACTGACGACTATGCATCACTGGCAGAGACTGTCTCCCGACGGGCGGCAGAGTATGAAAAGTACGCAGAGCTTGCAAAAAAAGGAGAACCCTGCAGCAACTGGTTCGGGCAGAAGCCGGATCTGCTTTTGATGGACGGCGGCAGGGGGCAGGTGAGCGCGGCAAAAGATGCACTGGCCGGGACTGCCCTTGCGGATGTGCCGCTCTACGGCATGGTGAAGGATGACCACCACCGCACCCGCGCCATTGTGGACAGCGACGGCCGGGAAATTGCCATCAATATGAACCGGGGCACCTTTACCTTTATCACGGCCATTCAGGACGAGACCCACCGCTTTGCCAATGCCTACCGCAAGCAGCAGATGAAGCAGAAGAGCTATTCCTCCACCCTGACCGAGATCCCCGGCATCGGCCCCAAAACGGCCAAGGCGCTGATGGCCCAGTTCAAAAGCGTGGGCGCGGTGAAGGAAGCCACGCCTGACCAGCTGGAAAATACCCCCGGCGTGGGCAAACAGACGGCACAGATCATCTACGCATATTTTCACGCATAAAACCCTCTCAGTCATCGCTGCGCGATGCCAGCTCTCCCGAAAGGGAGAGCTTTTTGCATTCAGATGCAATGAATGTGCAGAGCTGAAAAAACGCGATTGATGCATTTGCCAGTTACGGCCCTTCCCGTGAAAAGGCAAACCCCGGCAGACCGCAGTCTGCCGGGGTTTGCAATATTAAAATAAATATTCCGCTGAAAATGCCCAGAGCAAAGCGGAGGGCATTCAAATGATTCAGTTCTCCGCAGAAATATCCTGACCGAAATACTTCTCGCTCAGCTCCTTCAGGGTGCCGTCGGCACGCAGCTCCTCAATGGCGGTGTTGATGGCATCCAGCAGGGTGGCGCTGGCATCACCCTTGCGCAGGGGGATGGCAACGTGGGAGGCATCCTCGGTCTGGGCCACCAGCTTGAAATCTGCATCCGGGTGGACGTTCAGGTAATCGTAGAAGGAGACATCAGCGTTCAGGGTGGCGTCGATGCGGCCTGCGGTGAGCAGCTGGATGGTCTCTTCCAGCGTGTCGATGCCCTGTACGGTGGCACCATAGCTCTCGGCCAGCTCCATGTAGGTGGAAGCCAGACTGTTGGCGGTGGTCTTGCCCTTCAGGTCTTCAAAGCTGGTGATCTCGTCGTTATCCTTGCGGACGGCAAGGGCAGTGTGGATGTAGCCGTAGGGCTCGGTGAAATCATAGGTCTTGGCGCGCTCGTCGGTCACTTCCACGCCGTTGCACACGATGTCGTAGCGGCCTGTGTCCAGACCGGCAAACAGGCTGTCCCAGTCGCTTTCGACGTACTCCGGCTCCACGCCCAGCTTTTCGGCAATGGCGCGGGACACCTCCACGTCGTAGCCCACCAGAGTATCGGATTCGTCGTGGTAGCTCCAGGGCTGCCATGCGCCTTCCAGGGCAACGATCAGCTTGCCGCTGGACTGGATGTTGGACAGCTGGTCGCCGGCAGCAGGAGCCACAGAGGCGGCCGTACCGGAAGCAGCGGTGCTGCCGGAAGAATTGGAGCAGCCGGACAGAGTCAGCACGCCGGCAGCGGCCATGACGCTCATAAGAGAAATAAAGGTTCTGCGTTTCATAGTTGGATTCCCTTTCCTCTATAAAAATATTTGTGAAATAAACTCCTTCAGGCAAAGAGGGAGACTTTCTGGTTTTGCCAAAGGCCCCATCCCGGAGGGGGCTGTCTGCGAAGCAGACTGGGGGAGTTGGTTAAACCTCACTCGGTGTGAGCGATCTTCCGCAAAAATTCGCGGGTGCGCTCCTCTTTGGGGTTGGCGAAAAACTCATGCGAGGGAGCCTGCTCCACTACCACGCCGTTCTCCATGAAAACGGTCTTGGAGGAAACATTGCGGGCAAAGCCCATCTCGTGGGTGACCACCAGCATGGTCATGCCCTCTTCGGCCAGCTGCCGCATCACGGCCAGCACTTCGCCAGTCAGTTCCGGGTCAAGGGCCGAAGTCGGCTCGTCAAAATAGATGATCTCCGGGTCGGAGGCCAGTGCCCGGGCAATGGCCACGCGCTGCTGCTGGCCGCCGGAAAGCTGGCGCGGATAGTAGTCGGCTCGGTCGGCAAGGCCCACCTTTTCCAGCATCTTCATGCCAACGGCATCCGCCTGCTCTTTGGGCATTTTGCGGGCAATGATGAGGCCCTCGGTCACGTTCTGCAGGGCAGTCTTGTTGCGGAACAGATTGTAGCTCTGGAACACAAAGGCCGTCTTTTTGCGCAGCCGGGCAATGTCGGCACGGCTGGCCTGGGCAAGGTCGAACGTCTCACCGTCAAAGGTGAGCTGGCCTGCGTCGGCAGTCTCCAGAAAGTTCAGACAGCGCAGCAGGGTGGTCTTGCCGGAGCCGGAGGGGCCGAGGATGGCCACCACATCGCCCTTTTCCACGGTCCTGTCTCTTATACACATCTGACGCTGCCGACGAAGCTAGAAGTG
>OWJG01000100.1_pt1 | contig 70913 bp, 55 predicted proteins | sample 1732781 | NCBI WGS metagenome assembly OWJG01 (sample SAMN05065753, study PRJEB22554) | human gut metagenome | biome: ENVO:2100002; feature: ENVO:00000062; material: ENVO:00002003 | host: Homo sapiens | place: USA | reverse complement strand
GCGTTATGTGCATGGTGTGGACTCTGTATGTGTCCAAAAAATCCATACCACTTCATTCTGAAGAAAATAAAAAATCCGATGCTGCATAAAACAGCATCGGATTTGAATCTGGCGGAGGAGAGGTAGCAATAGTTTCGCTAGAAATAAGGCTTCATGATGAGTTCTAAAACAATTACCCATCATCCTGCCCATCATAAAAATTCCACTGGAAACTTTAGCTCTCACTCGCCGGACCCGGATCGAAGCCATCAAATGGCCTGCACTGCAGGTATTATATCGATCTCTAACATTTTTCCCCGATGGCCGTTTGAAACCCCTAAAACCCTAAAAACCCCCCATCACCTGTTCAGGATAGACAAACACACATTAAATTTCGAAACAGATAGATTTTCTCTAATGTCAATCGCTCAATGAGCTCATTCCTGCAGACAGCTGTAGGAATCGCTTCTGCAACTTGGCCCACCGTCGGTCAGAGAGTTCATCTACCCTGAAGCAAGTAGCGAAATATAGATCCCTGAGTCTCGAAAAGGTTTTCTGATGCATCCCCTTCGGCCGCCGGTAAGGATTCCTGCGAAGCCGTTCCTTGAGCTTCGCTGCCTTAGAACGCAAGCGATCAATTTCATCTTCGCCCTCAGTTCGATAGGCAAGCTGCAAGCACCGTCGGCAAGCAACGACTTCGCTGCAATAGAGCACGGCAACTCGGTGAGCACAATGGGGGCACTGCAACCATAAGCGCTTACCCCCGAAATGCGGTGTCGTGTAGGAGAGCTCGATAGCCTCGTGTACATCTTGCCACTCATCCTCGTCCGTAGAGCGCTGCAGATACTTAATGTGCAGTCGGTTGCCGATCAGCGAAGCACTTGCCTCACCGTAAGGCTTGCCGTCTCGCGTCCAGCCGATTTTCGTTGCCATGCCTGTTTCGAGCGCTGTCATTCTCTCTTTCACCCATTCAGCCCGAATGAAACGAGTGCGTTCAACTTTCCCTCTGCAACGCGTGCTAATTCTGCCGCTTCCGAATCCACCCATCTTTTTCCCAAATCAATAGCCAATTTCTATTGAAAACTCCAAGTTTCATTCATTTATCTTCCTTCTCCCGCAGGCAAAGCACTGTTATCCGCTGGTACAGCTTTCATAGCTTTGAGTTTGATGAGCATAGAGAGCGTTCGTTCGAATTTACGGTCGAGATGAGCCTCGTAACGAGCAATCGACTCGAAAGGTAGCCCAACAACAGCGCTCCCGAGCGCTTGGCGACGCAAATCGTCTGAGTTTTCAAGCAACCTTTTCTCCTCGGCAAGATGCGGCAAGACTTCATTTTCCAAAAAGCGATCCACCTGATAAATAGTCTCTCCGTATCGGTCCTTCGCGAACCAAAGCTCTCTCAACGAATTCGGCAGCGCTTCAAGCGCTTTGCGTGCCGCTCCTCTTCCGCCTTGACTCAGAATGCGGCGTGACTCTGCCACAGAGTTACACACAGCTCGAAACGCATCTTTTCTTCGTTCAAGACCGTCGGCATCAAGCGCCAAGATTTCCCTTACAGGCAATGACTCATCGTCCGAGAATTCGTTGCCTGTAATGCTGGGAAAGAACGGAGTTGCGGTGTTAACAAGTCGAATTGAATTACTCATCTCGCGAGCGATGCCGTTATTGATCTGGGCGCCTTCGGCGGCAAGCACACGACGCTTGCGCCATAGAATCGAGGCGAGTTCTTCAACTAAAGCGTTTTCAGTCGGGCCATTCGGCGCATATTCCTCGCGAAGTTCATTGAGCAAGGATTCATAGTCTTCGTGGGATTCATGGGGCAGTATCGTCTCTCGAGAGAGAATTCCATGTTTCACGGCATTGAAGCGCACAGCCGCGTAGCCATTCTTTTTATCTGTTTTTTCAATATTATTCATAGTCGATATCTTAAAATGGAACGTCGGAATCCTGATCACAAGGACTTGTGGACGGCGACGGCTGAACTTCCAAGCGATATACGATTTGCTTTCCTGACGAGGGCAGCTTGACGAGCTTGAGCCCGTTTGCCGTCCAGCCGTTTTTTCTTCTGAACCACCATCCGAGGCGTCGACGGTCCAGAGAACCTCCAAAGCTCAAGCCTGCTTCTTCGAAAGCATCGAAAATGTCGTCGTCGAATCCTGAGTAACGAATCTTCGTCGCAACATTCTTGACGCTGAACGAGCCCCCATTGAAGACTTTGTGGAGCACGTCGAATATGCATGCCGTCTGGTCCCGCTCAGGATCATTCGCCATCAGCTCAAACAAGCGCGTTGCCGGATCGCTTCGCCCTAGCCAGAGCAACGGCAGGCGGCACCATTCGCCCCATTGCATGAAGGAATTGAGCGTTTTCACGTAATCTATGCGCGGTCTGCCTGCAAGCATCCATGCCGAAACCACTGTGAGGGCGCACGATACAAAATGGGCGCGATTTGCTCGCAGGTCGTCGATGAGATGTGGGCGCCGGAAAGTTCGTTCCGCGGGGTTCGACTCAGTCGGATTAAGAGAGATTGATAGAACTCGTCGCGTCATGTCCTCGACTGGCCCGACATTGTTGCCACTTGATAGGATCAGCGTTCGGGTGCTGACTTCTACCGTGCGACTTGCACCGAGAATGCGAGCGTTGAATGTGGGCTCTGTTATCGCCATGCAGAGGCTCTTGAAGGCGTAGATGTCTGTCGTCAGGTTGTCGAAAATGATGGCTGCGGGTGAAGAAAGCAACTGTGAATGAAGGAACTTTCGACACTCTTCATCATCTTTGGGAAAACTTGACGCCGCCACTTCGTCGCCCGTAGCAAAAGCTGCAATCAGCGCCGTCAGATACGATTTTCCAGATCCTGGCAAGTGCGCGTGGACATGGATCATAGGGGCCAACTTGAGTTGCGAGCGAACTACTGCCGTCAAAATGGCTGAGAGAGTTGCACTCTTATCGCAGTCGGTTTCAAAGGGAAACTCCTCCAGCAGTGCTTCAAGTTCTGCAAGGGCCTGGAGTGCATCTTCCTTCGTCGGCCTGTCCGGCACTTCGTATGTATGCTCGTCAAAATCAGCGTAAAGCTTGTTGGCTGCGCAATAGCCGGCCTTCTTTGATGTCCTGCCGAGCTCATCAATCATGGGCTGCCTGGCTACTCCAATGATTTCAGGCAACGCTTGGTGCCGCCCGCTCTCAAGAATGGCTGACAGGTACTTGGACGAAGGATCGCAGGGAACGACCTTTTTTGACCTCCCGTCATAATGCTGCCACCGTGTCAGTGCTGACAAATCCACGAGCAGACTGTTGGCATTGACTTCCTGAAGCTGTAAGTTACCTGTAATTGTCGATCGCTCAAGCCGAACGATGCGCCCGCTGCGTTGAAAGTAGAGCCCAGTACGCGCAAGCTCTGTCTCAGCAGCTACAACGATGCGATTGACCTCGCCCGGCGCTGTTGTAATGCGTGCTTTCATGAGTGCCGCCTCGTGTTCGATGCCCAAGTAATCCAGCAGTTCCGAGATGCCGCGTCCAATGCAATGCCCATGCTGGCACTTGAACGCGCCATGCGGGTGACTTTCGTCCGGTGTCCAATAAACCGCGCCGCTATCGACCTGATCCGTATGCTCATTGACCCACGGGCAAGTCAGTTCGTACTTGCCGGGGGTAATTTCGCGTTTCAACATTCCTCGTTCGGTTAGCTTCTGAAGCACGATGTTCGTCGCTGGGGCGGGCGTGTAGACCGAATTTCCCTCCGCAGCTGCCTGACGAATGCTGCCTGATAGATCAACCGCTGGTTGTTTGGCGCACGACGCTCTGACGAACCTGATCCGAAGTCCTTCGCGCAACTCATCAATGGTGTAGCGCCGCTCTGGTTTCCACAATCTCAAACGGCAGCAGAATTCGGGGTGGTGCTTCCCGTTGCAGCCGATCGGCAGACGCATTAAGCGAGCGCAGGGACCACTCGCGCCGGGATCGCTTAGCCCCGAATCGATGATCGCTTTGGTGAGGTCTTCTGCTTCATCGCGATCGCGGATTGGCTCGCGGAGAAAGTACCCTACCTGAAAGTTGTCCTCGGAGGTCTCGAGCACGTACGTTGGGGGCAGTGAGACACGATTGAAAGGGATTTGAGCCTTCTGCTTCCCCTCAACAACAACTGGTGTCACATCGTCAAGCGCTACAACGAATTGAGCGGCAAAAGATTTCTTGCGTCGACGGTAGATGCCTTCTGAGTCCGGTATGAACGCCGAGAGGGCGAAGTAGTTGTTCGTCTGAGGGGACTCGGGCGCGTTATTGCCCGTGAAGGGTTGGGCTACCCAGCGAGCATCGCGGGAAGGATCGCCAGTGAAAGACACAGTAACAGGGCGGTAATCTCTGCAAGGAGCGGCAGAAACGGCAAAAGCTTCATGAAGAAATTCGGCATTTGAAACCTCAAGGCGTTCGTTTGAAAGAAGTCCCATCGACAGGACATACCCTTTCTGGTTCTGCGTCTCACTCATCGGTGTCGTCCTCCATTCGAGAACGCGCCTCGACGAGCGAACTCACGAGCGCTTTGATTTCTTCATTCATCTTGCCGAGGATACGTGCCTTGTTGACGGCGACGATCTCAGAAACGAGCCAAGCCGAAGCTCTTTCCCCAAGTTTGATGGGCGGCGGTAGCAACCCTTGTGCTATGTACGCGTAGAAGGTTGAGCGGGCGAGCGCTGTGTGCTCCTGTGCTTCTTTGGCTCTGAAAAACATTTTTTGAGTCATCATGACATCCTTTGGGATCAGTTTGGATGACTCGTATTTCAGACCTGCTATACCGTGGCAAGTCAATAGGGCAAAATCACGATGTTCAAGCTGTTGATTTATAAGTCTTTTAGGGCCGTTTTTGCTAGATGTGGCAAACCTAGGCGCTGACTCACCGCATGGGAGTTCCTAGCCTCATTCAAAACGCGACGAATATTGCTTTCCGACTCTGAATATTCTTCGGCCATTATTTGCTGGCGAGCTCCAGCTGCTCGCGTTTGTTTACGTAATTCCATGAAGCGCAAAAGATAACGACATCTTTTTTCCAAAACGCTCTCGGACATACCCTTTGAGTCCGGCGTCAACTTTTGGATTTGATCGACTCGAAAGCAGTAGAGTTCTCCTGTCCATCGCATGGCTTCACTCAATGCCATCCTTTTTTCTTCAACACATAACTCCACCGGAGTCCCTGCAGAAAGAAACAGCGTGTGCCCGTTCAAGTAACAAATATCAAATTGCTCGGCTTGTTCACGATTGAGCGGCAGTTTCCCTAGTGATTCAGCCAGTTTGGTCGCAATCTTTGAAAAGTCTATTTGCGATTGTGTTGCATCTTCCATTTTAAGAGGAATGCGTGCGATATCATCGTATTGCGAGCAGTAGCCAAACAAATCATCGTGATCTATCTGAACTGTAATCGTGCACCGTTCACATCCCTCTTCTGGACACTCTATAAACTTTGCAATTGGAGCGTCTTTTAGAAAGCCTGCCTCCCTCAACGCTGAGACTTTCTTGTTTCCAAACGACAAAAGCACTTTGTTTAAGTGAGTTGCGGGTATCTGTAAATTCAAGACGTTCGTCAAAAGGCGATTTAAGAGCGGGTCAATTTCCTTTATCATTTTTCGCGTTTTGTTTTGGAAGCACTTCAAGGTTGTTTCTGATTAAGAAAGAGTGAATGTCATCATTTGCATAACCACGGTCAAAATGTTGCATTCCTTTTTCAGAAAGTCGAACTTTTTCAAAAGTTTCATGGCCGTATTTGGCCTTGATTTTCATTTTTAACGTGACAGAAGAAAGTTCGACTTGATTTCGAAGCGCATTTCCGAATAAAGCATTCAATTGCTCGTAGATGACTTGCGTGGCAGCACCTTGTTCATCGTCTGGGGCGGACAGATAGATGGAAACTACTTTCCCATGTCGGCAGTCTTTGACACACATGCCAACAATGGCGCATGCTTTGATTGCCTCTTGAGGGACAATCAAAAACTGCGGCGTATGTTTCAACAAATGCTGGATCCGATAAGTTGGAATCGGCTTTTCAGTTGGTAACTCATTTAAAGCGAGAATCGAGCGACAGAACGCATCGTGCAAGCGGAATTTCACTCGTCCGAAGCCTTGAGTTGTGACGTTGAGTGTGCCTCTTTTGGGGTTATAATCAAAGATGAGGGATCGGGCAGGTAATCTTGGTCGTCCTTTGAATTCGCCTTTTTCCCATTCTTCAGAAGTTTCGTTGTAATCGGAAATCTGCGCCCAAAAAAGCGAACTCTCACCTCGCTCCCCTACATACCGACTTTGGCAAAATTGCGCCCTCATTTGTTTGCCAAGCACAGACTGAATTTCTTGGCTCAGAGATTGCAAAGCTTCAGGTGATTTGTTGCTGTCATGGGTTCCGATTCCTGTTCGTAGTCGCCATCCAGACCGCGATATAGAATCGATGACATACAGACTGCAGGCTCGTTCGAAGATTTCATCATTTTCCAACCACGCTTTCAGTAAGCGTGATTGAACATTTTCAAGCGATAGACACTCTTCTTTAAATTGATCAAACCGAGGTGCGGGCAAATAAAACTGCGCCGCATCTTGTAATGCTGTCTGAGCCTTTTCTCCACGAAAGTCATTCGTTTGCTGTAGGAGTGTCATAAGTCTGGCAACCATTCCTGGCTCACACTCTTGTGTTATTTTATTCCACAGTTCTTCCCATTTTTCTGTTTTTAGAAGTTTAAAATCTTCAACGTGAATTTGAAACCGTTCAAAAACTGCTTGTAATAGATCATCGGGAATTTTTGAACAAAATGTACTGAGCTGAAATACGGCCATAAACTAATCCTTCAAAATCTATGTGATGCCCGCTGAATCATGGCGGGGCAAACTAGAGCGAGCTGTGCTTTAGCTTCCTCGGCAATTTTTCTTGCCTCTTCCGCGCAGCGGTAGAGCGCAACTATAGCCCGCTGCACCTCGATGGGCGGCAGCGGTATCTTCACACGGCACATGTCGTCCCAGTTGAAATTTTCGCGTGCACTACCCCACGAATTAAAACGAGCGTATCGATCAATCTCCGGTCTCTGAAAATGCAACTGAAGATATTCAGGCAACAAGTGCTTTTCATCCTTAACTTTAAAAGTGATATAGATCGGAGAAACTACTATAGGGTTTTCAAAGTCAGATAGACAAACTGCCAAACATCGCCAAGTATCTGTCGTTGGAACATAAGCAAATTGACGAGGGTTGACGATTTTGTAGTTATGCAATTTCGTTCGATCAACACGGGAATTCGGTTCGCGAAAGCGTTTTGAAGTGGATATTCCCCGCACATCTTCAATGCTGCCATCTACATTTCGTGCATTTGTTTCTTGCAGAAATACCCCTAAAGCCAGCATTGGCCATTTCTCCCTGCATTCTGTCACGCACGCCTGCGCTGTTGCCTCGAGCGACTTTAGAAGTGCCTCATTCTCTTCAATGAGCGCTGTCAAGCCTTTGTAGGCGTCAACATACGCCCGCTGCACCTCGATGGGCGGCAGCGGTATCTTCACACGGCACATGTCGTCCCAGTTGAAGAACTCCGTTGCACTGCCCCAAGAGTTGCTGCGAACGTACCTATCGAACTCATCGCGCAAGAAATAGAGATAAAGAAAATACGGCGATAGTTCTTTATCTTTCTCGGGCTTTACATGAAAGGCTACGTAATCCTCCGTGAGGATAAATGCGCGATCGGTCATATTGAACCCAAGCCCCAATCGTTCACCGTTTCGGGTTGTCCGGCGGTTAAATACGAACTCAAAAGGTTCAATCACAAGGAACTTTTTCAGCGAGCGTCCTTCAATATTTGCTCGAGTCTCCATGAAGCCTTTTGTGTTTGATACCCCTCGTACATCTTCTGCCCCATACGCTCCCGCAGAGTTTGTTCTTTCGACGCGAACGATGTAATCGCCTAGAGTAACTTTAGGTGCGTTTTCAATCAAATTCAAAAGCTCAGAATTCATAACCGAGCTCCTTGAAAGCTTGCTTGAGCGCTTCTTGATTGGTCGTTTGCCGCTTCAAAAGATTAGCAACTGCTGAAGCGGTGTCACTCATGATTCGTTCATAGTCAATATCTTTGTCGCGATCCACGAACTCGATGTAGCGACTCGGTACGAGAGAGAAATCGTTACCCTTAATCTCCTCAAGTGAAACCGACCGATAGAGTTCTGGAAGGGCATAACCAGCGCTCTCCGTACCTACGCTCTGCCATGTGTGATAGATCTCCGCAACTCGCTTGATCTGTTCGGGTAGAAACTGCACATACTTTTTCTCGTAAATGTTCTGATTCCACATGCGCAGATCGACGAACAGGATTTCGCCCGTGCGATTGCGCAGCTGTCGCTTGTGGTAAAGCCCGCCTCTCTTGTTCTGATTCAGAATCCAAAGCGTCACGCTGATATCTGTTGAATAGAACATCTCGCGAGGCAGAACGACGATGGCTTCGACTTTGTCGTTCTCAATGAGCTTGCGCCGAATCTCGTACGTATCTGTATCTCCAAGGGCGCCGTTCGCCAAAAGAAAGCCTGCAACGCCATTGACGACATTGAGTTTGGAAAGCATATGGAGAATCCACGCGTAGTTAGCGTTGCTAACCGGCGGCACGCCGTATCCCGCCCAGCGCACATCCGTTAAAAGCTCATTCTCAGTACGCCACTTCTTCAGATTGAAGGGCGGATTCGCCATGATGTAGGACGCCTTGAGAGTTTTGTGCAGATCGTTCGTGAAGGTCGAGGCCGCTGTGCTGCCAAGGTTGTAGGAGATGCCGCGAACCGCCAAGTTCATCTTGGCAAGGCGATACGTTTCCGGCTGACTTTCCTGACCGTAGACCTGCACGGCCTTCGTGTTTCCGCCGTGAGCCTCAACGAATTTTGACGCCTGCACGAACATGCCGCCCGAACCGCAGCACGGGTCGTAAATGGTGCCGTCGTAAGGCTCAATCAGATCGCAGATGAGCTCAACGATGCTGTGCGGCGTATAGAACTCACCTTCTTCCTTGTCGGCATTGATAGAGAACGCCTGCAGGAAATATTCATAGACACGCCCTATCAAGTCTTTCTCATGGAAGCGCTCTTCACTGATTTTGTTGATTTCGTCAATAAGTGCTTTGAGCGTTTTCCCTTCAATGCGGGACTCCGTAAAAAGCTTCATCGGGAGCGCGTCTCGAAGACTTTCGATCGTCGAGTCGAGATTCGAAACCATCAAATCGATGGCGAGCGGCAGTCTGGCGCTGTCAGTCGAGAGAAGCACTTCCCAGCGACACTCTTTCGGCAAATAGAACACGCCGTCGCGCTGATAGAAGGGGGGATTTTCAATAAAGCGGTCTGCCGGAAGATTGCGTGCTGCCATATCAGACTTGATCTTCTCACGCTGCCGATAGAACTTCTCTCCGATGAATTTCAGGAAAACAAGTGTAAGAATCATGTCGCGCCGCGTCGCCATGCTTGCCTTGCCACGCAATATATCGCGGCAATTCCATAGAACATCCTCAAGCTTGAGCTCCACGGGCTTCTTGTTTTTTGAACCTTTCGTTCGTGCCATTTCTTATCCTGTTTTTTCTTTATCAGCTGTTGTAGGTCTTGAAGTTGCGTACTTGCTCCATGACCTTGTTGAAGACTTCTTCATCCCATTCGGGCGGATAACCCTCTTGGTAAAGCAAGATCGTGAGCTCCGCCTGCAGATCGGCTTTTAGGTTGTCGTTATTGAGCCAATCGGCATACACGGCCGAATTGTCAATGAGCGCCCTGATCTTGCGGGAAAGCGCTAGGCATTTCTCGTCTGGATATTCAAAGCCATGCGCTTCGCGCTGATCCACGAGAATGTCATAGAACGCTTTTTCCTCGAAGGTGATACCGAGGCGCTTGAACTCCTCACGATCCTTGCGAAGCCGCCGGAAAAGGTCCAACACCTCTCCCGTGAGCTCGTTGAGCTTCTTGTTCACGACTTCCTGAATGGCCTGCACGGTCTTGGAAGCCACTTCGTTGGCGAATACCAGCTTGTCGCGCGTGTTGTACTCGTCGATAACTTTCTGCAAGCGTTCATCGAATCGCTGCGCCTTGAGCTGGTTCGTTTTGCCGTACTCACGAATGGCCTTCTTGAGCGACTTGACAAGTAATTGAAACTTTGTGTGCGGTAGCTTCACCCTCTCGATCTCTGCCGTGAACTGTTCGGAGAAAAGCTCTTCCTCCCCTTGCGCATTAAGCACCGATTCAACACCTGTACATTGCAGCGCCTCGGACACCATGTTTTCGACAACACGGTTCATGGATTCAACGCTGTGACTCGTATTCGTCGTCTTGCTATTGATTTCCTGCACCGCCATGAAGAACTGCGCCCAAGCCGTCTCTTCCTTGCTGAGCCGCCCGGCTGGCTGCAGAATGCCGTACGCCGATTTGAGGCGCTTTACATGCCCCTTGAAAACAGTCGCAAAGCTTGTCTTGGCATCATCCGGCAGGGGAAGTTGCGAAAGCACGAATTCTGCCGCTCGCTGCAAGGCAAGCAGCCGCGGTAGTGGCTCGCCTGTGAAGAAGTCAGACGCATCGAATTCGTGGAGAAGTTCCTTGAGTATTTGCAGCTCGTTAGCAAAGGCGGCGTAGGTGAGCTCGGTATCGGGCGGCGGCTCTTCGTCGCCGCCGTACTGTTTCAACGCCTGCTTCATGTTTTGGCAAATGCCAATGTAATCGACAATGAGACCGTACTCCTTCCCCGGATACTTGCGGTTGACGCGAGAAATCGTCTGAATGAGCGTGTGGCGCTGCAGGGGTTTGTCGTTGTAGAGCACAGCCAAGCACGGCACGTCAAAGCCCGTAATCCACATATCGACGACGATGGCAATGCGGAAATTCGATAGCGGCTTCTTGAACTCGCGGTCAAGCATCTGTCGATGCGACTTGTCGCCCAGTAGCTCGAACATAGCTTTCGGGTCGTTGCTGCCGCGAGTCGCCACCATGTTCACCATCGGGAGACTCTGATAGCTTTCGAGCTCTGCTTTCTTTTCAGGTGTATCGAAGATCGATTCATCTGCAACGCGCTTGGATTCAAACCATTCAGGTCGAATGGCCTTGAGTTTTTCATAGAGGCGATAGGCAATCGGGCGCGTTGACGACACAATCATGGCTTTTGAAACCGTGCCGACATGCTCCGCCACAAAGCTTTCATAGTGCGTTGCAATGTCTGCGGCCATGCGCGCCAAGCGATCGTCATCGCCCAAAATCACTTCGAGCTTGCTCATCGCACGACGGCTACGATCTACTTTCTCTGCGTCCGCGCCTTCTTCTTCGCACTGCGCGTAATAGGTTTCAATCTCCTGCGCTTTCTCACTGTCGAGCACAATCCGGGCAAGCCGTGCCTCGTACCTGAGCGGAACCGTAATGCCGTCGGCAACAGCCTGCTTCATCGTGTACTTATCAACGACCGGGCCGAAGACGTGCACGGTCTCCTCGATGGGCGTACCTGTGAACCCGACAAATGTCGCGTTGGGGAGCGCATCATGAAGGTATTGCGCAAAGCCGAACTTCACAAAGGCACCGGCTTTGCCGTCCTTGCTGCCATCTTTGATTTCGAGCTTTTCACCGAGATTGAGTTGAGTGCGATGCGCTTCGTCGCTGAAGCAAATGATGTTCCCGCGCTCTGATAGAAGCCCCGTCGTCTCGCAGAACTTCTGCACCGTTGTCACGAAAACACCGCCCGACTGACGGGCAAGCAACTCCGTTTTCAAGTCTTCTCGACTATCGAAAGAACGAATGGCGTCATCGCCGAGGAAATCTGTCGAAGACTCAAAAAGCTTCCCTGATTGCGTTTCCAAGTCTTCGCGATCCACGATGATGAGAACCGTCGGCGAAAGTGTCGTGCGCTTGATCAGTTGTCGGGCGAGGAAAAGCATGGTGAAGGTTTTGCCGCACCCTGTGGCCCCGAAGTACGTTCCGCCCTTGCCATCGCCGCCGCGCCCGCGCAGGTGTTCAAGAATGCTTCTATAGAGCTTCTTCACAGCAAAGAACTGCGGATAGCGGCACACAATTTCCGTTTCTTGCTGTTGCCCCTCTTGCACATCCGGGAAGTACACAAAGTCTCGAACAATCTCAAGGAAACGTTCTGGGGCAAAAGCGCCCTTGACAAGCGTCTGCATCTCGCCGAGCCCAGCGGCCGCATCTTCCTCGTTTTCAACTTTCTTCCATGCGTAGTAATGCTCGAACGGTGCATAGGTCGTTCCAAGCCTTGTGCTGCCCCCGTCGCTGATCGCTGACAACAAGCAGAACTTCATGAGCGAGGGAATGTCTCGCTTGTAGCGAACGTGGATTTGCTCCCAGGCATTGAAGATTGACGCCTGTCGCTGCGCAGGATTCTTGAGCTCGATGATGCAAAGCGGAATCCCGTTGACGAAAAGCAGGATGTCTGGCCGTCGTTCGGCCCCGAGCTCTCGAATCGTCAGCTGGTTGACCGCACGGAAGATATTCGCTTGCAGATTCTCAAAGTCGATGTAATCAACATGCTCATTCGGCAAGGAAAGATCGTCGCGCGAAAAAGTGAATCCATTTACGCACAGCGATGCTGTCGCTCGGAGCGATAGATAGTCCGTGTCTCCGCCCGTATTGCTCAGATTAAAAACTATCCGTTCCTGTTCATCAGGCGTGAAGTCCGGATGGCGCTGCTGCAGAAATGAACGCAAGTCATCGAGAATTAGGACCTCGGAATACTTGCGATGCAACTCGTCACCGCTGGAAGTGCACCACCCCAGAGACGAAAGCAAATCCATCAAGGCAGCCTCATATTCGGATTCGCAGTAGCCGATTTCCATGGATCCTCCATAAAGTAGCGGTCAGTCTCTCATCGCAGATGAAAAAAGGGTTCTGGTGGTTTTTCTCTCGGAAATTATAAATTTGCACAACTGTGACACAGAAAAATCTCTTGAGATGGAATGGGGTTTTTAGGGTTTTCGGGGTTTTAGACGGCCATCTGGGAAAAAATGTCAGCACACAGGCATAAAACCCTGAATAAGACCTCCTCTGACAGTTAAAAAAAACGAGGTCGAATCTTGAAGAAAAACCCCAAAAAAAACCTGCATCAGCGAATCTTTGAGCAACCGTACTTGCCCCAAGCCTCCATAATGGCCCGACGCTCCTTTGCGAGCGGCGCGCGGTCATAGGCGCCATCGTAGGCATCGTTCTTCGAATGAAGCAGGCAAAGTTCTACTGCTTCCTGATCGAAGCGACGATTGTTTCCCATTTCATCATCCTTTGCCCACGTGCGGAACGTTGCGCGTGCGGTTCCATGAAGCGAGATGCAGCAGGGTTTCCCTAGTTTTTCCGTCTTCACGGGATCTATCCAGCCAATGCCGTCTTCAGCCAGCTGCTTATCGTGTAGCCCTCGTAGGAACATTGTCAGGGCACAGTCAGAAAAATGGTTGCCTTGGCTGCTAGGGAAGACATACGGGCTTTCTGAATAGCGAACAAGCCCTTTCAGAAGCTTGAGTGCAGCAGACGACAAGAAGATTGTGCGGTCGCGGTTGGGCGCTTTGATCTTGTCATGCTCGAGCGGGATCACCCAGATCCCCTTCTCAAGGTCGAACTCCTCCCAGCGGGCGAGTCGTACAGCCTGCGAGCGCGTAGCCGTCAGAATGGCGAATTCGCATGCACGAGCCGACATGGAGTTGTAGCCGTGAATCTCTGCGATTAGTCTGGGCAGCTCCTCTACGGCGCACGCAGCGTGATGCTGCTTAGGCTTCTTGTTCTTTTGCAGCGGTTCCATCAAGACGCCCAGAGCGCCGCTCATCATCGCTGGGTTCTCGCGATTCGATCTTTTGTGCAAAGCGATCACCCATTGAAAAATTTTCTGTACGTACGTTCTGGCTTTCTTCGCCGTGGAAGGAATCCTTTGCCAGATCGGTGCCATGCATTCTCTGACGCGCTCGGGCGTGATCAGTTCAATGTCGTCTCCGCCTATCAACGGAAATACGTGCTTGGCGAGAATCTGCAGCGTCTCTTTTTCTCCCTTGGGGTTCTTGGCCCAATACCCATGTTCGGCGCGATCAGCGATCCATGCGCGAGCCGCCGCCTCGAACGTCAAAACAGACTTGGCCGCCTCTTCTGCTGCTTTCTGCTGTGCGGCACGCTGTTCCTCTCGCTCCTTTCGGCGAATCTCAATCGGACTTTCCCCTCGGTCAATCAACTCTCGGGCAGTGAATGCCGCCTTGCGCGCTTTCGCCAACGACATGGCCGGATAGCTGCCTAGCGAGAAGTCATGGCGCCCCGTGGCATCGGAGTAGCGCAGAAAGAACATGTTTTGTGCGGGGCTCTTGCGGATGTAGAGCCCTTTCACGCCGCCCACAGCGTAGGTTCCGTTCTTGAGGTTTTTCACCTCAAGTGCCGTCAGCTCGGTTGTCTTCTTAGGCATGCGAATCCCTCTTTTTATGATGGGTAAATCGGTTACAACTTTCCATAACTCGATTTAACCATCATCCCGCCCATCATAAAAATAGGGATTTCTCCGGACGCCCTTAGACGCCTATAGATAGGTAATTCCTGTAAATGCTTGAAATAAATAAAAATCCCAGACGTCCTAAGACTGCCTGGGATTAGAATTTGGCGGAAGGAGAGGGATTCGAACCCTCGATACGGAATTTCCGTATGCCGCCTTTCCAGGGCGGTACAATCAACCACTCTGCCATCCTTCCATGATGTGCTCGGCTGTGAGCTGCAGCGCCGTGGTGAAGGCTTTTCTGCAGGTTGGGCAGGTGCCCGAAACCGAGAAGCAGGAATATACCAAAGAACGAAAGGTTTGTCACGAGTGACTGAATAAAAAAAGACGGCGAAAGTTGAAATTTCCCGTCTTGTGATTTCGGAGCTGATCAGCATGTCATTGAAGATCTTTGATTATCGCTGTGAAAACCATCACGTGTTTGAGGCATGGCTGCGTTCGGAAGAGGATGCCGGCCCAAGCGCATGCCCGGTCTGCGGCTCATTGGTTCTTTCAAGATTGCCGAGTGCTCCTGCAGTGAGAGCGGCAGAAGCTTCTGCTTCTCCCCAATCCGCGGCTCCTGCTGCGCCCCTCTCTGATCTGCTGACGGCACTGCGTCATGCTGCCATGAAAGCCCGCGATGTCGGCGAGGATTTTCCGAAAACGGTGCGTGCAATGGCGAGCGGAGCTGCTGCATGCGAATCCGTACGCGGGAAATGCACGCCGCGAGAGGAAGCGGAACTGCGCGCCGAAGGCATTGACGTGCTGGCGCTTCCAAAAGATTGGTTTGAACCAATGAACTGAGAAAAGCCTTTTCTTAAGGTCCTTGCAAACGGCTCGAGGCTAAAATCTTGCCTCGGCTCTTCCAGAAAAAGCCTTGCCGGACGATAGGCTGGAAGTCGGTCCGGTATTCCAAAAAGTCCGCCAATAAATCTTAGAGAGCTGTGCGATGGAACAATTTCCCGCTGCTAAAGAAACCCAACCGCATGGTCCCGCTGATTTGACCGACCAGAGCACCGTCTTCCTGATGCTCGAAGAACTCGGCATCGCTTCCATGCAGCGTGATTGGCTTGAAGCCAATGCACCGGAGTCGGATGACTGCAAAGATGCGGCCGAGCAGGCTGAAGAGTTTTTCGACGACATCGCGAACCTCTTCCTCGGACAGGGCGGCGATGATCGTGTTGCGCCGAACGGCTGGGCGGGGAGTGCACTGACGAAAAATCTTCGAGAAGCGGTTTGTGCCTATGCCGGACATGACGTTTTCGAGAACGTCGATGATGAAGCGGTGGTGCGCCGTACGTTGGATGCGTATCTCACATCGCTCAAACTGCTCACTGAGCAGCAGGAGGAACTCGCGCGCAGCGGCACAAAGATGAGTCCGGCGGAATACATCACACTGATGATCGCCTGGTCCGGCGTCTTCTCGGGTTCCCGTAAGTCTTTGGAGCTCTCCGCGCCTTATAGACCCACCTTCTGAGTAGAAATTTAGGTCAAATGAACTAGTCATTTATCCTAAATGCTCGATAACCCTTAGATATCAGCGTCTGATCAAATGTTGATGTTGACTTTGTAAAAGTCGGTTTCCCTATGCCGGATTCTATCGATACACTCGTTAGAAGTTGGAAATCACCGAAGACCTGAGCAAACACAATCAAGCTCTGAGTAAGCAGAGGCACGAACACCCGCAAAGGATGGCTCGACTTAGGTTTTAAGGGACATCAAGATCCAAGGCAATTCCAACGCATCATCAACCCACTTAAGGAAGATCGTCATGGAATCGCTAAACGGGGTGAATGCAATCACCATCGTATTTGCGGCGCTGTGCATCTTTGCCATCGCATACCGTTTCTACGGTTTGTGGGTGGCGCAAAAGGTGCTCAACATCAATGCGGCGCGCGAAACCCCTGCAAACCGCTTTGAGGACGGCAAAGACTACGTCCCCACTAATAAATACGTGCTCTTCGGGCATCACTTTGCCGCCATTGCGGCTGCCGGTCCGCTGCTCGGTCCGGTGCTGGCAGCGCAGTTCGGCTATCTGCCTGGTCTGCTTTGGATCTTGATCGGCTGCGTGCTGGCCGGCGGCGTGCACGACATGGTCGTGCTTTTCTGCTCGGTTCGCCACCGCGGGAAGTCTCTGGCCTACATCGCTTCGCAGGAAATTGACACCACTACGGGCCGCGTTGCTGCGTGGGCTGTGCTGGCCATTTTGCTGCTCACGCTGGCAGGTCTTTCGATTGCTGTCGTGAACGCGATGCACAATTCGCTCTGGTCGACCTACACCGTCTTCTGCACGATTCCTATCGCCGTTTTGATGGGGCTTTACATGCAGGTTTGGCGTAAGGGCGACGTGCGCGGCGCGACCATCATGGGCGTCGTACTGCTCTTCCTCTGCATCCTTTCGGGCCCGTGGGTTGCCTCGCACCCCGAGTACTTCGGATGGCTCGACATCGATAAGCCTGAGATGAGCCTCATCATCCCGGCTTACGGTTTCCTCGCTTCGGTTCTGCCGGTGTGGCTCCTGCTCCTTCCGCGCGATTACCTCTCCACCTTCCTGAAGATCGGCACGATCGGCGCGCTGGCCATCGGCATCGCCTTCGTGATGCCTACGTTCCACATGCCGGCCATTACGGAATTCATCCACGGCGGCGGCCCGATCATCGGCGGTCCGGTTATTCCGTTCCTCTTCATTACCATCGCCTGCGGTGCGCTTTCGGGCTTCCATGCCACTATCGGCACGGGCACGACGCCGAAGATGATCAACAATGAAAAGGATGTTCTGTTTGTCGGGTACGGCGCAATGCTGATGGAGGGCTTCGTGGCCGTCATGGCGCTCGTTGCTGCCTGCGTGCTCGTTCCGGCCGACTACTTCGCCATCAATGCTCCGGCAGAAAAGTTTGCCAAGCTCGGCATGGATGTTGTTGAACTCCCGACGCTTGAAGCAGAGGTTCAGGAAAACCTGATGCACCGTCCGGGCGGCTCTGTGTCGCTCGCCGTCGGCATGGCTCACATCTTCTCGAAGATCCCGGCTATGGAAAGCCTGATGGCCTATTGGTATCACTTCGCCATCATGTTTGAAGCCGTGTTCATTCTGACTGCAGTGGATGCCGGCACCCGTGTGGGCCGCTTCTTCCTGCAGGAGATGGTGGGTAAGGTTTGGCCGCGCTTCGCTGATAAGGATTGGTGGCCCGGCATCATCATCACCTCTGCGGTCTTTACCGGCGCATGGGGCTACCTCGTCTACTCGGGAGACATCGGTTCGATCTGGCCGCTCTTCGGTATCTGCAATCAGCTGCTTGCCTCTGTGACGCTTCTGATCGGTACGACCGTCATCATCCGCATGAATCATGTCAAGTATGCGTGGACGACTGGTGCGCCCGGCATTCTGATGACTTTCATCACTTTCTGGGCCGGTATTTGGCTGATCATCAATCAGTATCTGCCGTCTGGTCAGTATCTGCTGGCCTTCCTCTCGGCGCTCGTGATGTGCCTCATGCTCTTCGTGATCGTGGGCGTCCTTCGCCGCTGGATGGTGCTTCTCAACATCCACACCACCGTCAAAGATAAGTACGGCGTGGAAGTGAAGACCATCGTCGAGGAATAACTATCGGCAAGGATTGCTGGAGCCGTACGGTCGTCATTAAAAACCGTCGGCTCCGACGATCTGGACTCTCTTCAAGCACTCGTGCGGTTTGCGCTGCCGAGTGCTTTTCTCATGTTGGAATGACCTGTATCGTAGACGATGTACGCTGCGATGCTTGCTGCAATGCCCGCCTATAATCCGGCCTTCAGACCTGCCTTTAGCGGCAGAAAGCGTTCAGTTTTTTCTTTTGAGGAGGCCCACGGGAGCATCATGTCCAGCAATCAATACGAAACACTCCTCAAGGATATTTATGAACGGGGAGCGCACAAATCGGACCGTACCGGCACGGGCACGCGCTCGCTCTTTGGCTGCCAGATGCGCTTTCCGCTGGCTGACGGCTTTCCGCTTGTGACCACCAAGAAGCTCCATCTGCGTTCGATTATTTACGAACTGCTCTGGTTCCTCTCGGGCTCAACGAACATCAAGTACCTCCATGACCACAAGGTGACGATTTGGGACGAGTGGGCCGACGAAAACGGCGAACTCGGGCCGGTCTACGGCCGGCAGTGGCGTGCTTGGCCTACTTCGGACGGCCGCACGATTGACCAGATCTCAGAGGTGCTCGAGCGCATCAAGAAGAACCCCGATTCTCGGCGTCTGTTGGTAACGGCCTGGAATCCGGCTGAAGTGGACAAGATGGCGCTGCCGCCTTGTCACTGCCTCTTTCAGTTTTATGTCGCCGACGGGCGGCTTTCCTGCCAGCTTTATCAGCGCAGCTGCGACATGTTTCTCGGCGTGCCGTTCAATATTGCAAGCTATGCGCTTTTAACGCATATGGTCGCGCAGCAGTGTGATCTCGAACCGGGCGATTTCGTCTGGACGGGCGGCGACTGCCATATTTACGACAATCACCTTGAGCAGACGGCGCTGCAGCTCTCCCGCGAACCGCGTCCCTATCCGAAGCTCGTGATCAAGCGTCGTCCGGCGTCTCTTTTTGAATATGAGTATGAGGACTTTGAATTCGAGGACTACGATCCATGGCCGGGCATCAAGGCGCCGGTAGCTGTTTAAATCCGATTAACCCCCAAGTTTCTCGCGGAACCTTCAACCATGATTGAACTTATTGCCGCTGCTGCGCGCACCGGTGTCATCGGCGCCGAAAACAAGCTGCTCTGGCGCATCCCAGAGGATTTTGCCTTCTTCAAAAAGACAACGATGGGTTCGCCCGTGGTGATGGGAAGCCGTACTTGGGCTTCAATCGGACGGGCGCTCCCTGGGCGGCTCAACGTGATTGTGTCGCGACGACTGCAGCCTGCGGACATCTCGGCGAAGAACGTCGTGGTCGTGAAGTCGCTCAATGAAGCACTCTCGCTCGCTCAGGCGCGCTCTCGTACAGGGCGTGTTTTTGTGACCGGCGGCGGTGAAATCTACCGCCGGACGATCGCCATTGCCGATCGAGTGTGGCTCACCAAGATCGATCACGACTTTGAGGGGGATACCTATTTCCCGACCATTCCTCGCGGACGATTCAGAGGGGAATGTTTCCGTACGCTCTTGCCCTCTGCGAAGCGTCCTTGGCGGGTGGATTTTGAGTGCTGGACGAAACGTTCAGGTGCTTAACGCCTTCTGAAAAAAAGATGTCCACAGCGAGCCCGGCAGTGCAAATGCGTTTCCGGGCTTTTTGCTGAGTCATTGTGACCGGCCGCCGTTGGCGGCGGCGCACGGCTCTTCGACCCGCATAAGTCTTCGATGCTCAAACTTTTCCACAGGGGCAATGGGGTTTTTGTCCACAGATTCTGTGCATAAGTTAAGAACGTTCGGGGGAGAAGATTCGCCTTCCCCTCAAAATCAGATGCTTAAGGAGATGCTTAAAAATTAAGCATCTGTAAATTACTCATCTATTTGATATAAAAAGGTTTATTGGCGAATTCACAATCAACAGACAACAAAAAAGAGCCGTTGAATTTCTTCAACCGCTCCTAACTTATCCGCCTCAAAAACGAATGGTGCGCCAGGCAGGATTCGAACCCACGACCCTCTGGTTCGTAGCCAGATACTCTATCCAACTGAGCTACTGGCGCACAAATTTCGCAGAAGGAGAACTATACATACTCGAAAGTGAAAAAGCAAGAGTTGCGAGAAAATATTCCCTGATCGAATGCAGGTATACCGCCGCAAACGAAGCTGCTGCTGAGGAAACGAAAATGCCCGGGCAGTCTGAACTGTCCGGGCATTTTGAAGGAAGATTCACGTTTGGGCGGAAGCGATCACAGATCAATCCGCACGGCGCTGAATCTCGCTTACGAACCAATGACGGCCGTCATCATCCACTTCTTCCTGCTTAAGAAGACCGTGACCGGTCTGTCGGCAGAAATCGGAAAGGTCAGGCGTGCTGTGCGGATCGGTACTCCAAACCGCGAGCACAGCCCCAGGCGTCATCTTTGCAAGAGCCTTTTTGGCACGGAGAACAGGCATCGGGCACGAAAGGCCGGGAAGCCGCAGCGTCTCCACGCTTTGAGGTTCGTTGTGCACGTTCGTCATCAGAGCTTTCCTTCGATCCAGGCGCGGGCTGCTTCGAGCGCTTCCGGGAGCTTCTTGACGTCAGAACCGCCGGCCATGGCGAGGTCAGGCTTGCCGCCGCCCTTGCCGCCGAGGAGACCGGCTACGAAGCCGGCAAGCTCGCCGGCCTTCACGCGGCCAGTGAGATCCTTGGTAACGCCGGCGGCGAGCTGGACGCGGTCTTCACCGGTGACAGAGGCGAGAACCGCTACGGCGCTGCCGAGCTTGTCCTTGACTTTGTCCATCGTTTCGCGAAGCGCTTTGGCGTCTGCGCCGTCAAGACGAGCCAGCAGAACTTTCACGCCCTTGACGTCGCGGGCCTCAGCGATGAGCGCATCACCGGCCTTGGCGGCCATCTGGCTCTTGAGCTGATCAATGCCTTTTTCGAGCGTGCGGATCGTCGCGATAGCATCGGCAGCCTTGACGGGGACTTCGCTCACCGGGGCCTTGAATTCGCGGGCAGTTGCAGCAAGGAGGCTCTCCGTGTTCTGCACCCAGCTAAGTGCATTCATGCCGGTGACGGCCTCAATGCGGCGCACGCCGGCGGCGATGCCCGACTCAGACACCACTTTGAAGAACCCGATGTCGCCAGTGGCCTTGACATGCGTGCCGCCGCAGAACTCGGTGGACTTGCCGATGTCGAGCACGCGCACGACTTCACCGTAGCGTTCGCCAAAGAGCATCACTGCACCAGTCTTTTTGGCTTCTTCAATCGGAAGCACGCGCGTCTGAACCGGTGTGTTCTTGAGGATCTGCGCATTGACGATGCGTTCGACCTCGGCGATCTGTTCGGCTGTCACGGGTTTGCCGTAAGAGAAGTCAAACCGCGTGGATTCGGGCGTCACCAGCGAACCCTTCTGGGCAACTTTGTCGCCGAGCACCGTGCGCAGTGCAAAGTGCATGAGGTGCGTCACGGAGTGGTTGCGGGCAGTGGCTTCGCGGCGGGCTTCGTCGACCGCCAGGTCGAACTTGTCGCCCACGGCGACATGACCTTCAGCAACGTGGCACTGCAGGCCTGTCACGGCGGCCTTCACGCGGAAGGTGTCGAGCACCTTCAGAATAGCCGTGGCGTTCTTGGCTTCGCCCTGATCACCCACCTGACCGCCAGATTCCGCATAGAACGGCGTGCGGTTGAAGACCACCACGCATTCGCTGCCGGCTTCAACCCGGTCAACCGGCTCGCCGTTGGCGTAGAGCGCCACAACTTCAGCGTCTTTTTCGGTGAGGGTTTCGTAGCCCGTGAAGACCGTGTCGGCGCCGGTGTAATCCAGGCCCTGAGCCATCTTGAACTTGGCCGATGCGCGAGCGGCGGCGCGCTGGCGTTCCATCGCGGCGTCAAATTCAGCCGTGTTGACCGAAATACCGCGTTCACGGCAGACGTCGGCCGTCAGGTCAGCCGGGAAGCCATAGGTGTCGTGGAGCTTAAAGACCACATCGCCCGGCAGGACGCCCGTTTTGTTTTCGGCAATAGCGGCATCGAGAATATCCATGCCCTTGCTGAGCGTCTGCAGGAAGCGGCGTTCTTCGGCCTCAATCACCTTTTCGATCTCATGGTTCATGAGTTCGGGATAGGCTTCGCCCATTTCCTTGCGGACGGCGTCGACGAGCTTATAGAAGAAGGGGCCGCGGGCGCCCAGTTTGTAGCCGTGGCGCAGAGCGCGGCGGCAGATGCGGCGCAGCACGTAGGCGCGGCCTTCGTTGCCCGGCACCACACCGTCAGCGACGCAGAAGGCGCAGGCGCGGATGTGGTCGGCGATGACCTTGAGGGACGGCGAATTGATGTCGGCAGGAACCGTCGACACGCTTTCGACCGCGGTCTTGGCGGCAGCGAGCAGGTTCTTAAAAAGGTCAATGTCGTAGTTGCTGTGGACGCCCTGAAGCACCGTAGCAATACGTTCGAGACCCATGCCCGTGTCGATAGAGGGGCGCGGCAGCTTATGCATTTCGCCCTTTTCGTCACGATAGAACTGCATGAAGACGAGGTTCCAAATCTCCATGTAGCGGTCGCCGTCTTCCTCGGGGCTCCCCGGAGGGCCGCCCTGGACGGAAGGACCGTGGTCATAGAAGATTTCTGAGCACGGGCCGCAGGGGCCTGTATCGCCCATCATCCAGAAATTGTCTGACATGTAGCGGGCGCCCTTGTTGTCGCCGATGCGCACGATGCGGTCGGCGGGGATACCCACTTCTTTATGCCAGATGTCATAGGCCTCCTGGTCTTCGGCGTAGACCGTCACCCAGAGCTTTTCCGGCGGCAGGTGGAAGTGTTCGGTGAGGAGCTCCCAGGCGAAATGAATGGCATCCTTCTTGAAATAGTCGCCGAACGAGAAGTTCCCGAGCATTTCGAAGAAGGTGTGATGACGGGCGGTGTAGCCGACGTTGTCGAGGTCATTGTGCTTGCCGCCGGCGCGGATGCACTTCTGCGACGTTGTGGCGCGCTTATAGGGGCGATGATCGAATCCGAGGTAGACGTCCTTGAACTGATTCATGCCGGCATTGGTAAAGAGAAGCGTCGGGTCGTTGCCGGGAACGACGGGGCTGGACGCCACAATGGTGTGACCTTTGCTTTCGTAGAACTTTAGAAAGGTCCGTCGAATGTCTGCGACTTTCATTGGAAATCGGTTTTAGTTGATCTGCTGCGTCGGTGCGTGTACCAAAGGGTCTGCTCTGCCGCCGGCGCGGATAAATGGAGAGATGCGTCATCCGCCGCTCTCCGGCAGGGATGATGGATCCGAAACTAATAATTTTAGACCTATTGGCCCGACAGAATCTTTCTCCGGACGGGTCTGTGCGTAAAAGATTGGGCGTTCGGCTTGATGCCGAACGCCCAATGATTCATATCAGACGTTTTCGAACGGTGTGTCAGGCAATGCGCGAATAGCCGCCGGCGCGATTTGACTCGCGCAGGTAGCGGTCAAACTGCATAGCGACGGCACGAACGAAGATCTTGCCCTTGGGGAGCACCACCAGGCGGTCGGGGTAAAGTTCAACCAGATCGTGATGAACATAGGGCTTCATCTTTCCAAGCTCGTAGGCGAAAACTTCGTCGAAATGGATGCCGAATTTGTCTTCCACATCCTTTTTCTTCAGCTCGAAGTTGCACATGATCTTCATGATCACATAACGGCGCAGCTCATCGTCTTCGTTGAGGTGATAGCCGCGGTTCGTGGCCAGCCGTCCTTCTTTAATGGCGGCGGCCCAATCGTCGAGTTCGCGGGGATTGCAGGCATAGGCGCTGCCGATCTTCGAGATGGAGGAGACGCCCAAAGCGACCATGTCGCATTCTGCTTTGGTCGAGTAGCCTTGGAAGTTGCGCTGCAGCGTACCTTCGATCTGCGCACGCGAGAGCTCATCGTCGATCTTGGCGAAGTGATCCATGCCGATGTAGCGGTAGCCGTTGGCGGTGAGGCGCTTGATGGCATCAAACATGATGTGCACCTTCGTCACTGTATCGGGCAGATCGGCGGGCAGAATTCGGCGCTGGGGCTTGAAGTGGTTGGGCAGATGCGCGTAGTGGTAGAGCGCAATGCGGTCGGGCGAGAGTTCAAGCACCTGGTCGATCGTCTGCGCAAAGGTTTCGCGGGTCTGCTTCGGCAGACCGTAGATCAGATCCATGTTGATGGAGTGGAACCCCTCGGCGCGGGCTGCATCCATCGTTTCCTTCGTCATTTCAAAAGGCTGAATGCGGTTGACCGCCTTCTGCACATCGGGATTGAAGTCCTGGACGCCCAGCGACATGCGGTTCAAACCAATTTCACGGAGCTTTTTCACCTTCGAGGGACCGCAGGTACGCGGATCCACCTCAATGGAGAATTCGCCGCCGGTTTTAGCGAGCGGGAAGCGCTTCGTGAGCGTGTCCATCATGAGTTCGAGCTCATCCTCGGTGAGGAACGTGGGGGTACCGCCGCCGAAGTGCAGCTGTTCGAGCTCCTGCGACCCCGTCAGATGCGCCTTCACCAGATCAGCTTCCTGACCGATTAAATCGATGTATGCCGCGCTGCGGCTATGGTCGCGCGTCACAATCTTGTTGCAGCCGCAGTAAAAGCACACATCGTTGCAGAACGGCACATGCACATAAAGTGAAAGCGGAGCCGGTTCTTTGGCTGTGCCGCGGCCCGCTAAAGCGCGGGCATAGTCTTCGGCAGTGAATTCGGCATTGAACCGGTCTGCTGTCGGATACGAGGTGTAGCGCGGAGCAGGCACGTCGAACTTCTTGAGGAGGTCCATGTCAGGCAGCTCGACGCCGCTGGTTTCCGAATTCGTCATTTTGTGGGGGCCTATGTTTAATTATGACTTGGGTTAAACTTCCTGCTATTATTTTGGAAGCTTGAGTGTCTTTCTTGATGATTATCAACGTGAGGATCAAGGTCGATTGGATCGAAGGGATTTTCCCTGCGAATTCATCTTTATGAGAGCCAACGCCTTGATTCTAGGCAGTCAAGATTATTCAAAAATTAGCTTTTCGAAGCTCCGCTCCCTGTATGTGGATTGTCGCCAATAAAGCGCTGCCGTCAGACGATACGTCTGCGGTGAGGCTTCTTAGCCTACGACTGCTGCATTCTCGTCCTCTGCTTCGGAACTATGAACAGCTGCCGGCCCATGACCCCTCAGGACCGGACGACACACCAAGATGAGGAAGAAGTGGTGGCACTTAATAATCCGGCAATGCTCCTGCGGTCAACGTGCTCGAACTGCAACCTGCGTGAATCCTGCCTCCCGACGGGACTGACCCTGAAGGAGATCGAGCGGCTTGAAGAACTGGTGACCGGCAATCGCCGGCGCATCAAGCGCGGAGAGTCGCTCTTTCGTGCCGGTGACCGTTTTGACACGCTCTACGCCGTCCGTCTTGGATTTTTGAAGAGCACGGTGATGAGCAGCGACGGCCGCGAGCAGGTGACCAACTTCTTTATGGCCGGTGAGATGATCGGCTTTGACGGCATCTCGAGCGGCGTGCATTCCTGTGACGTCACCGCGCTTGAAGATACGGAAGTCTGCGTCATCAATTACGACAAGTTTGAAGAGGCTGCAACCTCCATGCGCTCCATGGGCGCTCATGTGCTCAAGATGCTCTCGCGCGAAATCGTGCGTCAGCACGGCGTGATGCTGCTTTTGGGCTCGATGCATGCAGAAGAGCGTTTGGCGGCGTTCCTGCTTTCGCTTTCTCAGCGCTTTGAACAGCGCGGCTACTCGCGCAGTGAATTTGTGCTTCGCATGACACGAGCGGAAATCGGCTCTTATTTGGGCTTGAAGCTCGAGACCGTGAGCCGCGTTCTGTCGCGCTTCTCGCACGACGGGCTCATTGAGGTCAACCAAAAGTACGTTCGTATTTTTGATGCGGAAGGCCTGCGGGCCATCGTTTCAGGGGTGCCGCTTTCGGAGCAGCGCTAAGCCGCTAAACGTCTGACAGCACGTGTTCCTTCCAAAGGAGATGTTCGATTTTTTCGGATGTCTCCTTTTCTTTCATTCGGCCGCAGATAAAAAAAAGGCCGCAACCTTGAGCGGCTGCGGCCTGAGACAGGAGGAAAGAGAGAGTTAAAGATTTGCGGTCGGGGCTCGCATTAAGCTGCGGGCTTGCCGAACGTATGCTTCATATCGCCCACGAAGAGAATCACGTAGATAAGGAGCGCAACAGCGAAGCCGAGCAGGCAGCACTGAGCCATGGACATGAACTTCATGGACGGGATGAGATACCAGCCACCCGCATCGGAATACATCTGGATGATGGATTCCTGCAGCGGAGAGAGCACGGTTCCGAGGGGGACATCGGAATTGTCATAGCCGCAGTCGCCGGTCGGCAGGAACCAGTCCGGAGCCCACTTTTCAAGCGGCAGACCGAACGGATAGTGCGGTTCGAGCGAGCAGCCCTGCATGCCAAAGAGGGCATCAAGGTCTTCAGAGTGAATGGCGTGGTGAATCGAGGAAAGCTTCACCGAGCACATGATGCCGTAGATGCATCCGTAAACACCGCACACATAGGCGATGATGCGCATGATGAGAGCCTTCGGCCAGGCGAGCGTGAAGAGGCAGCCGAACGTCATGCACAAGAACGCAAAGCGGATGTACACGCACTGTTCGCACGGCTTCATGTAGAGCCACACCTGAAACACGTTGTGGGCGATCAGCACGAGGCCAGCACTCAGGATGGCGATCACGAGCCAAGGCCAACGCGTCTGGGAGAACAGACCGATGCGGTCAAGAAGCGTATTCATTTCTCAGATCCTGAGGGATTACTTCTTGGAAAGTTCCGTGATGAGGTCAACGAGACCCTGAACGGAGCGGATGGACTTCGTCATGATGAGGTACTTGCCGTTGACGACATAGGCCGGAATGCCCTGAATCTTGGCGACGTCGTAGCTGGGCTTCCAGCTGTCAGCGAGCTGCTGAACTTCAGGCGTCTTGCGGGCGGCTTCGAATTCTTCAGCGGTGGCGCCGATCGCATCAAGACCGGTCTTGAGGAAGGCCGCTTCACCAGAGGCCCAGCGTTCGCCCTGACGGTGGTAAGCCTTGTAGATCGCATCCTTGGCTTTCTTGAAGATCGACTTGGGATCTTCCCAGTCGGTGATGCCGGCAGCCTTGTCGCGCAGCTGGCACCAGGCGAAGAGTTCAGAACCGGCACGGCCGTACTTGCCCTTCGTTTCGATGTGCACCATGTCGAACTTAAGGCCGGTGGCCTTTTCAGCAAGCGGAACCATCTTCGGGTCAACGCCCACGTCGAACTTGAAGCAGAACGGGCAGTCGTAGGACCAAACCTTCACGAGCTTGCCTTCACCGCCAGGAAGGGGCTTTTCAAGGGTGATGTAGTCCGCGTCCTTGCCTTCCGTAAAGGCGAAGGCGGCAGGAGCGGCGGCGGCAGTCGCAAACAGAACGGCAGAAGCGATGAAAGTGCGGCGAAGCATGGTGATGTGTCCTATTCCTTTATGTACAAAGTTCTGTACGGTTCGAATTCAGTGTGTCGATTCAAGACCCGTGCGTTTCCGAGTGAAAGGTTCGCGGGCCGACCGGCGCAAAAGCATCACAGAGCGACTCTTTAAAGGAGTACAGAGCGACGCTTAAGAACTAAGCGAGAAGGAGTATAAGAACGCCGCAGCCACTTTGGGTAGTGCTAAGTGTACGAAATACCTGAAATTGCGGGAATCTCCCCGCATCATCATATAGATTGAAAAAAGGGATTTGCGAATTGTGAAACTGCCTGTGCGTCAAGGGCGCCGAAGGTGAATGACGACGCTAGGGGGCGGCAGCCGGAGAGTTTGGGGGTGTTTGCAGGAATGGCTCGCAATCTCGTCGGAGCCAGTATTCACTCATCCGCAGACAAAAAAAGCCTCGCAGGCGTTTTCCCGTCGCCCGCGAGGCTCAACCCTCAATTTTCTCAACCTAAAGTCAGGAGAAACACGATGAAATCGTCTCTCTCGTCGCTTTCATCGTGAGAAAACTATAACCCGATAAGCCTGCCATAGGGATTTCTAATTGGTGAAGGCTGCAACAAATCATGAATGGTCTGCGGCACTAGGCCTTTTAGGCAGTTCATTCGAATTGCATTAAAGATATTGCCTTACCAATATGGTCTTGCATTGGTGCGTCGATAGGTTTCAAGCGGCTCCACAGCAATAGAAGCAATTTCACTGGCCGTAAGACCTGCAACACGTTCCTTGCCTGCGTAACCGTGCAGCATGACGGCGCCAAGCACTGATTCCACTGTGTCGTAGCGCTGCCCCAGGAAGCTTGCAATCATGCCTGAAAGCACGTCGCCGCTGCCCGCAGTGGCGAGCGAAGCCGTAGCGTAGGGACTGAGCCATGTGCGAGAGCTTCGCATGGCAATAAGCGTGCCCGGTCCTTTCAGAACGGTGATGGCGCCAGTCTGCAGGGCAATATCACGAACGGCATTGACGCGGTCGCTCTGAATGATCTGAGGCGTCACTTTCAGCAGTCGGGCGCCTTCAGCTTCATGCGGCGTAAGGACGGTGGCTACTGTGCGGTGCAGCAGTGTGGTAAGGAGCGCTTTGTCCCCGGCAATGAGGTTGAGGGCATCGGCATCGAGTACGAGCGGGATATTCGAGGCCAGAGCGGCTTCAAGCCGAGCCTTGGCAGCGGCGCTCTGTCCGAGTCCAGGACCAATAACGGCAGCGGTGAAGCGGCTGAAGTCAAGCGGGGTGCTCGAGAACATCAGTTCCGGCGCGACCGGGTCCACCATCATGGCGTTGGGCGTGAGCAGCTCAACCGTTACGGTTCCTGCCCCCATGCGCAGCGCCGCACGGGCTGAAAGGAGCGCCGCGCCGATGTGGCCTTCCGCACCGCCCACGACTGCAACGTGCCCGAAGGTGCCTTTGTGGGAGAACTTCGGACGCGGCTGGCAAATGTGGTCAAAGTCGGAATACTCGATGAGGCCGAGACGCGTGAGCGGAACGGAAACGTCGAGTTCGCTCACAACCACTGCACCGGCCGCGTCGACGCCTTCATTCATATAGAGTCCGGATTTGGCCGAGAGGAATGTAACAGTGGCATCAGCGGTTACGCCGGGCATCGTGCCGACCCAGTGACCGGTTTCGCTGTGAAGTCCAGAGGGCACATCCAGAGCCAGTCTGAAGCATTGGCGTTCGTTAAACCAGAGTATGGCGTCCAGATAGTCGCCGGTGATCGGGCGCTTGAGGCCTGTGCCGAAGAGACCGTCCACAACGGCATCGGCCTTTTCTGTCATGTATGGGTCGGAGATCACGGTGCCGCCGAGGGCGATCCAGTCGGCAAGCATTTCGCGGGCGAGCTCAGTCTTGGGTTCTCCGCCGGGCATGACGAGCTGCACCGTGTGACCGAGGCGCTTGAGCTCACAGGCGCAGACAATGGCGTCGCCGCCGTTATTGCCTGGGCCGGCAAGCACTGTGACGTGCGGACACGGCAGACGTTCGTCGAGCCACTTTGCGGCGAAGGTGCCCGCACGGCGCATCAAAGTGTCTAGGCCCATGCGCACGGCGCAGCGGGCTTCGAGTTCACGCGACTCTTCAAGGTTCATGATGGTTCGACTCATCTTGGGTCCTTTCGATGTATGAGAGCGGATTTCACTGGTATGCAGCGCAGATGCTGTGCGCAGCTCTCAATTTTTCAACAGTGCCGTCATTCTAAAGGCGGATCAATCAGATGGATCAAGGCGCACCGAAAAGCGCCCGTGAAGGCACAATATCAACATCAAATGTTTTGTCCGTTCGCATGAACACCCGAGTTCCATCATGAGCCGCATTCCGCTTATTCAATTGCCTGCGCCCCGTGCAGAGCGCCCCAATGATCCGCTTGAAGAGAAGACTTTCAAAGAGGAGGTGCTTTTTAACAGCAGTTTCGTAAAGATGGTGAGAGACGATATCAAGCTGCCTGACGGGGGACTTTCCAAGCGTCTCTACCTGACTCATGGCGGAGCCTGCGCCATGGTTGCGCTCGGCGACGACGGCACCATTCTGCTCGAACGCCAGTGGCGTCATCCGCTCAAGCGCAGCTTCTGGGAACTGCCCGCGGGAAAAATAGACCCCAATGAAGAAGAAATCGCCTGCGCTAAGCGTGAGTTGATTGAGGAGTGCGGCGTTCAAGCGCAGGAATGGACCAAACTCGGCGTTATCAACAATGCGATCGGCTACAGCAATGAGCACATCGCCATCTATCTGGCCAGAGGTCTCACTGAAGTTGAGCAAAAGCTCGACGAAGGCGAGTTCCTGGAGGTTTACCGTGTGCCGTTTGGCGAGGCTTGGGAGATGGCTGTTGACGGACGCATTACGGATGTGAAAACCATTTCGGGCATTTTTTGGCTCAAAGCCTGGTTTGAGCGAAAGGGACTTGAACCCTAAAAGACGTTCGGCCGTCCTTTTCTGCCCAAGCACTCTGGCCGTCGGCAGTGTTTGCCGGCGGCGCAGAAAGTGCGAGGCGGATGAAGTGTGTTCACACCGCCGAGAGGTGCTTCATGCGGCTAAGCAGCATGCGCAGTGCAAACAGCATGAGCGCAGAGACTAAAACGCAGATGAGCGCCATCGCCATTGCAACCGAGGCCGAGCCTTGCTCGAACTCGTTGACAATAAAGGTTGAAATCACCAGAACATCGGGCGGCGAAATGAGGCTTGCCGCAACAAGTTCGCGCAGCACGATGATGAAAATCATGATGAAGCCCTGTACGATGCCGACGGCAATGAGGGGCAGCGTGATGCGCGTTAAGACGAAGAAAGGTGATCCGCCGCAGACGCTGCCGGCTTCTCTGAGTGACGGGCTCACCTGCATCCAGGCAGACGTCGTGTACTGGATGGCGTAGGGCAGAAAGAGTATGACGTATACCAGCACCATAAAGCCCATGGTGTTGTAGAGCGGTACCCAGGTGTAGATCTGGTTCCAAAAGAGCATCAGACCGATTGCCATGACAATACTGGGGAGCATTTCTGGGAGCAGTCCGATGCCTTCCAGAAGGCGTCCCATCCGTCCAGAATGACGGATGAGCCAGACGATGACAGTGCCGAGAAAGCTCGCAATTACGCCGACTGAAAGCGCAAGCATCAAGGAGGTGACGAAGGCGTCGAGCCCCTTTGCGTTTTCGGTAAAGAGCTCAACGTAGTGCATCAGCGTAAAGTTGCCGAGCGCCAGCCCATATCCTCGAATCTTAATGAGCGAGGTGGCGATCACGGAAAACCATGGCACACCGACGGCAAGGACGAGCACGATGCCAATGTATAAAGCGGCAGCGCGGCGCGGCCAGCCGGAGAGTTTCCAGAAGGCCGGACGTGCACCCTTGGCGCCGACCAGCCGAAAAGAGCGGTTGGCAGTGATCCAGCTCTGAAGCATCCACATCGCCATGCAGATCGTAATGAGAATGAGCGAGAGGGTTGCCGCAGCTCCGAAATTGACCGGAGCAGTTGTGGCATAGGCATGGATCTTCGTGGTGAAAACGTCAAAGCCGATGCGCCGGCCCAATGTCGACGGCGTGCCGTACTCTGCAAGCGTCTTAACAAAGACGAGGAGCATCGCAATTGCATAATTGCCGGTCACAAGCGGCAAAAGGACTTGCTTTAAGCGTTTGCTGAAACCCGCACCGGAGACTGCCGCGGCTTCCTCAAGATTGCCGGGCACACGCATCAGCGCATTCTTCATGATCGTCGTCATGAAGGGAAGCGCGTGGAGACTCATTACGAAAACGAGCCCGCCCAAGCTGAAAAATGCCGGCGTAACTGCGCCTGCTGGCGGCAGAAGCTGTTCGAACAGTCCGCGCTTTTGCATGAAAAGAATCCAGCCCATCGCACCGATGTAGGGCGGCGTCATGAAGGGGATCAAAAGAGCGACATCGAGCCAATGACTTTGCCCCCAGGATGTGCGGGAAAGAAGCAGGGCCAGAGGGGTGGCCATCACCGTTGTGAGCACAACGACCAAGCCGGCAAGCACGATCGAATTGACGACCGTTTCGACATTCTCTGAAGCAAGCGCCGCATCCAGTGCATGCTGCACAAGCAGGGATTCATTCTCGCTGCCGGTGAAGGACGTGATGAAAATGCTTCCCAGAGGACAAACGATAAAAATGACGAGTGCGGCAAGCGCAACAATAGCGGAGAGCCGGACGCCGGCAGATGCGCTCGGATGCATGCGTACCTCGATAATTTGAAAGATGACTCAGCCGCCGGGATGTTCTGGCGGCTGAAATTTGCTGGTTTCGCGGATGAGGTTTAACGATTGCCTTTGGTCATCTGCAGAAGTTTGGCTGCTGCATCATCAGACTGCTGCATCATCGTGTTCCAGTCGAGATTGCTGAAAGTACGGATGTCATCGAGCCCCAGACGGCCGCTTGCCTTGACGTCCGTACGCCCCGGCAGAAGGAAGGCCTGAGCCACCAGTTTTTGCGCATCATCTGAGAGCAGGTAATCAATGAAGGCGCGTGCTGCCGCTTCGTTCTTCGTCGACTTCAGAATCATCGCCGGGCGCGGGTTCACAACGGTCCCGGAGGCCGGGTAATAAATGCCGATGGGTTCGCCCTTCTTAATCTGCGAGTAGGCGTTGTAGTCAACGCCGGCAACCAGAATGGCTTTGGCTCCCGTAAGGACGGATTCAAGCGCTGCCTTATTGGCGCCCGCGACAGCCAGTCCGTTTTTCGCCATGCCTTCCCAGGTGGCCCAATCGCCCTTTGTGGCATATAGATAGCCCGCGAGGAAGTCTTTGCATGAGCCGGATTTTTCCGGATCGGGAATGGCTATTTGACCTTTGAACTTGGGATCGGCCAGTTCCTTCCAGTCGGCATTGAGATTCGGAATAAGCGTCTTATTCCAGATGACGCCCATTGCGGAGGCTGATGTGCCAAAGAGCGTGCGGTCCGCGTCAATGAAGTCGGAGCGCAGTTTTTCAGCATTTTTGGCGTCCGGGTACGAAGCGAGAATGCCGGATTGCTTGACGGCAAGGCCATCAGACCAAGAGGCGAGCACGACGACGTCGGCAACGGGATTGCTTTTTTCTGCTTCCAGACGAGCGAGAATCTTGCCCGTGGTGCCTTCAAAAAGCTTTACCTTGATGCCGGTCTGTTTTTCAAATTGAGCAACATACTTGGCATTGAGTCCAGTGGGCGAAGGCATGTAGACGGTAACGACGCCTTCATCGGCCTGAGCTGCCGAAAAGGGACTCGCGAAAAGAACGGCTGCAGAAACGGCTGCGGCTAAAAGATTTTTGGACATATTCAGTACCTTCCTGAAAGATGAATGCGTTTGAAGTCAGCCGCCGACGGTGACTATCCCGGCAGGATTAACGGCAATGTGAATCTGAGAACCAATGGTTTGCGGCGCGCTGTGGGCAAGCCGCCAGTGTTTGTCACCGACACTCACATCAATAAGCCAGCGGCCCCCGATGTATTCCGTTTGTTCGACGCGAGCGGTGAAAATGAGAGAATGATTAGACGATGAATTCTCTTCTAAATCAATGATTTCAGCGAACTCTGGACGAAACATGCGTTGATCATCAATGAAATTGGATTGCCCGACAAACTCAGCTACGAAGCGAGTGGCTGGATGCGTGTAAATGTCGATTGGCGCCCCGGCTTGCTCGAGTGCGCCGTGATTCAGCACGAGGATGCGGTCGCTCATGCTCATCGCTTCTTCCTGGTCATGCGTCACAAATATGGAGGTCATGGCCAGGGCACTGGTGATTCGTTTAATTTCGCCGCGCATGGTTTCACGCAGCTGAGCGTCAAGCGCAGAGAGCGGTTCGTCAAAGAGAACAATTTTGGGGCGTGAAACGATTGCTCGGGCAAAACCGACCCGCTGCTGCTGTCCGCCTGAGAGTTCCGAAACGCGCCGGCCGGCAAAGTCGGCCAGACCGACAAGTGAAAGCGCGTCTGTCACTTTGGATTTCAAGTCGCTGAGATCTTTGCGTGCACGCAGAGGAAATGCAACGTTTTCGAAAACCGTCAGATGCGGCCAGAGCGCAAAATCTTGGAATACGAACCCGATATTGCGTTTCTCAGGGGGCAGATTGAGACCCAAATCGGCGCTGAAGACGGGCTTGCCGTCAAAGAGAATCTCTCCGGCATCAGGCGTTTCCAATCCTGCAATCATTCGCAGGAGCGTGGTCTTGCCGCACCCTGACGGACCCAGGAGCGTAGTAAATGCACGGCTGCTGAATTCAATGGTGAGCGGCGGAATCACTGTTACGCCTTGGAAGGACTTCGTGATGCCGCGAAGCGCAATACTCATGTTCTGTTTCCAGTTTTCCAACCGCCATATTGGCGGAAGGATTTGAAAAGGAAAGAATTTCTAACCCTATGAGCTTGCGAGTCTATAAAGCATGCATCAAGTTTTAATGAAGCAATGATGACGATTTGATGACGCCGAGCGGTTTCGCTCTTTCACAATTAGCCCATGCCAAGCGCAGTCAAAGAGGTGTAGGTTCTTTGCACCATGAATGACATGACGTCGGTATGCAGTGTGCAGACCGAGGATTGCGATGAGGAGTTTTGGATGACGGAAGTGGTATTAAAAGTTGGGGAGCCCGCGCCGGATTTTGCATTGAAGGATGACCACGGCTGCGTGCGCACGCTGAAGGATTTCCAAGGCAGGAAACTGATTCTTTATTTTTATCCGGAAGACGAAACGCCTGGATGCACCATCGAGGCTCAGGGATTTCGTGATCACCTTGAAGACTTTGCGCGAGCCGGATGGCAGGTGGTCGGCGTCTCCAACGACGATGTGGCGGCGCACTGCGGGTTCCGTGATCATCACGGCCTGAATTTCCCGCTGCTCTGCGATGTGGACCGCACACTTTCGAATGACTGCGGACTGATGTCCGAACAGGTGAAAGATGGGAAAACGCGCATCCGCATCAATCGATCAACTTTGTTGATCGATGAAAACGGACGGCTTCTCAAAGTGATGAAAGGCGTCGTTGCGCGTGAACATGTTGCAGAGCTTTTGCAGATGCTTTGCAGCAAGTGAAAGAATTTGCTGTTACGGAGTTGGGGTGGTGAACCGCTCTCTGGGCAAATCTATGAGCATCCAGAAGGCATCAGCGTAGAAAGGATCGGCAAGATGATGCTCAACCGTGGACGGTAGAGGAATGACTTCCTTCAAGTCCAAGACGCATTCCATCCATCCCTCAGCGGCTTCTTTAACCATGCTTTCGAGTTCTTTGAGGCTGCTGCCCATTGTGATGGCGCCTGGGAGGTCTGGAACAGAAGCGGAAAAAGCACCCTTATCTTCTTCCCAAACAGCGACAGGATATCTCATGAAAACACGTGTGGACAGATGTATTAAACGTTATTAACTCAAGCGTCTATCTTATAGCATGGAATGCCTGTTGCGCTTTTTGCCACTTGTTTGTCTGTATATGTCGTTTAATTTTTGCGGCAGACATAAGAAAAAAGCTCCGCCAATCAATATTGGAAGAGCTTTCTTCTGCCTCACGCATAAGCAACAATGGCGGAGAAGGAGGGATTCAGACTTTTTCTCTTACGCCAATAAAATCAAAGACTTAGCTTCCCACATTTTAGTAAAAATTGCACAGGGTCACCAAAAAGGTCACCAAAAAATCCTTAAAGAATTAACTATCACAAACAACGAATTGGTTAAGAGGGTTTATCGAAAAAGGGACGAATCTCAGTTCTGCCAGACCTCAATGATGCCGTTCTTCACTTCATCGCCTGTCTCTTTACTAAAAAACGCTCTCTGTGAGTTGAGACAATCGTTGAGCAGGCGCTCGTCAGCGTATGTCAGGGACCAGTGCTCCAGCCAATGATTGATTGCCTGCGAACTTTCGAACGGTTTGCCTTACAAGGCATTGCTTTGTACATAGCGCACTGCTCTTTCCACCTTACCTTTTGACTACGGATGGCAATAGGCTTGCGTCCATTCGGTTGAGCCGCGGCGGTTTTGGGCGTGAACCAAACATCTGGTGTTGCCGCAGACAAACGCTCTCGGATGCGCCTTAAAAAATGCCGATTTGATGCCATCAAGCCATGCGGTTTGATTTTTCGCAGGGTAAGCCTTGGCAAAAATCCGTCTGGAGAAAACTAATACGGCAACGAACACGTGGATTTTGACGGCCTTGTACTGCAGTCGCTACGGCTCACTGAAACGCTGAAGCTGTCGCGATCCGTTCCTGACGTCCTGTTCCTGCAAATTGCGTTGGACGACGGCACAATAAATCCCGTCAGTTCGAAAATTCGACGGATGTTTTGCTAAGCATGTTTTTGAGACAAAGATGTGGACCTTCGCTCATTGCGCTTGATGTTGTCTGACTCATTTTTTCCCTTGTTGGGGACGGCTCAATTCTTTGTCGTTTTGTGGAAGCTTACTGCGTCAACCAACAAGAAATTGCTTGAATTGGCAGAGTGGTGGGGTATTAAACATCACTGACATAGTAGCTGGTACAAAGGAAGCGGAGCTGTACAAACAAGCCTTTGAGAAGCAATTTGGTGTAGGGACTGGTACTCGACTTAATTTCATTGGCACACAGTCCTACCCAACAGATGCTGATAGCCGTATCACAAAACCTCAGTTCACTATCGTTCATGTGAATGAACTTATTAGCAAAGGCGAGCTTCAAAATGGTTCAATTGTTATGTCAGAAGCACTACACCATAAAGGAAAATTCACCATCGGCAATATGGGCGAGATGACCCAGGACACGGGTTTCATGGGCATCAAGGGTTCGACGGGCATCACCGTGAAGGACGGCAAAACCCTGACGCTCATGGGCTCTCAGGCATCTATGGCCATGGCCGTGGGTGCCGATACGCGTGATGCGAGCTACGTCATTACCGATGCGCCGATGGCACTGGAAAACGGCACGCTGAAGCTCGGCCACAAGGCGCTCTCCGCAACCGAAGGGACGCTTGCGGCTGTGACCTATGACCGACAGTCTTCCGTGAACGTAGAGAACGGCATCTACACCCTTGCCTCGCTCAAGGGCGAAGGCTCTTTGAATCTGAGTTCCGGGGCGCGCACGGATGTGACGGGCGAACTGTCAGCGACTCAGGTGACGAATGCCGGCATGCTGACGGTTGCCGGATTGACGTCGCTCGGAGCAACGCCTGAAGCCGCTTCCACCTACGCTGCGCCGAAGTCTCAGACCTTCGTCAACGAAAACGGTGCAACGGCCAACTTGACGGGCGGCCTTGTCGTCAACGATTTCGCTACGGTGAAGAACAAGACGGGTGCGACGATCAACGCCGGTGCCGTGACGGTGGATACGTTCGGTGTGATCAACAACTACGAAGGCGCAACGCTTGCCTACGCGAGCGTCGATGCCGACGGCATCGTGCGCAATCTGGGCACCTTGAACGTCACGGGCACCTATGCCATCGGCGACGAAGGCGAGACGACCTTTGCGGGTGACACTAAAGTCGGCACGCTGTCGATTGGTCGAACTGCAAAGACGATGCTCATGGCGCGTGACGGTCAGGAAGCCGTTCTGCACAATACAGGCAAGACCTACGCCGACGAGCTCGATCTCGTCTCCGGTCAGGTCATGGTGGAAAAGGATTCGATCCTTGCGGGCAAGTCTCTGAAGAACGGTGCCGTGGGTTCCGACATCATCGTGTCTGCCGGCGGCACCTTCGGGTTCTCGCACGACAAGTCGAGCCTTGAGAATGCGTTGAAGAACTACACGGGCTCGAAGGCCGACAAGGCGATCCTTGCGCTTTCGACCGATCTTCACTTCGGTCAGGGCGGCTCGCTCACCGTAGGATCTGTTAATGACGCCAAGGGCACTGTGAACCTCGGTTCGGATGCTCTTCTGCTTCTCGGCACGACGCAGCTCCACGGTGAAGCCCTGCTCAACGGCGAAAGCGCTCAGCATCTGCACGCAGAAGACGGCGCCGTCATCGCCATGACGGACGATCTTCTTTGGGGCAACCACTATCTCATGAAGGGGTTCGACGCCGCTTCGACGGACGAAATCCTCAAGGTAGGCGTGCTCGACAAGGACGGCAAGAAGCTTGAAACCCGAAAGAACGACAAGGGCATCTTTGTGACCGTCGGCTCCGACAACATCCTCGACAAGGACAAGTCCTACAGACTCGTCAACCAGATGAACTGGCTTCTGGACGGGAACCAGGATCTTTCTTCCGTGCATGGGGATGTGGCCTTCCTCACCAACGCATTGGTTGACAAGAACGGTGCCCTTGCGACGAATCGCATGGAAGCTCTTGCTGCAGATTCGAGTGCCTTGGCCGAAACGCAGCGCATGGGTGCTCAAGTACAGACGACGATGCTCGATCATGCTTCCTCGGCACGAAAAGGTTATGGAACCTTCTGGGTTGACGGGATCTACTCGAAGACCGATAGCGGTGACTTCACGCGCTTCACGCGCTCGACGGGCGCCTACGGCTACGAAGCCGACACGACGGGTTTTGCGTTCGGTGCCGATCTGCCCATGGGCGACGACACTTGGCGTCTGGGCGCGGCTTTCTCGGCGCAGCGTGGAGACCTTGACGGCAGCTACGGCCTTTCGTCCGACATCGAGGGCTACGGCTTCTCGGTCTATGGCGGCAAGACCTTCTCCACTTGTCTCAATGTCTCGGGAGCGCTCACGTACATGACGGCCAATCATGAAGTCGATGCGTACAACCTCGGAAAGGTGAAGGCCGACATCGATGCCGACATGTGGGTGCTCGGTGCCCGCATGAGCATGCCGTTCGGACAGAACCGCGTTTGGATGACGCCGTACCTTGGTGTGGATGTCATGAAGCTCACGCAGGACGGCTTCACGTCCTCGTGGTCGGGAATGGACGCCTTCCGCTACTCGGATGTTGATGCCACGATCGTGCGCACGCCCGTTGGCGTCAGGGCGGGTACCTTCATGCCGCTTGAACTCTTCGGACGCTCAGGCACGGTCAACTGGGATGCGGACATCTCCTTCATTCCGCAGTTCGGCGACAAGGATGCGGACTTCAAGGTTTCCGGCATTTCAAACGGTCATTCCGACGGCATGAGCGCCGAGTTCGTGAACGACTGGCTGAGCCAGGCCAAGTTCGGCATGAACTATCAGGGTGCAGCAGGTGCCTTTGGTCTCTACTACGCCGTAGAGAAGGGTGACGTCCGTGACTGGTCGAGCAGCGTGAACGCCAAGGCCAGCTTGTTCTTTTAAATCAGAAACCGTCGGATGCCGAACGGCACGTCCGAATGCTCAGCACTGATTGAGCATAGTGGTGTGGGAGGGAGTGCCTGTGAGGGCACTCTCTACCCGATTGGTCGAAGGAAAACGAGTTAGGCAATATCTACTGTCCAATAGATTAATGGATTTCCGAAGGGAACCTCGTAATCCTTCAGGGAAAACCCAGATGGCGAGATAAAAGAGTCTGCCTAACAGACAGGCGTTTGTAACGGATTGTTGTACAAAAAAGATTTTCTCGGATTTCGTCGCCCGATTCCGAGAAATACGCAAGCGCTTTTACAAAAGTTACAAAAAACTGTTGTAAGCCGTGACGTGGTGGAAACCCGAAACGGCTTAGGGAGTTTGATTTAAATCAAAGCGCGCGGGGGGGGGCGGATAGTCTGTCAAGTGCACTTTCTCGTCGATTCGGGAGAGGCAGGACCCAACCAACCATTATTTGGAGTAAATCATGAATCGCGTTTTCAAGACCAAGTGGAGCGTGGCTCATCAGGAGTACGTCGTCACAGACGAAAAGCATACGACCAAGACCAAGTCGACGAAGAGCGCCGTGGCGTTGGCTGTGGCAGCCATGATGTTCGCCGCCGGTACCGCTTCGGCTTCCTTTGTTGACACAAGCTTTGTCGCAGACAATCCCTTCGTGTTCCAGCAGGCCAAGAAGTCGTTTGAAACGGCTGAATACCAGAAGAACTGGGGCCTCTCTGCCATGAAGGCTTCTTCGGCTTATGCGCTTGGCTATCATGGCCAGGGCGTCAAGGTCGGCATGATGGACTCCGGCTTCCTGACGACGCATCAGGAACTTTCCGGTGATCGTTGGCACACCGTCAAGGCTGAAGGCAACTACTCTCAGAGTGGCGAACGTTATCCCCAGTACGCATACGGCTCCAAACCCAAGGATCCTGTCAAATATAACAAGGGCGATAAATTCTCGGTTGATGGCGCTTACAACCCAGACTTCAACGACAACCACGGCACGGGTTGCGCCGGTGTCTATGCTGGTAACCGCGATGGTGTCGGCATGCACGGCGTAGCTTGGGGTTCCGAGTTTTATTCGGCTAACACCGGCGGCACGGACGACACCAACTACGGTCCCTTCCCTGATTACAACTTCTTCAAGGCCGGCTACGACGCTCTGGTCGCCTCTGGCGTCAAGATCATTAATAACAGCTTCGGCACCAATCTGAAGCAGGTTGACGAAAACGGCAACATCCTCGACTACTACCACAGCGGCCCCGAACTCACGACCGTCAACGACATCGAATACGAATACTTCCTCTTCAAGAAGCAGTACAACAATAACGACGCCGATCCTGAACTCAAGGGCAAGAGCTTCGTTGATGCGGCTTGGGATGCCGTGAAGGACAAGGACGTCATTCAGGTCTTCACGAACGGTAACAACGACCGTGCCAACCCGTACCATCGTGCGCTCTATCCGTATTTCAACCCTGAAGCTGAAGCCCAGTGGATCGCCATTGCCGGCCTGCGTCAGATGGACAAGAACACGGATCCTGACAACTACAAGCTCGAAGCCAACTTCAATGAGGCCGGTTACGCCAAGTACTGGACGCTCTCCGGCCCGGGCCAGAACGGCTATACGGCCAACAAGGCCGGCAACAACGTCTATGGCAGCTACAGCGGCACGTCCATGGCTGCTCCGTTCATCTCCGGCGCCTTTGGTGTTCTGGCCTCCCGTTATCAGGACATGAGCGCCGTTCAGGTTCGTGAAGTTCTGCTGACGACTGCCAACCACAAGAATGCCGACGGTAGCGACATGATCGGTTGGGCCAATGCTGACGGCAAGACGCCTGCCGAAGGTGAGGTCTCCGATCGCATGGGTTGGGGCGTGCCTGATCTTGAAAAGGGCATGTATGGTCTTGGCCAGTTCCTTGGTCACTTCGATTACAACCTAAAGAAGGGTCATACTGACGTTTGGTCGAACAACATCACCCAGGTTGCTCTCGAACAGCGTGAGCGTGAAGATATCGCCTGGCTGAAGTCTGCACTGAAGAATGCCGATCAGTTCAAGTTTGATGGCTCCGAAAGGATTGACCTCTCTAAACTTAAGTTCAATATTTCTAACGATCCTGCCGACTATAAACTCACAAATACCAGCACTGGCGAAGCCAATAAGGATGGCAAGGAACATAACTATGACCTCGCTGGTATCAAGGACAAGAACATCTCGCTTGAAGATGCAAAGAAGTGGCGTCTTGAGTACTACACGAAGCGTGCCGAAGCCATCATTAATAAGATCAATGGTGGCCTCTACGACGGTTCTCTCACGAAGAGCGGCGAAGGTACGCTCGTCCTGACGGGCGACAACGATTACGACGGCAAGACGACTGTTGCCGGCGGCACGCTTCTCGCCTTCTCTGAGTCCATCGGTACCGACCATACGGTTACTGTTGGCGACAAGGGCACGTTCGGTGTGCTGTCCGCCTACAACGATACGTTCACGCAGAAGGGTCTGTTGAACAGCCAGAACAAGGACGAAGACAAGCTGAACATCGTCATCAAGGACGGCGGTACGCTTTACATCGACGGCGCTTCTGACGTCAAGGTTCAGGGCGTTACGTTTGAAGGCGCCAAGAACGTCAAATTCGGTCTTGCCGGCGCTGATCATAACAAGCTGATTCAGGTTTACAACGGCGAAGGTTCTTCCGTTGCCGGTTCCTTCGCGTCTGACTCCGCTCTCGCACTTGAACAGTCCGATCTTAAGAAGGGCGAAGACTTCGTCGACTCCCTCTTCTTTACGGTCGACAGCGCCACGCTTTCTACCGACAAGAAGAAGATCGAAGTTTCGATGAAGCGTGATGAAGGCGTCACGTTCCAGTCCTTCGCCAACGGCGCCAACCAGAACAGCATCGCCAGTGCCATCGCTGCTTCCGGCAACACCCTGATGGGTGAGCTTCTCGCTGCGTCCGACAAGAGCCAGCTCGAGTATGTCTACTCCACGCTCGACGATGACTTCTATGTCACCGCCCGCAACGCCCTCGTGACGAACGCCACGCAGGTAACGCGCGCCGTCATCGATCAGGCCTCCGGCATGGGTGAAGGCCGCCGCGCTGAGTTCGACGAAGGTCGTGCTCATGTCTGGGCTACTGGTATGGGTCGCTGGGGTGAGGCCGACGGCAATGCCCACAGCCTCGACGTCGACTTCACGGTCGGCATGGTCGGTGCTGAATTCAACGTCTGCCAGGCTACGAAGCTCGGTGCCTTCTTCGGCTACGGCGACACCGACTACAGCGGCGCTCAGGGCAAGATCGACGGTGAAGACAAGCACTTCGGCATCTACGGCTTGACCGACATCGGCAACATCTCGATGACCTACGGCATTGCCTACACTGACGAAGATCGTGATACCACGCGCCACCTCGGCGGCGTTGCGACGAGCCACAGCGAAAACGCTTCCGTCCTTCAGGGCTTTGTTGAAGGTGCGTACAACTTCGACCTCGGCGTCGCCAAGGTCTCCCCGTACGTCGGCTTCACTTGGGCCCGCGTTGAGACCGATGACGTCGTTGACGGCGCTCTTGACCACAACTTCAAGACCGAAGGCGTGAAGGACGACATCCAGATCGCAACGATCGGTGCCCGTACCTCCATGCCGTTCACCATGGGCACGATGCCGGTCGCCGTCAAGGCCGACCTTGGCTACTCGCACTTCTTCGGTGACAGCGACGGTGTTGCTCGTGTCCAGATGGGCGAAGGCGGCCAGTTCGCCACGATCGAAGGCTCCGACCTCAAGGGGCAGGTCAACTTCGGTCTCGGCATCGTCGGCAAGGTTGCCAAGCATGCGACCGTTGGCGTGTCCTACACCGGCGCCTGGGGCTCCGATGTTGACTCGCACGGCATCATGGGTAACCTCCGCATCAACTTCTGATGATCTGAGGACGTGACCCGATAAGTCATCGGGTCGCACGGTACCGACCGAACTCGCAGTCGGTCGGTACCTTTCTCAAGCGTCTTGCCATGAGGATGCTTGCGAAAGGCAGTTGGTCCTGCTGGGCTGCTCGATGTAGCCACTTGCCCCGTTGGTTTCGCGCCGACGGGGCATTTTCTTGCTCAACGGCGAATTCCCCCTTTTTCTTGGTTCGGTCGAAACTCAATCGGACGGTTTCTCTTCCGAGTTGATAGGCTCAACGCCGTGCTCGTTGAAGCTCCCCTGTCTGAAGACAGAGGATTCACTTTGACCATCAGACAGCTCTTTCAGGGGGCAAAGCCGCCTGAACGTCACCGTCCGTACAAAGTGTGTGCGGCAGACCTCTTTCCCGTTCCGCCTTGCTTTCGCAATTCGGCTTCGTGAGCCCTGAAGCGCCTTTCGACACTTCAGGGTCGCTACAAGGTTCATGACGACACAGACCGCTGCCGCTCAACAGTGCTTCCGCAGTCGTCCACTTCTCCAGGAGAAGGGCTCGGTCGTGTCCTTTTTCAGTTGCATGGCACGCCAGGAATGCACTCATGGCGTCTCGCTGCACGAGCGTGCCTGTGTTTCCCCAGCGGTGCCACCTTTCCTTCAACGGCTTCTTGCGGTACGCATCCGTTGGCGGATCGTACTGCGACATCTTCAGCTTATAGGCATTGAGTTCGATCACCTCGCAGCCGGCGCTTTCAGCCTTGCGTTTGAGATGCTCCACAAACTTACCCATTCCCCTCCGGTTTGTCGACCGTCCGAAGCTGCGTTGAAAAGTATCTGGACTATAGGTAGAGCGGGTTTTTAGGCTTTCCGGGACACTTGAGGTCATTCCCAATCAGGAGGATCTCATGATCGATTCCATCTGGCGCAGGGCGTATGACGCCTGGCAGAAATCCGGCCTTACCCGCCGGGCCTTCCATCAAACGCACATCTCCACCTTCTTCCCGGAACAGCCGCCGTGCATCTGGACGCTCTATAAAAAGTTCCAGCAGATTGAGCGCCTCATCGAGGCTGAAGCCGTCAGCCGCATTCAGAACGCCGGCACTGTTGCCGTGGTCGAGCTCCCAGCCGTTCCCGTTCACGCCTCCAAACCTTCCCGCATTTCGACGATCCCGAAAAAGCCGGTTCCGATCGTGCGTCCGCAGCGCTGCTCGAACCGTTCCGCACGGGAGGTGCGTCTGAAGCTGCCGAACGGCACGCTCCTGGAATTCACCTCCGAATCGCCCGAGCTTCTTGCCATCGGCATGATGCAGGCAGCCGGAGGCTCATCATGATCATCGACTTCAAGGCGCGCAGGACGACGCTCGTTGCTTCTCCCGTTGACGGACGAAGCGGAATTCCGACGCTCACCACTTTGGCGGAGTCGCTTCTGGGCATCCCGATCACAAAGGGAGAGGACTACGTCGTCTTCGTTTCCCGCAGCCGCAAGGTCTGCAAGATCGTCTTCTGGGACGAGAGGGGGGCATGCATGGTCGTGCGTCGTCTCAACGACGGACGGTTTGCGCGATTTCTGATGAGAGCGTCCGGACCTGCGGCGGCCCCCATTACGCCGGACGAACTGGCGGCGTACCTGGATGGCGAAGATCTGCAGGCAGAACGGCGAGGAATGCTTAAAAATTGATTAAAATCAAATAGATGAGCAATTGGTGCAAACTCCGAAAAAGAGATCGAAATGAGACGCATTCAAATATGAGCGCAGGACCCTCCGGTGCCCTCACAGGGGCCTTCGGAAGACGTCGGGAGACTAAAAAGCCCTCCTTCAAGGAGGTCCTTCCAGAGCGCTTGTAGTGATCGTTCTGAGCTACTGGCAGTAGTTAAGACGAGGATTTTTAGCGAGCTGAAAACGGGTAAAATTACGCCATCGCAACACTGTTTTCGAGCGCTCCATGTCCGTCGATTTCTCACGTCTTCCCCGCGAAAAGCTGATCGCCCTGCTTCTGGAATCCCGAAAGCAGGCTGATGCGGCTAAGGCGGAGGCTGCAGTCGCTCTGCAGCATGCTGCTGAAGTCGAGGTCCGGCTGGATCTTTCCGAAAAGAAATACGCCGCCGCGGCAGTCTTCCTCTCCGAAGTTGCTCCCTTGATTCACGGCATGCGCCTGGATGTGGAGCGCAATATCGGTGCGGATCCCGAGGCGAACAAACAGCTTTTTGAGGATCTCCTCAAATGCGTGCGCCAGCTTGTCGCCGAGGCGCGCAATGCTGAAAAGTTCAAGGAGCTTGCTTTCGGCAAGGGCGGAGAAAAGCTCAACCCTGAGCTTGCCAAGCTTCTGAAGCACAAGAGGAACATTCAGAATGACATCAAAGCCCTCGAAGACGGCCTCCGGCAGGCGGAAAGGGCTCAGGCGGCTCTTGCTGAAATCCAAAAGGAGCAGAACAAGGCGCTCGCCGGGAAAGAAGCGTCTTCGGACAATGCCGAAGGGAAGAAGGATCCTGTTGCCCTGATGGCGACGATTTCAAACGCCCGCACGCCTAAGAAGCCCGAGGACGAAAAGTCTGCCGACGGGAAGAAGAGGAATCTGCGCGGGTGGCAGAAGTCGAAAAACGAGGTGCTCCGCATCCCGGAAACGGCTGATGCAGGCGTCTGCCCGACATGTCATTTCAAGCTCAAGGAACTCGGCGTGCAGGTAGCGCGTCTTGCGGCGGTTCTCCAATCTCTGCGGGATCGCTTCGTGAATGCAGAATACAAAATCCCGCTCTGCTACTGCGAGAAATGCCGAACCGTGCATCCGCTTTTCCCGAAGGACATGCAGTTCCCCGTGAAGCCGGAGCGCACCATCCCCATGACCTGCCTCGCCGAAGCGGCGAAGCTGCTCAACAACGGCCTGCCGATCAACCGGGTCGAAGTGATGATGTTCAGCCGCCTGAAGCTCGGCTCCAACACGCTCTTTGAGAACCTCTGCGACTGGGCGAACATCTACATCGAGCCGCTGATGAAGCATATCGTGCAGAAGTGCGGCGACCGCGTATTCCTTGCAGACGAAACGCGCTACGACATTCTCGAGGGCGAAGCCCGCGGCGCTTACGCGGAGAAGGAGAAGACGAGCTCTCAGACCTACGTTCTTTCCGTGGGCACGAAGACGAACAGCTCGACGCCTTTTGTTTGGTTTTCCGCTCTCGGATCGAGAAAGGCGGAGGACATCGGCGAGCTCCTTGAAAGCCTCCAGCTCACGATGGATGCGCTTGTGGCCGACGGCTATGCGGGCTACGACGCCCTGTCGGATACGGTGCCCAGCGGCGTGCGCAGGCAGAGCTGCCTCGTGCATGCTCGACGCGAAGCTTACGGAACCGTAACGAGCAAGCTGTTTCTCTCGGAGCTCAACAAACTCACGCCGCAGGAGCGTGCGGAGCGGATTCGTGCGCAGGCGCTTGCCGGCACGACGGAAGCCCGCATGCTTTCCATCCTGAGCGGCTGCCAGCTCCTTTTCCAGTATGAGAAGGAAGTTGCGGAGCGCCTGGAAAACGAGAGCGACGAAGAGCACGGCGCCCGCATTCTGAAGCACCGCAGGGAGTACTCCGCTCCGGTCTTCGACGCCATGGACGAGCTCTACAAAGGGCTTGCCGAAACGCTGGCGAAGGAGAAGAACGGCAAGTACGTGAAGACGATCGACACGGCCGCAGCCGGAGCCGTCGTCTACTGGATGAACCGACGGGAGAGCCTGAGGCAGTTCCTCGAGGACGGCCGCATCCCGCTGGAAACGAACACCGTGGAACGAAGCATTCGCCCCGTGGCAATGCTGAGGAAGAACCAGAATTTCATGCAGACGCTCGACGGCATGAATGCTGTGGCGACATGCCTCTCGGCGGCGGAAACGGCCAGGCTCAACGGCATTGACCTGGAAGAGTGGCTGAACGACTATAGCGCTGCTGCCTACAAGCACGCGTACGCGAAGGGCTGGACGCAGGCCTACCGCGAGGGCAAGGACCCGAACAAGAAGATTCAGAAGTGGCCCATGGAGAAGCTCCTCGAGGACTTCGACCGGACGCCGTGGCTGCCCTGGGAATGGAAAAAGCGGCAGTCGGCTGACTGATTGGCCCTACCTCGCCTCAAGAAAAATTAAGCCGCCGGGAAACCGGCGGCTGCTGGTGTTGCCTGAAGGGCATCCCGCATCCATGGGGTTTTTGCACCTATAGTCCAGATACATCCTAAATCAATGATTGGGTAAAAATCAGGTTGGAACGTTCTGCTGGTGAAGAGCGTTCCAACCAATCTTCCTTTTCCTCTCCTGTAAGGTTCAGTCGATCTGACCCTCACGTCAGAGCTGATTTCCAACCTTATTTCTTACAAACCCGAAATTGCATTGTAGAAATTCAATGAATCGAGTTGTAACCAACCGTATACAACGCGAAAACTTAAAGACCTGCAACAGAATTTCTAGAGCCGTTGTCGCGCAAGATGAGGAAACGTCTTGGAGGGGGCGGAGGTTGCCTTTCCAAGAATCCCGCTGTAGTTTTTCTAAAAATCGCGTTGGCTTAACACGGTCGAAATAGAAAAAGCCTTTTTGGCCGGAAGGCGCTACAATGGGCGCGCCTGACGTGACCTCGTCCTGCTTCTGCCTGCATCTGAGGGTTTCCATGCTGACAGAAGGATTGTTTCTTCATGAGCCCGGAATAAGGAAGGCACATAATGCTTTCAACTTGGGCTCTGTTAATGATCGCCGTCGTGACTGAAATTGCCTGGGGCTGCAGTCTCAAGGCATTGTCCTATTATTCCCTTGACCGAATCTTTGCTCTTGTACCCATCGCGCTCACGTGCGCCAACATGTACCTTCTCGCACGGGTGATGAAGACTCTCCCGTCAGGACTCACGTATGCCGTCTGGACAACACTCGGAGCTGCTGGCGTTCTGATAGCTGGGGCTTTCCTGTTCAATGAAAGCCTCAACAAGGGTCAAATTTTCTTTATCAGCGTGTGCATTGTCGGTGTTGTCGGCTTACATCTGAGTTCTCATTAGTATCCTCATCCTCTTAAAGAATTGAACTAAGGTCATCATTGCGGAATTTTGAATCCCAAAACGAACACAGCTATAAGCCATGTCTCAACAGAAGGTTTCAGAATGTCAAAGCATTACAGTCAGCCACAGGGCCACCGCGACACAAACTCGTATGCCTGAGCAACCTACGATCGCTGAACACGCCATCCCAAGTAACGCTCCGCGAATTGCGCAGCAGTGAGTATCTCTGTAGCGCCTATATGTCTACGTTCGAGTAAGCCGGCGCGTTGGTCCCCAGTGACAAGATTGTTTGCAGAACCAGCCTCACAAATCGCGATCAAGAAATTGTCATCAGGGTCGAGCGCTTCTTCAGAAATCAGCGATTCAGGGCGAACAATCGTTGCCAAACTACGCATACGATTGACGAGCACTCCAACTCGGTGTGGTTGCAGAAAGGGCTGCAAATGGGCATAACGCGAGACTCGCCGAATTTCTTCGAGCTGATCCTCTGAGGTGAGAAGCTCAAAGTCTCCGGCGAGCCATGATTGAAGGATGAGGTCAGGGGGATTGTGCGGCGAAATGAGCGCTGAAATCAGAACATTTGTATCAAGAACGACTTTCATCTCGATTGGTCCTTAGCCCAGGCAATTCCATCCGCAATAATCTTGTCGAGCTCATTCTGGGATAGCCCAGATGCACGCACCTTTTCCTTAGCCTCTCCTGTAAGCGAAGACAAGATGTAACGGGAAACCGCCTTTTGGACCAAAGAAGAAAGAGAACCCTTTTTACCTCCTTGAGACGCAAGGTAAATGCGAGTAGCTTCATCAAAATCAGGTGGAACCGAAATGTTCCACTTTACATTCGCAATGCGAGTGGCAGACTGTGTCATGAGTATTCCTATAACCCGAAGGGATGATATGCGCCTATCTGCCTATGATTATAGGCGCAAATGTGGCACGCCGGTGCCTTCAGCGGTTCTTTATGGGGGTTCGCTTAACCTCAGCTTGCATTGCATGCCTTGCTTTGTCAGTCAATGAACTGACGGTCTCTTGTGCAGCAGATTTGACGGGCGGTAGTTTCTGAAGATGCTCCTTCGCAGCTCGGGCGAGCATCTTGTCCTGACTCGAACCGGCGTTCAGCTCGTTGATTACGTCGTTCAGGAGATCGGTCAACTCCTGACGTTTTGCTTTCGCCTTGACGATACCCGGCGGATCGGGGATAGGCTTCCTACTCCGAACGGAGCGTTCGACGTCCATCAGCCGGTTTTGCATGGTCTTGAGCAACAGGGTCTTCTTTTTTCGTGCAATGGCGTGCTTGCGGGCGCGTTCCTTGTTGGTTTGCACCTTCCGCGCGTTGTGAAACTCCGGTTGGCCCAGTGAACGACGTGTCACGCCACGCTGCCAACGCTGCGTAGCGTTGGCCTCGATGCCTTGTTTGCGCAAACATACGGCGAAATGTTCGCGCATCTCCTCACGGCGAGTGTTGTCAATGTGAAAACGCCGTCCGTCATGGCCGATGGTTCGAAGCAAGATATGGCAGTGCGGCTGTGTCGTCCTGCGATCATTTTCCGGCGTGTGAAACGCCATCAGGTAGTCGTATCCGCTCAACGTGTCTTGAGCCCATTTGCGGCATGCTGCTTTGAAACCCTCTGGCGGCGTACCGGCCGGCATGGAGAGGATGATCCGGCGGCCGTGGGCACGACGATCGTTTGAGGACTCCTCTTGGGGGATTTGCGATTGAAGTCCCCATTGACGGACGACAGCTTGCACTTGTTCCTTGGAGCCGTGGGTGAAGCCGTCCTGGTCTTCGATTTCGAGTTTGCCGTTTCGACTGATGTAGTCGGCTGCGGCCTTCATGTGTTGGAGGCAACGAATATTGGCGCGTCCGATCTTCAGCATGACTTCCGGTGCCCTTCTGACGATGCCCGCAAGTTTCTGCCTGGGAGTCAACCGTACGAGTCGAGAGCGGGCGCCAGCCCCACCTTTATGGTCGGGGTCTGCGACATGTCCCTTGTGATACCGCATAGACTCCGGGAAGAGCCGATCGAGAGCTGAGTCCTTGATCATTTCCGAAGCCTTCTCAGTTCGTTGATGACCAACTGCTTTTGCTTCTCAATGAAGACGTCAAGCGGAACATTTCCTGCTTCTACTTCGCGGAGAATTCGTTCGAAGAGCGCTGTGAGAACCGGGTTTTTCATGACGTCGGGAACCACCTGAAGCAGGTGAAGGCCAAGCTCAGTTGCAACGATCTTTTTGCCCTTGACTTCGAGGTACTTCTTCCGCTTGAGTTCGGCAATGATGGCAGCCCGCGTGGCGGGCGTGCCGATGCCGTCTCCCTCCTTGAGGAACTTCTTGCTCTGCGGGTCGTTCACCGCTTGGTGGATGTTTTCCATGGCACGAATCAGCGTGCCTTCGGTGAAGGCAGCGGGCGGTTTCGTGCGTTCCTCTTCGCAATCGATTCCGGATACGGGCAACTGCAGGCCAGACTTCAGTTCCGGCAGGGCCTGACCTTCATCATCCGCTTTGTCTTCGTCGGCTGCGCTCGTGACAACTTTCCAGCCGGGCTTTGTGACAAGACGCCCTTTGGCTGAGAAGCGTTCCGTTGCAATGCGCAATTCGATGCTGCACGCTAGGTACTCGTGTGCGGGAAGGAAGTTCGACAAGTAGCGCTCGGCGATCAAGCGATAGATTTTTCGTTCGTCGTCGCTGAACTTGGAGCCGTCTGCAGCTTGCTGCGTCGGGATGATGCCGTGGTGCGCCGTGATCTTTTTGTCGTTCCACGTCGGCGACTGGATCGAGCAGTCACATTTCGCGACGAGGCCCGCCAGGGGCGGCATGGTTTTGGCGATTGCGGCGAGCACGTTCTTGGCGTCGGCGTATTGAGACTCGGGAAGGAACGAGCAATCCGTGCGTGGGTAGCTCGTCGCCTTGTGCGTTTCGTAAAGGGATTGGCACAGATTGAGCGTCTTCTCCGCGGAAAAGCCAAATTGGTTCGAGGCGCCCAGTTGAATGTCGGCAAGTGAGAAAGCCTTCGGTTGCGCAATCTTCTTGGGCGTGCGCGAGCACCTGACGACGGTGGCTTGGCCGACGGCCTTCAGTCGCTGCTGCAACGCGGCCGCGATGCAGCGATCGACCAAGCGCTTTTGTTCGTCGATTCCCGCTTGCGACTCCTCAGGTTCCCAGACGGCGGTAAAGGGTTTACCGCCGCCAAGGCGGGCCTTGATGACGAAATAAGGCACCGGCTTGAAGTCACGAATCGCTACATCACGTTTCGCGACCAGGGCGAGCGTCGACGTCTGCACGCGACCGACGGCGATGAGCTCCTTCTTGCCTTGCGCCTGCCGCGCCAGCGTGTAGGCACGCGACAGATTCATGCCGAGCAGCCAGTCGGCCCTTGAACGCCCTAGCGCAGCCAATCTCATGCCGTCGAACGTCTCGTTGTCTCGAAGGTTGGTGAGTCCTTTGCGTATCGACGCACTGTCCTGTGCGGAAACCCAGAAGCGTTGCACGCGGCCGGTGTAGCGGAAGTGTTCCAGAACTTCATCGACGAGGAGCTGCCCCTCGCGGTCAGGGTCCCCGGCGTGTACGACGAGAGAGGCCTTCTTGAGCAATTTCCCGATCGTTGCAAGCTGCTTCTTAACGCCTTTATCGTTCTTGGGCAAGAGCTTCCAGTTCTTGGGATAAATCGGAAGATCTTCAAAACGCCAGACTTTGGATCCTTTTTTCGTACGCGGGACGTCGTCCGGCAAATACGCGTCCGGTTCCGCCTGCTCGAGTAGATGTCCGAAGCACCAAGTGACGACTGAACCGTCCTTGCACGTAATGAAGCCGTCGCCGCGCGTGACGCAGCCAAGCTCGGCAACGATGGCTTTCGCGACGGACGGTTTTTCTGCAATGAAGAGTCGCATTGAGGTCTCCCCGATCAGCGTTCAAGCGTTCGCGGCCTTTGAGGTTCGGCTGCAGTGTTTTTGAGGTCCACCTCCGCTGCTTTTCCCGGCGATGGTTGAATCGCCCAATTTGCTTGGAAGGCCGGTGACTTCTCGAGTGCAGTGGCACGAACTTTTGCGAGGCTTGCTGCGGTTTCTCCCTCTGCGAGACGTACGCGCATTTCGATTCGGCGGGCAATGTCAGGGGACACTTTCGCAGCTGCAGCCATGCTCTCCGCTGGGTCCTTGCTGAAAAAGAAACCGGGATGTCCTCGGTCGATGCCGACCATCCAGTCTTTCGAAGCGGGGCTCACTCGTTCACGAAGGGCGCTTGCCTCGGCCTTTTCTGGGGAAGTGCCGTCCTTAAGAACGGCCTCCTTTTTCTCCATCTCGAAGCGTGCCAGTGCTTTCGGATTGTCGCGGATGATGTAAAGACCTTGTCGCATGACCTGCTCGTGAGACCAACGGTGAACCATGCGTGTTTTGAAGTCGACGGCGTAGTAGGTGTTGTTTCGTTCGTAGCGCTCCTTGTCTTCCTGACATATTGCGGCAACGGCCATTTGCTTGAACTCGTCGCGGTCGCTTTGCGGAAGTCTTTCGAGCTTTTCGCGTAACGGTTCCTGCAAGTAGTTCGCTTCGAGCGACCCTCGAAGGAGTCGTTTTTCCGCAAGGATGGCCCAGTGTTTCCCGCAATGCAGGCGAATGGTGGACATTTCACCCAGGAACTTCGGTTGAATGGACTCTACCTGTAGAGTCTGCAGGGAGAATCCACGGCTGGCTTTCGCGGCCTCTTTGAAAACCAAGTTTCCGAAGTCGTCGGATTTCAGCTTGGCGACCTGAACGGCTAAGGCAGGACGATCGGTGACGAAGAGCCCTTGGTGGTCGGCGTAGACGCCATGGAGGAACGACCAGGCATCGGCGGGGTCGAGCACCATCCCCACCAGGTTCCGTTCCCGCTCCTGAGTCATCTTGCCCCGTTGCAGAGCAATACCCCAGGCGGACTCGAATTCAGCTTTTGCGCGCGGATTCTTTTCCAGAATGTCGCGGGCTTTCTGCATGTACTCCGCGTGCGTGAGTCGCTGCACCCCGTTTCGCTCGAAGTCGAGGACATAAAACTTCTTGCCGGAAGAGGACGGTTCAAGCGTTTCAATCGATTTCGGGAAGGCCGCTTTGGTGCGTTCAGATTCGAGTGTTTTCCAATAGCGCTCCGCGCACAGACGCTGCGGCGTCAAAGACTCAGCAATTTCGGGGGCCTGCAGCTGCCGGTGAACGTCGTCAACGGTGATGCCGCTATCGACGCGAGCCACGAGCGCTGTTGCTTTTTGAGCGAGGTCCGGGGAATAGAAGGACGCGGCCGCAACGGCCCGCAACGGATTGTCGGTGTAGAAGAGCCCTGCGTGGTTTACCGGGCATTTCTCCAAATTCGACCACGGCAAGGTCGGATCGAGCAAACGGCGCAACACCTGCCTTTCTTTTCGATTTGGGTCACTATTGCGTACGATTTTGCCGGCCTTGGTCTCCGTGACAAAAGCCTCTTCAAACTCTTGTTTCGCGCCCGGATTTTCTTGCAGGATGGCCCCGGCTTTCGCCATCAATTCACGGTGCGTGACAACGGACGCATCATTTGCCTCAAAGTCGATCAGGTAGAAACGCTTCTCGGCCTTGACGGCCGCCAGCGCTTCGCGAGCGACGAGTTTTTGCTCTTCAGGAGCCGCGGCAGGGAACTTCTCCGCGGCCGTTTCGAGAGGCGTCTTCTCCTTGGCGGTGATTTTCTCCAAAGCCTTCCAATAGTTGTGAGAGTTCAGGCCGAAAGCGAGAGCGGTCGTCGAGTTCCGTGCTTCTTCTTGCGCCCAATCCGCTCGGGCTTTGTCAGCAACGTCATTGCCATCGATACGCTGCAGGAATCGAAAGGCTTTGTCTTCCAACCCCGGCTGCAGCTTGGCAAGGCCGATGAAGTGATGCGGATCACTTGTGGCAACGGCACCTCTGTGCAGCGTGATAGGCAGAAGGATTTGCGACCGTGGGTCCGTAGGGTTGAGCAGCGCATTGCAGGCGTTTCTCTCCAAGTGCTCCGGAGAGAGCGTGTTTCCCTGAACGGGGACGAGAAACGACTCAAATTTCGCCAGGGCTTTCGGCTTGTCGTTCAGCACTTTGCGCACGCCGGCAACCCATTCGGGGTGCGTGAGTCGCAGGACGGCGTTCTTCTCGTAGTCGACAACGTAGTAGCGTTCTTGTTCAAGATTTTTGACAAAGTCGGTGATCTTCTGCGCGTCGGCCGATGCACGAATGATTTCGGCAGGATCTTCCTTGAGGATCTTGATCCATGAGGCAACGTACGCTGCATGCTGCTGCGTGTTGTGCGGTAGACCGATCTCGGAGGCGAGCATCATCGAGGCGATTTCAGCGCGCAGTTCTTCCTTGGCGTAGTCAGGTGTGCCAAAGCGGCCGCTAAGGTCTCGATTGAGGCGGGACTCGTGACCGGTCCAGTGACCGAGTTCATGGAGCGCCGTATCGTAGTAGTCGGAGGCGTTGGCGAACTGTCCGCGCTCAGGGAGCGTGATCGAGTCTGTTGACGGGCTGTAGAACGCCGCGTTGCCGAGCTTGTGGTGGATGACGGCGTTGGAGGCTTTGAGAATCTTCTCGGCGCGCTCATTCGGATCCCAGGTGACTTCAGGAGCTTTCCATTCCGGAAGGTTCAAGCCTTCGGTCTGCTCGGCATTGAAGACGACAAAGCGACAAGGAATCAAAATGCGCTGTCGTGACTCAGGAGGCAGCTCTCGGACCTCTTTGGCAGAAAGCGGTTTGCCCTCCGCATCGAGCCATTTGTCGGCCCAGTAGAGGCAAGGCACGCCGCGCGAGCCCTTCTTCACGTGACCGCCGGCATCCGTGATCTGCTTGAAGGTCATCCAGCGAGGATCAGAAAACCCTTGCATTTCTGCAGCCATTTGCAGACAAAGCCAATTCGCGCCCGAGTACTGTGATGCAGTGATCGGATTGTGCGGGCGACTGGTGACGCCGTTCCAGGGCTTTTGCCAAGGTGCAGTGCCTTTTTCGAGCTGCTCGATGAGGCGGGATGCTACCTCTTCGGCGAGCGCATTCAGCCGGTCTTGCGATTTACTCATGGCCGATCTCCCGACGAGCGTAAGACGGCCGGATCTTTACAGGCCTCTTCGAAGAATTCCTTGACGAGGTCGTCGGTTTCTTCTGTGGTGAGCGAAGCTTCCTCAAAAGCACCGAACGTTTCGGCTTCCTTTTCGGAAAGGCCGTAGTGGTGCAGCACGCTGCGCTCGATGGCGGTGTCTTTGATGTTTTCAATGAGCGCTCTTCGCTCTTGGGGCGTGAGAGTCTCTTCCATTTCGATACTCCGGGTACGACAAGAAGGTCGCATGTCGCAGGGACATGCGGGTGAGAAGTCGAAAGGAAGCGGTTATCGCTCTTTGGTTGGTTCCGCCTGCGCTTGACGGTTGCGGTCAGGCTTTTGAAACTCGACGCCCGTGAGTCCGGGCTGCGTCAGCGAGAGTCCCAGGCTTTTGGCGAAGACTTCGTGAGAGGTGCGGTCGTTTCCGTCACGGTCTTTCCAGACGCGCTCGCGCATGCTGCCGCGTACCTCGAGCGTCATGCCGTCTTTGAGCAGACCTTGCACCTGCTCGATCGCCTTCCCGTTGTACTTGACGTCATACCAGTCGGAGTCGAGCATCTTGAAGCTCCCGTCCTCCTGACGCTGGAAATTCGGGTGATAGGCGCGGAAATTCAGAACGGTTTGTTCTTTGCCGGCGTTCTGGCCGGACATCGGGGTGAATTTTTCGACCTTGGGAGCGCCGTGCACGACGACGCTGGTGGAAATGTCTTGAAAGTCAGACATCTTGAGCCTCAGTAACAGAAATGCTAGAAACTCAGGCGAAGCCTGAGGCCTGTTACCGGGGAATTGCCAGGTAGAAGAATACCTGAAAACAAGCTTGCACAGAACGCAGGGATCGTGCCTTTGTGAGATCGTTGGAGAGCTGATGAGACTCAGGCCGATGAAACCCAAATTGCTCGTTGGTCACTGTAACGGACATAAAACTAGAGGGGCGACCGCGAACGACCACCCCTCCGTCAACTCCTAGGGGGATCCGACAGGATACAATCCCCTAGGCACTCCCGATAATGTTAAAAAACAGTGGATGAAATGTCAAGAGACCAGATCAAATATGATGAAGTGAGTCAAGCCTTATCTGGCGCACGTCTCGGTACATATCTGCGGTATTCCAAAAATGATGTAGCCGGCGCTTTCCAGCTTCACCATGTAAACGCTCAGCTTGCAGCATCTTTCTGGGAGCCGCTCGAACTTTTCGAAGTGGTCCTTCGCAATAGGCTGGCCGACTGCTTAACCCAAACGTTTGGCTCTAACTGGCCGGTGCAGCCGGTGTTCGCGAGAGTCATTACCAAAGAGGCTCGAAGTATATTGGAAGAGGGCATTCAGGATGCTCAACGAGCCAAGGGGGAAGCCGTGACGACTGACGACATTGTTTCAAGTCTCAAATTCGCTTTCTGGGAGAAAATTCTCAACAAGAAACTTCATAACTTGATATGGAAGTCGACCCTCCCATCACGCTATCCCTTGTTTGGGAGGGATGCTGAGGCCCTACGGATGGAATTGCAAACCGCCACACATCAAATCCGATGCTTTCGAAATCGGGTGGCTCATCATGAGCCGATCATCAATGAAGACCTGTGGCGGCAATATAAAAGAATTCACAGGATACTTCGGTATTCGTTTCCGGGGTTGGCTTCTTGGTTGAATTCCTGTCAAACCGTTCAGCAAGGCCTTGATCAGCTGAAATCTGTATTGGCTGGGTTGAGTAAGAGTTTGTAGACGTTGCTCGCCCGTTTAGCGCGCAGGTTCACAGAATCCTGTCTGGCGCTCCGCATGCGGCGAAGCGTCAAGACACAGGGGCCGTTCTCGCAAGGGAGCGTCCCTTCATGTGTTGAGCAGCATTCTTCCGAAAATTCTCACAAATTTCGCTACTGGTAGCGGAAAACGACGTACTCATCCTTGATGTCCGTATCGGTGATGAGAACGTTGCCGACAAAGTACGAATCGCCACGTCCGGAACTACAAGAGGTACGAATTACGCCGGAGCCAGAGACTTCTTTCACCTTCTTTACGATAAGCCGTTTCAGGGCGACTTCTTCGCCGATGTCTTCGGTGTATTGACCGTCAATGTACCCGACGACAGTGAATGGTTTGGATGGTGCTCCTTTGACCCATATTTCGACACCCTCAACGTTGTCGCATGCGCCACCGGAGCCCTTGAGAACTTGTGCATCTCCGACGAACGGGTGATATTGAATCGCAGCAGAGCAGCCTGAGAGGAGTGCGACAAGAAACAAAGTCAAAAGTGGTCGTTTCAAATCAATCTCCTTTCAACAAAAATGCCGACAACGCAAGCATTGCCGGCGAAGCGTCCCTCTTTGTATGCATGCTCGATCACTCGAACAGAGGCCTTCGGGAACTGTTGACCACATTTTAGTAGATCCCGTCGAAAAGTATTAAGAGCCAACACGCCGTGTGTCGCGGACGGCCGTTTTCGAGTAAAACTTCTCGATTGGTAATTCGGCTTTGGTTGCGTCCGTCGGATTCATCAAGGCATCAATGCTTTCAAGCGTCCTCTGCAGGTCTGCGGTGTCGGCGTCGGCCGAGTCTTCCGCCGCCGTGTCAGTGTCCAGTTCGTCGCTGCTTTCAGCTACTTCATCCTCCGAAGCAGTCAGGTGATCAGCAAGATCGGTGATTGCGTCAGCTACCGTAGCCGGCCCGCTATTCTGCAGGCTCTCGCTTGTCTCATTTGAGTCGGTGTCTGTGACGTCCAAGATGTCGGCAACTAAGGCGTCTTTGGTTTCCTGATCGGCGATGCCGTCAGAGGAGATTCCCCTGGGGACTTCGGTTCGAGGAGCGAAGGTGAGCGAACTGAGCGCAGCCTGAACGTCGAAGTCGACGAAGCTTTCCACTTCATCCTGTCCCCAGGCAACAGCGCTTTGCGGCAGCTCCTGAAGACCTTCGAGCACGACCTTCGCGGCGGCTTCGGAAGGCGCAGCCATTTCGCCCGCGGTCATGGGACGCGTTCGATTCTCGATCTTGGCGATGAAGGTGTCGATGTCCTGCTTGGGGATGCTCGGAGGAGGAAGGTGTGCCCGGCAGGTGAAGTCCGGATCCTCATAGTAGCGAATCTTGTCGCAGAGGATCGGCTTGCAATTCTCCAAGCTCACGATTTCCCGCGTTTGACCCAATTCGCGGATTTCCTGCGGCAGCATCAGCGCTCGGCGTTGATCGCTCGTTGACGTAGAGGACGACTGCATGCTCGACGTCCGCGACCGGCTTTTTACCGTTTCGTAGCCGAGCATTTCGCTGTATTCCTGCGCGTCTGACTGCACCGTCGGGGATGGCGCGTACATGACCATCAGGGCGTGGTTCGAGAGGAGTGTCAGCGCTCCGGCTTTTCCGTAGACGTCTTCGAGTTGCGACTTGTTTTGGATGATCGTCAAGAGACGCATGTTGTAGCCCGCCATGTAGCTTACGGCTTGCGCAATCATGGCGACCTTGCCGATGGACGTCATTTCATCAAGCAGCACGAGGCACTGCTGCTTCAAGGTCTTGTCCTGCGAGGGCAGTACGCGGGTGTTCAAGTTGAGGAGCTGATCGAAAAAGAGATTGACGAGCACCGAACCCTCTTTGAGCTTATTGGGCGGCATCTTGAAGTAGATGCTCATGCGCTCGCGACGAACCTCTCGCAGGTCGAAGTCGTTGGCGGACGTTGCGAGGTCGACGCGGGGATTCTGAAAAATTAGTAGCGGCGTGCCGAACGTAGCGACGATGCCCGCCAAGGTGTTCTCGGAGTTGGAGAGTACGCGGTTCAAGCAGTCGATGCAGGCGTTCGAGAAAGGGTGTCCTGTATCCTGCGCCTTTTTGAGTTCCTCGAAGATGTATTCCTTCAGTGGCTTCCCTTTGCCGGAAGCCTGACGGAGAATCTCGCCGAAGGTTTTCGGTAGATCCTTGCGTTCGAGCACGAAGAGGCAGAGTCCGCGAAAGAGGTCCTTGGCGTTCTCGCTCCAAAACTTGTCGTTCTGATTGCCGCCCGAATAGAGCGCGGTGCCGATCGCATCAATGTCGCCCAGGCGCTGCGCGGGGTCGTCCGAGATGTATTCGAGCGGGTTGTAGCGGTGCGTGACGCCGGCTTCGTCAAACGGAGCGAAGAGGTAGACCTTTTGTCCATGCTTGGCGCGGAAACCGGAGGTGATGTCGAAGTTCTCTCCCTTGATGTCGAGTACCACCAGGGAGTCCGAGTAATTGAGACAGTTGGGAACGACGATGCCGACCCCTTTGCCGGAACGCGTCGGTGCAGCCAGGATGACGAACTGGTAGCCGCCGTAAGTCAGATAACGGCCGTTTTTCTTCCCGACCAGGATAGTCTTATCGAGTCCTCCCTTGGGATCAAGCAGCCCGGCCTTTCGGATTTCAGCCGTGTTGGCAAAGCGTGCTGCACCATGCAGCGGACGGTTTTGCTTGGCGATGACGGCCCAACCGATGAAGCCGGCGAGAAGAGCCCAGGGACCAATGGCACAAAGTTGCACGGATACCCGAACGAACTTCTCGGACGAATGCGCGTAGAGCTTCCAATACTCAATGATTGAGAAGGGGCCGGCCAACGCTGGGTCCGCACCGTTGACGTGAAGAAACGTTACGCCGCTTGCCCAGGGAATGCCGATGATGACGATGGCGATGCCCAGCAGGATAAAGACGGTGCGCGCGATTTTCGTGGATTTTTGGGACATCAGAAGCGCTTGACGGAGGGATCGAACCAGATTTCGGTGATGTGACGGCCGATTGCGCGGTCGTTGTGAATGTGCACGACCACATCGACGGTCAGGTAAAGGAGCTTGCGGATCACGTCGTAGGGGAGCGTTTTGCCGGTATCGGATTGCAGCACCTTGAGCGCGAGGTACTCGAAAACGCCGGCACAGCTGCCGGCGTGGCATGAGGTGATGGAGCCGCCGTGGCCTGAGAGACAAACGTTCAGAAAGTCGAACGTTTCTCCGCCTCGCAATTCCGCCAAGAGAATGCGGTCGGGTTTCATGCGCAGGCACGAGCGCAGCAGGCTGGAAGCCGTGACGGTTGCGTCCGCACCGCCTTCCGACGGGTAGAAGAGGTTGACCTGGTTGTCGTGGTTGGGAAGTCCGTACACGAGTTCAGGAACGTCTTCAATCGTGATGATGCGTTCGCTCGTTGGGATACACTGCATCAACGCCTTCATGAAGGTCGTCTTACCGCTTCCCGTTTCGCCGGCAATGACCACGTTTTTGCCAAGCTCAACGCAGCGTTGAAGAAACTCTGCTCTCCGTTCGTTGGCCTGCGGCATGTCGTGAATGTGCTTGTAGCGCTCAAGCAGTTCTCCATCCGCCGTATTCAGACGATTGGCGGCCTGAATGCGATCGAAAAAGCCGTCCGAGATGTACGTGTCGAGCGTGCGAACGTCAAAAGAGGGCTTTCGGATCGTGAGACTTACGGTATCCGCCCGGCAAGCAGGCGACATGACGAACTGCGCGCGCTCACCGCCCGGCAGCACGGCCGAGAGAATGGGCACCGTGCTTTGAAAGAGGACGTTTTCACCGGCGAATTTTGCGACGGCCACGCCGAGTTTGATGAGGTGCTCGTAGGTGAGTTGCGGTACGTCCTTCGCTTTCCAACCAGCACGGGTTTCGAAGTACACCTGCCCCGGTCGGTTGACGACGATTTCGGTAATGGCCTTGTCGCTCAGAAACGGACGCAGCGGCTCCAAGAAGTGATTGACTGAAGTGTTTCGCGCGCTCATCGCGTGCGCTCCTTCGAGCTTTGCTTGAGCTCGATTGTGACGGCATTCTTGGAGGGGGCGTTACGGTCGTAGACATTGAGCGAGAAGGTCTTCCCGTCTATCTGGGCACTCTTGAGCGCTTCGTCGAGCCGTTTGGCAAATTCACTGACAAACTTTTCCGGCCTTCCCGCCTTTCGATAGGATTCGGCGAGTACGGCTACAACCGGCTCGCGCTCCTTGGCCCAGGCCTGTTCGCGATCGACTTCGGCCTGCGTGGTTTCAGGATTGACTTTCATGACGACATCCCCTTGTGCGTTGCAAAGGAAAAGGTGTTCGGACGGATTTGGCGTTTCCACGCGTTCGGCGGCTTCCCAGGAAAAACCGTGACCGTGCACGAGCCGTTCGGTGAAGCGCAGCTCATCGGTGACTTGGCGCTGCTGCACCGTGTTGCGAACGTCTTCGAGCGTTGAGTTGCCGTCGAGCTGATAGTCCGGGAAGCTTTCGCGGTAAAGAGCCGCCAAGTCCGGCGTTCGTGCGGCGAGGTCTCCGGCAGCGTCTCGGACGGCGTAATGAAGCGGCGGCATCTCTGCTGTTGCCGGCTCGTTTCCCGCCTCGAGTTCCGATGAACGCTCCTCTGTCACAGCGATTGCTTCCTCTCTGATTTGGTCGTAGTGCGTCAACAAGTGCCGCTGCACGGCGTGACGGACCGAAGGGAGCATGTCGGGCGACTCGTAGCCTTCGCTGTTCTCAATCACCATCTCTCGGGAAAGCTCCATGCGCAGCGGCTGGTCCGGTGAAGAGTTGGCAGCGGCCGGGGCAAGACGGACGTAGGTGCCAACCAAGCGGTCGCCGTAGCCGTCCAGAAATTGCACCCGCAGGCTACCAGCAGGGCGGACTTCCTCTTCAGGATCGACCGCTTCCACGATGAAGTCTGTGAGCTTGGGTTCATAGGCATCCAGGCAGGACGTGACGAACGACGAAATGCTTGTGCGGTACTCGGTAAGCTGCTGGGGATTCAAGCCAAGACGGGCGATTTCGTAGGCCGCTTTCGAGTCCTCGGTTTTGAAGCTTGCGAGCAGTTCTTGGAGTTCTTCGCGAAGCTCCAAGCAGTTGTGTTCATCCATCACGCTTTCGCCCCAGGAGTCATAAACCGGACCACGCACGGTTTCATGCTCGAAGTCGTAGCCCAAGCGGTCAATGACTTCGTCGCGGTGAGCGTCGGGGTGTGCAGTCAGGTATTCACGGATGTATCGTGGGGTGCTCATCAGGCTCTCCTTGGCATCAACGAAGCGCAAGCCCGTAGACAGAAGAAAAGTCCAAATCGCGGCCCACGAAGATGCCGATTCGCGAACCTTGGTTCCGAGTGAGGGTCGGCGGGATGTTCCCTGACTGACGCATGGCTTCCCGGACGATTTCTTCCATGCCGTCCTGCGAGTTCTGGTAGTAGTTGACGCCGCCGTTGTTGTCGGAAGCCTGATTGCCGGCAAATTCGAAGCCGTCTTGGATCAGGCTGAAGAGCAAGGCGTTTCCAAAGCGCTTCCACCAGTGGTAGTCGACATGTCCGGAGAGGCCGCTTCCGCCCATTTCGTCGGTGCCGGGCGAGTCGAGGTTGATGCGCACGCCGGTCGGTGTCTGTAGCTGCGTCCACAAAACGAAGATGCGGTTGAGCCCATTTTCGACTGCCCCCTTGTATTCACCGATCACCTTGGAGCCGCGTTCAATGAGCAGTACTTTGCCGTCGGCGGAATAAAGCGGTCTAGGGATGACGCAGCTCGTCATGCCTGGAACCGTTGTGTCCACTTTGGTTTCCAGGATGCAGTCAATGAAAGTACCTTTGGGAAGGAGGAAAGTGCGATTTGGCATTCTGCGGGCCCGTACGCCGGGCGTGTCGACGGCGGAAAGCATGCTGCCAAGACGTCCGCCATCTCCCCGTGGGGCGCTGTCCATGTCGTCCGGTGCCCCTTGCACAGGTGCTGCAGAAGGACCGTCACTGTTCGCACTCATAAGTGGGGCGGCGAATCGACGCTCTTCGAGTGTTGGTTCCTGCTTTTGCGGTTGCACCGGCTGTGCCACGGCAACAGGTTGCACCGGCAACGGCGGCGGGGTGGTAGGCAGCGGCGGCTTTTCCTCCGGTTCTTCTTTGACGACCGGATCCGGCTCGGGCTTCGGTTCCGCTCTCTTGGGCGGTACCGGCGGCACGGTCAAAGATTTCGAACTCGTGTAGACGTTGAGGTCGTTTTCCGGAACGACTTCCGCCTCATCCGAGCCCAGCAGTGTTCCCTTGAATTGCCAGGCGGCAATGCCGATGAAACCTACGACGACACAGGCGGCAAAGAGTAAGAACGCTGATTGTTTGCTGCCGGTGCTGCGCTTTCCGGCGACGGAGGGAATACCGGCGGCGAGATCCGACGGCTCGGGCGCAGCTGTCTCTTCCTTTTTCTTATCGAACATCATTGACCTCCCACCGAAACACGACGCAGGCCGGGTACTGAGACGCCGGCTTCCGTGTCGGCTCCTCCACCTGTGTAGTTTTCGTTGTAGAGCCCGACGACGGCTTGCCCGGCTCGCAGGCGAAGGGCTTCATAGATGCCGTGCACCACGAGCCAATCGCCCTCTACATGCGCGTTGAGCAGCGTTTCCGTCTCATCCACAACGCGATAGACCGAGGGGAAATCGCTGCTTTTACCAAAACGAAGATAGGTGAAGCGCCCGTCATCGAACGCTTCCATGGGAGCAATGCTGCGCGAAGACTTTGCTTCACCAAAATTCATGGTGTAGTCGCGGTTGGAGGCTGGTGCTTCAGCGACAGAAGCAGGTTTCGTGGCAGAGGTTTTCAAACGGGCTTCCACGCGTTCTTTTTCGCTTGCTGCCGCTCGTTTGGTCGCTTCTTCTTTCGGATAGGTGAAGGCCAGCTCATAGGTGGCTGTCTTGCGGTTCCACCCCAGACGCAGGTCGAAGTGGTAGGTGCGTTTGTTCGTGACCACGACGAGGTTGGTGCTGCCTTCTTTGGCGCGGGGCTTCAAAAAGAAGTGATTGCCGCGGGCGGCGAACTCCCAGGCCGTTGAAAAGCCCGAGGTGTGAACGTCGACTTTTTCGTCCTCCGCAAAAACGATGGAAGTCACAAGGCCGTTCACCGCGTAAATCGGATAAACCTGATTCTCTTCGTAGGCTGTTGTGTAGAGTCGCCGATCGAGCTTGCTGACGGTGGGCGTATCCAGAGCAAGAGCGCTTTTGCAAGCGAAGAGCGCCATGAGAACTACGAGGATTATCGCTTTTTTGCTATAACCCGAAGTGCGGTTGAGTACATAGGAGGTCCGCATCATGAAGGCAACGAAAACGTGGCGCGATATGTTGAGCAAGTCTTTGTCTGATCCGAACTTCCGCAAGGAATGGGAAGAAGCCAACGCCGAACTTGCCGAGCTCGACAAAATCATCGCGGCTCGTGCATCGGCTGGGCTTACGCAGGCTGACGTTGCTGCCCACATGGGAACGACGCAGTCAGCAGTGGCGCGACTTGAAAGTAATTTGATGCGAGGCAGACTCCCTTCTGGCCGCACTCTGACGCGATACGCCAAGGCATTAGGCAAGCGCGTGGTAATTTCGTTCGTCTGATTCATAAAGACGCTCACTTCAGTTCCTGATCGACGCGGTAGGTCGTGACCTTGAAGCCAAACGGATTGATCAGCCGCTTAGCTTCTTCCACCTTGAAGGTCGGTACGTATTCGTACCCGATGCGCGCGGTCCAGACGTCCGCCCCTTCGGGTTGTCCGGTCTGCGTATCTACGAGCTTCTTGCGAAAGCGCACGGTCGCGATTCCGTTGCCGTTCGGAACGACGCTCAAGAGTTCAACGAGGATGCGCTTGGTGTCGCCGATCGTTTGTTCCATGGAGTTTTTGTCGGTCCCGAACTGCCGCGAGTACGGTTCAAAGACGTTGGGCATCGAGAGCTCGCGCGTCTTGATGTAGTCGTTTTCCAACGTGCGGTAGTCGTAGGCTTCGCGCGCTTGGACGTACTCCGAGAGCCAATACTTGTCCATAACTTCCGAGACCGGAATTTCTTCGGCGTTAGCAACCGAGAGGATGGTCGACATGCCGGTCGACTTGTCGACTTCGATGACGTAGGGGAGCGTCTCTTTGAGCGGCATCATGATGACGATGGCTGCCACCAGGGCGATGTTGGTTGCGCCCAGAATTTTCGCCGTGAGCCAAGCTCGGGCTTCCGACTTTTCCGCCAAAGAGAGGCGCGACGATTCCCAACCGATCGCATCGGCGTACTTGGCGTCTGTCTTGGGTGCTTTCGCGGTCGTCGCTTGATTTTTCTTCTTTTGTCCGGACATGCGTTACTCCTTGGCGCTCTGATCGTCCGGGGACGGAGAAAGGTTTTCTGCAGGGGCTGCCTGCAGCACTACCGGTGCACTTTCCGAGGCGGCATCGGGGGGAAGGAAGTCGGCCAGTGGCACGACCACGGGAGCCACAGCGGGTTTTTCAAAGGGATCCAAGGACGGCGGCTCATCGGCCAAGCGGGATCGATTCACGGTCTGCGAATGCGGCACGGTATTGACCGGAATGCGTTCTCCGGACGGAAGCGGTGGCTTGGGAGCTCCGCAGCCAGTGAGAAAGAGTGAAGTCAGCGCCAGGGCGCAGCAGATTTGCAGAGGGGATTTCATAGTCAACTCTTGGGAAGTCGGTCTCGAAGAATGTCGGCATTGGTTCGGGCGACGTCTTCATTGGGAGCCTGGTGGCGTTCAACCGGAGGCTCTTGAGACGATGCGGTTTCAGAAGTCGGCGAGGTTGTCGCTGCAGGCGTGCTGGCTGCCACTCGCTCGGCCATGGAGGCGGAAGCGGAGTGCCCGGCCGGCGTTGCTGCCGCCTCCTGCGACTGCGTCGTGAAGCCCGTTGCGGGCGTGGCGGCTTGCGGGGCCGTGGTCGTTGCCGAGACTGACGCGTACTCTTCAGCGCGGAAAGCTGCGTCCTGTGCAGCGAACTGCGCAACCCGTTCGCTTTGTCGTGTTGCCGCGGCTGCGTTCATGCGCGCGAGTGTTTCTTCCGGCGTTTCCTGTCGAGTGAAGGCCGATGCGGACGAGCTCGAAGATGCAGCCACCCCTGCCGAAGCCGCTACGCCGGCGGACACCGCAACTGTTCTCGCTTGAGCGGCCTGTTGGTTCGTGGCGGTGGTGCGAGGAGCGGCCGTCGTCGTTGTGTTTTGAGAATTCGAGGCCATGGATTGCACGGCCGTTTCGTTTTGCATGACGCTCAGAAGCGTTCGGCCCAATCGGTACGTTCCGCCCAGTGCAGCGCCAAAGGCCGCTGCACCGACCGTCCCGTGTTCGCCAAAGCCGTCTCGACTCATCAAGTGACTTCGTGAGTAGTTCTGCAGATCCGTGCTGCCCGATCCTTTCCCCAGACCGTTCACAAAGCCGCCGGTGATGTCTCGTGTTCCTCGCCAGGTATCGTTCATCATTTGCCCCAGTCCGGCGGCCTGCAGCGCAACGCCGCCCACGATGGCGGCTGCGATGCTCGGAATGAGTTTGACAAGCGATGTCAGAGCAAGCCCTAGCACGGAGAATTTCAGCACCGGTAGCCAGACGCTGATGAGTGGTCGGCCGCTTTCATAAGCGCGCAACGAATTCAAAAGATCCGTGGCAAACGAGTGAAAGATGTTCGTCACGAGCAGGATGACGGCCGCAACCAGAACGGAGCAGAACACGTAAGTAACGACCGCTTTGATCCAACCATCGAACCAACTGCGAACGGCCGGAAACATCAGGCAGCAGATGAAGAGCGGCCCGAAGGCCAAAGCCAGGGTGAGCGAAATCTCATTGATGATGAGGACACCCGTGGCCGCAAAGGTGAGCGCTACAGAAATGGCGGCCATCAAAAGCCCAAGGAAGAAAAGCGATAACCACGTGCCGAAAGCAGATACGACCGAAACTTTCCCCGCGGTGGAAAGGGCGACGTTGGTGACGAGCATGAGCTGCTTCCACATGTCGTCAATGGCCGTCCAGGCCCCTTGCGTGTCGACATTTCCTGCACCCGGTAGACGAAGAATGCCTACGAGCATGTTTTCCAGGCCGCGGATCGCCGGAATCACGTCGTTGACGTAGTTGAGTGCGTTAAGGCCGAAGTACGTGACGAGCAGAATCTTGCCCGCCGTCAGAATGAAGTCGGAAAGCGGAGAGTCAATCCGTCCGTAGGTAATCAGGTAGCCTTTGATCAGAAAGTAGATCGTGAGGCAGGTCAGCAGCGGAATTCGGATTTCGTCAATGAGGGCGGACGACGCTTGCGAAGCGAAGCTGCTGATGGCGCTTAGAACCTCTTCACCAAAGGATGCGAAATACATGGGCCCCCTTTAGCGGCAGAGCGCTTCGATTTCATCTTCACTGACTTCGCTGAAGGACGACCGGTGAAGCCGTTCGGTTTCGCGGCGTGCTGCTTCGCGCTGCATCGACTGCATCTGCGCGAGCTGCACGGAAGCTTGCGTACGGGCTGCGTTGAGCGAGGCCATCTTTGCTTGGATCTGCGCCTGCAGTTCGCTTGCGCCTTTCATATCGGACGTACGGTTGATTTCGCCCATGAGCCCCTGCACTTCCGTGAGAATCTGCGAAGTCACGTTGTCGATTTCCTGAAGACTTGCCATGTATTCAGCCGTTACGGCCTGCTCGTTGCGGCAGCCTTCGAGCGCAGTACCGTCCCAGTCTGCGCACCGGGCTTCGAGATTCATGCTTTCGTAGATCGAACGGCCTCGAGAGGAAAGAGCGCTGTAGCCGTCTGAGAACGTACGGTTGAAGTTCTCCTGCAGCGATTCGGGCATCAGGCGAATCCAGTTTTGCGAGTGGTGCAACATGCCGAAACCGCGGCTGCCAGTCATGGAGTCGTACGTCGAGACGGCCTGGTCGTAGATTTGGACCGCCTGGTTGTACTGCTGCGTGAGCATTTGATAGTCCTTGAGCATCTGCGTCCACTGCGTGATGAAGTTCGTCGCGGCCGCTCCGTCAAAGACGGGAATGCCGGTAGCCATGGCGTTGCTGATCACGAAGAGGGTAGCCAGAGTGCAAAGGCGCTTTTTCATACGACTTCCTTGAAGGGGTTATTGGCCGCGCAGCTTATTCCAGCGGCTTTCCTTGTGAAAGCGGTAGCGATAGGCCTTGTTCCAACCGGTGTTTGATTTGCCGAACTTGGCTTTGCAGCGGCCTTGAAACGTGGCCCACTTCTCCCAGATGGCCTGCGCGTCTTTCTCAAAGTAGTCCTCCATCAGCCAGTCTTCCGTGAGCGCGGAAAAGTCGGCCGAGGCGTTCATGGAGCAACCGAGCTCGTCCACGGCGAGACTGTCAACGAACGCTTCTACCTGCGAACGGTCGTATTTGTGAGGAAGCGTGGCGGCGGTGGCAAGAGACACGGCGGCAAAGAGAAGGCAGCCGATGGTCAGGGTGAAGGTACGAAAGGCTTGCGTCATAGCGAATCCGAAGAAAGTTGTTTTTGTCCGAGGAAGTAAGGCAGCCACGCGGTGGGCGACTCGCCCACAGTGCTGCGAAGGTTTTCCGCAAAGTGAATGGCGTCCGTGGAACCTGAGAGCACCTTGAGCGACCAGCCGATGGGGCCGAGGTCCATCAGACAGAGAACAGAAGTCGTCCCTTGTTTGATGAGCATCGTTCGCGAGTCTTCCGGCAGCGCACGAATGATTTCGAACTCAACGTCGCTTACCTTGAAGCCGTCGACATAGTCCTCGCGGCTTGCCTTGGGGTTGGGAAGGAAAATCTGCGTGGCCGACTGCTCGATTACCGCCTTGGCAATGGGGCTTGTGAGCACGTCGGACGGGCTTTGCGTGGCAAAGACCCCGAAGCCGTTTTGTTTTCGGATGGTTTTCAACTTGTTGAAGGCAAAGTCGGAGAAGGCTTCGTCGAGCAACCACTTCCAAAACTCATCCATGATGAAAAACATCCTGCGGCCGTCAATCACTTCTTCTAAGCGGTGCAGCAGGTAGAACGCAATCGGCGAGCGGATGCTGCGGTTGTCGAGAAATTCCGTGCCGTCGATCCCGAAGTTGGGATGCGTGTTGAAGTCGAGCGTGTCCGTTTCGTTGTCAAAGACCCAGGCGAGCTCCCCGCCCACAACCCACTTCTTGAGGCGCTTGGGTACCGAACGAGCAATCTCCTCTCGTGTAGCTCCTTCGGTCATGTTTTCGAGGAGCACTCGGAAAAGGCGGTGCTCCTTGCGCATGGACATGACGGCAGCGACCGCCCCCGCGATCTTCTCTTCGTCTTCGGGCGTGACAGGAAGACCGTCCATCGAGAGGATGAGGCGGATGAAGCGATTCAAAAACTGAATGTTGGCGGGCGTCGGCTCTAACTGAAAAGGATTGAATCCCGTCGGTTCCCCGTTGCGGATTGTGAGATAGCCGCCGCCCAACGCTCGGACCGCGATTTCCGCACCACGGTCCTTGTCGAAGTAGATGGTCGTGAGCGGATGGTCCGAATCGCGATACTTTTGTGCCAGGGCGAGCAGCACATTGAGCGTTGCGGTCTTGCCCGAGCCCGACGTGCCGATGATCGTCGTGTTGGCGAGCGTCTTTTTGTCAAAGGCGTTTTCGCCGGGTTTTGAGGTGTGAAAGTTGAAGTAAAAGGGCTGACCGCTGGGCGTGCGCAGAAGGGCCAACGCTTCTCCCCAAGGGTTGCCGTTGCGTTTTCCCTGCGGGAAGTTGTGCAGCGGCGCAAGATGCGAGAAATTGACGCTCGTAAGCGTAGCCAGACGCGGGCGTTCCGACCATGCGTCGGGCTGTTGACTCAAGTAACTGCCGACGAGCGCGTGCGTGGAGATAAACGGCAACAGGCCGCTGTCGGCGAGCGAATTGACGGCACGCTGCGCGTAGCTTCGCGCTTCGGCTTCCGTGTCTCCGAGCACCAGGAGCGAATACGAGTATTCGCCCATGACAAAGATCCCGTTGGCGACGCCATCCATGGCGGCCGACATTTGCAGAATTTGCGTGCGCCCCGCGTCCTTCGAGGAAAGGAGCTGCTTTTGCTGCAGCTGCAAAGCCTTGAGTCCCTTAGCCTTGGAGAGGAAGGCGAAAGTCTGCGTTTCAATGAAGGGATAGTGCGCGGACTGCGATCGCGTGGCGGACTTCTGGTAGAGCAGATCGTCCAGAATGCCCGAGAAGGTTTCGAGCGCGTAGTCCTTGATTTCGACGCTTTGCGCGAACTTGCGGCCTTCCAGCGACTGCAATTCGAGCACGTCGCTGCCGACGAAGACCTGAACGTTGCCGAGCGCCTGATAGAGCGGCGAAGACGGGACGCGGACCGACTGCCAGCAGCCCGTCAACAGAAAGTTGTAGAAGGAGAGCTGCTCCGAGAATCGAACGCCCTCCACCTCCGTTTCTTTGAGGTGCCGCGGGCCGTATTTGCCCAGCGACTGCAGAAGCGTTTCGACGCGATTGCGAAAGTTCTTGAGGCGCTCCATGAGCGCTTCTTCCACGACCTCAACACTACGTGCCTTGCTGCGGGGCGCAAGGTCCCGCTCGATGAGCGTGACGTAGAGCTCCGTCGCCATGAGCGGCTTTTGGTCCACCAGATTGTTGTAGGCGAGCGTAAAGTCGCGAGCAAAGCCCGGTGCAGAAGGTTCAGAGAGACGATCCCGAACGAAGCGCCGGATGCGGTGAACCTGAATGGCCGTGTCGTCGGCGGCAATCATGCGCAGCAAGACGTTCAGCTGGTCGGCACGTCGGTCGAGAAACTCATCGTCGGCCGTCTCAAAAGGAATCCCTTCAACGCGAATCGTGGCGATGAGCGAGCCGTTTCGGGACATAACGATGCCGTCATCGACGACGCTCGAGAGCGTGATGAACTTGTCGATGGCTCGTTCGCGACGCATTTGCGCAGCTTTCTCGGTGAACATCAACGCTCCTTACGTTTGTAGTCGGTCGGTGCAAGACTTGCGACCGATCCCCAAAGGCGCTTGTTGAGCTGCCCGACATGACGGGTTTGCCAACTGATCCACAGCTGCCGGAAGGCCTGATCGTCCTTGGCCGTGATCTGCGACATGATGCGCAGCGCCACGGGCACCAACAGAATGAGCGGCATCCATAGCCAAAAGCCCAGCAAGAGCCCCAGGCCTGTCTCTTATACACATCTCCGAGCCCACGAGACTACGCTGCATCTCGT
>OWJG01000093.1_pt1 | contig 73530 bp, 95 predicted proteins | sample 1732781 | NCBI WGS metagenome assembly OWJG01 (sample SAMN05065753, study PRJEB22554) | human gut metagenome | biome: ENVO:2100002; feature: ENVO:00000062; material: ENVO:00002003 | host: Homo sapiens | place: USA | reverse complement strand
CGAGATGCAGCGTAGTCTCGTGGGCTCGGAGATGTGTATAAGAGACAGCTATAAACATTCTTCTTTTACCTTCATCACAATTATGCTTTAATGCTGATATACAGGCGTTCAATGAACTAAAATATTCCCCATATTTATGATATGTAAAAAATTGAATATCATTTATATGATTATAAAATAAACTGTCAGAAGCGATGTCTGCATATCTATTATCTAAGTCTCTTATTTTTTTATTAATTATTTCATGATTAAAATAAAAACCACCTCCTACTATAGCAATTAATATTGTAGTGCAAAAGGCTAATATACCCACAAGTATTCCTAACCAATCCGCTTTCATTGGTTCACATCTAAGACTTACCAGGCAAATAGAAGCAATGCTTATAATGAGGGAAGCAATGCTAATCATTAAAGTAGCTTTCTGTTTCATAATATAATAATGTATAATCCACTCTAATAGTTAAATAATGTTTTTACTAACTATTTTAATTAGTATTTTATTGTACTTTCCAAAATAGATAGTATCTTTTGCAATACCAAATCAATCCAATACAAATAAAAGGATAAAATTTGATAGAAACAATAGTAATAACTAAAAGTCATTAAGATGAACGCATTTACATTTTTGACAGAAAACGGAAAATTCAATAACAGTGAGATAATGAAACACGCTCACATCTTGAAAGCGTATCGTCGTATTTCTTTGAGTGAATCATTGAAACAGGCTTGGCTCTTGGCAAAGAGACAACAAAAAGAATATAGAGAGATTGAAGAGGAAAAGAAGTCATATAAGCCGGAGTTTCCTAAAAAAGAAGGTAATGTATTGAAAGCGTTCTTTACCGGAAATCATGCTGATTATATAAATCGTGATAGTTCTTGGAGGTAATTATGGATATAGAATATATAAATAATCAATTAGTCTTTCTTCGTAAATATGTGAAAGACTTAGAAACTTATGATGAATCCACTGTTAGGAAATTGGCGAAAAGTAATAAAACTAAAAGTGAAATTATAGATTCCTTTTTGGAAAGTATAAAATTTTACGAATCTCTGTTAGGTTAGGACCTACGGAAGAAGCGAGCGAAACGCTTTCAGAGCACAACGGTAAACCGATGAATCCTAATTCGGGATGGGAGGCTTAACCCTCAAAAATGAAGCCGTGTTCAGGGCACGTTAAAGTAGCCTGCGCTAATAAGCATTATAGCCGAGGCGGAGTATAGCGTAATAGCCAACCAGCGATGATATGAGCGGAAGGAAGCAACGTGAGTAAGTAATATATCGAAAAAATCAGTCTGAAAAACATCGTCTTTATCAGTAAGAAAACGGGAATAGGCGTCCGTACGCTGATTGTAATATAGCCCTACTGACAGTTTGAAACTGGCATCCGGTAGTGAGAATCGGGTAGGGCACTTTTCTGTAGTGTTTTATTTTGTGTTTGTGTGTTGTATAGTGTACGGTCTGCGAAGATAGTGCACTTTTTAATAAGGATAAGTGGCGGAATTGGTAGACGCTTAGTTTGATAATACGGCTGGCTAGCCTCGAAGCAGGAAAGACGATCGGGGAAGTCAGAACCACAATTGAAACGTACAAACGAAATCTTGCAAATCCCGGTTCGAATCCGGGCTTATTCACAATAATAATTAAATAATTAATCTTATGAAACTTACTCCACTATTAGCAATTTGGGCAATATCGTTTGCATTAACAGTATTGCTTGCAAACGAAATGAATATTGTCTTCTGGCTTTCATTTACTGTATTTGCATTGTGTTCTATATACATGGAAAAGCACCAAAAGAGACTAAAGAGAGAAAAGTGATATAGGTATGCGGTTCGGGAGAATAGCTGTTTTATGTGTGAAAATTCGTGTTTCGATTAAGTCCTGTATCTGACGTGATACAGGCAAACGGGCAATTAGTTTACTGGTTAGAACGCACTTGTATGGGTGAGAAAGAGGTTCGATTCCTTTATTGTCCACAAATTAATAATTTAAATATTTGTTTATGAAAGGAAAAAAAGGATTTGATAAAAGCAAAGAAAGGATACGTATAGAAGAGAAACTTCTAAAGAAAAAAGACGATGTCAAATTTGACTATAGCGAAGAAATGGTATTAAAAATACGTAGAATTACTATAGAACTGAATAGATTAGCTAGAGAAGCGAGGATCATTGAGAAGGATCAACTTTTATATAAAATGGTCTCATTTAAAGAAGCTGGATTTATTTATGTAGTTAGAAACTATTAATTTATAATTTATGTAGTAATACACAATAGCTATGAAAACAAAGCTAGAGCTAGATTTATATCAATTAAAAAACATTATGGCTGATATGGTTCAAGTTGGGTACATGAAGGCTATTAAAGTTTATGAACCAACGAAAGATAATATAAGCACAAGGGAGTTGGTTAGATGGTTCAAGGTTCTTGGTATCGATCCTTCATATATAAACAAAATGGAATCAGAAGGATTAATAAAAGGCAAAAGAAAAGGGATAGGTAAAAATTCTCCTGTATGCTATTCCAGATTGGAGATTAAACAAGCTTTGGCTACGATTGATTTAAATAAGTATATCAATGTAAAATAGCTATAAAATTATATTCCATTCATTTATTAATTAACCCAATGCCGACACCCCAGGATGTCGTAGGGTGCGAGTCCCTGTATTTGAGTTTTACATGTTCTATACTATCCTAGTGTCCGTTGGTTCGGTATCTAGGAACAATGTTTTTTGTTTTATTAAACTTCTCAAAAGCGTCGGTTTGTGAAAATAGACGCTTTATTTTCGATTAACCACTTTAATAATATATATAGTTATGAAAAAAGTAATTGTAAGAGGAGATCGCTCCGGTGTATTTTTCGGAGAGTTAGTAGAAAGAAATGGTAGAGAGGTTAAGCTCGCAAATTGTCGTAGATTGTGGTATTGGGATGGTGCTGCTAGTATATCTCAATTAGCAGTTAATGGTACAACTAACCCACATGAATGCAAATTCACAGTTACGGTTCCAGAGATAGAGATCCTGGATGTGATTGAAATTATCCCGTGTTCGGATGAAGCTGTAAAATCTATTGAAAGTGTACCGGTATGGGCAAGGTAATGGAAGATAGAATAAAGCAGTTTCTAAGTATTGGCTCTGGCGATGGCTGTGGCTCTGGCTGTGGCTCTGGCTGTGGCTCTGGCTGTGGCGATGGCTGTGGCTGTGGCTATGGCTATGGCTATGGCTCTGGCTCTGGCTATGGCTATGGCTATGGCTCTGGCTATGGCTATGGCTCTGGCTATGGCTGTGGCGATGGCTGTGGCTATGGCTGTGGCTCTGGCTGTGGCATAAAATCCATAAATGGGAATTCTATTTATGTAGTAGATAGTATACCTACTATTATCACAAATGTAAAGGGTAATATCGCAAAAGGTTTTATCCTTCAGTCTGATTTATCTCTTACTCCCTGTTTTATAGCAAAAGAGAACAATCAATTTTCTCATGGTAATACTCTACATGAGGCATTTGAATCTTTGCGAGAAAAGCTTTATGATGATAGTACAGAAGAGGAAAGGATTCTTAAATTTAAAGAGCATTTTTCTGACTTTTCTAGAAAGTATTCTGCTAAAGACTTGTTTATATGGCATCATGTACTCACTGGGAGTTGCAAGGCTGGAAGAGAAGCTTTTTGTAAGGACAAAGGTATAGATGTAGACAATGATAGGTTTACTGTATATGAGTTTATAGAACTGACTAAAAACTCGTATGGCGGTGAGATTATCCGCAAACTATCTTAACTTAATCCCGGTTTGCTTTGATCGGCACTCCGGGAGCAATTTAAACCACTTTAAATAATATGAGATATGAAAGAAGAAAAAGAATTAACTATTAGAGAGAAAGAATCTGTATTTGAGATTCAAACAGCAGATTTGAGTAAAGACAATCTTCCTTCTTTGGATGATGCCCAAGAACTTCCAATAGACTTGTGCGGTAATTATTGGTCTCCAGAAAAGGCTGGAGAATTCAAGAAAATATTTTTTGTAGAAATCAAATCACAAAAGGTATTGAGTGCTACCAATCCAGATGAATTAATAGATTTGGATTGTGCTTTCTTTTTAGAAAGAAAGGCGGACGGAACAGTTCAAACTATAACTAACGGTTCCCGAAGATTAGTCGGTATTTTGGAGCAATATATTGAGAATGGTGCTCTTAAAAAAGGAACTCCCCTTAAAATCACTTACATGGGTAAAAGGAAGAATAAAACCAATAATTTCCAATCAGACAATTGGTCTGTCAAACCCCTGCTTATAAACTTACCTGTTGCCGGCTAATGGAAGCATTTGACTTGAATGGATTTGCGGAAGGGGAAGAACTCAACCCTTCTGCCTATAATCCGGAAGATTATCCTACCAAAGAAGAAATGCTTGACTTCATATACTCAAATTCTCACAAACCACCTGTTAATATTGATTTGAAAGAATTAAGCGTTAATGGATTGGTTAAGCGAGATCCAATGGAGATGTATTTGAAAAGCAAGCATATTTCTTCTTCTAACCTCAAAAATGCCCTCAAGACTCCTCGTTCATTTTACTATGATTATGAAAGGGTATTTGAGGAAAAAGAAAAGCCCTGCTTTCAACTAGGCACATTTGCCCACATGGCATTCTTGGAGCCACGTTTATTTGAACTTGTCAAAGTAGAACCTAAATGTAACCAATCTTCCAAAGACGGTGTAATAGTAATGATTAAGTTCTATAACGACTTATTATCAAATGATAAGAACTATGTTTCAGATGTCGAAGAAGAAATACCCTCTGAAAGATGGAACTTTAGCGATCTTAAAGATTACCGTGATTATAAAAAACAGAAATGTTTGGATCTGGGTTACTCCTTTATCAGTGAAGATATGAGTATGGTAATAAAAGCTCTTGAGAGAAATTATTATTGGTATGGTGGTGGTATTATCCCCCAATTATTGAAAGGGGCTTATTCAGAGGTGTCTTTTTATGGCAAGGACGAAGAAACAGGGTTAGATGTTAGAGTTAGGCCGGATTATTTCAATGTAAAGGAAAATATTGGTGTAAATGCTGTAATTTCCTTTAAGACCACACGAGCCGATGATCTCGGTAAGTTCTACTATGATTGTGCGAAGCTTAAATACGAGCTTTCAGAAGGAATGTATCAAGAAGTAATGAGTAGTATTACAGGACGAAACTTTAATGTAACAATAATGATAATGTTACAGACAGTTGAGCCTTTTGATGTTGCTGTTCTATTCTGGTCTCCTGATGATCTTGCAAATGGCAAATATAAATATCACTATGCTCTTTCCATCGTAAAGGACTGCTTTGAAAAGAAGTGGTTTCCCGGCTATGATGCTAATGCGGAAGAAGGTGCCCGTGGTATTATTGATATGCAACTTCCGGAATGGAGTAAAAAAATGCTTCATCCGGTTGCTATTGACGATATATTGTATGATTAACTAAAATAAAAGAAACAATGATTGATTTAAAAGACTACTCTCCAGAAGAAGTTCAGTTCAAACTTCCAACAACAGTAAAGTTTCCAGAAATTATATTTCCCGATTGTGTATGCATGGATGAGATAAAAAAGAAACTGGCGGAGAACTTTATTGCCATTCAGGAAAAAGATGTAATAGCCAATCGGGTGATGGATGATTATGAAATCTCAACTATTCGTGCTAATTACGGTGAAATTGCGGAAGAACAGATGCCGGAATTAGAAGCGCAATTAGAGTCGTTAAAAGCTAAATTCAATAATGAAAAGAAGGAGTTTGAAGCGAAAATTTCAGCGTTACATACCCAATTTAAGGACCTTGTTAATCTTGCTAAAAAAGGAGTTAGAGATTATCCCCTAAAAATGATTGATACCTTCCGTATTCCTGTTATGGGGTATTATTTGTATTATTCATGGGTGAATGACGCTTTCCGTTTGGCATTGGTTCAGGAAATTCCGAAACACGAATATAATGACTTATTTAATTCTGGAGAAAAGAACCAGGAAGCATTTAAGGAATTAGGTTATGATCTTCCGAATGTTGATTTCAAGGATACACGAAAAAATGTTCGTCAGTTTGGTGAGGGTGAGAATATTGTTGAGGTATGGGAAGAAGATGGATATGATGTTTGGTTGGAGCAATGGATAGAGGATTTTGTTGATGAATCAACCGGTGAATCTATACCTATTCAACGGCATGAATTACATCGTTCTCCAATAGGAGAAAGTCCATGGAGAAAGGAGGGAAATAATGACGAGACTGGCACACAAGAAGGGGAGACCATCGAAGTATCGGAAGAGTCTGAAGAATAACCCGTATTGGGAGGAAGTGAAACGAAAGGTTCGTATTCGCGACGGGCATCGTTGCCAAGTATGCGGTAAAACATACAATTTAGAGATTCATCATAAAGTCTATGAAGTTGCGGGATATTCTATTGTAGGTCATGAATTAGAGTTCTTGTATTGCCTTGAAACGCTATGTGAAGATTGTCATGCAATGAAGCATGGTAAATAAATAATCCCGGTGTCCGTTGGTTCGGTATCCGGGAACTATTTTTAAAATAACTTATATGAAACAGATTAGTACTAAACAAGCACAACGTAACAGAGAAATAGCCAAGATTAAGGAAAACCTTCCTTCCTATTGTGTTATATGTGGTAAACCGGCTGTAGATGCTGCACATTTAGTTCCCAAAAGCATGTATCCCGAACACTATACAAATCCCTTGAATATAGTTGGATTGTGCCGGGAATGTCACAATAGGTATGATAATGATCTGTCCTTTAGACGCAAACAAAAGCGTCTAATAGAGCGTGTGAAGTCTTTTGATGAATGTGCGGCCAATAGATATTTCCGTTTATGAATAGTTATCAGTTAATATCCAAGCTTCGGAAGATTAGAAATGATACTTATCTCACCGCAATAGATCAGGCATTATATTATGAACTAATATCTATTTGCAATGAAAAGGGATGGAAAGAGGTGTTTGAGGTTCGTAGTTCTGTATTATGTACTTCATTGAATATATGGGATAAAACACTACGGAAATCACGCAAAATACTTGCTGATGCAGGTTTAATATCTTTTGAGTCATGTAGAGATAAGAGGATAGGATGTTATTATTCTTTTCAGACAATCCTAAGCAATGATATGAAATCATCGGTAATATCATCGGTAAATGGTACTGATGAAAATACCGGAGAAAATATGGATGATAACAAAATAAAAGATACTCAATCATCAGTAAATTATACGGTAATTTCTTCGGTACTACGTACTGATGAAAATACCGATGATAAAAATTCTACTCCGGTAATATCATCGGTAAATGGTACTGATGATATTAAAATTTCACCTATTATAGATATTAATAAAACTATAAACGTAGAGAGTCACGCACGTGTGCGTGAGACTCCCCCCCCCACTCCAAAGAAGAAATCTCGCAAGGAAAAAGGGGATGAAACTCCATTGGTTTACCCTTTCACTTCGAAGGCTTTTATGTCGGCATGGGAGGCACTCCGTAAAAGTCCGAAATGGAAGAAGAAGCTTAACTATGCTCTTCAGATTTCGCTTGATAAACTTTCCAAGTTTGAAGAAGAGTTTGCTATCCGGCAGATCGAAAGAGCTATCGAATCAGAATGGACTGGGGTTGTTTTTACGGGAACTGAACGTGATTATCAAGAATGGTTAAAATTGAAGTATGGAAACAATCAGAAATCAAATCAATCTTCAGAGTGTACCGTTAAAGTTCGGACGGTCAAGTTATGATGCAGTTGCTTTCAGGAATTCTTCAGCTCTTTTCCGTAGGTGCTGTTTATTGGCATGTCCCGAATTCACTGTTGATGAAAGAAATCGTGATTTTATGAACGAGCTTTTTTTATATCTCATCAAGGGATCAGAAAAACTAGATAGTAACAAAGGTTTATTGCTGTATGGTCCTGTTGGAACTGGTAAATCCACGATATTGAAAATTATCCAATTATACGACAGGTATAGCAACGGTAAAGACGAAACCGGATATTACTTATCTGGTGGATTTCCTATTGAATCAGCTACATTCATTTCCAATCAATACACCAGAAAGGGAGTTGATGGTATTTCTAAATACGATGGGTTAAATGGCATTGCCCTAGGTATTGACGAAGTAGGGAAAGAACCAAGGGTAAAATACTTTGGTTCTGAAATGGATATAATACAGTATATTCTCCAATCCAGATATGACAATCGTAGGATATGCAAAACGTTTATGACTACCAATATGCAACCGGAAGAGTTTGAGCCTAAATATGGGGAATATATCGCTGATCGCATTAATGAAATGTTTAATGTAATCGAATTGAAAGGCTCTTCCCGCAGATGAGAATACTCCTAAATATCCTCCTTCTCCTAGGAGTTAACATCTTATTTTATCTGGTAGTATACGCAATATCAGACTACTTAATTGGATATGATTAATTAAACAACGAATGATATGAATAAAACTCACGGTTCTTTATTTAGCGGCTTTGATGCCCCTAGCGTTGCAGCGTCATGGATGGGCTGGAAAAATGCCTTTCACTGTGAGATAAACTCTTTTTGCAACGAGATACTAAAATATTGGTTTCCTGATTCAGAACATTATGAAGATATTACAAAGACAGACTTTAGTCAATGGAAAGGAAGAATCGATGTCCTCACAGGCGGATTTCCTTGCCAGCCTTTCTCCCTTGCAGGTCAGAGAAAGGGAGCGGATGATAACCGTTACCTCTGGCCAGAAATGTTACGAGCAATACGCGAAATCCGACCCACTTGGGTTATTGGTGAAAACGTTGCTGGAATCCTCACAATGGTTCAGCCCGGCGAGGAGACTGAAATGGGAAGCCAAACCGCTCTTTTCGGAGAAGATAACCGAAAAAGAGTATTGTTACGACAAGAGTATGTCGTCGAAACCATCTGTAAAGACCTTGAACGAGAAGGATATTCCGTCCAACCGTTGCTTATTCCGGCTTGTGCCGTCGGAGCGCCCCACAGAAGAGACAGGGTATGGTTTGTTGCACGACTTATTACCGACACCGCGTGTCGTGGAAGTGGTGGAACACCCTATGAAAGCTGCCGCGAGAACGAAAGACAGGACGGGTACGAAACTCAACAACCTATCTTCAGGGGCTACGTTCGGACTGCTTCCGACTCCCAATGCCCGAGAGGCAGACAAGTACACCAAGAAATACAACCCGAAAAGCCAGATGTGGACAGCACTGACCGCAATGGCTATGAATGGGATGCTACCAACTCCAACAGCGAGAAGCTACAAGAATGGCTCAAAACCGGAAGACGATCGAACGAAGCGGAAAATAGAGCAAGGATGGACAATGGAATTGAACGATTTGGCAGCTTGCGGTATGCTCCCTACTCCTATAGCAAACGATTACAAGGGTGCATCAACTTTGGAAGCGTTGGAAAAGAGAAGAAGAAATCCAGCCACGAACAGTTTAGCGGATCGCTTTTCCCAGACTGGCAAAACTTCCCAACTCAATCCCCTGTTTGTCGAGGAAATGATGGGCTTCCCTTTGATGTGGACAACCTTACCATTCCTTTCACAAAATGGAGACAGGAATCAGTCAAAGGATATGGAAATGCCATAGTTCCGCAGGTGATTCTTGAAATTTTCAAAGCGATAGAAGAATTAGATAATTGATTAAACCTTGCAAGTTCTTGAATGATTATCAAGGATTTGCGTAAAACAAGAAAGAAAGGAACCAAATGAAGATAATAGTAAGTTTTTCTGGCGGAAAGGATTCACAAGCTTGCTTGATTCAAGCTGCCAATAAATACGGAGCCGATAAAATAGAAGCTGTTTTCTGTGATACTGGTTGGGAGCATCCCGAAACCTATCAACATATTAGTGACGTGTGCAAACAGCTTGATGTTAAATTAGTAGTTTTGAGAAGCAAGAAATATACTGATTTTGTAGATATGTCTATCAAGCGCTCCCGGTTCCCGTCTTCCCAAAGAAGGTTTTGTACTTCAGAATTGAAAATTAAACCGATGATTGATTACATTCTCTCACTTACTGAACCTTGCGTGATTATACAAGGCATCCGGGCAAAGGAAAGTAAAGAGCGTGCTAAACTTCCCTATGAATGCAACTACTTTGGGGAGTATTACGAACGCATTAAAAAGAATCGCAAAGGAAAGATTGTTGAAGTATGGAAGCAGGATTATCGTAGAAAAGATGTACTTAAATGGTGTGAACACTATGATGCAAGCGTTTCCCGTCCGATTTTTCAGTGGTCGGCACAAGAAGTAATAAATCATATCTTATCTGCCGGACAAAAGCCAAATCCTTTATATTCTCGTGGATTTTCCCGTGTTGGTTGCTATCCTTGTATTATGTGCCGAAAGCAGGAAGTCAAACTCATTTCACAAGAAGAGTTCGGGCGTAACCGCTTGATAGATGCAGAGCAAAGGATAAAAGAAGAAACTTCAAAAGGTTCGTCTTTCTTCTCACCCAGTTACATCCCCAAACGCTTCTGCAAGAATAGGAATTATCCAACAGTACAGGAAGTTTTCGAGTATGTAAACCGTAACGATGTAGGTATGGATGATATGTTTGAACCAGAAGGCGGATATAGTTGCATGAGCCTTTATCATGGACTTTGCGAATAAGAAGTTTAATTCAAATCAGAACAGAAATGAAAGAAATAGAACTATATAATGACCATTTCCAAGAAGTTTGGAAAATTATTCCTGAAACAGACTATTCATACCAAGCATCTTCTTTTGGTAGAATAAAATCTGTTGATAGAAAAAGATATTGTAAAAATGGACATACATGTATACATAAAGGAAGAATTATTAAATACGGTATTCAAAATAATGGATATTGTATCGTTTGGCTAAGAATAGGGAATAAAACTAAGGCTTTCACAGTTCATAGACTTGTTGCAAAAACCTTTATAAATAACCCTTTAAACCTTGAACAAGTTAATCATAAAGATGGTAATAAATGCAATAACCATGTTGATAATTTAGAGTGGTGTAGCCGAAGTGATAATTTAAAACATGCATATAGGGAATTACATCAAAAGAGACATTCTTATACAATGGTAAAATGTGTTAACACAGGCGAGGTTTTTGAATCTGTAAGATTAGCAGAAAAATCAAAAGGTTTATGTAAAGGGGCTATATCTCAAGTATTAAATGGCAGGAGTAAAACATCAGGAGGATTAAAATGGATAAAAATATAAAACCTAAGTTATTCAATGACCATTTCCAAAATTTCCGTTCTTATGGAATCCCAAAAGCCCAGTTAATTATAGCCGATGTCCCTTACAATTTAGGCAATAGTGCTTATGCTTCTAACCCTTCATGGTATGTGGACGGAGATAACAAGAACGGGGAAAGCGAACTGGCAGGCAAACAATTCTTTGATACCGATAAAGATTTTCGCCCTGCCGAGTTTATGCACTTCTGTAGTCAGATGCTTGTAAAGGAACCCAAGGAAAAAGGCAATGCGCCTTGCATGATAATCTTTTGTGAATTTGAAGACCAGTTCCGGTATATTGAACTGGGTAAAAGATATGGGCTGAATAATTACATCAATCTTGTATTCAGAAAGAATTTTTCAGCGCAAGTCTTGAAAGCCAATATGAAGATAGTCGGCAATTGTGAATATGGATTGTTGCTTTACCGCGATAAGCTTCCAAAGTTTAACAACGATGGTCGGATGATCTTCAATTGCTTTGATTGGGTGGTGGACAATGAAACTCCGAAGGTTCATTGTACACAAAAGCCGGTTCCTTTGCTTCGTAGACTGATAGAGATATTCACCGACAAAGGTGATGTCGTTATTGATCCATGTGCCGGAAGCGGTTCTACCTTATTAGCTGCTGCCCAGTTGGGACGCAGGGCATACGGATTTGAGATTAAAAAAAAGTTCTTTGCTGATGCGAATAAATTTGTGTTGTCACGTATCCAGCAATCGCTATTTGTGTAATTTAAATAGAAATAGAAATGAAGAATATAGAAAAAAGCCGTACAAGTTTAAAACAAGTACGGCAGTCCAAAAGATTGCAACCATTGCGAGTACTACAATGGTTAAATGTCAAGGAAGTTAGCGTCAAAAAGCGAAATTAATCCGCATTTAGGGCATCTAACGGCAATAACAGGCCATGAATTAACTGGTGGAATGACTCATGTTGCAATCAGAAAATGAAGTATAACGAACTCCGTGAAAAAATGCACGGGAAGAAATATTAATCTAATAAACCATAATATGAAACAGACATTAGAAGAAGCAGCATACGACTATGCTACTAATAAAACAAAGTTTAGAAAAGAGGTTTTAAAGGAGGTTGATCCAGATAACTATGTTAGTCGGAAATCTGATTGTATGGAAGATTTTCAATCTGGTGCAGAATGGCAGGCAAAGCAATCCCCGTGGATAAGCGTGAAAGAACGATTGCCGGAAGAAGATAAAGAAGTTCTTGTTTTGTATGAATTTAGATCTGCATTTATGATACAAGAGGATTTTTATTTTGGGCAAGGTGAACAGTGGAATTGGGGGGGTAATAAAATTCTCGCATGGATGCCAATCCCCTCTTTCGATGAAATACTCGAAGCCAACAGGGATGTACTGGAACGGATTAAAGAGAAAGGAGATTAATATGGAAATAACTAAGGTAACAATTAAAAACAAAAAATGATTTAATCATGACTCGCAATCAATTTATTCATTACTCTTATCGGCATAGCGAAATCATTATCTATCACCAAAGGCATCCTGATGTTGATATAGAGTGTATGCTGATTGGCGTTGATTTTGACAATGAATTGTTTCACCTTGTTCCAATAGATCAATATTTATATGAAGATAGATCGTATTGGCTTCCTTATACATCGTGCGACAAACAGTTTAAGAAGCCTAAGATGAAAGTAGTAAGGAGTGATAGAACAATAGTAACAAAGTAGTTAAACGAATAACAATGAGTATATTATCAGACGAATGGTGTTGCATGAATTGTGTACACCAAGCAGAATGTTTATTGGACGATCCAGAGTTGAACTTATTAGGATATTGTATGCAATACGAAGACGAAGAATGGGAGGATTAACTATGCCTACAGTATTAAGAGAAACCTATCCAACAGCCAGGAAAGAGCATGGATGTGAGTTTTGTTGCGAAAAGATAGCGATAGGACAAAAATATGTCCGTCAGACAAATGTCTATGACGGAGTAGTGGGCGACTTCATCACACATCAAGAATGTAAAGAAGTAGCCCATGAATTGAATATGTATGATGATTGTGATGACGATGGATTATGCGGAGAACAGTTTAGGGAGGAATTGGACTTATACGTACATGTCAATCATTACGATGATGAAGCGGACGACATCTGTTCTGATTGGCAGTTGAATTACTATGAGATAGCGAAAAAGGTATTGAAAGAACTTAAAAACAAATAACTATGGGATTTACAACAGCAGCGTTTATACGCAAAAATACACCGGAACTCCGGAAGAAATTGGAGGAGTTGGGATATAAATGCTCTTCGTTGATTGAAGATAGACCTTGTTTATTTACAGCATCATATTTAAATGCCTATCATTCTATTCCCCCTGAATGGTTTGATGATGATAATCCTCATACAACGTATAATTGTGCAGGCCGTATTGATTGCGGAACCAACGAAGAGCTTTTCTTGGCTATTGCCGCATTGAGGGATGATACAAATGAAAATCAATGGTTTACCAATGGAGAAGAATGGGCATATCATCCAAAAACAGAATGTTGTTCACCATGTAATACTGTATATAGAACATTAGCTTTTGATTATATACCTAAAGATACTAACATGGTAAATTATCATAAGGCCACAGTGAAAGAGCTAATCGAACACTTTAAAGAGAAGGAGGTGAATCATGGATAGCGTACAGACACAGACCATTTCTATCAAGGGGAATGACGATGCTGTGGCATATATTGATTTTTGTGATGGAGATTTATGTGTTTCTGTTGTAGCAGAAGGCAAACAGGCTGATTTTCACTTTGAACCTATCACTTTGAAAATGTTTGCCCATGCTTATAAGTTACATTGTGAGGAACTAAAGAAAGGAGAATTAGATGAGAAAGTATAGAATATCCAGATACGGTTTGTTTTACCACATATTTGACGTGGAAATGAAAATGTGGTATGGTTGGATCGTGATAAAGAGATTTAAGGCAGATGTAAGCAATGTAGATACAATGATAGATGATATCATTTATTGCAATATGTTAGCTGAGGAACTTTTGGAAAAATTGAAGGAGGAATAACTATGAAATCAAAATTAGTGTTATCAGTCGAGCAAATGAAATATTTGCGGGAACTGGGATTAAATACAAGTGATGCAAGTATGTGTTATTGCTGTTTTTATGGCAATATAGAGGAAGAATGGGAACTTGAAATATATGAAGATGTAATTAATCAAAAAAGAGATAGTACATTTTTGGATATAGTCCCTACTTACACCTTTCAGGAAATTATAGAATTACTGCCGAAAGAAATTAAGACAGTTACAGATACTTATTATCTTACAATATCCACTTATGATTGTGATGTATGGTCTATATACTATTCAATGTCTGATGAATTTGATTACTATAAAGAGTTTAAATCAGATTCATTAATTGACGCAGCCTACGAGATGCTTTGCTGGTGTATTGAAAACGGATATATTAAAATTAATCAGTTATGAAAGCAAGAGTAAAAGCAACTGGAGTTTTAATAGACGTAATTCCGAAATTCAATATAAATGCGCAACATAGTGATGATAATTTATATGTATGCGATAATATGATTTTCAGAGAATGTGACCTTGATTTTTTGAATATTGGAAATTCAGCAATTGATTGGGAACAGAGACGCTATGAAATAGCAAAGGAAACAGTTACTGCAATAATGTCAAATGAAGATTTCTATCATCAGGTTTTATGTGAGGGAGCAGAGCATGGTCAAAGACAAATTCAAACTAATATTGCACGTGCCGCAGTTATATTTGCTGATGCTCTTATTGAGGAATTAAAGAAGGAGGAATAGCCATGCCAATAAGCGAAATAGCAGAATTAATACTTAAAATAGCGTTATTCATCCTCAATGCCACAACCGTTGCCATTGTTGTAATTTTGATAAGCAAATGGCACAGACGCATGGAGGACAAGCTGAATGGTATCAAAAGTTATATTCAGCACGTAACGGATCGCAATGACATCGTATACATCAATCAGCTTGAAGAGATAAAAAGAGTACTGATAGAGTCTGAACGTTACGAAGATGCAGCCAAGATAAGCAAGTGCATTGAGGATGAATACAGTAATCTTAAGAGAAAAATAGAAGACGGAGAATAAATAATTGATCCTTTAAAATGATTATGAAGCAAGAGATAAACAGCAACCTATTGGCGGAATGTATGAAGGAAGCCATGAAAGTGGAATTCCTGGAAACCAGCGAAGAGATAGAATTATATGCTTATGCCCTGTATAATGCGGAAATGTGGGGGAAGAGTGTAAAGTAAAAGAGCGTCACCCGAACCACCAGATAGACGCCCTTCCATAATTCATAGTACAAATATACTATTTACTTCTAAATAATCGTACTATGTTTTCAGAAATATCAGAGTTAAAATCTATTAGAAAGCAAAAATCCATATTGTCAGAAAGAGAGTCTGAATTATCTGCTCCTATTATGTCAGATCTGGATTATATTCCATCCATATATAAATGGTTTTGTGAAATACAGGACTTTAGGGATTGTCCGGGAAATAAGGATAGCGTTCATATCAGAAAGAAGTTTATATTTATTATTCTTTTCCTTTATGCTCCCAGTGTCTTGGCCGGTGGGAGAATGCCCAAAGGACTTCGGGATAAGATTGCCGAGTCGGTAAATATCAGCGATAAAACATTTATTTCCCACAATATCGAAACTGTGGTTGTTCTCTACAATAATTATAAGGACTTTCGGAAGGATATAGAGTATATTTACACTGGAATTATTTCTCGGTTGAAAGACAATGGTATAATAAACAAGGTATGATAAAAAGAGAAAATATAGCAATATCTAAAGTGTATCCCAATGATGGTCAAATAGAGAGATTGCCAAAGAACCCCAGGCTTATCAAAGGAGAAAGATTTCGTAAGCTTTGTAAATCAATAAAAGAGCTTCCCGAAATGACAGAGGCAAGGGATATTCTTGTTTACCCGCATAATAATGGATATATTGTAATTGGCGGCAATATGCGTTTACACGCTTATAGGCATTTAGGATGGAAAGAGGTGCCATGCTGTATTTTACCGGAAAATATGCCGATAGAGAAGCTTCGTCAGATGCTTATTCAAGATAATAATCCATTCGGAGAGACTGACTGGGATATGATTGCCAATGACTGGGATAGCAAGGAGCTCAATGATTGGGGTTTTGAGGTCTGGAAGGAAGCAGAACAGAAGCCAAAGAGTAGCAAATCGGAGGCTCAGTCAGAAGAAGAAAGTGAAGAGGATATAGAGAAGGTTGATTTTTACGATATGATGCTTGGCGACCGCATATATGACAGCAACAATGAGTTTGACATACCGAACCTGCTCATCGACCATCAGCCAACAAGCGGATTGCTTCTTCCGTTTGCCGGGTGGGGAGCGGACACAAGAGCGAAGAAAGGCATATCGACCTATCATTTCTACGTGGAAGATTACCGTTTCACCAACATTTGGAATAATCCCGTTTCGGTATTGGATAGTGGTTGTACCGAATTGGTAGAGCCTAACCTTTCTTTGTTCGATACTACCCCTATCGCCTATGGTTTGCAGCTTATCTACATGAAGCGTTGGATAGCTCGCTTTTGGCAAGAGTGTGGTGCAAAGGTGTATGCTGATCTCAATGTGGCGCAAAAGTTCTATAAGTACAACCGTTTTGGCATTCCTGACGGTTACAACGCTTTTGCCACACGTGGCTATGCTGATAGGCAGGAATATTTGAAGATGGAAATACAAATCGCCCGTGAAATATCAGGAAAGGATAACCCCAACATGATTGTTTACGGCGGTGGTGAGCAAATAAAAGAACTGTGTACACAGAACAATGTGCTTTATGTGGAGCAGTTCATGGCTAACAGAGTGAAGAAAATCAAGAAAGGAGGTAAGAATGGCTAAAACAAGTGGAGGAGTAAGAAGTGGCAGTTCCTCACGAAGTAGTGGAGGAAATTATCAAGCGTCTGTGGCAGTACAAAACCGACAAGGGGATACAAGGTGGTTGCAAAAGAGCTTCCGTACACAATCGCAAGCGGAAAAATGGATTGATAAGGTGGCTTCTCGTTTTGACAGTCCGGCAAAATCGGGCTTTGCGACAACGGCAGCCATTGACAAGGACACAAAACGCGGCACTCAATATGATATCTATAACCGTGATTTGACTCGTGAATTTGAAAGGAAAGACGCACGGGAGTTTAGAGCTGGACGTGGTGGATATGTGGGGGTGACTCCGCAAAAAAAGAGGAGAAAACGATAATGGCTAAGACTTCGGGAGAAATAAGGGGCGGTGGTGGTAAAAACAGAAGTAAACAAGAAAGAGCGATTGCCATAGCAGAAGAAACTATAAGGCGAAATAAATATGAAACGGCTGTTGCATACGATAGTAAAGGAAATTTATTGCTGAACAAAAAAGGTGGTTCCCGTTCTGTTAGATTTACCAATAGTGAAATTGCAAAAGCAATAATAAGTATTTGAATAATTAAAATCAACCGTTAAACAAGCGTTTTGGCAGGAGAATACGAACATATTAAAGGCAAAGGCAACCGCTTTTCGAGTACCAACCAGCCCGCAAACCGTGGCAGGAAGCCCAAACTATACACCATTGCCAAGAAAGCCTACAACGTGTCGCGTGAGGAATGGAACGAGGTCAAGTTGTACCTTCTTCAGTGCACGCCGTCGGAAATAGATAAAATCATAGACAAGAAAGACACTCCTATGTGGGTGCTTATCCTTGCAAGAGGGTTGAAACGGAACGCGGCAAAGGGCATAACTGACGTATTGGATGGCATGGAAGATAGGCTGTTTGGACGTGCGCCTATTGCACAGGATGAAGACAGCACCTTGTATTCCGAAAACGGTATCGACATAGATAAATGGATGGAGGAAAACGAAAGTGAAGATTGAACCGCAAAAGATATATGCACCTTTGTACCGCAACAAGGACAAATTTATTATCCTTGTGACCGGAGGGCGTGGCAGTGGAAAGAGCTTCAATGTTTCCACCTTCATTGAAAGACTTCTTTTTGAGGTTCGCCATCCTTCACCTGCAAAAAGGATTGTACACCAAATCCTATATACACGCTATACGATGGTTTCCGCTCATATATCCGTTATTCCCGAATTTATGGAAAAGGTGGAATTGGACGGACATTCCAAGTTTTTCAAGAGTACAAAAACTGATGTAAAGAACTTGCGAAGCGGTGGATGCGTAATGTTCCGTGGAATCAAGACTTCTTCGGGAATACAAACAGCCAAATTAAAATCCATACACGGTATTACTACATTTGTGGTTGATGAAGCAGAGGAGTGGGTTTCAGAAAAAGAGTTTGAAACAATCATGCTTTCAATCCGTCAATTAGGAATACAGAACCGTATCATTATAGTGATGAACCCTACGGATAACAATCACTGGGTTTATAAGCGGTTTATCGAGAAAACTCATAAGCTGGTAGAGATTGACGGTGTACAGGTTCAAATCTCCACTCACCCGAATGTACTTCATATTCACACTACCTATTTTGATAATTTGGAAAATCTTTCACCGGAGTTTCTGAAAGAGGTTGAGGATATGAAAGTAAATGATCCAGATAAATATGCTCACGTGGTTATCGGCCGGTGGGCTGACGTGGCGGAAGGTGCTGTGTTCAAGAAGTGGGGCATTGTTGATGAGTTTCCGATTTGGTGCAAAAAGGTTGCTTTTGGGCAAGATTTCGGGTATACTCATGACCCGTCCGCCTCTATTCGCTGCGGAATTATTGATAATGCTTTGTACTTGGATGAAATAGATTACCGTACCGGGCTTCTTTCCTCTGATATCATTAAAACGCTTCGTCCATGGGGATTGAAGGTTATAGCCGATAGTGCTGATCCACGGTTGATTCAAGAGATACACAATGGAGGGATAAAAATATATCCTGTCGAAAAGGGTTCGGGTTCTATTAACGCAGGTATAGACAAAATGAAGACCATGGAGATTTTTGTAACTAAACGTTCATACAATCTTCAAAAAGAACTACGGAAATATGTGTGGGCTAAAGATAAGGATGGGAACTATATAAATGAACCGGAAGATCATGATAACCATGCCATCGATGCAGCTCGTTATTATGTATTGGGTGAGCTTCTTGGTAAAATTCAGAAACCCAAGGATTATTCGGGGATTTTTGGACGTTAAAAATATATCAATATGACATTAGAAGAGATTTTATCATTAGAAGATGTAGATCAGAAGATCGAATATTTGAAGAAAGGACGTAAAACGGAGGAACCCAATACCGGTGAAAACTGGAAGGATTGGAACGCTGATTTGCATGAAATCATTGTGGATAAAGAAAAATACCCGGACATCGAAGTTGTTGAAGAGAAGGAAAGGGAAGAATGGAATGATAGTACCGGTAAAAGCACTACTATCCCAGCTAAAAAACGTACAGAACCGTGTAACCGTATATCTATTCCGTTGGAGCAAGATATAACCAATATTCAAACAGCGTTTACAGTAGGGGTTGAGCCTAAGATGGATTGCGTTCCGTCAAATGAGGATGAAAATGGGTTATTTTATGCTATTCAACAAGTATTGAAGAAGAATAAAATAAAATACCAGAATAAACGTATCGTTCGTTCTTGGCTTTCTGAACAGGAATGTGCCGAATACTGGTATGCAGTCAAAGATGATTCGTTCTGGACTAAATTCTGGAATAAAATACAGAGGGCTTTCGGAGGAAGTGTAAGACCGCAAAATAAGCTCCGCAGCGTAATATGGTCTCCGTTCAGGGGAGATAAACTTTACCCTTTCTTTGATGATGCCGGAGATTTGGTTGCTTTCTCACGTGAATATAAAAAGAAAGATCTGGACGATGTAGAAATAGTATGCTTTCAAACTGTTACTGCTACCCATGTTTACCAGTGGGAAAATACGAATGGGTGGGAAGCGGTAGAAGAGAAGTCTTTCAGGCACGGGTTCAAAAAGCTACCTGTTTTATATGGTTATCGTCCGGAGACTTATTGCCATAAGATAAAGACCATACGGGTACGCATTGAGAAGATATTATCAAGTTATGCCGATTGTATAGACTATCACTTCTTCCCGTATTTAATGCTCTTTGGGGATGTGTCAGGCTTTACAGGAAAGAAACGAAACAGGATCATACAATTGACCGGAGATAAGGCGAACGCTCAATATCTGACCTGGAATCAGGTTCCTGATACGGTTAAATTGGAACTTGAAGGGCTTACTAACAGGGCGTACGATCTGACGAATACTCCACGTATATCACCGCAAGAGTTGAAAGGTCTTGGAAATGCCATTTCAGGGAAAGCGTTCAGGTATATTTTTATGGGTGCGCACATGGCGGTATCTAATCATGCGGAAGTAATTGGAGAGTTCTTTCAACGGAGGGTAAACTTTTTGGTATCAGCTTTGGCGGATATTAACCCATCCGAATTTGACAAGGCGTCCCAGACTATTGATATTGACGTGGATTTGGCTCCGTATATGATTGATGATATTGATGAACGAGTAGCAACGGCAGTTAGTGCAATAGAAGGTAAAGTATGGTCCCGGAGAGAGGGAATTTTGTTTGCCGGTAATGCCGAAAGGGTGGATGAAGTCCTGAAAGAGATTGAGGAGGAAGAAAAGAGTGAGGTTTCTATATCTTCTGAATCAGTCAAAAAGAACAGAAATGAGAGTGTGTAGTCAGAAAAAATACGGGGGTTATACAAAAAGTGTAGGAAATATAGAATAAAATAGTGAGTTGCTATAAGTTTACTAGTGCATAAGTCGGTTTTAGTCCCAAAAGACAAATAAACCACAATTCGCTTATTGTGGTTTTCCAGAAGTGAAAATTTTAGGCTTATAATTGGATATGAAATAAATTTGTGCATAGAAAATAATACGGCTATCCTCACGGCTGAAAGATATAACGCCATCGGTGAGAAGTGAGGAACTTGCCTTTGGCGCTTTTTTATATGCCAGGCGTGGCAGGTTCAGCAGGTCGGTAAGGCGTGAAGAGGTTCGAATCCTCGCTTGCTACAAAGTCGGACAAATTAAAATCCCCAAAAGCGGAAGTGTCCGAGCCGCTAATGGGGATAGTATTAACTATTTAATAATGCAAATCTATGAAAAAGAAAGCAGAAATTAAAAAGTATGATGCTAATATTTTAGAAAATATTGGTAGAGATGGAGATTTATTATCTTTAACTGATCTTTGGAAAATTGCAGGTAGTCCACAAGGTAAAGAACCTGCTCAATGGTTAAGACAAGAAGTAACTCAACAGTTGATTGAAACTGTAAGCGGTATTTTAAATGTGTGTCAGAACCATATTATAAAGTCAAAGCGCGGGAAATCAGGAGGTTCGTATGCGCACAGACAAATATCACTTGCTTATGCTAAGTATTTAGACCCTGCACTCCACGTATTGGTCAATGAAGTTTTCTTTCAGCATATCGAAGAAGAAAAGAATCCAGACCTAATAGGCCAACGATACATAAAAGCGTATGAAAAGAGAGGAAAGTCTGCTGATTGGACTGCTGAACGCCTAAAATCTATCGGAACCAGGAATATGTTCACAAGAACATTGGCGGCTCATGGCGTATCCGGGGATGGATTTCGTAATTGTACCAATGCCATATATGAACCTCTTTATGGAGGAACTACTAATGTGATCCGGGCAAAGAAAGGGCTTTCTAAAAATCAAAGCATACGTGATAACATGAGTAAGGTTGAGCTTGCAGCAGTCGGTCTAATTGAAGCTCTCGCTTCTGACGAAATAGAAAGAAAAGATATTCAGGGAAATGCGGATTGTGAGATAACTAGCAGAAGATCTTCACGTACTGTCGCAAATGCACTGATTGAACACAAAAAGTATATTATTTGATTTGTCCGGAAATAAAGAAAGGGCAGCCCTAAGCTACCCTTTCCCGCTGATTGGCGTCAACTAATGTGCCGGAACCGAAGCCCCTGACTTACCCTTTATTTATAAACTCTTGTAACACCCTGTTTGTCTCGACTGCGAGTGCGGACATTAGAAAGCCGTCTTTGCACATCTCACGTACTTGCCCGAATATCCGCTTTAAATTGGCTTCCATACTTTCTTTGGGGTTGTATATCACTTCTTCCTTTCCGTAAGGTATTAACCCTCCGTATGTGCTTCCGTGCTTCTTCCTCCCGTTCGTTAAGTTTTCCTGTAGTGACCGGTTGAACTCCTTGATTTGCTTTTTGACGATGCGTTCTGCGTACTTGGTGCAACGCTCGGATCGGAGCTTCTCTTCCATTTCGTTGAAGGCGTTGATGTAGGCTTCCTTGAACTGGGCGGCTACCTTTCCGGTGAAACCCATGGCGAGGAAGGTGAAGCCGTCACGGGTCATGTAGTACATGGGGAGTTCTTTCTTTACATTATTGCATAACTCGTTGATATACACACAGGGCGCAAAATTGCGCTCTGTGAAATTAGCACTACATTCCAAACCTCTAATCGCTTTCAGTACATCTTTGTGCGCCTTCCTAAAGTAATCCGCAACCACCAAAGAAGAGGTTACGGCTTGCCCGTTTTTCGCTTCTACCAAATCAATCCTATCGGTAGACCATAATTCCAAACTTTTTGTTTCCATAATGATTTTATTTTATGTGTTATACTATTGCGTTACTCTTACTTAGCACATGAAAAACCTGTCGTTATCGTCACCGAACATCTTATATCCGGCAAACAGGCTTAAAATGATGATTGTTATTTCTATCATAATCGTATATTTAATGGTTAATCTCCTACGTAATGTGCGCCCATGTAACCTCTGCTACTAGGATTATAGATTTCCCCCGAGAAGTTATATCTTACCACCTCTGCCGGTCTACTGTTTTTAAGAGAATCTAGTCTCTTTTCCTCTTCAGCTTTGCGTTTTGCGTCCGCTTCCTGTCTGGCTACGTCCAATTTGGCAAGTCTCCAAGTTGATTTTAGGACCTCGCCGAAGGTTTTACCTTGCTTCTTACCTACATACTTGTAGGTTCTATGTGCGGTGCGCATTATTTCTGATAAGTTGTAGCGTTTCATATATATATAATTCTATTATTTCACGTATGTGTTATTAATCACGATGCAAATATAACACATGTGTGAATATTAAGCAAGAAAAAGAAAGATTATTTTTCATGTATATGTGAATTTTATCGTATTTCTTTCCACATATACATTAAATTATATATATTTGCCTCAAAATTTAAATATAACGTTTATGTTAAGAGTAAAAGAAATAGCAAAAGAAAAAGGATTGACTATGGCAGACGTAGCTAAAAGAATGAATATGTCTCAATCAGGATTATCTATGGCATTAAATCGAAACTTGACATTGGATGTGTTGAGTAGAATAGCTGATGCATTAGAAGTAGAGATACCAGACTTATTTGAACGTAAAAAAGAGGAAGAAAACACTATAATCTGCCCAAAATGCGGTTCTAAGTTTAAATTAATCGAGTAAAATTTGCTTTTTTGTGTGTTTGTATGTTATTTTGTTGCATTGTATAACTAAAACACACAAAGTTATGGAAGGAATTGCACTATTTGTATCTATTGTAATCATCGTGTTCGGTGTATTGCAAATTATTCTATTTTTCAAGTTATGGGGAATGACTAATGATGTGAAGAAGATAAAATCATCTTTTCCTATGTCAATAGCTGGGGTATCTCCAGCGAAAATCGAATTTGCCATAGGGAATAAAGAGAAGGCAAAAGAAATGGTAAAAAGGGAGTTCATTTCAGATGTGTATAAAATATACAAAGAAGCGTATGAATACGCCCAAGATCAACATAAGATAAAATTTTATAATCAAGATTATCTAAAGCTGTCCTTAGAATACGAGAATAGGTTTAGCAATTCTAAAGAATATATAGACTTTACCATGTTTGATACATTTGACAAAGCTAACGATTTCTTTAAATAGTTATTTACTTCGCTAAATGGCGGGGTTTTTATTTGATACTAGAAAAATACCCCAAACCAAAGAAAAATAGACCTTAATAGAGAATTGTGTAATATTTATTTGTTGATATTGCTTTTTTAAGTATATATTTGCCAAATAATTGTAAAACACTAAAATACACACAATCATGAAGAAAATTTTGTTTTTGTTATGTTGTACAGTACTATTTACGTCATGTATGACAATCTGCTCCAAGTCTAATCAAGGCATTACTTTCACGGGAGAAAACGGTATTAAATTGTATGATGGTACAAATAATGTCAAACTAGGGGAAATAAAAGAAGGAAATTCTGTAACTGTAAAAGTTAAAAAGAAAATGGCAGATAAAACAGTTATTGCTAAGAAAGAAGGGTATGCTAATACTCCTTTGGTAATTGAATCTAATTTTAATGCTAAAAGTTTATGGAATATTCTTTTTTGGCCGGGATTTCTAATTGATTTAGGAACTGGGAAAATGAATAAATACGATCCGGTTATATATAATATTGATATGGAAAAAGAAAAATAACATTCTCATAGCCCCGTTCCAATTAAGGTTCGGGGCTTTTTATTTTCCAAAAGTTAAATATCTCATATTGCATTGAAATATCTTCCTAAAAGCTTGTTTAATTACCAAATGGTTATTATCTTTGTGGTGTCATAAGAATCGCGATCTTTATATGACTGATGAAGAAGAGCTAAAGGCTCGGATTGAAGCTGCGGAGCAAGACCTAAGCTTCTTTTCCCTCCATTGGAATGCAATAAGGGAAACTGATTGGATTTCAGAGGAGGAGCTTGAAGAAGGAATCAATGATGCGCTAGACGATTTGATTGATGCCAAAAACAAGCTGAAAGAAAAAGGTAGTCCCCCATAAGGGGCTACCATTTTCTCTTTAATTTATAAAAAATAATGCGTATGAATGCAAAGGAAGAACTTAAAAAGTGGAAAGATGATTTTGCAAAGGCTAAGACCGAACAAGCAAAATTGGAGCACAAGAAGCGTTTTAATGCGTATGTAAACTCTTTGTCACCTTCCGATAAAAAGGAGTTCTTGAATGAGTTTAAAAAAGGTGCAGAACAGGCTATAGATGAAGCAAAAAAACTGGCTAAAATTGCAAAAAGAAAAGAAAAACTAGATAAAGTTTTGGATTTTGCTTCAATGTCTTATATAGCAGAACATTATTTTGGTAAGTCTCGCCAATGGTTATATCAGCGGATAAACGGGAATCTGATAAATGGCAAGCCTGCTGATTTTACCCAAGAAGAACTTAAAACCTTATCATTTGCGTTATCTGAACTTGGGGATGTTATGAAGGATACTTCTTTGTGTATAATGAGATGATCGTGTACGAACTGGATTTCTCGGAGTCAACATTGTAACTCATTCCCGCCCCTCTTGCGAAGGGCGGTTTTTTGTTTCTAATATAACTGTTATTAGTGTTCTTCCTCTATCTGATAGCCAGCTAGAAGTTAGTGCTATTAGTGAGAGAAAAGCTGGTGCTGAAACTGTTAATAATCTAAATATTACTTAAAAGATTTATGTAATGCTCTTGATAAAACTGTTGTTTGATGTTGTTGTTGTATATTTGTACGTCGATATGTACGAAACACATAATTATATAGCAATAACACTTACTAGAAATATAGATTGTCTTACAATTAATTATTTCTATGAAAGGAGATAAACATGAAGCCATTATTGTACACGCAACACACACTGATGATAGAAAATCCTTCTAAATCACTTCTCATGCTTACGAATCAGCTAAGGGATAAGAAGATATCCCATTTAGAAAGAGAAGATTTTTTTATTTTCCCCAATAAATAAATTCTAAAACAATAATCCTAGTGAGAGATACCTTATATGTATTTAATAGGATTTGGCGACATGTATGAATGAACTATATGATAAATCTGAAATAAACTTGGAAGCTGCTATTAAGTTGCATGAGGCAGGAATGTATGATGCAGTTTGTCATCCTTCATATTACTCATGTTTGCAATTAATGAGCCATAAATTAATAAGAAAGGGAATGTCTCTATATGAACAAGGGGTAAAAGCTTCTGCTGATTATAATGGTCATTCCCACAAATGTTTAATATATGAAACATGTAAATTTCTGAGATTTGAAGGGAGTAGGGATAAACAAAATTACATCAATAGCGTTAAACAATTAAAGGAGAAAAGAGAAGATGCAGATTATCATGAAATAAGAATATCACCCGATCAAAGTGATAAATGCATTAAATTGGCTAAAGATATAAGACAAAAAATAAACTCAATATAATATGGATGAAAGAATAGACAGAATTAAGGCATTTCTAATTGAAATGAACTCTAAATTTAATAATTTAAAGTTTAGATGTGGACACGGTTCTTCAAACCATACATTTATTATTGAAGTAGCCCCCTTGTCAGAGTTTAACAATAACGAAGATTATGCGAGAGAAGAACTTTGTTTCGCTACACAATTTGATATTGATTATGCTGATTATGATATAATATTTGTATCTGAAGAAGATGTATGTAAAGCCCAAGATATATTATTTGAGATAGGGTATGATTCTCCTATAGAATATAAGAAAAATAACACTATCTTTGATTTTAATTTTGATTCTTGGCTTATAGAACAAAAGGAAGAAGAAATAAATTACGCATTAGCAGCATAAGTATGGAAGAGATAAATAAATCAGAATTTCGTTTTGACGGATATTTAATAAGAGAATCATCTATTAAAATAAATAAAGAGGTGAATGATGGTACCGAATTAGGTATATCAATTATTCCTAGAGGAGTGAAACATAAGGAAAAATTCATGTTAACTCTTGAAGTTTCTGTAAAAGATAAGGATGGAGATTTTTCTGTGGATTTAATAACAGAAGGTTTTTTTACTTTTAAAGAAAACTTGGATATAACGAAATTGGGTACATTTTTCACCATTAATGCCCCCGCATTAATATTCCCTTATATCAGGGCTTACATTTGCATGCTTACATCATTGTCTGGAGCAGGTAGTGTTGTCCTCCCAACCTTGAATCTAGTAGATGTTGGTAGAGAGCTGGCTGCTAAAATAATTGATAAAGATAAAGCGGACTAACCTCCGCTTTTCTTTTGCCGTTTTATCTCATTTCCCTTCTAAAAAATAAACTTATAACAACTAATTTCCCACAATTGCTCAATTGTGGTTTATCCCTCATATAATAATTTTATAGCTTTCTTCTTTGAGTGTAACTTTATGCTGTTGAAAATCAAAACTAATTCATACAGTATGAAAGGAAAAATCTTAGTAGCGCTAAAAACGAAGTATAAAACCTTTGGGTTTGGTGATAAAGCGTTTGACGGGGTGGCTGACTACTTGTCTAAAACCGTAACTGAAGAAAGTCAAATAGAAACTGCTATTAGTGGGGTCGAAGGACTTCTGAAGGCTTTTCAAGGAGACATTGATACTGTTAGAAACGAAAAATCGGGTCTACAAAAACAATTGGACGAATTGAAAAATAAAATCGAGAATCCCAATACTAACCAAAAACCGAAGCCGGAAGAAGAGAAAGATGATATAGCGACCATCATTGCGAACGCAGTTAATGCAGCCGTTAAACCTCTTTCTGATAAGCTTACTCAATTTGAAACAGAGAAGACACAAGCCACTCGTCAAGAGCAAATCATAGGTAAAGCGAAGGAGTATGGTATTCCCGAAAACCTTGTTCCTATGTTGAATATTCCCGAAGATGTAAACTTGGATAACTATTTCAAGGATGCAAAGCAGACGTTTGCCAACGCAGGATTTCAAGATGTGAGAACTCCCGAATCGGGAAGCAATGAGCAAAACAATCCAAATGACATTGCCGCCCTGATAAACAAGGGAACTGAAGAAATTAAAAACTCTAAACAGGATTAATTATGCCAGCAGGTTTTAAGTATGATTTAAATCCGATTGAGAGACAAATGCCGGAAATGTGCCGTTTTGAAACGGTTTATAGATATTCCGGTGGTTTCAATCTGGATATTTCGAATTTGACAGGGGTTGCGCAGATCCCGCCTCTTACCCCTTTGGTTCTTGATTTTGTGAAACGAACGGCAAAAGCTGTTTTGAACGTTGAAGTAGCCGAGAAGATCACTGCCGGTTCTACTTCGTTGAAGATCAAGAAAAATTCTCTTGCGTACGTCGGTATGCATATTGGTAATGGTACAAATGGTGGTACAATTGAAGCTATCGACAAAAGTAATGCGGAATATGATACCGTTACTCTGGCCGCTTCGCCAACGCTTGCCGCAGAAAAGGATGCGGTATTGTTTGAAGCTACTGCCGCAGCCGGTAAAACGGCAAAAGCAACAGCAACAGCTTTAAATTATGCATGGACTAAAGTAGAAGCGGGTGCAACTGTTACCGCTATAGGCCAAGCGTACGAGATCAGACCGACAAGACTCATTGTTCCTATCTCCGATAAGGATAAGGAGACTTTGGGTGACAGATTCATGTTCACTTATTAAAGAAAGGAGGAACTATGTATTTGACTATTCAAACATTACTGAATGATCCGGGAGTGGTGAAAGCGATTATCGACCGTGTGCAGGCTCTAAGACTGGATCAAATCTTTTGGAAAAAGCACCTCGATTTTGAGGAAACGAAATCCCGTGTGTTCAAAACATATTTGGGAACAGTAACGGGTGTTGTTGCCGGTTCTGTAATTGACCGTAACTCTAACAAGCCGTTAAGAGAGCGTAAATCTTTGGGTTCTGGATATGGCGAAGTTGCCTATATGGGGGATAGATACCAGATGGACAACGATAGACTCGATATGCTTCAAGAACTAATCAATAAGTTCAATCAGGCGAAGACACCAGATCAACGGGCTGCACTGGACGATATTATCAACTATATTGTAGATGATATGCGTCAGGTATTGCTTGCTCCACACAAACGTATGGATATTGTGGACGGTGATCTTCGTTCTGATGGTAAAGCATCGGTAAAGGTAGACGATAATCCGCAAGGAATTGAATTGCTTGAAATGGAACTTCCGGTTCATCGTATCACTCCGCAAGTTTCAGACAAACTGAATTTTGTTCGTTATCTTATGGAGAAAACCGTTGAATTACGTACTAATTTCGGCATGTTCGTTTCTATGGAAATGTCCCGAAAGACTTTTATCAAAAGCATTATTGGATCAAAGGACTTCGGAGAATTCTACAAACAAAGCTTTGATTCTAAAGAAGTCCAACTGTCTGCCGGGCTTATGTCTAGTGAGATGGCGACCACTATCTTTAGAGGATTGGGCTTGCCGCCTATCGTAATCAACGAAGATTTGGTAGAATTGTCAGACGGCACTTTCAAACAGGTATTTAAAGACAACCGTATTTCTTTGTTTACCACTCCTAAACAGGGAAAGATGCGCTGGCATACTCCGTATGAAATTACCGATCCAGTTCCGGGAAAGACTTACACCCGTTCAGAAGGTGGTATGTATATTTCCAACATACGTACGGATGAAGGCAGGTTCATGGAATATGGAGCCGAATGGATCCCGGAATTTACATCTCCCAATAAGATTGTAATTTTTGACCTGGATACGATGAATGCGTAAGTATGATAATTAGTGACTACATAAAGCAAAAGTTTCAGTCATTCGGCATATCATTGTCGGAGGCTGACTTGGTAGAGATGAATCTTTCTTCAGGGGTTGATCCAGACGGGGAAATGACTGAAGACAATTTACAGTCTATCTCTGTTGCGATTGCAAGATTTATTCCCTCCTTATTGCTTAGAGCTACTTCTAAATCGGTATCAGAAAACGGTCATTCAAAGTCTCTTTCTTGGGATATTTCCGGGATAAAGTCATACTATTCTTTTTTATGCAATAAGTATGGACTGAAAGATGAACTGAATACAGATAAACCTAAAGTAACATTTTGGTGATATGCTAGAAGAACATCCGCATAAATTGCAATTACAGGTTATTACTCCGGAAGAGAATGACGAGTATAACCGACCAATACCGGAAACCGGTGGAGAGTATTGGCAGGATGTAACAGATTGCTTCTGCCATGACAACTCCCAACAGAAAGAAGTTTCTGTCAATGGTGAACGCTGGGTATATAATTACCATGTGGTTTATGAGGGTAAAAAGATTATTTTAGGATCTCATATCAGATGTCTGGACACCGAAGGGAATATTGTAGGAGAGGGAGATGTGAAGAAGAATGCCGAATGCTATTCGGAGGAATTTAAGGGTAGATGTGATATTTGGGTATGATTGTAACGACTGACATATACAAGATTCTGTGTGATAAGTTAAAAGGCTTTTTAATAAAAGACGTTTACGACAGCTGGAATGCTATTAAAAAAAGTGTAAAAAACGAATTAATAGTGATTGTTGTAAGAGATCTTTTGGAGCCAGAAACTTATTGGGAGGTATGTTATCCTCATGTTAACATCTGCGTTCCATATTTGGCCAGTGGTAAGACCAATACGGTACGATTAAATGAGTTGGAAAGAGCTGCAAAACTGTTTTTTATAGGAGAAAGTGGGATGTTTGATAGTACTCAATATCATTGGGAAATAGACCGGATAGGAATAGAAGAAGATGCGAAGCTTGAATGTAGTTACGTAAATGTGGTTTTAAAGTTTAAGGTATTAAATGTAAAAATGTAAATGATATGGCAGAAAATATACAAATATCAGCAGTTGATATAAAAAGATTATGGTATGCCGATGAAGATGCAGTATCAGCGGATTTGACGGGTACAGCGTTATATGCTTTGGTAAAAGCAAACGGGTCTGCTACCGAAATAAAAAATGTGCATCAAGACACGTGGACTATCGAAGAAGGAGAGCCTACACAAGATTCTTACAAAAATCAGCTGACAGGTTCAACTTACCGTATGGGAGGAAAAACAATGGGAGATGTGGCCTTTAACTTCACGATTGGACGCTATGATTATGCGACTAAAAAAGAGTTGATGGGCGGTGAAGTTATTAATACCGATAAAGGATGGAAGCGTGCTCGTGGTATTGTGGAAGTGAAAAAATGTTTGATTGCACTAACACAAGACGATCAGTATTGTGTTCTTCCTTATGCAAATATAGTAGCTCGTGAAGCTAACACTGATGGAGCGGTTGGTATTGCAGTCGTAGCAACAATGTTAGAACCTTTAAATGAGGCTGTTATGCCAGAATATTGGTTTGATGCGAGTGAAGTAAAAGAAGGGGTATGAAGATCTGAAAATGTAACGCTTGCTTCTTCTGAATCGCTTTCCCTAAATAGTTATTCAACTAGATCAAGGCGGGTGAACGCTGAAACTAATGCAAACTATGGCTCTTCAGGAGAAGTTGGAGCGCAATCGTCGGAGACATTATCTATATTATAAAGTGGTGAGGGGTGAGGATTTGTGTTTCTCGCCCCTTTTAATAAAATAGTTATGAACAAAGGGGCAAAAGTTATATCACAATCAATTATTGGGAATGATTTTAGGACGATTATTGTAAATAAGAAAGGGTATACAATATATCCTCCAACTATACATAATTTGTCAAATGCTATATCGTACTTATGTGATGTACGAGAGGGAGAAACATTAAGAGAAATCCTCCTTTCTCTAGCAGATTTAAAATACTACGCCCATGCTCTTTCATGGTTTATTAACGGTGATGATAGTCTTTTTGAAGAACTTTCTAAAGGTACTTATGAAGAGTGTGTAAACGGCGTGGAAGAAGCGATCTCAATGATTGATGTATCGGTTTTTCAGAAAGCTGTCGGCTTAGCGAAGAACGTAAGTATGCTGGCAGCGACACCGAAATAGCCGGTAATGAAACGCTATTAGGACAAATTGCGTCGTTCATGGAAAATTTGCATTTGTCTTATAAAGAAGTTGTGTATGAAATACCGTATAGAAATCTGGTTTTAATGCAACGTGATAAAATACATCAAGTATTTGGAGATAAAATAAAGAAAGTGAAAGGTAAAGATATGGCATCACGAAGGCGTCAAAATAAGTAAGTATGGAATTCATAGGGGATGATAGCGGGTTGAGCGAACTTCAAAAACAAATAGAGGACGCTTTCTTTTCTAAGTTAGTAGAAATAGGAAAAGACGCCATACGTTACGCCCAGAAAAACGGAGAATACCAAAATCATACATTTAATTTACGTAATGCTCCTGGTTTCTGTGTGGTAAGAGATGGACGTATAGTAGCTATTGAAGTGGGAGATGACGGGAGGCATCCCGAAGCTGTGAGAAATACGGAAAATATGTTGATATACTCGGAAAAGCCACGAGACGGATTATATTTAGCTGACGGAATGCCTTATGCCTCTTTTGTAGAATCAAAAGGATATGATGTGTTGACGGCAGCAAGAAAATACGCAATAAGGCAAGTCCAAAAGAAAATATATAAATAAATATGGCAGGGATATTTGTAAATGTAGACAGTGACATTCAGAAACTTCAAAAATTGAAGCAAGAAATCGAGAATGTAAAGAAGTCATTGAAAAGTATCAATGTAAAAGTCGATATTGATATAGCGCAAGGTTTGGAGGCACAATTAAAGAACCTCACAACTCAATATGATGTCTTAGCCGCTAAGGTAGGAGAGACGGAGGCTAAGATGACAGCGTCTGCAAATAAAATTATTGATGCTTCGAATAAGATTATTCAGGCACAGGACAAAATGTCGCAGGCAGCAAAGGGGATTAATGCTTCTTCTTCTAGTACCAATTCTTCTACTAATACATCGGAAACAACTTCTATTCAGGCGCAGGTTAAGGCGTATGAAGAACTTAAAGCTGAAATCGGTGATGTTCTCGGTACGAGAGGGCAAAACATAAAAAGATTAATAGAAGAGCAAAATGCGATCCGGCTACTTAACGCAGAAATAAAAAAGATCACTAAATCACAGGGAGAATCTTCTAGCCTTTCATCTGCTCAACAAAGGAGACTGGAACAATTAAATAACTCTTTGCTTACTCATAAAACAGCACTTGCTGAAGTAAGACAGAGTTTGAGTGCTAATGCTAAGTTAGACAACGCTGCAGCTACTTCTATGGATGCTCTTTCTCAATCTTTAGGTAGGATGAGAGCTGCCTATAGAACATTGACAGAAAGTGAGCGAACATCTCCATTTGGGAAAGAACTATTAGTTTCTATTCAACAAGCAGATGCAAAAATAAAAGAGCTAGATGCAACGATTGGGAATCATCAAAGAAATGTCGGTAATTATGCAAGTGGATGGAATGGACTAAATATGTCCATTCAACAAATAGGTCGCGAGCTTCCTTCTTTGGCTGTTGGGTGGAGCACTTTCTTTTTGGCTATTTCTAATAACTTGCCAATTCTTGCCGATGAAATAAAGAGGGCTAGGATTCAATTTGAAGCTTTGAAAAAGAGCGGGCAAGCTGCTACACCTGTTTGGAAACAGGTTGTTTCTTCCATAGTTAGTTGGCAGACCGCTTTAACTGTGGGAATCACTCTTTTAACGTTGTATGGAGATAAACTTGTAAAATGGATTAGTAGTTTAGGAAAAGCCGAAAAAGCTATCAAGGATTTATATACAGCTCAACGAGATTTATATAATGTAACATCTACAGGAATAGAACAAAGTTCAAAAGAAATTACTAAACTTAACAGTTTATATAAGATTGCAACAGATGTAACTAAATCTACAAAAGAAAGAAATAATGCAGTAAAAGAGCTGAAAAGATCTTATCCAGAGCATTTGAAAAATCTATCAGATGAATCTATAAAAAACGGTGAAGTTTCCAAATCGATAAAAGAACAGACAAACCAAATTATAGCAAATGCCAAAGCAACAGCAGCAGCCGATCAAATCGCAAGGAATTGGTATAAATCATTTCAAGCTGGAGTATCTAAAAATATCTCATATATCACAAAACAGAGATTAGAACAAGAATTAGCAGCAAAAGAAGCCACAGTCCAACAACTCTCCCAAATGAGAGCCAGACCGGAAAGTTATGCCGGATTAGCTAAAGAAATTGAGGGAATTAAGGACCGAATAAAAGAAACTGATAAAGAAATTGCAAAACAAGAAAATCTACAAGATTCTTATCAAAAATCGTCTAAAGCTCTTGAGAAGTTAGTAACAGTTGCTGGTTTGGGTGGAAAGTATGAAGATCCGGACAAAAATTACAACTCCATTTTAGACCAGCAAAAGAAAATAGCCGATCTTTTGGATAAGCAGGCTCTTGAAAGAAGACGTAAAGAAGAGGATTTGGAAAATCAGGCTATACAGTCCCGTATTGATACCATGACAGAAGGAGAAGCTAAAATCCGTGCACAGCGTGAATTGGATAACAAGAAGGAAATACAGGACTTAGAACGCCAAAGAGAAGATTATATCCGGACGGAAATCGAATATCAGAAGAAGTTGTTTGATGTCCAAGAGGAATTAAATGCCAAGAAAAGCAAGGATTACAAGAAAAAGACATTTGATCCTTCTACGGTAAAGGTTGATACATCTAAGTTCAACGAGTTAATATCAAACGAATTGATAAAACAATCTATTGCCCCCTATAAGGAGGAGGCGAAGGCCTGGAATGAATATCTTGTTGAATATGGCAATTTCCAACAGAAGAAAGTGGCTATAAATGCAGAATACAACCAAAAGATAGTAGAAGCTACAACCAAAGGTGAAAAAGAGTCCCTAAAAAAAGAGCGGGATAGTAAACTGAAAGAAGTAACCTTTGATGAACTAAAGAAGTCTATCAATTTTGCCGATATCTTCGGGGACTTGGATACACAGTCTACTGAAACTCTCACCAAAATGCGTGATAAGCTGAAAGAGATTATTGATAAGTCGGCAAAAGATTTAAAACCAACTGATTTAAAAGCCCTCCAAGAAGCATTTAGTAATATTGATTTGAAGATTGTAGAAAGAAATCCTTTCGGAGAACTTAAGCAAGGCATTGAAGGCTATAAAAGCGCTACTGAAGCCGTAATAAAGGCGCAAGAGGATTTGAATACTGTACAAGAGGGTGGAGAAGTTATTATCGGACAATATACTGATAAAACCGGAAAGGTAGTAACTAAACTACTAACGCAAGAGCAGGCAGAGAGAAATCTGTCAGATGCGCAGAAAGGGCGTCTTGAATCGCAAGGCAAATTGACAAAAGCGGTTAATAGTATAGGACAACAAGGGCAACAGTTGGTAAACGCCGGTAATAACTTAGTTGATATGCTTACAAATCTAGGTGTTGAGGTCCCCGAATCTATTTCCGGTGCTCTTTCCGGATTAGGGCAAATCATGAGCGGACTTGAAAGCATTGATTTAACAAAGCCATTCAGTATAATTTCATCAACTACGGGGATTCTTGCCGGTATAACTAAAACTATATCCAGTTTCTTTGGGGGGCCGGACGGTACCGCTTATTATGAAGGAGTAAAGGAACAGCTTGAAGCAATAAATGAGGTCTATGATCGTATTATTGACAAAAGCAAGGAAGATATAGTTTTCGGCGGTGGATTTGCATCTGTTCAAGCAGCTACACAAGCCATGGATAATTACGAGAAGAAAGTAATCAATCTCCAAAAGATTGCCGCAGCTTCAGGGCGTGCCGGTGCAAGTTGGAAGTCTCATAGTGCGGAATGGCATTCTAACAAAAATGTTGGTGCAATAGGTGGTTTTGAGCAGATGAGCGACATATTAGGTAAATCAATAAGCTCCATGACAGACTTGTATAGTTTGTCAGGAGATGAATTGTTCCTCATTCAGTCCCAAATGCCGGAAGCATGGAATTTAATTGATGCCAGAATTCGTGAAAACCTGGATAGCATCGTAGCCTGTAAAGATGAAGCGAATGAACTGAGGGATGCTCTTAATCAAGCCATGACAGGGGTTGATTTTGATTCCTTCTACAATGGGTTTATTGATCAGTTATCCGATATGGATACTTCTTTTGAAGATATGTGTGATAACTTTGAGGATTATCTTCGTAAGTCAATCATGGCTGGGTTAGTCGCTAGTCAGTATCAAGGCCGTATAAATGCTCTTTATGAGCAATGGAGCGATACAGCGAGAAGTGATAGTAAAATTACCAAAAACGAAGCAGACCTTCTCAAAGAACAGTATCAACAGATTGTAGAAGATATGATGCATGATCGAGAAGAAATGTTTAAAACATTTGGGTGGGATACTTCTGCTACTTCTCAGGAATCGTCGAAGAAAGGCTTTGCAACTGCTTCTCAGGATTCAATAGACGAACTTAACGGACGTTTCACTGCTTTGCAAATTGCCGGAGAAGAGATTAAGAATCAGAACCAGCTTCAAACGATGTCTATTCTTGAATTGAGAGCTGATATGCTGCCTATTATTACCAATACTACAGGGATAAAGGATATTGCTAGTGAGACACGGGATTTGTTAAGGCTGTCTTATGAAGAGTTGACAGGTATTCATGATGATACAACAAGCATGAACAAGTCATTGAAGAATATTGAGACAGATATTGCAGAAGTTAAACGTAATACATCAAAATTATAATCTATGGTTGACTTATTAATTAACAATAAAGACGCTTTTGCGACGTGGGGCGTGAGAATGGGAGACGGGTTCATTGAAGCTATCTACTCTCCGCTTCCAATGAAAGAAATTATAGAGAATAAGTCTCGTTTACAGGACGGGAAGAAAATAATTATAGCCAATCGGAAGATTGATGAACGGGATCTAACGCTAACCTTTACCCTACAAGGGAATTCCCCAACTGATTACATAGCTAAGTATAAAGCATTTCTGAATGAGATAACAAAGGGGGAATTTACTGTCAAGATCCCAGCGTTAGGCGAAGAAGTATATCATTTGTATTATATTAGGTCCGCTTCTTTTGGAATCAATACAATAAGGACGTTTTCAAAGATCTCAGTAAAGCTAAACGAGCCGAATCCGGGTAATAGAGAGTAAAATTGCCACAATAGGCAAATTGTGGTTTATAGGGTTGCCGGATTTTATGTTTTGAGATTTTTATCTCCGAACTTTGGTGTGTTATGGAATTAGTAGACATCAAAGACATATCCGGCAACATTCGCTTTTCGACTCCTATCAATGAGGGTTCGAAAAGACACTTCCTTTTGATGCAGGAAGATTATGTAACTCTAAAGTTTTCCCTTGCCAGTCCTATCTATTTCAAGTTAGGGGACTACATAGACAATGAGTTGGGAATATTTGAAGTAGTAGACCTGTATAAACCTACCTATAATACCACTACCGGAGGCTATGACTACGAACTCCGCCTTGACGCTTATTACTGGAAATGGAAGAACAAGAAATTTTTCTACACACCTGAAACAACCGGCCGTGAGGCTGGGTGGAATCTCACAGCCACTTTAGATGTTCACCTGAATATATTTCTTGATAACTTGAAGTATCTTGGCTATAAATTCAGGGATAAGGACTTCATTTGGGAAATTGATGATACGGTAGAAAATTCCGCTAAATTAGTCACGTATGACAATGTAAATCTAATAGATGCGCTCACACAAATGGCGGAAGCGTGGGGATGTGAATGGTGGATAGAGAATCATAAGATTTGTTTCGGGCGTTGTGAATACAGTTCCCCTGTTGATTTCAAAGCTGGTGACTTGACGGACACAGAGAATGTGAATGTCAATAATATGACACGCAGCGATAGTCAGACAACTTATGCTACCCGTATCTACGCTTTCGGTTCTACACGAAACATCCCTGCTACTTACCGGAAAGATTTGATATTTGATGTTAAGAAGGTTAATGGGAGAGATATATCCGATACTTCAAGACCGTTAAACATAAGGTTCTTTCCTTCCGTTTCTCATGCTGGAATATCTCCTATCAGTATGAATATATTTGAAGAGGGCGAAATGGTGGGAGCACAGGAAGAATATAAGGTTATGACGGATGTATTTACTTCTTCCATGCCTGCTAGTGAGTACCATATCTCATTCAATTCAATGTTACTATACTTTAGCACCCGATTCACGTCAAACATTGAAAATTTTAAGGCTAAATTATCATTAGTCTATTATGTAGGAGAGGTGGAGAAAGTACTGGATATTCAGGAGAAAGCTTTCAATGATTCAGTTTCAAGTTTTACTATTAGTTTTAGTGACACTGATTTCTTTCTTCCTGAAAAGGCTAATAATTGTAAGTTTTTGTTTACATTTAGCTTTTCTCTGAATCATCCAGAGAAAACGGTAGTATATACAATTGGAAGGAGTGGAGAAAATAATGTTAAGCTTGAATGTTTGTCCGCATCGGCGAACACTTCTGTAACTTTCCTGTCCGGAGCAAATTCAGGGAGGACTTTTTCAGCCGTTTATAATCCTGACTTGCTAACAGGTGAGGACGCCAATGTCATACGTCTGCCGGAAGGGGTAACAGCTTCTATGGGTAACCAATATATTATCAACAATATCATTAAGGGTAAAATTCCTGATAACTATTTCAGTAAAGATGATAAAGAACTTGCTCTGAACGGTGTCGTTCAAAAGCGTCTTATGTTACCAAAAGATGTTCCTTATATAGATGCTTATAGGTATAGTCCAACAGGCGAACGTATCTATATCGGAGATTCGCGTTATGATAATCCGAATAATGTCGAAATGCCGGAAGAAGAAGCTATTGAAGAAATTGTTATATTAGAGGATGAATATCCTAAATATATCGGTTCCGTATCCAGTATCACCAGTTATGAAAAGGAGGAGGAAGACAGTGACGGCAATAAGACAGGAAACAAGTACCTTATTTACACATTTAAGGACAATGGACTAAAAAACTTTACGAAAGATTTTGTGTTGAATGGTCAAGAACCCCATTTAATTTTCCAGACAGGTAAACTAGCCGGCCTTGATTTTGTTATCTCTCTAAAAGAGAGCGGTAATAGCGGAACTACATTCGAGATAACACGAAATGATGATTATGGCCGGTATCTTCCGGATGATATTCTTTATCCTGTTGTATCTGACACTTATATCCTTTACGGATTTGATACAGCGTTTATTTCAGAGCAGATGTTACCAGAAGCGGAACAGAATCTACTCAAAAAGGCAAAGGAATACGTAAAGAAATCCATGATTGACCCGTCTACCTACGATTGCGAGATGAACGCTGATTTCATCTTCAATGAGGGCAATATTCGTACATACGAAGTTGGGGCTAAAGTCAACCTGATAAATAAGGCTTATTTCCCGGAAGGACGACAATCCCGTATCATAGGTTTTGAATGGCCGCTGGATATTCCTTACGACCACCCGATCTATACAGTCGGTGAAACAGCTCCATATTCGCGTATAGGTGAGATAGAGAGTAAACTGGAGTCACTCACATATAAAGGGCAAACCTATTCAGGCTCTGCATCCGGAGGAGGTGGAACAAGCGTGTATGTGATTGGAGAAAATGACAATACTCTTCCTTCTGATAAAAATGTATTCTCCGCAAAGAGAGTTCTTCAGGAAATAATTAGTTATTCTATTAGTAAAACAAAGAATGACAGAGCTTTAGGATTAATATCATTTTTGAAAGGCATTATAGTGAAGGAAGGTATTATAACAGATGATGTTACTGCAACAGAGGTGTCTGCCAATATCCTAGAGGTATTTGACGAACTTACAGCCAATAATGCAGCAATTGCAGGAAATATATCTTCTCTAGATTATGCCGAAAACCTCCTAGGCTGGCTGATTACTCCCGAAGGCCATATTGACGCAAAGTCTTTGCGGCTGCGTGATTTCTTGGAAGTACCGGAGTTGCGGTATAACCGTGTGTCTATTGTCTCCGGTGAAGAATGGAATGCTCCTGGCGGTGGTATCATTGAATCAGTAGATGTAGCGAACAAGACCGTTCATTTAAAGTTGGAACCCGGGGAGGTATCACAAGTAGAGATTGATGATATCTGTAAGGGAGTATTCAATAACGATACCGGTTTCCAGACTGCGTATTTTCGGATTACAGAAAAGATAGACAACGCTTCTTTTAAATACGTCCTCCGTAGTGGATATACTTTTAATCCTTGTAAGGCGATGCATTTTGTCGCATACGGTAATTTCACTAACGCTGAGCGCCAAAAGTCATGTTACTCTACACAGAATTACATCCGCTTCCTTAAGGGTGTTAATAACTGGGAAATAACGAAGGACATGATAGCCATGCAGTTAGGCGACTTATCTAACCTGAAGCTGTTTGGCATTGATATGTCCGGTCATAGCGCATATCTCAATAGAGTCTATATGACCGGAACTATCAGGCAGATATCCAGTGACGGTGTGACTGAGGTTCCCGTTCCGGCATTCAAGGGTGAATGGAAGTCTGGTACGTATTGGTACTACGATGAAGTGACTCATAACGGCAGTACATGGATATGTATTGAGTCTACTACTACGCAGGAACCGGCAGATTCTTCTACGGACTGGTTGAAGTATACTTCCAAAGGAGAACAGGGAGCACAAGGACCAGCCGGTCCTGAAGGCCCTCAAGGGCCGCAGGGAGAGCGTGGCCCACAGGGATTACAAGGCCTGCAAGGGCCAGCCGGACAGAATGGAATACCCGGCAAAGATGGAGAAAATGGATTAACATCATATTTTCATATCAAGTATTCTCCCGTCCAGAATCCTACGGCTTCTCAAATGACAGAAACGCCAGATGTGTTCATCGGTACTTATGTAGACTTTACTAAGGAGGATAGTAATGATCCCTCCAAGTATACATGGGCCAGATTTGAAGGATTACAGGGTGCAACAGGTGAACAAGGGATTCCCGGTGTTAATGGCGAAGATGGAAAGACTTCATACTTGCATATTAAGTATTCAAATGACGGCCAAACGTTTACAGACAATAATGGGGAAACTTCAGGGGAATGGATTGGGCAGTATACCGACTTTGAGAAAAATGACAGTAATGTATTCTCTGATTACAAATGGTCTAAGATAAAGGGTGAGCAAGGGGAACAAGGTCCTCAAGGAGCTACCGGGCCGCAGGGAGAACGGGGGCCTACGGGTTCACAGGGTATTCCGGGTACTTCTTCATATTTTCATGTCAAGTACTCGGCAAACTCTAACGGTAATCCGATGACAGATACTCCCAATACTTATATCGGTACGGCTGTTACTACAAGCCCTACGGCCCCAACTTCATATGAATCATATACATGGTCCAGATTTAAGGGTGCACAAGGAGAAAGAGGCGAGCAGGGTATACCCGGTATAGATGGAGAGAACGGGCAAACCAGCTATCTCCATATTAAATATTCTGACGATGGTAGTAGCTTCACAGCTAACAACGGTGAGACTCCCGGAGCATGGATCGGTCAATATGTGGATTTTACAGAGGCAGACAGCACTGTATTTTCAAAATATAAGTGGAGTAAAATTAAAGGTGATAAAGGAGAAAAGGGAGATACAGGCCTACCCGGTGCAATGCTCCGCCCGCGTGGAGTATGGGCACCAAATACTGAGTATTATCATAATGATGCATTTATAGATACTGTAATCTATAACGGCCAGAACAAACTCTGTAAGATTACTCATACATCTACTTCTTCTTTCGATTCAACGAAGTGGGAAGAATTCAGTGAATTTGTGAACGTAGCTACCAACGTCCTTTTGGCGCAGAACGCAACTATTGATGTGCTCGGTACTTCGGGGATATTTGTGGGTAATCTGGAGAAGACAAAGGGTTGGTTAATGACTGAAGGCTCTATCAAGCATAATCAGACAGGTGTTGAGTTAACTGCTGACGGAAAAATATCTCTTCCTGAAAGTGGGGGAATGACCGTAGGCGGAAAGACTTTCATAGAAGCCGGGAAGATAAAGACGGAGTTTATTAACGTTGATACTCTTGAAGTGACAAAATTAAAAGGGGCAACGGGCACTTTCAAAGAATTACAAGCTATTGATAATGCAGGCAAGATACAAGGCAAGATTTCTTTTAATACAGAAGGCTCTGGAGATAATGTTTCCTCTTCGTTTAATATTGATTTTTCAAAGACTTGGATTTCTGGGGATTTATATCAACAAGGGTATAATTCTGTGGAAGGTCGCTCATGGAGATTTTACACATCTGATTTGTGGTGCAGAGGGGAATTCGGGCATAGGGTAATGACTACAATTAAAGTTTATGCTAATAATGATTGGAATTTTTATGTTCACATCTATGGTCATGGATCAGATAATAATGTAGATAGATATCCTCAATCGGGACAACCTATAGATTGCATTGTTATGGAAGGAAATGGAAATTATGTTTTGCGTATTTGCGATTCTGCAACGTTCAAAAAAATAACGGTCGTTAATAGTTCTGATTATCCTAAAAGAGTGGTATATAATCAGCCTAATTCTCTAACTTATACTATTGAACCTTGGAAGTACGCAATATTTGTGACAGCTGATATTGCTAAGACTTCCCCACCATATTACGTTAATAACCTGTTTATTAAATAATTGTAACAATGAAAATAGATTTTAGAAAAATTGAACTAGTGGATCTCGAAGGGAATAAGAGTACCATCGATGTATCTAAATCATTTGGAAATGCGATTTTTCAAAATACAGGTGATCTTGGAGAATTTAATCTTGCACAAGATATACACCGAGAAGGAGAAGTTGATATATCGCCTGAACAAGCGGAATCTCTAAAAAAGTATACACAGCTATTTACTCGTGTAATTGATCGAATGGCTGTCAACGAAGCACTTTCAAAAGTAAATCAATAACTTAAAAAAACAGATAAACCTATGATTCTACTAGTATTAATGTCATTCATCCTCATCGCCGGGTATGTCTTCGCGATGATAAAGAAGGGTAAAGAAATCCCTTATTCAATTAGTGATACCTACTACGCCCTGACGCATAAGTTTTGGTTTACTCTTTGCATGGTCGGCTCCGGTGCATTGCTTCTTCCTGCTGCATTGGAAGCCAGTTCCGAGAACAGCCAGTTTCTTGTATTCCTTTCGGTTGTCGGGATGATTGTATTGGGTGTGTCTCCCAACTTTAAAGGAAGTCAGAAGGCATCACATTGTATCGGTGCTGCCATGTCTTTAATCTTCTCCCAAATATGGGTAGGTTGTAATGCCTGGTATTGGCTCTTCTTATGGGTGGGACTTATTGCATATTTGGCTATTTCGATAAGTGAGAACTGGACGGGTAACTTCATTGTGACTCTTGTCAAAAGGAAACCTATGTTCTGGATTGAGATAATTTCGTTGTTAACCGTTTATCTGACTTGTCTAATATGAAAGAAGCGATAATCCATACCACTACTGGCAGTTTCGCCGCAATAGCCGGAGCGTTTGTTGCCGAATCATTGCAAAATATGATTCCATGGCTGATTGTTACGTGTGCGGTAATTCTCTGTGATCTCCTGTTCGGAGTAAGGAAAAGCATGCTAATGGGTGATAAAGTAAGATTCTCTCGCGCAATTCGTGCGACCATGGGGAAAATGGTCACTTACTTTGCTTTCGTCTGCATGGTCTGTATGATTAGCGTAGCGAGTCATAATGAATATTCTATTGATGTGTACTCCTGCTTATTAGTATGCTTCATAGAGGGATGCTCAATCGTTGGGAATATACTGAAGCCAAAGGGGATTAACATCAATCTTATCGGGGCTTTGGGCGTATTTGGTAAGAAGGTGTTTAAGGTTGACAAGGAGGATGTGAAGGAAATTATAGAAAAGGAGGAAGTAGATGAATTGGGTAAATAGATTCGAGACATTAGCCAGCAAGCTTCTATCCAAGATAGGATTAGATGGCATGGCTCACATTATAGTGTGCCAGAACTTGGTAATGTGGCTATCAAAGTTTACGCCTTTATGGTTGGCAATCATTATAACCATAGCAATCTTCATACTGAAAGAGATATACGATAAGTATTGCAAGAAAACAGAGTTCTCAATTAAAGACATCATCTGTGATTGCGTGGGTTTGGCGTTGGGAGTATTAACATTAATTTTATAGGAGGAAACACATATGGCAGATGTGAAGAAATTGGCACCGTTTATTCTAAAGTGGGAAGGCGGTTTTGTTAATGATCCGGATGACTTAGGAGGAGCAACAAATATGGGAGTAACAATCGCTACCTATGAGGCGTATTGTAAAAAGAAAGGCTATCCTAAACCGACTATAGAGAGACTAAAGAATCTTTCCAAGGAGGAATGGACAGAGATATTGAAAACTATGTACTGGGATAGATGGAAGGCAGACGAGATCAAGTCTCAGTCGGTCGCTGATATTTTAGTTGATTGGATATGGGCCTCCGGTATTCATGGTATCAAGATTCCGCAGGAATTGGTTGGTGTAATGCCGGACGGAATTGTCGGACCAAAAACTATAGCGGCAGTTAATTCTAAAAATCCACGCGAGTTATTTGATCGTATCAAGATTGCCCGCTTCGATTTTATAGAAGATATCTGCCGGAAGCGTCCCGCAAACAACAAGTTCAAACGCGGATGGCTGAACAGAATTAACGATATCAAATTTGAATCATAATAATAGGAGGAACAATCATGGCATTAACAGATATAACCTTTGCTAAAGGCGAACGTAATTATATAAGTGATACTGTACAAGTAAATTCGGCAGAAATAGGATTGCAGATCACATTTGAAAAAGGAGGTAAGCTCTGGGTGTATATAAGCTATGACGGAGAAAACTTCTCTGTTGTAGAGAGCAGAAATTACGATAAGAAGTTCGCCCGTCCGATTGTCGGAATAATCCCCGGACAATACATCAAGATTGAATGTGAGACGCAGCCGGTCAAGGCTCAATATTTTGAATCAGAAGAGTAATGGGAGCGATAGGATTAAATCCGATTAGGCTTGATGCGATAGGGCTTGATCCTATCCGCTTCAATGCGATTAAGTTGGGAGTTCCGGGAGCTTCTTCCGCTACTGACCGTCCCTACATCTCTCCCGATGTATTGTCTTCCTTGGCAGGTGTATGGATAGCTGACGGCAAGAGCAACACTGATCCCGACCGCAATATCATCAAGAACAAGCTTCCTGGCAGGGGAGGGGATTTTGAGATACTTAATGCTGCGTATAAGTTAAATAGTGGCTTCGGTAAGTATGCGGAAGATTTTAGTACCATGAAAGATTATGGTACTAAGGGCATTGTTCGTACCTCTAGTAAGATATATCTTGATGAATCTTTTGATTATGATAAGGGATTTTGGTTAGGCTATACTAATTCTCCTTCCCCTACGTATAAAGTTAGAGTTTCTGGAATACCTAAGGACGGGGTTCTTAATTATACTGGCGGAAGTTGGATAAATCTTATAAATGGAATAAATGAGTTACCTGCAAGAACTAATACAGAAGAAATTCACGGATTTGTTGCTCAAACTCCCAATGTTGACTGGTCTAAATTAGTTATTGAGCAAATTCCAGAAAATGAGGGTTCCTTTGTTACTGACGGAGTCAACGACATGATTGTCAGTCAGAATCCTGTATCCGAGATGCTGGACGGAAGCAAGGAGTTAACGGTTGTGTCTATGATTCACCAGATAACTGCTGACTCAAATGTAGAAGGCAAAGGATTTACTAACTATATAAGAACTTCCGATAATAATTGGATTTCTAATAGAATTTCTAATATTGATAAGACCGGCATTTATGGTTATAGCCTTAAACAGAGTGTTCTAACCGTTATAAACAATATATTAGGTGACAAGAATGATTATACTACTGAAAACGCAGGTGATTTTTACGAATCACTAAGAGCTAATTTCAGTGTAGAGGGGTTCAAGCACACTACTCTTGGTACTGTTCATACAACCTCTGTTGCCTGGTACTGGACTTTCATCGCCAAGAGAGTATTGACCACTGACGAGATTAATCAAGTAATAGCCTACTACAACTTGGACAAGTATGTTAAACCTGATATTTACTACAATGTGAAGAAGCAAGGTCTTACTAACGATACTCCCGATGAAGATTGGTATCTTAAAGACTTTAGTGGTAATGGACGTGATATGACGTTATATAATTATGCTAGAACTCCAGAAAGTGGTATTAACGAAGAAGGAGGCTTGCAATCAGACGGAGTAGATGACTATGGTCAGTTTGTAGGTGACTTGGGATTGAAGGATTACACTGTGATTATTGATAGAGCATATCCAATAGTAAGCGAACGTCAATATACTGCTACAAGTGATGCTACTGGTGAAAATAGCAATACCCCTTTCTTGTTAGAGCATATAGATGCAGTTAAGGATGAATATGCTTATTCCTATCTAGCTGCTACTGCTATATCTATCAATAAGGAAAGAGAGATTTGCTATCAGTCAACATATCAGTATAAAGATACAGTTATTAAGAAAGGTTCTTCTACTAGTTTAGGCACAGGATTAACAATCGCTAAGTATGGCGTAAATCCTACTTATTCCGCTTTAGTGCTGTATTCCTTTATGCTTTTTCATTACTCTATGAGTAAATTCTTAATCGAGCGCCAGCTAAAGAAGCACAAACTAGGCACTCTGTATCCGGGCATGGTGGAGTTCAGACCGATAGTGAAGAGTAACATCCCTTATTCGTCGATATCCTACTCGGTTAATCCGGGGGAATACGTTATTGAGGGTAGTACGGTCACTATCACCATAACATTGTCAAATTCCTCTGATAAGCTGGTAGATATATCATCTAACGCCATTAGCGACATATCCATATCTGGAGACAACGGTGTCTATGAAGTAACCGGAAAGGTCACCAAGTCTCCACAGAAGATCAACATAGTTATCTCCAGCTACTTGACAATGTTAGACAACGAGACTTTAATAACCAATGAAACATTAATTAAAAACGAATAAGTTATGGAAAAGATATTTGATATAGCAAAGGACTCCGAACAAAAGTGGGGGGTCATTGCGCAAGGGATAGATAGGAACTTTGAGGAAATATTTTCAAAGGTAGATAAAATTACTGGTATTGAAGCCCAAGCAATCGACTTGAATTTGTATGATTATCGGAGTGGATTAATTACAAGTAGTGATTTAGTTTTCAGAACTAATGGAAATTATGGATTGACAAAGCACAAGGTTATCCCTGTTGTGGCGGGAAGAAATCTGATGATTACACCGATAGATACGGCTCATGGAGCCTCCGTGTTGCCTGTAAAAGATTGCGATTTCGTATCCGGTTCAATTGTTAATGCTTGTGACGGATATACAAGCATTGAGACTCACTACTTTCCATTTGAGATAGTATTACCTTCTGATTGTAATTACCTATATGTCTATTGCGCTAATTCATCTGGAGTAAGCTATGAACCTACCAATATTGAATACAAATCAGAATTTGGATTAATAAATGGCAAGGTTGATAAACAGCAAGGAATAAACAACGCAGGGAAATTTCTCAGAGTTGGACCAGATGGGCTTGTGACTCTTGACGAAGATATTCAATCCGAAGATATTAAAACTTGCATTCGTAGAAAAGTAAGTAAAAAATTATATCTTGGCGATAACCTTATCAGTTCAATTGTTGGCAATGGAGATAACTGGCAATACACAGAAGGGGTTTATACGCATGCTATAGGCAATACAGATACTCTTATTTTTGATCATGCTACTATTGAGGGTGAAAAATATGTAGCAATATTCAATTATTCTAAAGTCGGCACATACGAAAAGGATGTTTGTGTTAGTATCGGTGAGGGGGGATTATGTGATATCTATAATGGAACGTTAGGTAAATTCTATGTTGGTATGATATCGGACGGTGGTAGTCTTAAAATTACCGCATCATCAGCATATGATGGAAGTGTGTATGGAGTGGAACTTCGTAAAATTGTTTCTGAGGATGAGGCATCAATAGAGGTAGAACTTGATTCTGATAGTAATAAGCACTACGAAAATGTTGAAGGAGGCACAATGACAGATAACATTACAGGCTGGTGGAACATTGCAATAGGTGCAACCGATGCCCTTGCAAAGAACCAGAATGGATCCCGCAACATTGCAATAGGTCAGAGATCGTTAAGCTCCTTAAAATATGGAGCAAGGAATATCGGTATAGGAACATTCCCCCTAACGCGCCTAATTGAGGGAGATAGAAATATAGCAATAGGTTCTGATGCGGCGTGGTATATACCAAAAGGAGAGGATAATGTAGCAATAGGTAAGGCTGCATTGGGAGAGGTTAGAGGGCAAGGAGAACGCAATGTCGCAATTGGGACAAATGCGTTAGGGCAGACAAATAGCAATGATTTCGTCGATAACGTAGCTATAGGGCATAGAACATTAAGTGGTGGTTCTGCACATTTTGCTAAATCAAAATGTGTTGCTGTCGGGGCATCTGCTGGTGTGCGTAATAACACTAAATGTGTTGCTGTCGGGGCTAATGCTGCATTGTATATAGAAGGTGAAGGAAATGTTGCTATAGGAATGGATGCAATGAACAATTATGATGTCGACGGTAAGAATAATATCTGTATAGGACATTTAGCTAAACTGCATTCTAAGAGCACTCCGGCAGTGATAGAAAATTCTATTGTTATAGGGTACAATGTTAAAGCATCCGATAGTAATCAGATCATAATAGGTTCATCTTCTCATACAGTAGTTGAGATAGCAGGTAAGAGAATTATCTTCAACGAGGATGGGAGTGTTACTTGGGAGCAAGTATAATTAGTCTGATAGTAATTCAATAGTAAAGCATATGAAATACACTGTATTCCCAACAATTGACTTGCAAGAGGTCCCTCAGGATGAGATAGACAAGCGTAACCTTGTTCCTCGCAAGAGTGTAAATGAGAGTGAAACCTTGATGAAATGCCAGCACTATGCTGCGTTATTTCCTCATAAGATGATTAAGACTATTGCTGATGACGGAACGGAAGAACTGTCTTTTCCGTATCCTACCTATGAAGGCGAGGATTTAAATGTATTGTTGTCTAGTCCGGCTTGGACAAGCAAGGAGATCCTATGAAGTCCCTCCCTTGGATATTAGTCTGCTTGCTTGTAGGTGTTCTCGTGTGGATGCGTTGTAATCCGCACGGGCCGTCACCGGTTTATATTAAAGGAGATACCGTACATATCCGGGACACAGTAAGAGACACAATCCCTAAGCCGGTAAAAGAAACTCTGAAACGTACCGATACGGTATATCTACCTATTCTGATAGATACAACGACTGACAGAACCATAGAAGGAGATTCTATCCCGGTACTTGTACCGATAACAAGCAAGGAGTATAAGACCGATGATTACCGGGCGGTGGTTAGTGGATATAATCCGACCCTTGATTTTATGGAGGTGTACAGAGACAATAAAATCATCACTCTTTCACCTTTACAGAAGAAACGCTGGGGATTGGGCTTGCAGGCAGGATATGGTTATCCGGGTGGTTTGTACTTCGGTGCCGGAGTGAGTTATAACTTGTTTATGTGGTAAATTACCGGAACTACTATCTTCACAGACCGTTTCCGGTATGAAAAGTTTAAGTTTTACTTACATAACAATTTCCAATGGAAAAATGTTCATAAAGAAAGGAGGCTAAAATGATACATTAATTAATACTAAGCACTAAGTTTATCCGGTAAGTAGAAGGCCGGTTATCATAACAAATGTAGCTCTTTTTGGGGGCAGAGTAAAAAGAACCCCCGACACATTAAAGTTGACGCCAATCAATACTTTAATACACCAAAGCATACATCGGTTGTGTCAGGGGGTATAATATCCTTAACATTCCGAAGTATGCTTTTGTTCTTTTGGTATATGTACTGATTGGCAAAGGCAAAAATACAACAAAAAAATTAATTACCATGTGTAAGTCAGAGATTTTTGCCGAAATATTGAACCTTGTAGGAAAAGAAACTGAAGTTTCCACAGAATTAATCCTTTCATCAAGTAAAGTGACTGAGGTTGTCGATGCCCGCTCCATTGTAGTGTTCTTCCTTACTGAATTCGGTCTGTACCCTGAACAGATCGCCACTTTGCTTCGCAAAACATCATCCAGTGTACGTTACCTGATATCTACTTTTGAGAGTCGAAAAACAACAAACAAAATGATTGCAATATATATGCAAAATATTCGCAAATCGCTTGAAAATGAGTTCTGATTTACGCAGTTTCTATTATATACTTTTGTGATGCGGTTGATATTGACCGTAATAAAAAAGTATAAATCTCTATGGAAAGAACGTATGTTTTTAACCAAGACGGTGGAGCGGCTTCAGGCAACGGTCTGCTTGCTTCTATTCTTCCGTCTTTGCAAAACAGAGGAATTGATACCGGATACTTGATGGGGCTGCTTGGAGGCGGCAATGGTAACGGTGGTTTCTTTGGTAACAATGGTGGTTTTCAAGACATCATTGCGCTTATTGTGATTGCGGCTATTTTTGGAAATGGCAATTTCGGCTTTGGCGGAAATAACAATCAAGGAGCGAACGAAGGAAGAGAGATGATCATGCAGACACTTAACCGAAACGGTGTCGATATTGCATCACTGGCACAAGCCGTGAACACTTCTTCCGATCAAATCCTTGCCGGTATTAACTCTGTATCCCAGGCAATCTGTGGTCTTGGCAACCAAATGGGACAGAATACCAACAGTATCCTTACCGCAATTATGCAGGGTAACAACGCTCTGACATCTCAAATCTGTAGCTGTTGCTGCGATATGAAACAGCTTGTAACCACACAAGGATATGAGAGTCAGCTTGCAATGTGCAACCAGACCAATACATTGGTTAATACTGCAAACCAAAACGCATTGTCATTACGTGACGGTGCTACTGCCAACACGAATGCTATCCTTGCCAAACTTGATGCAATTCAGAATCAGGCATTACAGGATAAGATTGCATCTCTTACTGCGGAAAAGGCAACTCTTACGGCTGAAATCTCCCAACGTAATCAGAATGCTACAATCCTGAATGCGGTAGGTCAACAGATTGCTCCCCTTGCAGCAGGATTGCAAGCATTGCAAAGCGATGTTGATGGAATCAAATGCAAGTTACCTAACACAGTTCCAGTTCAATACCCTAACATTGTTGGTGTAAACATGGATACTTACCGTGCGGCTGCTTTCGGTGCTTATGTTGGTGACTCAGCATACGGACGTAGCGGATGCGGTTGTAATAACTACTGGGGTTGATTCTGGTAAGAAAGGAGGTAATTATGTGGCCTAACTTTTTTACAGGATTTCCGTTCTCGTTTCCATCAATAGGAAGAGCGAATTTCAATACTCTTCCTACGGTGGCTGTAACTGTCGGTACTGAAAATGTGACTTTGGAGCTTCCTAACCATGCGTTCCGCAACAGGGACTATGTCGGAGGGTTCTATGTCAATCTTCGTCAGGCGATCCCTGCCGGTACGACTGCAACACTCCCGATACTGATAGGGACTAACGGGGACACAAGACCGTTGATGGCTTATAACAATGAGCCTGTAACTGTTGCAAACTTGGCTGGAACCGGCATCTATGAGATTCATTACAACAAGTACACCAACGAATTGTATCTTGTTAATGGCGGATACAGACCGACAACGGCTCCGGCTCCTACAGTAGAAACCGCTTCTTTACGGAGCAAGTAATAATTAACATGGAGTTTTGTGGTATTTTCCAGAATGGAAATAGCCACACTCCTTTAAAATTAAACAATCATGTTTCAGAACTTACGAGTAAACAGTACGTTATATCTTCTTCACAGAGGTGCAAATCCAAGTTTGGAATGTGGGCAGGTCGTTAATGTAAGCCCTATAAAAACTATATATAAGACTGTTCCCAACATGCCTTATCCACAGCCTGTCCAGGTTATTGATTTTGTCGTGAATATAAACGGACAGAATGTCAATTTGCAAGAGATACCGGCTAATGCCAATATTGCTGATGATGTTAAAACAGGAATGCTGATTACAGGGTCAAGAGACGAGATGAATACCGAGGTCCTTACTATGAAACAGAAGAGTGAGGATGTTCTAAAAAGCGTGGAATATCATCAGAACTTTCTTGGGGTATGTGACCAGATGCTTGCCATGCTTAACCCTGAATTTGCAGCCAAGCAACAGCAGGAGCAGGAAATATCCGCATTGAAAGGGCAAATGTCCAATATGGATAAGAACATGCAGGAGATGAGCAGAAATATGGCTGACCTCATTGTACAGAATCAGAAGTTAATGGAGCAGCTCGGAGTAATTGAAACATCCAAAACAAAGAAATGATTATGGGAATGTGGACGATAAGAGAAGAACATGATGGATATGATCGTGACTTCGGAATGAGAGGAAGAAACGAGGTTGAAGAAGCCTATCGTGAAGGTTGCCGTCATGGTTATGAAAAGGCCATGAGTGAAATGCGTGGCGGTGGAATGGGATTCCGTGAGAATGGACGTTACGATAGTGACGGTATGAACGAACGTCGTATGCCAGGCTATTTCCCTGAATCCCCTATGTATGGAGATATGGGAGAGCGTAGACGTAGGCGTTCAAACGGTGAGTTCTATTAATCGTATGAGGGGAGAAATCCCCTCTTATCCTAAAAAGCAATTAATTATGGGACAAAGACTAGATACGTATGACAAGATGCCTTCAGCAATGAAAAATTATCTGTCGTTATACGGTTGGCACTTCTCTAAGAAGATGTGTGAATGGGCTGTTTCTAAAATGGAAGTTGAGAACAAGGCTACCAAGCAGAAGGAAAAACTCGTTCCGATCAAAAAGGAGGAAGTAGAAGAGCTTCTGAAAAAGTACGGAATTAAACTGGAGAAAGATTCCGGGTATGATTGCGTATATGTAGCTAATATGGCGAAAGCTGATTATTATAAGAGTTCCATTATAGATGAATCCCATTTGGCATTATTCTTGAAGGATTACATAGATGATCCTGACGGGTATGACGGGCTTCCTTTTACCCGTTTCTATGCGGATTGTATCGGAAGTGGCACACCTATAATGTGGGATGATATGCTCTGATTATGATAGTTCAAGATTTCTACATACCGAAATATGATTGGATAGTTAGGGTGTACTATGCCGTAACGACTTACTGGACCAGTGATATTCTATGCGCACTTCACCGTATCGGTTGTAGAGGAGAGGATTTCAAGCAGGCATACAGAAACCTCTCTTCCGGGGTTCTCAATACCGGTCTTACTTATTCGAACTTTGAGGACCGTGAGACTGTGATGGTAATTGCTCTCACTTCTTCCCCGGGAGAGTTTCAAAACTCATGGGACCACGAAAAAGGGCACTTGTGCCGGCATATCTCACAGGTATTCAATATTGATCCTTACGGGGAGGAAGCCCAATATCTTTCCGGTGAGGTAGGTCAGAAGATGTTTCCAATAGCGAAGAACTTCTTGTGTGAACATTGCAGGAAGAACTTATGTCGAAGATATTAAGGGGCATTTTGTCAGAAATACAGGCGAAAATGAGAGAAAAAGACTACATAGATGATTTGATTTCACAAGCGGACGACCGATACCACTCGGATTTCTGCCGGCTTCTGTTAGTAATGCTATGGAACGCCTAGAAAAGTGGTTGTGTTGGCTGATTCCTCTTGCGATTATTGCAAGGGTTATATCTTTGTGCTTGTCCCTGGCTATGTAGTCGGGGATTTTTTATACCTAAATGTTAAAAAAACTATTATATATGCAATTTACCACTGTAATATATTGCAGTATTTAAAAACTATTCTTATCTTTGCATATCAAATAATAATAAAACCGGCGGCAACGGATAAGCGGCATAAGATTATGAAAACATTTGAAATCAACAACGAGACAATTACTATTGAAGAAGTAGGTTACGGGCAGTATGTATTAAGTGGTTTAAGTACCTCAGTACATTGTACCGATTCTGAAATTTGGGACTGGTGTGATGACGATGAAAATGAAGAAAAACATTTGGAAGCTAAAGAATCCGCATATAGACTGCTTGTAAATTCTTTGTAAAATGAAAGAATATACTTTACCGGAATGGGCGTTCTTGGACGCTCATTCTCATTTGGGGAATCCTCTAGAAACTAGGACGGTTATAAATCATACCCGCTCTGCTTCTGTCATTGAGATAATAGATCGGGATAAGGATGAATTTATTCCAGTGGAAGGCGTTGTTGTGTATCATTTCAAATACATAAGTTCTTCCGGTACTGAAAGACTATCAGCAATACTGCATTATTGTGCTACATTAGACGAAAATACTGATAAAAATCTTATAATTAATGAGGTATTGCGTCCGTGTGCTATGTGGTACTGTAATTATTGCGCATGGGAAGATAATAATATTTTAAAGAGTATATTTGATGGAGAATGAAAGAGAACGTATTGGAAAGCGTATAGCTGAGCTTCGTAAAAAGAAGGGTATTTCCCAAGCCAAGTTATCCGAACTGACTGGAATTGGTTCAGGACATATCGCACGCATAGAACTCGGTAAGTATAGTACAGGAGTAGATTTGCTAAGCAAGATAGCTAATGCGCTGGATTATAAGTTGGATTTTGTAAAAGATAAATAGTATGGCGGAGGAAAATAAATACAACCACGACTCGGTGAATGAGTTACTGACATGGGCTAAGGATGTTCTTGACAACAAGAGATATCCTTCCGGAGAGTTCCAGTTGGATAAATGTGCGAAGATTCTCGACTGCGGGAAGTATCTGGATTCAATGATTTCGGTTATCTCTAGGAACTGGGAGAATCCTACATTTCATCCGACGATTGATCAGTTGAGATTGTTTAAGGAGAAGATAAGAAAAGCAGCTCATTTGGCTGCTTTTTTTGATTATATCTGACTTTGTTTCTATTCTATAAAATATTTCTTATATTTACCTGAATAAAAAGAGGAAAGTTTCTAATTTGGATAAAGTTGCTCTATTGTTGCTCTTTTTGTTGTAATGTGTTGTTATAAGTATTTGTTATACATATTATTATATTGTTTTATTTGTTAGCTTCCCAAGCTAAGGGTCACGAGTTCGAGTCTCGCTTACCGCTCACGATAAAAGTCAGATAGTTATTTTTTAGCTATCTGGCTTTCTTTTTGTGACTGAAAGATAACAATGGGCAAAGTCTCTTTCTACTATGAAAATAATGCATGAAGAATAGGGCAGTTCATGCATTTTTCGTATTTTTGCACCCTGTTTTGACACTTATGAGTACTTTAAATAAAAAAATATAATGGCAAAAGAACTGAAAGACCTTACCAAACGTAGCGAGAATTACTCGCAATGGTATAACGATTTGGTGGTAAAAGCTGATTTGGCAGAACAATCTGCCGTACGTGGATGTATGGTGATTAAGCCTTACGGATACGCTATTTGGGAGAAAATGCAACGTCAACTGGACGATATGTTTAAAGAAACAGGTCACGTAAACGCATATTTCCCATTATTAATTCCGAAATCATTCCTGAGCCGTGAAGCTGAACACGTGGAAGGTTTCGCAAAAGAATGTGCCGTAGTGACACATTATCGTCTGAAAAATGCAGAAGACGGTTCGGGGGTAGTAGTAGACCCAGCCGCAAAATTGGAAGAAGAATTGATTATTCGTCCGACATCAGAAACAATTATCTGGAATACTTATAAAAACTGGATTCAATCTTATCGTGACCTGCCTATTCTTTGCAATCAGTGGGCGAACGTTTTCCGTTGGGAAATGCGTACTCGTCTGTTCTTGCGTACTGCTGAATTCTTGTGGCAAGAAGGACATACTGCCCATGCTACTCGCGAAGAAGCTGAAGAAGAAGCAGTAAGAATGCTGAATGTATATGGTGAATTTGCAGAGAAATATATGGCTGTTCCGGTTGTGAAAGGTGTAAAGTCTGCCAACGAGCGTTTTGCCGGTGCGCTTGACACTTACACTATCGAAGCTATGATGCAGGACGGAAAAGCACTGCAAAGTGGTACTTCTCATTTTCTGGGACAGAATTTTGCCAAGGCTTTCGACGTTCAGTTCGTGAACAAAGAGAATAAATTGGAATATGTATGGGCTACTTCATGGGGTGTTTCTACCCGCTTAATGGGTGCCCTGATTATGACTCATTCAGATGACAATGGACTGGTATTACCTCCGCATCTGGCTCCGATTCAAGTAGTTATTATTCCTATTTACAAGAACGATGAGCAACTGAAACAAATTGATGCCAAAGTAGCGGGTATTGTTACCAAGTTGAAAGCATTAGGTATTTCTGTTAAGTATGATAATGCAGATAATAAACGTCCAGGCTTCAAATTTGCAGATTATGAATTGAAAGGTGTACCTGTTCGTCTGGTTATGGGTGGACGTGATCTTGAAAACAATACAATGGAGGTAATGCGTCGCGATACACTTGAAAAAGAAACTATCACTTGCGAGGGCATTGAAGCTTATGTTCAGAACCTGCTCGAAGAAATTCAGGCTAATATCTACAAGAAAGCATTGGATTATCGTAATTCTAAAATTACAGTAGTAGACACATACGAAGAATTCAAGGAAAAGATAGAGGAAGGTGGTTTTATCTTGGCTCATTGGGACGGAACAACTGAAACAGAAGAAAAAATCAAAGAAGAAACGAAGGCAACTATCCGTTGTATTCCATTCGAGTCGTTCGTTCCGGGAGATAAAGAACCGGGCAAATGTATGGTAACAGGCAAACCGTCTGCTTGCCGTGTTATATTTGCACGCTCTTATTAAACTGTGCGGTTAAACAGTTGAAAGAAAGGTCTATTTATTTAATAAAGATATTACTTTCTCATACAAGAGTCCGAAGTTTCAGATTAAATTTCGGACTCTTTTTTTATCCATTTCAGTTTTTTTTCAGAAATATCCTCTTTCTTTGTATCATGTAAGAAAGAAAGGAGAAGATTTTATGAAGATATTAATTGTAGAAGATGAGCCCTCTTTAAGGGAACTAATTCAACGTTCACTGGAGAAAGAACGTTATGTTGTAGAAGCAGCAGGTGACTTCAACTCTGCTTTACGCAAAATTGAAGACTATGACTATGATTGTATTTTATTGGATATTATGTTACCGGACGGAAGTGGTCTTGACCTTCTAGAACGGTTGAAAGCCTTGCATAAACGGGAAAATGTGATTATAATTTCTGCCAAAGATTCTTTGGAAGATAAGGTCTTGGGATTAGAATTAGGTGCAGATGATTATTTGCCGAAGCCGTTTCATCTAGCTGAATTAAATGCCCGGATAAAAAGTGTAATTCGCCGCAATCAGCATGACGGAGAAATTGATATCCGTCAGGGAAATGTACGGATAGAGCCGGATAAATATCGTGTTTTTGTCAATAATCAGGAACTGGAATTAAATAGAAAGGAGTATGATATCTTATTATACTTCATAAATCGCCCTGGACACTTGGTTAATAAAAATACATTGGCGGAGTCTGTATGGGGAGATCATATCGATCAAGTAGATAACTTCGATTTTATTTATGCCCAAATCAAAAATCTTCGTAAAAAGCTGAAGGATGCAGGAGCAGATCTTGAAATTAAAGCAGTTTATGGATTCGGTTACAAAATGATAGTAGAATAACAGAAACAATAGGAGTCATCCATGAAATTAATATATTACATCATTCTTCGCATCACTTTAGCCCTGACACTTATCCTGACAATTTGGGCCGTATTTTTTTATGTTACAATGATTGATGAAGTAAATGATGAAGTCGATGATTCACTTGAAGACTACTCGGAGACAATTATCATTCGGGCATTGGCAGGAGAGGAGCTTCCTTCTGAAAACAACGGTTCAAATAATCAGTATTATCTTACTGAAGTAACTAAAGAATATGCTGGAAACCGCAATGATATCCAATATAAAGATTCTATGGTCTATATCGTAGAAAAAGGGGAAACAGAACCGGCGCGTATCCTGACCACTATCTTTAAAAATGACGAAGGACGTTATTATGAACTGACTGTATCTACTCCCAGTATCGAGAAGGATGATTTGAAAGATGCTATTCAAGTATGGATTATCTTTTTATATGTAGCCCTGTTACTCTGCATCATAATCATATCTGTATGGGTATTCTATCGAAATATGCGTCCATTATATGTACTTCTTCATTGGTTGGACAGTTACCAGACGGGAAAGAAAAACGAAGCATTGAACAATGATACCCAAATCACAGAATTCCGGAAACTAAATGATGCAGCTGTCCGATATGCCGAACGGACGGAACAAATGTTCGAACAACAGAAACAATTTATCGGAAATGCTTCGCATGAGATACAAACACCACTTGCCATTTGCCGTAATCGGTTGGAAATGTTAATGGATGATGATTCATTGTCGGAAAATCAACTTGGAGAACTAATGAAAACGCATCAGACATTGGAATATATAACCAAACTGAATAAATCTTTATTATTGCTTACTAAGATTGACAATGGACAGTTTACTGATACCAAAGATTTGGAACTGAACACACTTCTCAAGCAATATTTGGAAGACTATAAAGAGGTCTATGATTACCGCAACATAGAAGTAAATATCACTGAGCAGGATCGTTTTCATATTGTAATGAACGAGTCTTTGGCGGTTGCTCTATTAACTAATCTCTTGAAGAATGCATTCGTGCATAATATGGACGGAGGACGTATACAGATTATTATTACAAAAAACAGCATTACTTTCCGAAATTCCGGGTCAGGACATCCATTAGATGAAGAACATATTTTTGAACGTTTCTATCAAGGAAGTAAAAAAGAGGGTTCTACCGGACTAGGGCTGGCAATAGCCGATTCAATTTGTCGTCTACAACATTTGAATATACGTTATTACTTCGAACAAGAGGAGCATTGTTTCGAGATTTTGAAATGATCGTTTTCGTCACAGAGAACACAAAGGACACGGAGTGAGAGTGAACAAGATATTTATCAGTTATTATAAACTGATCGTTCAAACTATTTCTCCGTGTCCTTTGTGGATTTTGTGGTACGAATCTCTATCGGGATCGAATTTCTCTTCTCATAAACATAATATAAGAGATAGCAAAACAGATAACTGTTGCTGCAATTAATCCCGTGAGTTGTGGCCATACTACCAGAAGACTTTGTCCTAATGGAAGTGGGCTTGGAATAGCTCCCTGAACTTGTTCCATTGTAAGTGGTCCTAGACTTCTTACAGAAGGCATTAACAGCGTCGTAGTAGCTTCATTAAATAACTCGCTAGGTGCCAGACGCATTAATCCGAGAATGAATTTTTGATAACTGATGATCTGATAAGGCGACGCCATTTGTGAAGGGCTCAATCCTTTTGCCACCAGATTTACAATCATTGTGTAGAATACGCTGAAAAACAACCACACTGCCACAGATGCCAACGCTGATGTAGCTGCCTGGCGAAAACGCAATGAAAATAGGATTGCCAAATTCAACCAAAAAGCAACATAGAAAATACTTGTTATAATGAAGAATACAATTCTCCAAAATTCCTCAGCTGTAGGAGGAATGCCGATTGCAATCAGCCCGAATCCCATTACCAGAAAACCGAGTACGAATAGCATAACACCTATTACTATCAAAGCAGCCATAAACTTCGCATTAATTATGCAATCACGATGAATAGGCTGAGATAACATACGGCTTAATGTCCCCTTATTTTGCTCTGAATTGACGGCATCAAATCCTAGAGCAATACCTAATAGAGGTCCCAAAAAGTTGATAAACAACGTAAAAGAGGGGAGAGTTCCGTCCGAAGCTGTAAATAATTTCAAAAACAGAAACGAACCATCCGGATCATTCGGTTTTATTGCTGCGCCAATATTAGTAAGGGCAGTGTATAGAGAACCCATACAGGTCAGTGCAATAATACCGATCAAAATAATAAAACGCCAACTTTTGACATGATCGGATATTTCTTTATTGACGATAACCCAAAAAGGATGATTGACTTCATTCATGTTGTTCTCCTCCTTCCTCAAAATAATGATTATAGATATCAGACAGTTCCTGTTTCTTATCTTTCAGTTCTGTCATATCAATCAGTGCGAGTATTTTCCCATTACTAAATAATCCGACCCGGTCGCATACTTTTTGTACCTGATCCAGGTGATGAGAGGAAAAGAGCACGGTCAATCCCTTCTCCTTACTTAGCCAACGGATCAGTTCGATAAATTCCTGAACACCAGCAGGATCAATACCCGAAGTCGGTTCATCCAGAATAATAATTTCCGGATTCTTGATAAGTACATCTGCAAGTCCCAACCGTTGTCGCATCCCGCGTGAATATTTTCCTGCTTTCTTTTTCAGTTGATCTTCCAATCCTGTACGTTTTATTAACTCCATGGCCTTTTCTCTCGCTTCCTTATCAGGAATACCATTCAAGCGTGCTGTGTATATCAGATTTTCCAGTCCTGTCATATCATCATAAAATCCTACATCTTCGGGCAAATAGCCGATTTTTCTTTTTACTTCGATAGGGTGTGTAGTCGAATTGATGCCGCAAATCTCAACGGAACCCGATGTCGGTTCTGTCAACCCTAACATCATTAAAATGGTAGTTGATTTTCCGGCACCGTTCGGACCCAGTAATCCGAATATTTCTCCTTTTTGAATATGCAGGCGAATATGATCCACAGCAGTAAAATTACCGTATTGTTTGGTCAGATCGGTAAGTACGATCACTTGTTCGCCCATAATTTACCTCCTTCCATATTTACGGAACAGATAGTAAACTACACCGATAGCAGCCGCAATAATCAAAACGCCTACCCACCCCCATATCATCGGAGTTTTTACTGCGATTCTGAATTGCGCATCAGCGTTTACTTCAGGAGTTTTTGCCATAATGGTAGTCACATAGTCACCTGGGAGTGCTTTTTTAGAAGCTTTTAATATAGCGGTTACCGTCGATGTTTCGCCGGCTTTTAATGCATCAATTTTTGTTGGTTTGAAAGTTACTTCCCAATCAGCTGGTTTGCTGGCAGATAACTGGATATCTTTCAACAATGATGAACCTGTATTTTTTACTTCCAGTTCAATTCGCTTCACGTCTCCGGCAGTGATATCGGCGCTTAGTAATCCTCTCGGAGTAGTTAGTTCCATTTGAAAAGAACCGGTCACAACTACTTCCAATTCAAGTTCAGCCGAAGTAGTTCCCGTAGCAGCACGTACCGGGATTTTATAGCTTCCGGCTTCTACATTGGCAGGAGGAGTAATATCTATGCTTACATTCTGGCTACTGTTGGGTTCCACTTGTGCAGAGGTAGCTTGCTTGTAGTTAGGTTTAAAAATAACATTCCATCCTCTTGGTGCATTAGCCATTAAAGCATACAACTGTTGGTCGGCAGTCTGGTTCTTTAAAGTGGTACTGAAGGTAAAGGTTGACTTGGAGTTACCTTCCATATTGGGCTGGTCGGTAGTAAATTCAGTCTGGTAAGTACCTTGTTGAGCAACTACAATATCCAAAGGAAGTTTAGCATTTCCGGCATACACTACAAAATGATAGTTTCCTTTATTTACCTTCAATGGAACATCGACTTTCAGATTAAAAGTCTTTTTTTCTTTGGGAAGTACGGACAATTGACTAAGGCTCCAACCGCCGGATTTCATTTCGTGTTTCCAACTGCTGCCCAATCCGCTGACAGAAAGGTTTGCATTTGTCAATTCATCCGTATTGTTAATGAGGTCAATACTGTAATCAATTGACGCTCCCGGTGATACAGAAATTTTGGTGTAGGGAGTGTACAGAATCACGCTTTTAGGAATTGAGTCGTTTGCGTGTGTGTAGTTCAAGGGAATTAATCCCAATAGAATAGCTACTAATAAAAAACAATTTGTTCTCATAGTCATAAAAAAGTTCTTATGGTTATTTAATATGAATACTGTCAAATTTGTGTTTGCAAAAATAAACGATGTGTTTATTAGTAGTTTTAAAAGAATCATAAAGAATCTAATTCTGTGATGAAATATATAGTGACGTTATTTCCATTCGATAGTGACGATATTCCATAGATATGGTGACACTATGTTGAGGGCATAGCGTCACTATATTTTTATGAGATTTATTTTTTCGGAAATTCTCAAAATTCCCAAATCTTTTCAGATTTTCCCCTCATCTTTGCAGTATAAATTAAATGATAACAGTAAAACCAATTAAAAAAACAACGATTATGAAAAAGTTAGTATTCTTATTAGTATGTTTGTTTACTTTGCAAACAGTAGCACGTGCAGACGATGACAAACCAATCCAGGTTACTCAAATGCCACAACCGGCTCAACAGTTCATCAAACAGCATTTTGCCGATAGTAAAGTTGCTTTGGCAAAAATGGAAAGTGATTTCTTCTATAAAAGTTATGAAGTGATTTTCACGAATGGCAATAAAGTGGAGTTTGGCAAGAATGGAAACTGGGAGGAGGTGAATTGCAAATATACTTCTGTTCCCACAGCTATTATCCCCACAACTATTCAGAAATATGTGACAACTAATTATCCTGATACTAGAGTGCTGAAAATTGAACGCGATAAAAAGGAATATGAAGTGCAACTTTCCAATCGTGTGGAATTAAAGTTCGATCTGAAATTCAATTTGATCGATATTGATAACTAAACCTTAAAAAATTAGAACTAATGATGAAACGAAAGATTTTTACCTTTTTATTGGTATTAGGTGTTGCATGGAGCTTACATAGTTGCGATAATAATGATGATGAATCAATAGCTGTTCCTGTTGAATTGCAAAGTACATTTTCGGCTAAATATCCGAATGCCACAAACGTAGAATGGGAAAATAAGTACGGATATTACGTAGCAGATTTCTATGACGGACATGAAGCATCTGCATGGTTTACTCAAGAAGGTAAGTGGGTTTTAACTTCATGGGAGGTACATTTCAACACATTGCCTGATCCTGTAAAAAATACGATTCATGCTACATATCCTGGACGAGTTGATGACGACGACACTGAATATGTTGAAGAAGCAACGGGTGCTACATACTACTTGATTGACATAGAAAATAGTGAGATAGATGTGAAAATAAGAGCTGACGGACAAATACTTGACTAATAATTATACAATAATCTTATTATGGAACGGTAACGAACTATTCATTTATAGTTTTAGGTAGAGTCAATCATGCGATTATTTTTTATGGGTTTCATGCCTTGAAAATAAGAGTTTCTCTAGGTGAAACTCTTATTTTCAAGGCATCTGCGTTTTATCACTGCTCATGTTGCCTTTTTAATACAGACTTTGCTGTATTGGCATTTCCGATACTGTCTGTCTGCTGTTTGGACTTTTCTTCCTGTTTTCGTTTATTACGTAGCTTCCACTTATTCCAAAAGAACAGGTCACTCCATTTATTGAAATCTTTCTTGTACATAATACCTACACCTTGTGTAGTCAGATTTGTCTTTGTATAATATCGGTCGTTCGTTTCATTGTAAGCTTTCAAACGAATGTCTCCCGAACGGTTTATCAGCCATTCTGCTTCAAAGTCGCCCACAAAATTCGTGTTTGCCATTGGATTATCCCGATAACCAAAGTTTCCGTTAATAAGTAACCGGTTATTCAGTAACTGACCGGACAAGATGCCTTCCACTTCCATATCTGTCCAGCCTTTATCGCCTGTGCTTAGATTTGTTCCAATATTCCAGTTATTCGTTTCAAAGACTTGCGACAAGGCGTTATTCAACTGACCGGAGAGGGTGGAAGAAAGCACCGAAGACATCACGTTTGAATTTTGATTATTACGTGCATCCTCCGTGTAGAACTTACCAATACCCAATAGATAAAGGATTTGCATATTCATCTGTTCTTCCGTACTAATATAATTACGTACCAATGTTTGTACTTCATCCCGTTCGTTCGGAAGCTCAATACCTAATTTAATAGTAGGTCGTACCAATATCCCGCTCAAATTCATGATACAGTTCACCTTAACATTGGGTTGTTGTATTATTGACGAAGATTCTTCCGGTATCAGGTCATTCAGAGATGCTGAATTTACCGTGTAGGAAGCCTGAATGTCTAAGTTTGCATCCAGAGGGGCACCGTTAAAGGTAATCGTACTTCCGTTCTTGATAACAAAGTCTTTACGGATCACTTCCTGCAAACTGAATTTATATACTCCCTGATTAATTTGGTAGCTACCGAACATCTTCACATCCCCTTTATTGTAAAATTCTGTTCGTATATTTCCTGTACCCTTGCCACTGATATAATCTCCGGCAACAGGATCCATGATAATCTTCATTGTTGCATCTGGCGTCGCATCTACAAGAATATTCAATCGTATATCCGTCTTTTGCTCTTCCTCAGCTTCCTGACGTTTTTGTTGCAATTGTTCATAATAAGAAATTATTTGAATAGAATCCTGAATAGTGCGGCGGGGAGTTTTGTCTACAAACTTGATAAACTGGTTACTCGTAGCTGATGCAACACTACCATTAATATAAGTAAAGATGCTATTTCGATTGGTCGTCATGGCGACATTAACATCCAGTCCCTGTATGGCATTTCCGGTAAGCAATGCATTTCCGGTACCATACACCGTGCCATAGAAAGGCATGTCCGTCGATTCTTTTGTATTCATTACAAGCATGTTGTTTGCTTGTATCTCAAAACGATAATTTAAGTTCTTAAAATGCTGGAAATGCAGATAACCGTTCATTCTTCCCGAATGGCCTTCCATATCAGAAATATGTATATTGTTGAACGTCAATCCGCTAGGAGCTAAAAGAATGGTATCCTTTATAGCAAAATGAGTATTCAAAATATCAAAATTCATGGAAGCATCCGTCATGACTGCGCCATCGAGATTCAATCCTTTAAATTTCCCGTAGAAGTGTACTTTACCCGTTGCCCGTCCTTTTATATCATTTGCAATAGACTTCATATAATGTTCCAGAAACTTCAGATTCAGTTCATTTGCTTCGATATTTAAGTCAAGCCCACTTTCCGGTTTTAGCGGATGAATGATGCCGGTGACACGTGACGGGGTCGTAGAAATATCTTTGATAGATGCATCCAGTCGGATTCCTCTATTTTCATTATCCCATTCGCCATATATGTTCAAATCGCCCAAACGTCCTTGATTAAGAGAGAAATTTTTTATAAATAAACGCGTATTCATCACAGGTTTTTTGAAAACACCACTTGCATAGGCAGTTCCTGTAGCATCTCCTTCAAAATTTACATCATCGGAAATACTTGCAATATCAAACACATATCCCATGTTGATATCCTTTAAATCAACCTTTACACTATCTTGCGGATTGTCCGAAAGACGTCCGTTTATACGTACATAACGATCCTGGTGGCTAAAATAGAAGTTGTTCACGTCTACCTTGCCGGAATCCACTACTACCTGTGAAGGATGTATCTGCCAAAGGGTATCATTCAGAATAATATCCGTCGGTTTCACCTCTACCATTGCTTTTAATAAAGGCTTCTCTCCTTCGGTACGCAAGAACTTTGCCACAGCGGCCAATTGCCCGCTATATGTCACCGCAGCACTATTTCCCCAATTCAATGTCGTACTGATATTGTCGTCTTTAGCTTGCGCATCCAAAGAAAGGTTGACTGCTCCTTTCTTCTTCAGATTGGTCAGGCGCACCCGCGCACGAATATGATCTGATGGATTCTCGCACAAAATCATGCCCGACTCAATAAAGTTGTTCTTATATTGAAGACGGGGGAAGTATCCTTCCACACGCAAACGCTGCAAGGGATCATTAAAGTATCCTTTCAAAGTGGAATGAGTATATACCGTCAGCGGAATATCAAAAATCGTGGATAGAATATCTGTATTATATATATGTATATCGAATTGGAAATTATTGTGTGTTTCAATTGGCTTTTTGGGAGGTAATATTAATGACGGGACATATTTCCGCATAATATTCAGAATGCTGGCAGGCAATGTGTGATACTGGAACTTTCCTTCCACACTTGCTGTCAGAAACTCAGAAGTCAATCTCAACTGATTCTCGTTATTCTGTTTACTGGCCCGGATATTCATGTTGTTCATGAAGTATTGTTTCTCTGGTGACATAAATTCGAGGCTATCCACATTGATTTCTCCAATCATTTCGTCAACTGAGCCTCCCGTGAAGTTGGCTCTTAGTTTCAAAGAGAATTCCGTATCCGGATACTTGGAGGTGAGATTCAGGTCATGTGGCCGCAATTTATTGATAATAGCTTGAAAATTAAATGTAGGAATTCTGGAGGAAACATTCACATCTCCATTCAGATAAATAGAGCCATTCGGATCATCCAGTGCTACTTTACCATTAAATCCTCCTTGCTTATATTCTCCGTCCAGTGTAATATTCTCATATCTATATCTACTATAATCTACGGAAGCTATCAGCCCTTTCAATTCAACAACAGGGAGTCGGTCGGTTACATGGCGCCCATGCACATCTAAGTTGAATGTGATTTCTCCCAGTTGCTCGTTAGCCAATAATTTACCTAACTTATAGTCGGTTGTTTTAACGGCACCGGAATAAGCAAACAATCCCTTACTTTTATCAGAACTCAATTTCAAGTCCATATTGACACCGCCCAAATCAGTATGCAATTGGCCATAAGTTACTATATCTGTGAAATAGCCGGAAACCTCTCCCCGGAAACTGACATTTCCCAAGCGTTCCAGTACTGGAGGCACTCCATTATAATCATGACTCAAATTGCGGACTAAAAATCCTACGCCACGAGTAGTAGCAGTAAGTTCGGATAGGGTTCCAAACACATAAGCGTCTTGCGGATGCGACAAGTCCTGAAGTGCCACATCTCCTTTAAGGCGGAACTGACGATTGTCGGCTGTTATTTCCAGATGCGAACAGGTCAATTGATTGACAGTACCTTTTACTTCCATATCCAACGATATCGGCTCTTTGAAGTGCGATAGCGCCGGAAGAAAAGGAGAAATATCTTTTAAAGTGATTTGTGACGGCAACGTACGGAAAGAAAAACGAACCTGCTCCGTAAAACGGTCAAAGGCTTTCAAACTATCATATATCAAATGAATTGTATCCAGTTTCAGAGATGTTTCGGGCAATTCGATAGCAAAATTGTCAATGCTTGTCTGCCTGCTATTGGCAACTAGCTTCAGACTCATCTTCTTCAAAGAGAAACCGGATACTTTTTCATCAAGGCTCAACCGCTTAATTCCCAGATTTATTGAATCTTTACTCAAGGCTTTCAATGAAATATTAGCTATAATATTCTGAAGATGGATGTGTTTGGCATTAAACTTCCCGGGTGTTTCTTCTTCTGAAAGTACATGATAAGCCATTCGCCCACGACGAATCAGGATAGAATTAATACGCAAATCCAATGAGTTGTTTTTCTTCACCGTATCATTGGAAGCAAATGCATCTAATACGAATTTAAAATTAGGTGGAGAGTCTGGTGTCTTTTTTTGAAGATTGATATTGAAACCGAATAACTGGACACTGCTAATGGATATCTTACCTTTAAAAAAAGGCATGATATCAAATTTGGCAGACAAACGAGTCACTTTGAGCATTTCCTGCTCGTCTTGGTCGTCAAGCAATACATCGTCAATGATGATACGGTTCAACAATCCTATATTTATCCGGCCAATTGTCACCCGTGTATTCAATAAGTCGGAGAGCTCCTCGGCTACAAATACACTCATGACTTGCTGAACACTTGGTATATTCAGCAAAACAATAGTTCCGATATATACTCCCAGTACAATACCAACTACCCAGCGTACAGTCTTTTTCAGCGTTCTGATAAGCGATTATTTTTATTTTGCGAACAAAAATATAAAATAGTTCGTTATGAATCGTAGTTTTATGATTACTTTTGCACCGTTTTAATAGTTTAATTACTTATGAGTGTAATAATATTAGGAATTGAGTCCTCTTGTGATGATACGTCGGCAGCTGTTATCAAAGATGGTTATCTGCTGTCGAACGTGGTATCGAGCCAAGCCGTACATGAAGCATACGGTGGAGTAGTACCCGAGCTGGCTTCACGGGCGCATCAACAAAATATCGTACCGGTAGTACATGAAGCGCTGAAACGTGCTGGAGTCACTAAAGAAGAATTGAGTGCGGTAGCTTTTACACGTGGTCCGGGATTAATGGGTTCATTGCTCGTCGGTGTCTCTTTCGCTAAAGGATTCGCTCGTTCCTTAAATATTCCATTGATTGATGTTAATCATCTGAATGGACATGTTTTAGCTCATTTTATTAAAGCAGAAGGTGAGGAAAATAGACAACCCAATTTTCCTTTCTTATGTCTATTAGTATCTGGAGGAAATTCACAAATTATATTAGTGAAAGCCTATAACGATATGGAGATTTTGGGGCAGACGATTGATGATGCTGCAGGTGAAGCTATTGACAAGTGCTCCAAAGTAATGGGGCTCGGTTATCCGGGTGGACCGATTATTGATAAACTGGCACGCCAGGGAAACCCGAAAGCATTCACATTCAGCAAACCGCATATTCCGGGGCTGGATTATAGCTTTAGCGGATTAAAAACTTCATTCCTCTATTCATTACGTGACTGGCTGAAAGAGGACCCTGATTTTATAGAACATCATAAAGTGGATTTGGCTGCATCATTGGAAGCAACAGTTGTAGATATTCTAATGGATAAATTGCGTAAAGCTGCAAAAGAATACAAAATCAAGGAAGTAGCCGTAGCAGGAGGAGTTTCTGCGAATAACGGATTACGTAATGCTTTTCGGGAACATGCCGAAAAATATGGCTGGGATATCTTTATTCCAAAATTCAGCTATACTACCGACAATGCAGCAATGATCGCTATTACCGGATATTTTAAATATTTGGATAGGGATTTTTGCTCTATTGATCTTCCGGCCTATTCTCGCGTTACATTAGAATAATTTCCTTATTGAAAATAGGCTTCTTGTCCGTAAGACTAAAAATATACCTTAATATATAGGATAAAATAAGGAAAGTATGTTTGCTGAAATAATAACCATTGGTGACGAACTGCTGATAGGGCAGGTTGTCGACACTAATTCTGCCTGGATAGGACAGAAATTAAATAAGATAGGCATTGAGGTTCTTCGTATTGTTTCAATCCGTGACCGGGAAGATGAGATTCTTGAAGCGATCGATAATGCGATGAAAAGGGTGAATATTGTTTTAGTGACCGGGGGACTAGGTCCTACTAAAGATGATATAACAAAACAAACGCTATGTAAGTATTTCCATACTAGACTGGTATTTAGTGAAGAAGTTTTTGAAAACATAAAACGGGTGTTGGCCGGAAAAATCCCCATGAATGCCTTAAATAAAGGGCAGGCAATGGTTCCCGAGGGCTGTACCGTTATAAATAATCCGGTAGGGAGTGCTTCTGTTAGTTGGTTTGAAAGAAACGACAGAGTTCTCGTTTCAATGCCGGGAGTTCCGCAGGAGATGAAAGTTGTGATGACGGAATCCATATTGCCCAAGCTGCATGAGAAATTTCAAACGGATGTGATTATGCATCAAACATTTCTTGTACAACACTATCCAGAGTCTGTATTGGCTGAAAAACTGGAACTATGGGAAACTGCACTGCCGGAAAGCATCAAACTGGCCTATTTACCAAAACTTGGAATAATCCGCCTGCGATTGACTGGACGCGGACAAGATAAAAAAGAAGTGCGGGCGCTTCTAGATAGCGAAAAAGCTAAATTAGAGAAAATTTTGGGTGAAGATATCTTCTGTGAGGAAGATACTCCTTTGGAAGTTATTATCGGCGAATTACTAAAAAAGAAGAAAATAACCGTTTCCACCGCAGAAAGTTGTACTGGAGGAAGTATTGCCGCACGATTAACATCTATTGCCGGAAGTTCGGAATATTTTAATGGAAGTATAGTGGCTTATTCCAATGAAGTAAAGATGAATCTCTTGTACGTTTCTCCCGAAACTTTGGAACGGCATGGAGCTGTTAGTGAAGAAACTGTGATTGAAATGGTAAAAGGTGCGATGAAAGCATTGAAAACCGACTGTGCTGTGGCAACTTCAGGCATAGCCGGTCCCGGAGGAGGAACTCCTGAAAAACCGGTAGGGACAGTTTGGATAGCTGCTGGTTATAAAAACGAAATTCGTACTTACAAGCAGGAAACAAATCGCGGAAGATCCATGAATATTGAAAGAGCCGGCAATAATGCGTTATTAATTTTACGGGATTTACTCAAATAAGGGAAAATTGGTATTCAGAAGTGAATTATTTTAGGAATTTCTTGTTTTATACGGATAAAAGTGCTTACTTTGCGTCCTGTTTGAAAGAAGTATAGATATAAAACTATAAAAATAAGATAGAAATGTCGAAGATTTGTCAAATTACCGGAAAGAAAGCCATGATTGGCAACAATGTTTCACACTCAAAGAGAAGAACTAAAAGAACCTTTGATTTGAACTTGTTTAACAAAAAGTTCTACTATGTAGAACAGGACTGCTGGATCAGCCTGAGCCTCTGTGCCGCTGGTTTGCGTATTATTAATAAAAAAGGTTTGGACGCTGCTTTGAATGATGCGGTTGCCAAAGGGTATTGTGATTGGAAAACCATTAAAGTTGTTGGCTAAAACGTTAAAAAGAGGAGAAACTGATTATGGCAAAGAAAGCAAAAGGTAATAGAGTTCAGGTGATTCTGGAATGCACAGAACACAAAGATAGCGGTATGCCGGGAACATCTCGTTATATCACAACTAAGAACAGAAAAAATACTACTGAAAGACTTGAGTTGAAGAAGTACAACCCAATTCTGAAAAGAGTAACAGTACACAAAGAAATTAAATAATAAAGAAAGAGTATAACCCATGGCAAAGAAAACAGTAGCAAGTTTGCACGAAGGATCTAAAGAAGGTCGTGCTTATACTAAGGTTATCAAAATGGTTAAATCTCCGAAAACTGGAGCTTACATTTTTGATGAACAAATGGTTCCTAACGAAAAAGTACAAGACTTTTTTAAGAAATAAGCCGGTTGCATAAATAGCAATCCGAAAAATCCTCTCACTGATATTCATTGAGGGGATTTTTTTTGCCAATTTTATTCGCTTCATTTTTTACTTTACGCTAGTTTTATTATATCTTTGTAGCATAATGTATTATACAAATAATTGTAATCATGGGATTTTTTAGTTTTTTCTCAAAGGAAAAGAAGGAAACTTTAGATAAAGGATTATCTAAAACCAAAGAAAGTGTATTCAGCAAGATTGCCCGTGCGGTGGCCGGAAAATCGAAGGTGGATGATGAAGTGCTGGATAATCTGGAAGAGGTTCTTATCACATCGGACGTAGGGGTAGAGACTACTCTTAATATCATCAAGCGTATCGAAAAACGAGCAGCAGAAGATAAATATGTAAATACACAAGAGTTGAATTCGATTCTTCGTGAAGAAATAGCTGCATTACTGACTGAAAATAATTCGGATGATGTTGCCGATTTCGATGTTCCGGTAGAGAAAAAGCCTTATGTTATTATGGTGGTGGGTGTAAACGGAGTTGGTAAAACAACCACTATTGGTAAACTAGCTTATCAATTTAAGAAAGCCGGTAAATCTGTATATTTGGGGGCAGCCGATACTTTTCGTGCAGCAGCAGTGGAGCAATTGGTGATATGGGGCGAGAGAGTGGATGTTCCGGTCATTAAACAAAAGATGGGGGCCGATCCGGCTTCTGTTGCGTTTGATACGTTAAGCTCTGCAGTAGCTAATAACGCTGATGTGGTGATTATTGATACAGCAGGACGTTTGCACAATAAAGTTGGCTTGATGAACGAGCTGACGAAAATTAAAAATGTAATGAAGAAAGTAGTGCCTGATGCTCCAAACGAGGTGTTGTTGGTGCTTGATGGCTCGACCGGACAAAATGCTTTTGAGCAGGCAAAACAATTCACACTTGCAACAGAAGTAACTGCTATGGCTATAACCAAATTGGATGGGACGGCAAAAGGTGGCGTTGTTATCGGAATTTCAGATCAGTTTAAGATTCCGGTGAAATATATCGGATTGGGTGAGGGTATGGAAGACCTACAGGTGTTCCGCAAGAAAGAATTTGTAGACTCCTTATTTGGAGAGAATGCATGAAAAGAAAAACTATAGATATCATAACATTAGGGTGCTCAAAGAACCTGGTGGATTCAGAACAGTTGATGCGTCAATTGGAAGAAGCCGGATATGATGTAACCCATGACTCGGAAAAACCGATAGGAGAGATAGCTGTTATCAATACCTGTGGTTTTATCGGTGATGCAAAAGAAGAATCGATTAATATGATTCTGGAGTTTGCACAAGAAAAAGAAGAAGGCAATTTGGAGAAACTTTTTGTAATGGGCTGTCTTTCGGAACGTTATTTAAAGGAATTAGCGATTGAGATTCCTCAGGTTGATAAGTTTTATGGAAAATTCAATTGGAAGGGGTTGTTACAGGATTTGGGCAAAGCTTACCATGAGGAGCTTCATATTGAGCGTACTCTTACCACTCCCAAACATTATGCTTATCTGAAAATATCAGAGGGTTGTGATCGTAAATGCTCTTATTGTGCTATACCGATTATTACAGGAAGACATGTATCTCGTCCTATAGAAGAAATCTTGGATGAGGTGAGATATTTGGTTTCCAATGGTGTAAAGGAGTTTCAGGTAATTGCTCAGGAATTAACTTACTATGGAGTGGATTTATATAAGAAGCAAATGCTTCCGGAGTTGATCGAACGCATTTCTGAGATTCCGGGTGTGGAATGGATACGTTTACATTATGCATATCCGGCACATTTCCCTGAAGAGTTGTTCCGAGTGATGCGTGAACGAGATAATGTATGTAAATACATGGATATTGCATTACAGCATATCAGTGATAATATGCTGCAACGTATGCGTCGTCATGTGACGAAAAAGGAGACTTACCGGTTGATTGAACAATTTCGTAAGGAAGTTCCCGGGATTCATTTGCGTACGACGTTGATGGTGGGACATCCAGGAGAGACAGAAGAGGATTTTGAGGAATTGAAAGAGTTTGTACGTAAAGTGCGCTTTGACAGGATGGGGGCTTTTACTTATTCAGAAGAAGAAGGAACATATGCTGCGGCTAATTATGAAGACTCTATTTCTCAGGAGCTAAAACAGGCACGATTGGATGAGCTAATGGCTATTCAGCAGGGAATTTCTACTGAATTAAGTGCATCAAAAGTTGGACAAAAAATGAAAGTCATTATTGATCGTATAGAAGGTGAATATTACATTGGGCGTACAGAGTTTGATTCTCCGGAAGTAGATCCTGAAGTCTTAATAAGGCGTGAAGGGGGTAATTTAATGATTGGTAACTTTTATCAAGTACAAGTGATTGATTCCGATGAATTCGATCTTTTTGGTGAAATAATTTAAATATATTTCCTGAAGAATTTGTTTTTTTGATCTGGATTGATTAATATAGCAACATATCTGTCTCTTATACACATCTCCGAGCCCACGAGACTACGCTGCATCTCGT
>OWJG01000092.1_pt1 | contig 74273 bp, 70 predicted proteins | sample 1732781 | NCBI WGS metagenome assembly OWJG01 (sample SAMN05065753, study PRJEB22554) | human gut metagenome | biome: ENVO:2100002; feature: ENVO:00000062; material: ENVO:00002003 | host: Homo sapiens | place: USA | reverse complement strand
CGTTTAGGGCGTGGACTACCAGGGTATCTAATCCTGTTTGCTCCCCACGCTTTCGCGCATCAGCGTCAGTAATGTTCCAGCAGGTCGCCTTCGCAATGAGTATTCCTCTTGATCTCTACGGATTTTACCCCTACACCAAGAATTCCACCTACCTCTCCCATACTCTAGAAAAGTAGTTTCAAATGCAGTTCTGTAGTTAAGCTACAGGATTTCACATCTGACTTACCTTCCCGCCTACGCGCTCTTTACGCCCAGTGATTCCGAGTAACGCTTGCACCCTCCGTATTACCGCGGCTGCTGGCACGGAGTTAGCCGGTGCTTATTCGTAAGATACCGTCATAATCTTCTCTTACAAAAGGAGTTTACAATCCTAAAACCTTCATCCTCCACGCGGCGTTGCTGCTTCAGGGTTTCCCCCATTGAGCAATATTCCCTACTGCTGCCTCCCGTAGGAGTCTGGACCGTGTCTCAGTTCCAGTGTGTCCGATCACCCTCTCAGGCCGGATACCCGTCATAGCCTTGGTGAGCCATTACCTCACCAACAAGCTGATAGGACATAGGCTGATCCTTTAGCGAAAAACTTTCCCCCGTAGGGAGTATCCAGTATTAATCACCGTTTCCAGTGGCTATCCCAGACTAAAGGGCACATAACCTATGCATTACTCACCCGTGCGCCACTAATCCACTTCTAGCAAGCTAAAAGCTTCATCGTTCGACTTGCATGTATTAGGCACGCCGCCAGCGTTCACTCTGAGCCAGGATCAAACTCTCCATAAAAATATGGAAGTTTGTATCAACAATAAATGATGACCGCAAACTCTCCATAAAAAATATCCGCGTTGCATTGGATTGCTCAAATGCTAGCAGATATGGAAAAATTTGTCCCAATCTCTTTATAAATCACAAAGACCTACTCTAGCTTCCAGCCACACAAAAATCTTTAATGCAGCTAGAAACAAGATATAGTCGAGTTGTATAACATATAACAATGTTTAAAGAGATTTAAGTCTAAAAAAGCAAAATGCTCTTGTAGATTCCTTAAATCTTCTTGCTTAGATGTCAAAGATCACTGCCAATTCTTATCTAAGGTGAGATAAAAACTAAGCAAAAGAACACCCAAATCCAAAAACAAAAAACCAAAACAATATCACGATCCAAACCATACTTAGTATGATAAAGGCTGAGATAAGAAAGCTAAATGCTATGAAATTTTGGGAAGCAGAATGTTACAGATTCGTTACTTAAATGTTGCTGAAAGGATGGGGGACAGAAAAAATAATATGAGACATATTAAGAAAATCTAAACTAAGTGCGTGTGAAGTAGTTATAATGCCACACTCATAGCCAGCAGATTATCTGCTATAATTGGGCTCATCACAAGACTAATTATGAGAATCCACCAAGCTACCACTACTAGAATTTAAAAATGGAGTAGAGCTATGAACCAGCAAAACACAACACATCGCTACGCGCACCACACACTCGTGCTATCAACTATCTGCGCCATAATCATTGGGCTATCACTACAAGCCTGTATGCATTCTACGCCCACCAAAGCCCAGCCACAAGCAAGTAGCAAGCAAACCAGAGCAAGCAAACCAGAACAAGCAGCCCCCGCGCGCACTACTAAACCAAAAACCACTCCAAAGTCCGCCCAAAGTCAAGCAGCAAACCCGCCAAAATCTGCGCAAGCACACCCACAAAAGCCCCAAACTCAAAAAAACCCAGACACACCAGCGCAAAAAACCAACACAAACAACAATACACTAAATGAGCGCACACCAGAATCCACAGAATCCACAGAATCCACAGAATCCACAGAATCCACAGAATCCACAGAATCTATGGAATCTATGGAATCTATGGAATCTATGGAATCCGCTCCACTGCCACTAAACATCAAGGCAAAAGACATTCTAAGCTCCCCCACGCTAAAAGACAATCACCAGCACATCACAGCCAAAAAGTCATTTGACTCTGGCTTTACCTTTGTGGAGCTCTATGGACCTGCGGGCGATTTGCGCGCTAGATTAAGCTTCAAAAATGATGTGCTAGATGGGGTTAGCACCGCCTACCAAAATGGACAAATCGCACGAGAAATCCCATACAAAAATGGGCAAATAGATGGCATAGTCATCACCCATATCCCCCCAGACAAACGGCTTGAAAGCAGCTATAAAAATGGCAAAAAACACGGCAAAACCATACTCTACCACCAAGGCACGCCCATTAGCTCTAAGGACTACAACAATGGCATTTTACACGGCACTTTTGAGACAGCCCTAGATCTTGCCGATAGCTCCACTTATCAAAACACCAACTCGCTTACCCACTACCACTATGGCAAAAAGCAAGGGGAGTCCATAGGCTACGCTAATGGCAAAATCGTCTTCAAGCAGCACTACAACAAGGGTGTGCTACAAGGGCAAACACAAACCTATGGTGAAAATGCCATCATCAAAATCTCTCGCAACTATTACAATGGATTTTTGCACGGGGAGGAGATTGTCTATAACTACCCACAAGAAACCCCCGCATATAAATCCCATTACGAGCTTGGCGTGCTTGTTGCACCTTATGAAAACTACGAAGCAAATGGAGCGACCTACTACTCCATAGCTCCAAAGGACAAAGCACACCCTGTCATAAAGGGTAAAAGCACCGACACACAAGAGCTGTGGCTCTATGAAGCTAGCCAGCAAGTCGCCCTAGAAATCACCAAAGATTCTGGACACAAGCGCGTGCGGATCTTCCACCAAAATGGCGCATTAGCAAGCGATAGCACCATCACACCCACACAAGCTAGTGGCTCTTACTACACGCAAGACTCACACCTAGAATCTAAAGTCCTTCACAATGCCAGCGCGCCACTTAGGACGACTTGGCACTATGCTCCACAAGGGCAGCTACTTACAAAAAGCCAAGAATCCCCGGCAAAAACCATCACACAAAGCTACAGAGATGGTGCGCTAGATTCAGAAGTGGTCGTCCTAGAAGGTGAGGAAATCACCATACAAAAGGGCTTTTTCCCAAATGGAGCTTTGCAGTTTGAGCACCACTATATAGAAGATACAATGATCCAAGGCACACTTTATGGCAAAGATGGCAAAGTCATCTACTCTTTCCCCCACACAAGCAAGGATATGATCTTTGATGAAGCATTCCCCAACACTGCGGCAAAAAGACGCGCAAAAGTCTTGCCAAGCCACTAAGGACACCTATGAATATCCATACAAAAAACATCGACTCCCCTACGATTAGCTACCTAGCTGATATGGCTCACTCTCTGTGCCAAAGCGGCTTGCTTGGCGTATTTTATGGCTCAATATCTGCACGCCTTGGGGCAAATAGCTTCCTCATAAACCGCAAAGATGCCCTGCTTGACAAAATGGATCAAGACTCCTTTATCACGCTCCACGACAAAGAAGACTACCGCTGGCAAGAAGCAAGCCTTGATAGCTTTATCCACGCAAATATTTATCGCAACTTTTTAGAAGCGCGCTTTGTGATGTATTCCCACGCGCCTTATGCGACTTCCTACTCCTTAAAGCACGATGTGATAAAGCCTATCGACTATCTAGGGTGCAGGATACTTGGGAGAAATAGCAAGATTTTAGATTCTAAAGAGTATGAGACATTGTATGAGCGCGCAGACACAGACATCGTGCGCTACTTTAAAACCAATGCCACAAACTTTGTCCTACTCAAAGGCTGCGGGATCTATGGCTATGGGCGCGATCTCTCCGCGCTTGTGAAGCTCATATCTGTGGTGGAAAATAGCTGCAAGATTCTACACTTTAATAATATGATCGATCAAAGCTACACCGATGAAAGCCGCTTTGAAATTTAGATTCTGGCAGGTTTTGCTATGCTGCGTAGCTATGCTTATACCCACACTTGCCCTAGCGCGCCCCACACACCCACCAACACTGCAGACCTATGCCATCGCCGCGGCATCTCGCTTGCATATTGGCAGCACTGCTATGCGCTGCAGTGGCGAGCTACTGCTTAGCGTAAATCCAGCACCTTTAAGCCTAGAGCTACACGCCACACCTAAAGCCCAGCACCCCGCACTAGAATCTATATATTTACTTATCTCTATCCCCAAAGACAATCTCCCAAAGCTTTTGCAAGCTTCCTCATATATCCAAGGCACACTCACAATCAATAATAATATTTCCCAGCCAATCACGCTAAAATCAAGGCTTAAGATAAAGCGCGGCAAACCCCACACCCTAAAGCTCTCTGGCAAAGTATCATCACACGCCCTAGCAAATGGCGCAGCCAAGCTCAAAGCCACGCTTATCTTAAGCGAGCTTCTTTAGGTTCAAGCTAGAATCTAGCCTGCTAAGTAGCCACCTAGCAAGCAGCCACAGGCTCGCACTCACGCAAAGCTAATAACAACAATAAATAATCAAAGTGGATTCTAGGGGGGGGGGGTAAAAGCATAGAGAGATAGATCTAGTATGCCAGCACGCATATCTAGCGACACGCGTGCTGCTGGCAAGGCTAAGCTATCTACTCCACTTCTGCATCGATGACATCATCATCTTTGCCCTTTTTCTTCTGCTCTCCTTGCGCCTGCGCGCCTTGCGGATTTTCTTTGGCATACATTGCTTCTGTAAGCTTGTGGCTCACTTCTGTCAATGCCTTTAGCTTCTCATCGATTTGCTCTTTTGTCGCATTCTCATCTTTGAGCACCGCTTTTAGCTCTTCTAGTGCGGCGTTGATCTTCTCTACCTCGCTAGATTCTAGCTTGTCTTTCATCTCGCCTAGGGTCTTCTCTGTTTGATACACAAGAGAGTCTGCCATATTGCGTGATTCTATCGCGCCCTTGCGTTTGGCGTCTTCTTCTTTATGAAGCTCGGCATCTTTGACCATTTTTTCAATTTCAGAATCTGATAGCCCGCTAGAACCTGTGATTTTGATCTCTTGGGATTTGCCGCTTACCTTATCTTTCGCTGATACCGTTAGAATCCCATTGGCATCGATGTCAAAGGTTACTTCAATTTGTGGCACACCGCGCGGGGCTGGCGGGATACCCTGTAAGTCAAAATTCCCTAGCAGCTTATTATCCCTAGCAAGCTCTCTCTCGCCTTGTAGCACGCGGATGGTAACAGCTGGCTGATTATCTTCGGCAGTGGAGAAAGTCTGCGCCTTTTTAGCAGGGATTGTTGTCCCCCTATCAATCACGCGTGTCATCACCCCGCCAAGCGTCTCAATCCCAAGGCTCAAAGGCGTAACATCAAGCAGTAGCACATCTTTCACATCGCCTTTCAAAACGCCGCCTTGGATCGCCGCGCCCACTGCTACAACTTCATCAGGATTGACAGATTTATTCAAATCCTTGCCGATGAAGTCCTTGACTCGCTCTTGCACTTTTGGGATTCTAGTAGAGCCCCCTACCATCACCACTTCGCTAATATCGCCCTTGCTAAGTCCAGCATCTTTAATCACTGCATCGATTTTTTTAATCGTCTCATCGATTAGATCATCAATTAGACTCTCAAACTTCGCACGAGAAAGTTTTTTGACAAAGTGCTTTGGACCGCTTGCATCAGCTGTGATAAAGGGCAGATTGATTTCTGTCTCCTGCGCGCTAGAGAGCTCTTTTTTGGCATTTTCTGCGGCATCTTTTAGTCGCTGCAGCGCCATAATATCCTGCTTAATATCAATGCCGCTTTCATCTTTAAACTCACTCGCAGCCCAATCGATAATGCGATTATCAAAGTCATCGCCGCCTAAGAACGCATCGCCGCCTGTGGCAAGCACTTCTACGACATTATCACCAGTTTCAAGCACAGTTACATCAAATGTCCCCCCGCCCAAGTCATAGACCATAATCTTTTCTGCTTCTTTTTTGTCTAGCCCATAGGCAAGCGCGGCAGAAGTAGGCTCGTTGATAATGCGCAGCACATTAAGCCCTGCGATGGTGCCTGCTTCTTTGGTGGCTTTTCTTTGTGCGTCATTAAAGTAGGCTGGCACGGTGATCACCGCTTCTGTAACGCTCTCTCCCAAGTAGCTCTCCGCATCTTCTTTGATTTTCATCAAAATTTTTGCCGAGATTTCTTGGGGCGTGTAGGTTTTATCCGCGATTTCTACCGCACAAGCGCCATTTCTATCTACAATTTTATAGGGCAGTCGCTCTTGGGCTTGCTTTGCTTTATCTTCATTAAGCATTAGCCCCATAATGCGCTTGATAGAGTAGATTGTCTTTTGCGGATTGGTGATCGCCTGTCTTTTTGCTGGCTCGCCCACTAGAATCTCGCCTTTATCAGTAAATGCCACGATTGATGGGGTGGTGTTTTTACCCTCTTTGTTGGCGATGATTTTTGCTTCATTACCTTCATACACTGCCATTGCGGAGTTTGTAGTCCCTAAGTCGATTCCAATTACTTTTGCCATTTTGTATCCTTTATGTTGAGATTAGTTGTTTTTCACCACGGCGACCATCGCTGGACGCAGGGTGCGCTCTTTATACTTATAGCCTTGCTGCATTACTTGGGCGATTTGCCCATCTTGTGCCTCTGGCTTTGCTACTTGCATAATGCACTCATGCAAGTTTGGATCAAACTCCCCACTTGTGTCAATCGCCTCTACGCCGTGGCGGCTAAGGATCTTTAGGAAGTTCTCCTGCACAAGCACAATACCCTCTAAAATCGCGCTGTGATCTTTGGCGGCTTCTTTAGCCTTATCAAGCGCATCTAAGATAGGGAGCAAGTCTTTTGCGATTTTTTCATACGCGTATTCTAGGGCTTGATTTTTATCGCGCTCTAGCCGCTTTTTGACATTCTCAAAGTCCGCATACGCTCGCATATACTTTTCTTCAAGCTCTTTGTAAGCTTGCTGCATAATCGGCGCGCTAGACTCTCTAGGCTCACTAGAATCTACGCTAGATTCTAGCTCTTCGCCCATATCCTGTGCCTGTGTCTCGCACGCTTCTTGCATAGCTTGCTCATCTTGTGTATGTGGCTCTTTCATCGCCTCTTCTATTTCTTCTTGCATACGCACTCCTTACATATTAAGATTCTCTATGATGCTTTGGACTCTAGTGCTTCATAAAAGCCCTGATAGTCTCTATCAAGCCGCCCAATGCAGAGCATTTTCGCCGCCTGTCCTAGCACTTGCGCACTATGTGCGATGACAAGATAGTCGCTAGAATCTGGGAAATGCAAAGCGCAATCAACCCTAGCAAACAAATCGCCATTAACGATCTCAAGCGCACTCTGTGGAGCCTGCGCAAACATCTCGCCCAAAAACTCTAAGCCAAAAAAGCGCGTTTTCTCCGCACTTTGCAAAGACCTTAGAGCTTGAGCTAGTGTATTTGCGCACACATCTTGCGCGATCCTTTGCATATCATCGATTGCCACGCCAACAAGCTCTTGACAAAAGCGTGCCATAGAAGCGACAAAGGGGATCGCCACGCAATCGTGCTCAAACACCAGCACAATCGCGCCATTCTCACCTGCTTCTATCTCTAGCACGCGCAGTAGCTTCTGTGGCTTTGCAAGACGCAGCGCACAAGTGAGCCCAAACTCATCACATAGAGAGTGGAGCTGTGTAGTATCAATCTCTGGCTCAACACACGCAGGCTGCAGGACCTCCCGCCAATAATTCCTCAAAGCAGCGCACGTAGGCACACGACCACTGCTAATATGCGTCTGCACAAGCACGCCTTCTTGCCCTAGAATCTTAAAGTAGTTGCGAATAGTTGCAGAAGAAATCTTCCCCTGCAAGCAGCTCTTTAAAGATTCTGACCCGATAGGCTCTTGGCATTTGACATATTGCTTGATCAAATGATTGAGCAAGAATTCCTTTTTCTGCATAGTGTAAAGCCTTTGACTGCTAACTACAACGAGCGAAATTCTAGCCCATAAAAGTAAATGAAATTAGCATTTATAAGAAAAGATTGCTAAAAATCGCTAAATATTAGTCTAATAGTATAAAGTTTAGTTAGTGATATACGCTAATTATTCTTTACTACATATCGATAATATTTCCCACTAGGTGCGTGCCCCACAAGCACAAGTCGTGTGATTTTAAGAAATCTCATAAGGATTTTTAGGCACAATGCGTAGCTTCACCAAGCCCATAGAACCTAGCCTTTATACACAGCGCGCCACGCCCTAGCGTGTGCTTAGGGGGCTTTGGTATCTACACTTTAAGGATTGTTTATGCCTATCATCACTGAAGAAAATCTCCCCCTACTCACCCAAGCAGCAAATGAGCTGCGCTATCTCTGTGCTGATATTGTGCAGCGTGCTAATAGCGGACACCCCGGCGCACCTATGGGGCTAGCAGAAGTAGCAGTCGTGCTATCCCACCACCTACGCCTAAACCCCAAGAACCCACGCTATCTCAACCGCGATCGCCTAGTTTTTAGCGGCGGACACGCCAGCGCACTTGTGTATAGCCTGCTGCATTTATGGGGCTTTGAAGTGAGTATGCAGGATTTACAAGCCTTCCGCCAGCTTGACTCTACAACGCCTGGACACCCAGAGTTTGCCCACACGCCCGGCGTGGAGATCACCACAGGACCGCTAGGACAGGGCATAGCCAATGCGGTGGGCTTTGCTATGGCACAAAAACGCGCCAATGCTATGCTAGCAAAAGTGGATTCTAGGGCGGTGCGTGAAAATGGAGCGTGTGAAAAAGTGGATTTTAGGGCGAAAGTGGATTCTAGCCCTGAAGTGCTTAATCATTTTGTGTATTGCCTTTGTGGTGATGGAGATTTGCAAGAGGGCATTAGCTATGAGGCTTGCTCGCTTGCTGGCTTGCACCAGCTAGGTAAGCTTATCATCATCTATGATAGCAATGGCATAACCATAGAGGGCGGCACGCAAATCGCCTTTAGCGAAAATGTGCGCGCGAGGTTTGAAGCACAGGGCTTTAGCGTCTTTGAGTGCGATGGGCATAACCTTGTAGCCATAGATTCCGCGCTAGAATCTGCCAAAGCCTCTCCTAAGCCAAGTCTCATCATCGCGCAAACCACTATCGGCAAAGGCGCGCTAGAGCTAGAGGGCAGCCATAAAACACACGGCGCACCACTAGGCGCAGAGCTTATCGCTAAAGCAAGAGAGCAAGCAGGCATTAGCAAGCAGAGCTTTGCTATCAGTGATGAAGTGGGCTTTGTCTTCCGCGCGTGTATGGAAAAGGGCGCGAGTGTAGAAGCTTTGTGGGAACAGGGCTTAAGTGCGCAAGCAAAATCCCTGCTAGACTCCCTCACCGCGCCACTAGAGCAAAAAGTGGATTCTATCTCCTACCCCACTTTCACGCAAGGCGACTCCCTAGCCACGCGCGTGAGCAATGGCAAAATCCTAAATGCCATCGCCAAAGCCCTGCCAAACTTCATCGGCGGCAGCGCAGATCTCGCCCCTAGCAACAACACTGCCTTGCTAGATTCTAGCGACTTCCCTAGTGGCAACAATCTCCACTTCGGTATCCGTGAGCATTCTATGGGCGCGATTTGCAATGCCTTTGCCAACTACGGACTTTTCCTGCCCTTTTGCGCGACATTTTTTGTTTTCAGCGATTATATGAGTGCGAGCGTGCGGATCGCTAGCATTATGAGGGCAAGGGTGTTTTATATCTTTACGCACGATTCTATCGGTGTGGGCGAAGATGGCGCGACACATCAGCCAATCGAGCAGCTAAGCCACTTCCGCGCTATGCCAAACCTCTTAGTCTTCCGCCCAGCCGATGCGCAAGAAAACATCGCCTGCTGGCAAGTAGCCCTAGAATGTAGCGCGCCAAGTGCCTTTGTCCTCTCGCGCCAAAATCTCCCTGTGCTAGAGCCTGTGGCAAAGGCTCAAGCGCAAAGGGGAGCGTATATCAAGCAAGATTCTAGCCTAGAATCTAGCGCGCAAATCACCCTGCTTGCAAGCGGGAGTGAAGTCTCACTCTGCCTACAAGCCCAAGAGCTACTAGAATCTAGTGGAGTGGCTACGCGCGTGGTGAGTATGCCCTGCTTTGAGCTACTATGCGAGCAGGATTGCAGCTACCATAAAGAGCTTTTTGCTGGCAAAGTGCTAGCTGTGGAAGCCGCTAGGGGCGATGAACTCTACCGCTTCGCAGATTTTGTGCTAGGAATGAAGAGCTTTGGCAAGTCGGCTAAGGGCGAGCAGCTTTTTACGCATTTTGGGCTTAGTGCGGAGCATATCGCCACAATCGCCAAAGATCTTGCAAGGGAGCCTTTATGCTAGGGCTAAAAAAGTGGATTCTAGCCGCAATGCCCTATTTCCGTCATTGCGAGACTTCTGCTAGGAAGTCGTGGCAATCCACAAGCCCCCTCTATCACTCTCAAGCGGCAAAGCCACTAGCACAGCAGCTCATAAGCCCACGCAAGTGGATTCTAGGAAGTGGGCGAGTGTGGCTTATCGCGCTAGGGCTTTTGGGGGCTTTGCAGTGTATGGATGCGAAAAAATCACCGCAATACATCACAGATTCTAAAGATTTTAGCTCCATAGGCATTGATCGCCACGATATAGAAGCAGTGGTAGAGAAAACCACGCGCAAGCTCCTAGAATCTAGCTTTGTCCGCGAGCTACAAGGGCAGAAGCTCCTAGCCATAGCGGATTTACGCAATCTTACAGAAGAGGACATTGATGTAGAGTTTTTAAGCCGCAAGATCGCGCGCACTTTACGCAAGAGCAAGAAATTCACCCTTACAAACGCCATTGCTGGCAGCGGCTCTAGCACAGATAATTTACTCACAGATTCTAGGAAGCTTACCAAAGACAAACGCTTCAACCAATACACCACCCAAGAAGATGGCACACTCCTAGCTCCTGATCTCTCCCTTAGTGGCAAGATTATCCAGCGCACCAAAAGTGTGGGCGATAGGGTGAGGGTGGATTATGACTTCTTGTTTGTGCTAACCGATTTAAAAAGCGGGCGCGTGGTGTGGGACGATGAAGAAAACATTGCCAAGGCAATTGACAAATCCCAAGTGGCGCGATTTAGCAAGCTAGGGGCTGGGAGCTGTGATGGCGGCGATGTGCTAGCGTGTGAGAGAGAGGCGCAAGCAGCATTAGATGTAACTGATTACAAAAGAGCGCAGGAGATTTTTCACCAAGCGTGCAAACTGGGAAGTAAGCAAGCGTGTGAAAATAAAAATCAAGTTAAAAAGGATATAAAAAACTTAAATAAATACTACAAACGACAGAAAAAAGAACAAGAACAAGCAGTAACACGCGCGCATAAAGAAGCAAAAAGACAGGCAAAAATAGAAAAAAGAGAAGAAAATGGACACGGCTGGAGTTGTATAGTTAATGAAGAAGTTGGCTGCTTTGGTATAAGTATTGGAGCAGAAATAGGAATGGGTGGTGGCACTGCTAATATGGTGCCATTGCCTTATAGTTATAACGACTACAATGGAGCAAAGCACGGACTAATAATCTATGATAATAAGACACCATTTAAAGACCTAGCTACTTGGCCATATATGTTAAGAGCTGGTATCTATTATAAACAAAAAACAGGTATTTATCTTGCTGCTAATGTGCTTTATGGTGGCTATACCTACAATGCTGCGGATAGCTCTTTAGCTTTTGATTGCACGGGTAGCTACTCCTGCGACTATCGCATACAAATAAACTCGTTAGATTTTACCCACAAACTTTTTGGCGGTGGGGCACGCATAGGATTTGTCGGTGCAGATACAGAAGGTTTTACTTCTATTGGAATGTTTATAGGGGGCGGTGCGCTAAAAGATGTTGGCTCTACTATGAAAACACAAGGAACATTTATAATTAAAGAAGAGTTAAGCAACACTTTTCCATTCTGGGAAATAGGGGCAATAGTAACAATTGGCGAGCTTGTTTCGCTAGAGGCAAGCTATCGGCATTTGTTGAATGGCAAAGATGATAAAAGCTGGGCGAGTATCGGGGCGTTTAATGTGGGGGTGGGATTTTTGCTCCCAATATGGTAGGCGGTGCTACGCGCGTTGGCTTTTTGCTGAAGGATTCGGCTTTTGGGCTAGAATCGTGGATTTCTGCGCGTGCGCTACGGTTACATACGCCCAAGTATGCGCCCTTGCGCACGCTTGAAAAACCCCGATTCTAGCTCCAAAATCCTAGAATCCTTGACTAACTCGCTTAGAGTTGGGGCGGTGCTAGAATCCACTTTTTTACTAGCAGTGTTATTTCTGTCATTGCGAGCAAGCGCGGTAGCGGTTGCGTGGCAATCCATACATTCTGTGCTAGCAGAATAGACTTTGCTAGAATCCACTTTTACTATGGATTACTAAAGAAGCTGCGCTACGCTTGCTTTGCCACGCTTTGTCTTGCGCCAAAGCTCGCAATGACAAAAAAGGTGTTTAATATAAACGCGGATTCTAGGAAAAAGGAGCAAAAGTGGATTCTAGGGTTTTGACTATGGATTCTAAAGAAACATCGCCTAGCGGCGAGCGGTATCCCTTGTTTTCTAAAGAAACCTGCTTCGGCTTCGCCTTGCACCGCTGTCGCTGGTTTTCTAAAGAAGCTACGCTTTGCCACGCTTTGCAGGGCAAGACTCGCAATGACGATACAAACGCGGATTCTAGTATGCGCTGGATTCTAGCCCCTAGCTTCCCTACGCACATCTCTCGCACAAGCCCACGCTATCTCAAGCACGCTGCCACCTTGCGCTACCAAGCCCAGCGCATCTTGCAGCAAGCCAAGCCCCACACTAGAATCCACCAAAGCCACCGCGCACAAGCAGTCCTAAATCGCAAGCTACACAAGCCCCAGAATCTACCCCCCAAGCACCGCCACATCATCACGCTAGGCATAGGCGCAAACCTTGGCACAAAGCAAGCGATTTGCCAGCGATTTGCCCACCTGCTAGACTCTCTCACGCGCAACAAGCATTGCACCCTGCTTGCCACAAGCCCTATTTTGCACAATCCCCCCTTTGGCTACACCAATCAGCCCTATTTTTACAACGCCATTATCACACTTGCCACCAGCCTAAGTGTCGTAGAGCTTTTTGCGCGTGTGTTTTACTTGGAGCGGCGCTTTGGCAGGGGGAGAAAAAGAGCGTTCAAAAACGCTCCGCGCACGCTGGATATTGACATAATTTTCTATGATAAAGTGATTATAAAGCGAGCATATCTTACAATCCCTCATCACGGATTCCGCACGAGAGATTCTGTGCTGCTGCCGCTAGATTTTATGCTAAGGCAAGTGCTAGAATCCAAATCTACCAATCCACAAGGAGTAAGCCGTGCAGACCTTTACTTTCACAGGAGAGACACCAGCAGAAGCTCTCAAAAAAGCGCGCGATGAGCTAGGCGATGATGCGATGATTTTAAAGACCCAAGAAGTGCGCAAGAAGAGCCTAAATCAAAGCGCGCTTTATGAGCTAGTTGTGGGCGTGGAAGATTCTGCTGCTAAGCCCCTACAAGAAGCCCCACAGACTTCCACACATACGCAAGAAGAGATCGCCAAGCCCCTGCCAAACAATAGCATTCAAAAACGCCTTGAAGCCATAGCGGAGAAAGAAATCGCCGCGAAGAAAAAGCAGCGCAGCCTTAGCCATATCTTTGATGATGATGTAACTATCGAGCTATCAAACACCGTGCGCGAGATAAGCAAGCTCGCAGGGCTGCCCACTTCTATGCCAGAAGCTAGCGCACTCATCGCCAAAGCACAAGAAGCCAAAGAGCCTAAAGCAAGAGAGCCTATCGAGCTAGCAGAGGTAGAATCTATCCCCAAAATCCCCAAAGGCTATGCCGATGCACTAGAGCCTACACAAGAGCGCGCAAAAGCCAAGAGCGCGCCAAGTGAAGTGGAGAAAAAGCTAGATTCTAGCCCCAAAGCTCAAGCGACTTTCACGCCTATTGATGAGACAAACAATATCAAAGAAATCCAAAGCGAGCTAAAAAAGCTCAACGACAAAATCAAGCTCATACAAAACACCTTGTGGGACGAAAAATCCCCCAAAAATATGAGCGTAGCAATCCCCAAAGAATTTGCCGAAATCTATCGTATCGCCAAAAATAGCGGTATGAACAAAGCGCATTTAGAAGAGATTATGCGCCTAAGTTTGGAGTTTATGCCGCTAAAAATGCGCGAGCAGAGCCAGACAATCCGCCGATACTTCCGCGAAGTGCTGCGCAAGATGATCTACTGCCGCAAGGAAAATAGCGTGGGCAAAAAGATCATTATGCTAGTGGGTCCCACAGGCGTTGGCAAAACCACCACACTAGCAAAGCTTGCAGCGCGCTACTCCCAGATTCTACCTGAGAAGAAAAAGGTCGGCATTATCACGCTTGATGACTATCGCATTGGAGCTATGGAGCAGCTTGCGTGGTATGCGAGAAAAATGCGCATTAGCATAGATTCTGCGAGCGAGAGTGATGACTTTATCAATAAAATTGAAGCCCTAAGCTATTGTGATTATATTTTGATCGATACTGCTGGGCACTCCCAGCACGATAGAGAGAAAATCAATGAGCTAAAGCGATTTATCCGCAACGATGAGTATCAAATCGATGTTACGCTTGTGCTCTCTGCTAGCACAAAATATGAAGATCTCAAAGACGCTTATGCTGCCTTTGGCGAGCTTGGGATAGATACTTTTATCTTTAGCAAGCTTGATGAAGCGCGCGGGCTTGGCAATATCTTTTCACTCGTGTATGAGACCAAGAAGCCCATAAGCTACCTAACCATAGGACAAGAAGTGCCAAGCGATGTTGTCGTAGCAGATAATATGTATCTAGCCGATTGTCTTATTAGTGGGTTTTTCTACCCGAGCAAAGCCCAATAAGGAGCTAGTATGCAAAGAAACCAAGCTGCCAACCTAGAATCTATGATGCAAGCTAGCAAAAAAAGCACCGCAAAATTCATCGCCATAACTTCAGGCAAAGGCGGTGTAGGCAAGTCCAATATCTCGGCAAATCTCGCCTACTCGCTCAATCAGCTAGGCTATAAAGTCGGTGTATTTGATGCGGATATTGGGCTAGCAAATCTTGATCTAATCTTTGGCGTAAAAACGGAGAAAAACATCTTACACGCGCTCAAAGGGCAGGCGGATTTTAAAGAAGTAGTGTATGAGATTAGCAAAGGACTTTACCTAATCCCGGGCGATAGTGGGGAGGAGATCCTTAAGTATTCTGCTTCAAGTATGCTTGCAGACTTTGCTAGTGAGGCTGCGATTTGGGATCTCTTTGATTATGTGATAGTCGATACGGGTGCTGGGATTAGCACGCTTACGCAGGCATTTTTGCAAGCAAGTGATCACATCATTGTCATCACTACACCGGAGCCAAGCGCAAAAGCCGATGCCTACGCTATGCTAAAGGTAAGCTCCAAATTTACCAATGAGTGTATGATGCTTGTCAATATGGCTTCTTCTGCCAACCAAATCACTCAAGTTTTCACCACGATTTCTAATGTCGCTAAAGCAAATATCCCCAATCTCTCGCTTACACTACTTGGGGGCTTTGAGCATAATGCTGCGGTGAAAAAGGCGATACTACACCGCAAGCTTATCTGCCAGAGCGAGCCGCACAACATATTCTCCATAACAATGCAAGAAGTAGCGCAGAATCTCATCAACAAAGTGGAACATAATATGCTTAATACACCAAAGAAAAGCATTGGAAGCTTTTTCAAGCGTTTGCTAGGATATTTGTAAAGGACTACTATGCGTGTATCAAATTTTATCAATCTCTCTGTTGTGGCTGGGTTTTTCATAGGGCTTGCCATTGGGATTATGAAATTTGAAGAGCCAGAGCATATGCTCTTTATGACGGTTGTCGTAACGATTTCCATGTATCTAATCTCTCTCACAATGGCAGCGATTTATATCTATATCATCGAGCCCAAACGCTCTATGCTTGCCAATAAGGACTTTATCGAGCGGCAGCTAGAGTATTTTGATAGTGAGTTTGACCAAACAGAGCGGCAGGCGCGCGCAATTAGGCAGTTTATCAACAATTTTGACTTCACTGAAGAGAAAGCTACTCCTAAGAAAAAGGCACAAAAGTGAGAAACAACGGCTACGCAAACGAGAAGCAATTCTCCCAAGATCAACTCGCCATTCAATATCTCCCAGCAGTAAAGGCTATGGCATATCGTATGAAAGAGCGGCTGCCATCTCACCTTGAAGTAAGCGAGCTTATCTCCATAGGCACAGAAGAGCTTATCAAGCTTGCTAGGCGGTATGATGAAGGCTTGAATGACTCCTTTTGGGGCTATGCGAAATCGCGCGTATATGGGGCTATGCTTGATTATCTGCGCTCACTTGATGTAATCTCGCGCGCAAGCCGCAAGCTTATTAAAGCAATCGACATGGAAGTGAGCAAATACTTCAACGAGCATGAAGAAGAGCCTAGTGATGAGTATCTCTCTGGCGTGCTAGGTGAGAGTGTGGAGAAAATTAGAGAAGCAAAGATCGCTGCAGATATTTATATGCTTGTGCCAATCGATGAGCAATACAATCTAATGGAGCCTACCAATATCATCGACAAATTAGAAAAAGAAGAGCTGATAGAGAAAATCCACAATGTCCTAAAGACCTTTTCAAAGCGCGAGCAACTCATCATACAGCTCTACTTCCTAGAAGAGCTAAATCTCAGCGAGATTAAAGAGATCTTAAACATCACAGAATCTAGAATCTCACAAATCACCAAAGAAGTGATTAAAAAAATCCGCAATAGCTTGGGAGAAAGATAATGGCTGATATACTAAGTCAAGAAGAGATCGATGCCCTATTAGAAGCTGTCGATGATGGCGAGAGCGATGAGGCACTCCAAAAGCAAGACATTCTCCCGCAAAAGTCTGTAACGCTCTATGACTTCAAACGACCAAATCGTGTCAGCAAGGAGCAGCTACGCGCTTTCCGCTCGATCCACGATAAAATGGCGCGTGCGCTCTCTAGTCAAATCTCAGCCATTATGCGCTCCATTGTAGAAATCCAGCTCCATAGTGTTGATCAAATGACCTATGGAGAGTTTCTAATGAGTCTCCCAAGCCCCACAAGCTTTAATGTCTTTTCTATGAAGCCTCTTGATGGCACAGGGGTTTTGGAGATAAATCCTAGCATTGTCTTCCCTATGATTGATAGGCTTTTAGGCGGCAAGGGCGATCCTTATGACAACTCGCGAGAGTTTAGCGATATTGAGATCAATTTGCTTGATACGATTTTGCGCCAGATTATGCAGACACTAAAGGACGCGTGGAGCTCTGTAACAGATATGTTCCCAAGTATTGATGCCAAAGAGTCAAGCCCCAATGTCGTGCAAATCGTGGCGCAAAATGAAATTGTCATTATGGTGGTTATGGAGCTTATCATCGGGCATAGTAGCGGTATGATCAATATCTGCTACCCTGTCATCTCGCTTGAAACCGTGCTGCCGCGCCTTGGCAGCAGGGATTTAATGCTAGGAGAGACCAGCAGCAAAAAGTCGCGCAACAAAGAGCTGCAAGCTCTCATCGGTGGGGCTGATGTGAATGTCGAAGCCTTTATCGGTGGGACAAATCTAAGCCTAAAAGAAGTGCTAGATCTCCAAAATGGCGATGTCATACGGCTTAATGAAACGGCGAGCAATGATGTGATTGTAAGCATTGATGGTAGGGATAAATACCTTGCCACCATTGGCTTGCAACGCTTCCGCAAGAGCATTAAAATCCAAGAAGAAATTCTCACAGAAAAAGACAAAGTCAAAGAGATTTTAGAAATGCTAGAAACCCAGCGCAAAAACAAAATCGATGATGAAGAGAGTGAAGATGAAGAGGAATAGACTACAAGAGAAGCAAAAAATGCTAGAATCTAGCGCACTAAAGCACACCAAAGGATTACAATAATGGAACAATTTATCAAACTTCTTGCCCAAGAAGCGACACAAACGATAGAGGGGCTCACTGGTAGCACCCCCACCATCGCCAATGTCAAAAGTGGATCTATCGCTGATTTGGTAAAAGACTTTCCTTGTGTGCTAACTACCATCAGCTTTACAGGCGATACTATTGGCACTATCGCTATCCTTAACCCAATCGATCTTACCACCGCTTTATCAGATCTTATGCTAGGCGGTGATGGACAAAGCCAGCCCGAAGCAACTAGCGATGACCTAGATGCACTCAAAGAAATCAACTCCAATATCCTAGGCGCGGTATCCACAGCTATGGGATCGCAAAAAGATGTCCCCAAAGTCAGCTTCGCTCCACAAAAGATAGAAATCATACAAAACGCTAGCGCGCTTGGTAGCTTTACAGAAGCGTACGAGTTCTCTTTCTCACTAAACTCTATCGCTTCTAATACTTTCTTTCTCGCTTCTCAGGCGTTTTTGCAGCTTTTTACCCCAGATAGTAGCGATGATAGTGCGGGATCTGCTGGCGACTCTCAAGGGCGCGCAATGCTCAACCCAGATGAAATCCGCAATATCGGTATGCTGCTTGATGTCAAACTCACCATCAAAGTGCGTATCGGGCAGAAAAAAATGCTGCTAAAAGATGTCATCTCTATGGACATAGGGAGTGTTGTAGAGCTTAATCAGCTAGCAAATGACCCACTAGAAGTGCTTATTGATGACAAAGTCATCGCCAAAGGTGAAGTGGTGATTGTTGATGGGAACTTTGGCATACAAATCACTGATATTGGCACTAAGCGCGAGAGATTAGAGCAGCTTAGAGGTTCTTAAGACTTGATGAAATAAGGAGCAAGTATGAGTCAAGCCACCGCACCCAAATCCACGCCAATGCTCAATGGGCAGTCCCTAGACAAAGAGATCCAATTTATCCGCGAAATAATGATAGAAATGCTCCAAAAAGTCGATAGAGAAGTATGCGACTTTTTTCTCTCGCTAAACTCCAAGCTCCAAGCCAACACCAGCACCACCAAGGATCAATCAAACTTCCAAGCAATCCGCGAGGAGCTGCACATCATCAATCGTGCAGGCAAGACCCTAGAGATTATCAAGGCATTTTCTCTTTATAATATCCTAATCAACATTGTCGAAGAGCGATTTAATATCGATCGCAAAAATCCCCTAGATCGTATCCAAAATGCTTATGATGATCTGTTGCACAGGGGATTTGATAAGCAAGATTTAGACAAAATCCTAGAATCTATTTGCTTCTATCCTGTCTTCACTGCCCACCCCACAGAATCTAGGCGCAGGACCTTTTTGGAAGCACATTCTGAAATCACACAAGATCTGCGTAAAATCTTTGAGCTAGGGGACAAAAAGGCAAAAGAGCATATCCAATACCGCCTCCATCTCCTTTGGCAGACCAATCTTGTCCGCACGCAAAAGATCGAAGTGCTTTTTGAGCTAGATAATTTACTTTTCATCGTGGAGAATTCTGTTTTACCATCTAGTCAAAAGGTGCTTGAATACATAGAAACTATGCTAGAGCACCCACTCAAACACTCGCCAATCCGCTTAGGAAGCTGGATAGGCGGGGACAGAGATGGGAATCCATTTGTTACCAATGATCTAATGACAGAAGTGATGAAAATCCAGCATAAGCTCATTATCAACTTTTATATCAAAAAGCTCGAGCGACTTGTGCGTGAGCTATCTATCTGCAGTGATTGCACACAAACTTCCCCCAGCCTTAGTAAATCTCTCCAAAAAGAAATGCCAATCCTTGATGAAAAAATCGCGCAAGTTTGCGCTAGCGAGCCCTTCCGCGCGAAACTCTACATAATGATAAAAAAGCTCCAAAATCGCCTTGTCTTTGTCAATGCGCCAAGCACGATCACACATACCTACTCCTGCCCACAAGAGCTAATCGCTGATACAGATATGCTTATTGAAAGCCTTGATAGTGTCTCTAGTAAATATTTACGCCAATTTAGACGTTTTGTGCTTTTAGGCGGATTCCACCTTATGCGCCTAGATTTTAGAGAGCATAAAGATGTCTTTGCGCAAGCACTTAGCGAGATTCTATGCCTGCTTGGAGTCTGTGATAATGACTTTATGAGCTATAAAGAAGAGCGCAAAATCGAAGTGCTAAACACCGCGCTAGCGCGCCCTAAGCTTGAGCTAGGCACGATTCAAGATCAGCTTAGTGAAAGCGCGCAAAATGTCATTGAGATTTTTATGCGCATTGTCTGGGGGAAAAAGTATATCAACGAAAATATTCTAAAAACCTTTATCCTATCAATGACTACTGATGCAAGCGATCTGCTTTGTGTGCTGTGGTTTGCCAAGCAAACAGGGCTTTGGAAGCCGAGCAAAAAGCTAGATTCTAGGGCAGAATCTAGCAACACAAGAGAAGAAGACAAACTGCGCGCGCGCATTGCGATCACGCCACTTTTTGAGACGATTGATGACCTAAATCGCGCTGGGGGCATTATGCGCACACTCGTGGCAAACCCGCACTACTCACACTATCTGCGCGATATTGGTATGCGGCAAGAGATTATGGTTGGCTATTCGGACTCTAGTAAAGATGGCGGGATATTTGCGAGTAACTACAGCCTTTATGGTGCGATCCAAGAGCTAAAGGCACTAGAGAGCAAGCTTGGTGTGGAGTTTGTGCTATTTCACGGAAGAGGCGGTAGCGTGAGCCGTGGAGGCGGGACACTAGAATCCGCCCTGCTAGCCTCTCCTCCTAGAAGTGTGCAAGGGTTTTTAAAGACCACCGAACAAGGCGAAGTCATTAGCTCTAAATACCTTAATAGCTCTTCAGCACAATTCTTCCTCTCTTCCACAATGGCAGCCCTACTCAAAAAGACAAGCTATGATGTCTTCTGCGCACAAGAGATAGCCACAATGCCCACCAATATCGCTGCAAAATGCTCTATCAATCCCCACCATAAGCAGCTTATGGAAGAGCTCTCTCATATCTCCTATAAAACCTACCGCAAGCTTGTGTATGAGACACAGGGCTTTATAGACTACTTCAAAGCCGCCACACCGCTTGCCTTTATCCAGCAGCTAAACCTAGGCTCGCGCCCAAGCAAGCGCAAAGACACGACCAAGGTAGAAGACTTGCGCGCGATCCCTTGGGTCTTTGCTTGGACGCAAAATCGCTCCATAATCCCTGCGTGGTATGGGTTAGGAAGCGCACTTAGCGCGGTGGATTTATCCGCCCTGCAAGAGTGCTATGCAGAGTCTGAATTCTTCGCTGCAACCATTAGCAATATCTCGCAAGCCTTTTTGAAGGTGGATTTATGTATCGCCAAGCAGTATAACGACTTCGTGCAAGATCCCACCATAGCGCAATCTATTTGGAGTCAAATCACACAAGAATACGACAAAACCGCCCAAATGCTGCTTGCTATCCGCAAGGAGAGCAATCTCCTTGATAGCGAGCCCACTTTGCAAAAGTCCATTTTCTTGCGCAACGATTCTGTGATGACGCTCAATCTCTTGCAAATTGAGCTTATCAAGCAGTATCTAAGCACCCCGTATGAAGCCAAGCGCGCACGCCTAATGGAGCAAATCCACTCCACAATCATTGGTATCGCGCAAGGCTTGCGCAACACGGGCTAAAGCTAAAGGAAGGATTCTAGTGGGGAAGAAGTTTATTTTAGGTATTAGCGGTGCGAGTGGCGTGCAGCTGGCACAAGGATTTTTAGCGCATTTGCCTAAAGATTTTAGCGCGCATATCATCATCTCAAGGGGTGTGATAGAGTGCGCGAAATATGAGCTAGGGCTAGATTCTAGCGAGCTAGAATCTAGCTTGCTAGCAGTGTGTGAAAGTGCGCAAATTTGGCGCGATGATGACATCGGCGCGCCAGTGGCTTCTGGGAGCTTTGGCGCGGAGGCTATGGCGATTATCCCTACAAGTATGGATACACTTGCCAAGATCGCTTGCGGCATTAGCGACACACTGCTTACGCGCACAGCAAGCGTGATGATCAAAGAGCGCAAAACTCTCCTGCTAGCCCCTAGGGAAATGCCACTCAATGCCATTATGTGCGAGCATCTCCATAAGCTAGCTCTTTTGCAAGTAGTTATCGCCCCGCCAATCATCGCCTACTACTCTTATCCCAAAAATCTCCAAGAAATGGAGCATTTTCTCTATGGTAAATGGCTAGATATACTGCAAATCCCAAACAATCTCTACAAGCGTTGGGGCTCACAAACACACACAAAAAGCCCAAGCAAGCCAAAAAGCCCCAAAAAGAAAAGCGCGCGATGAAGCACCCAATTGGCATATATCCGGGCACCTTTGACCCCCTTACAAATGGGCATTTAGACATTATTAAGCGTAGTAGTGAGATCTTTGACTCTGTGCTTGTAGCCATCGCGCATTCTGCGTCAAAAAACCCGCGCTTTAGCGTCCAAGAGCGGCTAGAAATGGCACGGCTTGCTACCAAAGATTTTAGCAATGTTGCTTGCATTTCCTTTGGTGGGCTGCTTGCTGATCTTGCCAAAACGCACAATGCAAAGTTCCTAATCCGTGGCTTGCGCGTGGTGAGTGATTTTGAGTATGAATTACAAATGGGCTATACCAACTCCTCGCTAAACCCAGAGCTTGATACTATTTACTTTATGCCAACTTTGCAGCACGCTTTCATTAGCTCCTCTATCGTGCGTAATATCCTAGAGCATAATGGCAAAATCTCCCACCTAATCCCAGAATCCGTATTTCACTTCATTAAGGAGCGTGCGCAATGTATGTAGCACTAGAAGGTATAGACACTTGTGGGAAAAGCACGCAAATCGCAGCCCTGCGCGAGCATTTCCCCCAAGCGATTTTTACCAAAGAGCCCGGCGGCAGTGCGCTTGGGGCGACTTTGCGCGAGCTTATCTTGCAAGCACACACAAGCTCACAGCCCTCCGCAAGCCCCATAAGCAAAGAAGCGGAGTTTTTTCTCTTTTTAGCCGATCGTGCCGAGCATATCGATAAAGTCATTAAGCCAAATCTTGATCGCTTAATCATCGCTGATCGCTCTCTCATCTCTGGGATCGCCTATGCCAAGGACCTGCCAGAATCTAGCAGCATAAACCTCCTTAGCACGCAAGGGATTGTGCCGGATTTATGCTTTGTGTTTGTGATTGATAAGCCTAGCTTGCAAGATCGCCTAAGCACAAAAACACAAGATGCCATAGAAACGCGCGGTATAGACTATCTCCTAGCTATTCAAGATCGCATTATCCACACCGCGCACAGCACTGCCAAGCACACCATAGAAATAGACGCCACAAAAGACATCGCCCAAATCACGCAAGAGCTTTGCATGCATATACGCCAAGCCCTAGAATCTAGCCCAGCAGAATCTAGCCTAGATTCTAGCTCCACACCAGAATCTAGCGCGCGATGAAGTGCCTAACTTGCGGGAGATTTTGCCTAAGCGTGCTATGCCAAAACTGCTTAGATTCTATCCCTTTACGCCCTAGTGTGCGAGAAGTGATGGGTGTGAGAGTCTATTGCTTTTATGGTTATGATGATGTGAGCTTTTTACTAAACTCCAAGTATTACACCATAGGCTCTAGAATCCTAGCACGCTTAAGCGATAAAGCCGCGCGTTATTTCGCGCAAACTTTCAGCGATACACAAGCCCTGCACACACTCACGCTTATAGGGATTGATGATTTTGTAAGGAGCTATTACTCCCACACAGGCGTGATTATGCGCTCCTTTGCCAAGCACACAGCGATGAAGGCTCGCTATGGGCAGCTTAAAGCAAGCAGCCAAGTCTCCTACGCTGGCAAGCCACTTGCCTACCGCCAAGCCAACAAGCGAGGGCTCTCCTACACTGCTAAGGCAAAAGATCTAGCCATAGTCGATGACATCATCACCACAGGCACAAGCTTTAGCGAAGCCATAGAAGTCTGCACACAAAAAGAAGCAAGAGTGCATCTTGCTCTGGCATTGTGTAATGCGCAAGAGTAGCGCGCAAGCCTTAAGCAAACTTCTGCTACAATCGCGCATTTAAGCCAAATCAAAGGACATCACAATATGGACTACAAAGACACGCTTTTGCTCCCAAGCACCACCTTCCCAATGCGAGGGAATCTCCCGCAAAATGAGCCACAAACCTACCAAGCTTGGGACACTAAACAATATGCCTATAACACAATGCGCCTAAACAACGCCAACGCAAGCGAGTCTTTCACACTTCACGATGGTCCTCCCTATGCCAATGGGCATTTACACATAGGGCACGCGCTTAACAAGATTCTAAAAGACATCATCGTTAAACTACACTATTTCCAAGGTAAAAATATCCGCTACACACCCGGCTGGGACTGCCACGGACTGCCCATAGAGCAGCAAGTAGAAAAGGAGCATAGCAAGTCTCATCTCTCCACAAGTGCTTTCCGCGCACTATGCAGGAAGCACGCCGATACTTTTCTCTCAATCCAAAAGCAAGAGTTTAAAGACTTGGGCGTGCTTGGGGACTTTGCCAACCCTTATAAAACAATGGACTTTAGCTTTGAGGCAAGTATCTACCAAGTGCTAGCACAAGTCGCGCAAAAGGGCTTACTAGCGGAGCGATCAAAGCCGATTTTTTGGAGCTGGGCGGCGCGATCTGCACTTGCAGAAGCAGAAGTAGAGTATAAAGATAAAGAAGATTACTCAATCTTTGTGGGATTCCCGCTCACGCAAGAGAGCCTTAAAGCCCTAAAGCTTGATAGCCTAGACACGCACAGCCCTATCCAAGCAGTGATTTGGACAACTACTCCTTGGACTCTCCCGGCAAACCAAGCTATCTGCCTACACCCAAATGAGCCATATATAATCACACAAGAAGGCTATATTATCGCCAAAGCCCTGCTAGAATCTATCGTGCAAGAAGGCATAAGCAAGGGCAAGATTCTAGCAGAGCTGCAAGGCAGCGCGTTTGAAAACCACCACGCGCTAAATCCCTTAAACGACAGAGATTCACTGCTAATTGTAGGTGAGCATGTGCAAATGAGCGGCGGAAGTGGGTTAGTGCATAGCGCGCCCGGACACGGAGAAGAAGACTACTTTGCTTGCTTGAAGTATGATGTAGAAGTAATTATGCCCGTTGATGATCGCGGGTGCTATGATGAGAGCCTAAAGCACAAGAGGCTATTTAGGGCAGCTGATGTGGAGCAATTCATCGGTATGCATGTCTTCAAAGCTAATGAAAAGATCCTCCCCCTACTTGGCAAACACTTGCTAAAGAGTGCGAAGTTTATCCACTCCTATCCCTACTGCTGGCGCACACACGAGCCCGTGATCTACCGCGCGACAAAGCAGTGGTTTATCCTTATGGATAAGCCCTACCACAATGGCAAAACGCTGCGCCAAGTCGCTCTAGAAGCCATTGAAGCCACGACCTTCTACCCAGAATCTGGGCGCAATAGAATCCGCACAATGATAGAAAACCGCCCTGATTGGTGTATCTCAAGGCAGCGTGCTTGGGGCGTGCCCATTGCATTTTTTATCGAAAAATCTAGTGGCAAAGCACTTTTAGATTCTAGCGTGCTAGAGCATATTGCTAGTATCTTTAAAGAAAAGGGCTGTGATGCGTGGTGGGAGCTAGATAATGCCGCCTTGCTCCCAGAATCTTACAAACACAGAGCAAATGAGCTAGAGAAATGCCAGCATATCCTTGATGTGTGGTTTGATAGCGGTAGCACTTGGTTTAGCGTCTTGCAAAGTGGATTCTACGATGCTGGAAGCTTCCCAGCAGATATGTATTTAGAGGGCAGCGATCAGCATAGGGGGTGGTTTCAAAGCTCCTTGCTTCTAAGCTGTGCGCTCAATGGATGCGCTCCTTATAAATCAGTGCTGACACACGGCTTCACAATGGATGAGCGCAGTGAGAAAATGAGCAAATCCAAGGGCAATGTAATCCTCCCGCAAGAAGTGCTAAAGTCCTATGGCAGCGAGATTCTGCGCCTATGGGTCGCACTAAGCGATTATCAAAGTGATCAAAAAATCTCTAAAAATATCCTGCAGCAAGTAAGCGAGCAGTATAAAAAGCTCCGCAATACTCTGCGCTTTTTACTAGCAAACTGCAACGACTTGCAAGCCCTAAGCAAGCAAGAAGAGCTAGGGCAAATCGATCGCTTCATTATAAAGCTTGCTAGAATCTGCTTTGAGCGTGTGCAAGCGGAGTTTAACGCCTACAATTTTGCAAGCGGCTTACAAATACTTATGCACTTTATCACCAATGAGCTAAGCGGGATCTACCTTGACTTGTGCAAAGATAGCCTATACTGCGATAGCCCAGATGACAAGGGGCGCAGAGCGAAGCAGAGCGTTATGGCAGTGATTGCAAGCAACCTATGCGCCTTACTTGCGCCAATCCTTACTTATACAATCAATGAAGCGTTGCAGCACGCCCCAGAAATTATCCGCCAAGGCTCAAGTGATGTATTTACCTTGCGCACACTTGCACTCTATGATGTAGAGCCAGATAGCGACTTTGACTTCTTAATCCAGCTGCGCAATAAATGCAGCGAGCTTTTAGACACGCTTAAAAAGGATAAGCGCATTAAATCAGGGCTTGAGCTATGTATAAGTGGGGATTTTGGAGATTTCACAGAGATAGCACAATGGCTGATCCTAAGCGACTGCGCGCCACAAGATCAAGTAGAGAGCTTTGTCATAAATGGCAAGACTTTCACACTTTCTACAAGCTCTAAATCTCGCTGTGAGCGATGCTGGAGATATATGGCAGAGAGTGAAAGTGATCTGTGCAAGCGATGTCAGGCAGTCTTAGCACGATGAAGCTTGGGGTCATCGACTATGGCGCAGGGAATCTAGGCAGCCTGCGCAACGCCTTTGCAAAACTGCACCAAAGCGCACAATGCATCACAGATCCAAGCGAAGTGGATTCTTGCGATAAGCTGATACTGCCGGGCGTTGGGGCATTTGGCGATGTGCGCGCACTCATTAGGCAAAGGGGATTTGATGAAGCAATTACGCGCTATGCTGCAAGTGGTCGCTATATTTTAGGGGTGTGCTTAGGTATGCAGCTGCTTTTTGACAAAAGCTATGAGTTTGGAGAGCACCAAGGATTTGGGCTTATAGCAGGTGAGATCACGCGCTTTTGTAATGCACCTAGAGTCCCGCACATCGGCTGGAATCGATGCTTTTTCACACAAGAAGGAGCTAGCCACGCACTACTGCGCGATATTGATGATGGGGTGTTTTTATACTTTGTGCATTCCTACCACGCGTGCTTAAGTGATGATAGCACAGCCCTTGGAGTGTGTGATTATGGCGATAGATTCCCAGCCATAGTGGCAAAGGACAATATCCTAGGTATCCAGCCCCACCCAGAGAAAAGCCACAGTGCAGGCTTACAAATCTTACAAAACTTTCTCTCAATGTAGAAAAATATCCACGCCCCTATACCCCAAAGAGCAAGCAAAGCCGATAAAGAGCACCGCACTTATGCGATCAATCCACAAAAACACGCGAGCATTAAGCCATTTGCGCACATACAACCCCACAAAAATCACGCTTACAAACCCACTTACTAGAGAGCAAAATAGCACAAAAAGCCCCAGCTCAAAGCCCTGATTTGCAAAAGGAGCCACCACCACGACAAAAAACAAAATCGCCTTTGGGTTAGAGAGATTGACCCCTAATGCCTGAAAAAATCCTGCTGGCTTTGCTTGTGTGTTTGCCCCTAGAATCTGTGTAAGATCGCTAGGAGACGATGCACGCAGAATCTTATAGCTAATATACCCAAGATATATCGCACCAAATATGCTAAGCAAGCCCTGCGCTATGGGCTGGCTCATCATATACGCAAACCCAAAATACACAAGGCTAAGAAATACCACCCACCCACAAGCAATCCCACTAAGTGCAATAAAAGCAGACCTTGCTCCAAAGGTTATGGTATTGCGCAAAATCAGTAAAATATCTGGACCGGGCGTGATCGCCCCCACATAGCCTATGACAAACACAGCTATATAGAGATTCCCAAAAGATATGTCGCTAACTGCCACTATATTCCCCTAGATCGCACAGCTATCACACACCCCAATACACACAGCCGATACATCAAAGAGTCTATATCCTGTCTTTTCCATACATCTATCCAAAAGCTCACCTGCATCAACATACACATCTTGCAATTTACCGCATTTCTCGCAACTTACATGGATATGCTTATCACTAGCTAGCTCATACTTTTGCTTTTGATTTGGGGGCTTAATCTCTCGCAAAATATCTGTCTCACTCAGTGTGGCGACATTCTTATATACCGTGGCTAAAGAAATGCTAGGGTGGAGTGTGCGGATATGGCGATAAATCTCCTCTACTCCAATATGCCCATTTTCTTGGATAAGCTGCAAAATCGCCAGCCTTTGTGGGGTGGATTTGAGATTTTTCTTATGCAAAAGCTCCTTGAAGCTTGCTGCTGTATGCGCAGCCTCCTTGTGATACATTCCCATACTTGCTCCTATTTTTTTACAGATTCACTCACAGATTCACCCTTGGCTTGCTCCACAGGCTTACCCTCTTCATTTTGTGCTAAGGCTTGCTCTAGCACATACAGTTTGCGACTAAGCTGCGCACTTGCAGTGATTTGTGTCATCATCACATAAATATTGATCATAAGTAAAACCACCGCAAACATTCCAATAAATATCACAATCTTCATCGATTTTTTTGCCACACTAAGTGCTAGCTCGCTATCTGTTTGTTTCATACTACTCCTTTGGTGTGTAAAAAGCCCACTGCAAAGCGCAGACCAAGCGCGCAGACAAATACCCCCACTGACACAAGCACAATACAAGCTCCAAGCGCGACATCATACACAAAAGAAATCAATATGCCACCGCACATACACAGCAGACAAACCCCAATAGATAAGCAAAACTGCATAGCAAGATTCCGTGCAAACATCATCGCAATATATGCTGGGATAGAAAGCATAGAAATCACCAATATCAATCCGCCAGCACGCATACCAAGCACCACGCCAAATGCCGTTAAAATAAATATCGCGCTAATAAAAAGCTTCGTGGAAACTCTCTTTAATCGGCTAAACTCCATATCATACAACACACATAAAATCTCGCGATAAAAAAGCGACACAAACACAACAAGCACAATATCAAAGCATAAAAGCGCGTAAATATCTTCTGCAGTGCTAAAAGCAAGTGCTCCAAACAAATAGCTCTCCATACTAATTTTATAGCCGGGTGTGAACTCTATAAGCACCACACCAAGAGCCATTCCAAACGCCCAAGCAATAGCGATAAAAGTATCAAGCCTGCCCCTGTGCCAGAGAGTCGCATAGAGCAAAAACAAAGCCATAGCAAGTGCAGCTCCTAATGCCCCTAGCAGCACACTGCAGCCAAAAAACACCGCCACACCCACACCGCCAAACGCAGCGTGTGCGACACCGCCTGCAAGAAACACGCTTTTATTCGCCACAATTAGCGAGCCGATCAATCCAGCACCGACACTTAAAAGCAGTGCAGTGATTGCGATATTTTGCATAAACACAGAAAACAAAGGCGATAAGCTCTCAAGCACAAGCACTCCAAGCTCGCTAGAATCTAGGATTCTAGCTCTTCGGGTGATAAATCACGCAAGAAACGCTCCTTATCAAAAGTCGCTTGCAAATATGCTGCGATCTCTTGCGCATCAACAAAGGCATTTTGCAAGCAGCTTGTCGCCCCCGGAGATGGTGTCATATTGAATGTAACGCCCTTGTTTGTGATGATTTTCTTCTCGCCAAGCTCTAGCTGCTTTTGTGTCCTATCAACTACTTGAGGGCGCACTTCGCCATAGCCTTCTGCATACTCAATATCATTAAGCTTAAGCGATGGGATAAGCTTCTGCGCATCTTTAAGGAAAAGTCGCTTGCCAAAATATGGCAGCTCAAATATAACATTCTTAAACACATAGGATCTAATATCAGAATCTTTAAGCAAGTCCAGCAAAACACCAAACACTTCCCTGTGGAAATCAACCTTCCCTAGCTCAAAGCTAATACCACTATACCAATGCTTTGATCGCTCAAGCTTAGGCATAGCAATGGCGGTTGGTCCAATTCTCGTCCTGCCAGAAGCACTAATATCTGGGTCTCCATGCACTGCTGCAAATGGTAGCTTTGGATTTTGCACCATATAGACCTTGCCTTTTAGCAAATCAGGCACGAAGTAGAAACTCCCAGCAATTGGCAAGCACCCAAGATCAGTGCCATAGCCCATAGACTGCGCTAGCACAAGCGAGTATGACCCAGCATTGACAAGCACAAACTTAGCGGTAATCACTTCACCACTTTTTGAGATGAGATAGTAGCCATCATCGTTGCGCTTAATCTCTTTGACCCAAAAGTTTAAAAATACCTTATTGTTTGGGTTTTTCTCTTGGGCGCGTGCGGCGAAATCTTTACTTAAACTCTCAAAATCCATAGCGCACCACGCTTCTCTATACCCAGAGCCTACGACATTTTCAGGGCGATCGCTCTTCCCATCACTTCCTAGGATCACACTTGGCTCGATCTCCTTAATCGTTTGCTTATCAAACCACTCTAAATCCGGAAACACGGATAAGAACTCTTGATGTCGCTTTCGCATAAACTCACATTCTGCATCACCTACACCAATTGCCATTTTTTGTGTTTTAAAAATGACTTGATTTTGGAGCTTATGTTTTAGCGCGTAGTTTGTAACTTTTTGTGCAGCTAGCTTGACCTTTTTTGCCTTTTGTGCGGTGTAGTTTGTCTCGATTGAGCCATCGTGGATTGTTTGTGAGTTTGCGCGCACATTGGAGCTTACCATAGCGATATTGGGGCATTTATCGACCATAGCGACACTCTTTATATCTGTATATTCACTCAGCGTCCAAAACAACGCGCACCCAGACACACCAGCACCAATAATCACAACATCAAAATTATTCTCCATTCTCACTTCTCCTTAGACTCTTTTCACAAAGTTTGTCAAATAAATCGACTTCGCAAATATGCCCCCAAATATCACCCTGTGTATCTAGGGCACTTTGCACTCTAGGAATCGTGTGTTCAATGACTTCTTTATCCACAAATAGCGCACGATTGGCATAACCTAATAAAACCGATATGTGATGACTGATAAGGATTATAGTATGAAAATTGTTAATTTTTTTTAAACTTTTGTAAATTTGTGCCTGCATTTTTGTATCGATACTTGAAGTAGGCTCATCTAGGACAAGTAGCTTTGGCTCTCCGCATAATGCCCTAGCGATCAGCACTCTCTGTCTCTGCCCACCACTTAGCTCTGCGATAGCATTATGTGCTAAATGTGCTATCTCTAGCTTCTCCAATGCTTCTAGTGCCTTGTGTTTCTGCGCCTTTGTCGCCCTAAAACCAAAAATCCTTGGCTGCATAAATCCCATTAGCACCACATCAAGCACACTAATAGGAAAATCAACATTAACACTAGTGTCTTGCGGGACATAGCCGATAAGGCTTTTTGCGTGATGTAGGCTTGGAGCTGGGTAAATAATCTCCCCAGAGCAGGGCGCAAGCAGCCCGATAAGCAGCTTTACAAGCGTGCTTTTACCCCCTCCATTAGGACCAATCACTGCTAGAAAATCATTTTCATATACAGAAAAGCTTGCATTCTCTAGTGCATTATGCTGCATACCACCATACATAAAGCTTAGATTCTCACAGCGCAGAATCTCGCGCATTACTGCTCCTTGATCTTGTGTGCAAATGCGTATAAGCTCTCTTCCCAATTCTCATTAAGAGGGTCTAGAATCTCCACATTTAAGCCTAGCGTTTTAGCGATAGATTCCGCGCGCTCCTTGTCAAATTGCGGCTGGATAAATAGCGTGCGTATGCGCTTTTCTTCTATAAGCTTAGGCAAGCGGCTTAATGCCTTTAGCTTAATTTCCCTCCCATCTTCTTCTAAGGCAATTTCTTCAAGCCCAAATTCTTGCGCCAAATACCCAAATGCCGGGTGCAAGACCAAAAACGCCCTACCCCTCTGCCCCGCTAAGATTCTAGCAAGATCTAGCCCTATCTTATCGACTTGGGCGAAGAATGTAGCTAGATTCTTTGTGTAGCTCTCTTTGTGAGCTGGACTAATGGCACAAAGACTCTCATACATAGCTTGTGCCTGTGCTTTTGCAAGCTTCAAAGATAGCCAAATGTGCGGATCGTGCGCGTGCGAAGTAGAATCTAAATGCCTAGAATCTAAATGCGCAGAGTCGCTTGCGTGGTGGGACACTATATGCGCTAGATTCTCATATACTAAGGCGCGATTGTTACTCGCTAGGCGTGTCTGCAAGGCTCTCTCATAGCTCATACCCACGCCAAAGAATACTACTGCTTGCATAAATGCTCGCGCTTGGCTGGGCTTAGGCTCATAAGTTTCAGGCGAGACATCAGCTGGCACCACGCTCCTTGCTTCCACACTATCGCCAGCAATGGCACGGACAAAGTAAAGCTGCGGCGGGACACTTACTAGCACAAGCGGCTTTTTGCCCCCGATAGATTCTGCTCCAACGCTACCAAGACTCACAAGCAGCACAAGCACGCAGTATCGAGCTATCGTCATCATTGCGGATTCTCCAATAAGTCATAAAAATTAGTAATGCCTGTAATTCTATCGAGTAAAAGTTTTTTAGAAAATATGCCATTATGCTCCTTGCCAGCATAAAGGCTTGTTACCACCACGCCTCCTAGCATATTTTTATACCTCCTAAATAGCGTGGAAGTTTTCACGCTCCACGCGCTATGCGCCACCATAGCCCTCCCCTGATACTCGCCAATATAGAGCATAATATGCCCCTTTAAGTAAAGCACGCTCCCAAAGGGAATGCCGTGTTCTATAATGTAACGCTCTTTTTGCTTGCGGCTTAGATGTGAGAGATCTTGCATACTCTTTTTCACCTGTGCTTGGGCGCGGGAATTGCGCGGGAGATAGAGCCCATAGTTAGCAAAAATATCGCGGATAAATGCCGAGCAATCCCTGCTTGCTAGGTAGCCTCCCCAGCCGTATTTATCCCCTAGCATTGTGTTGATAAGATCTGCGCTGCGCCCTTGACTAAAGCCCCTAGGGAAGCTTGCTATATCTTGTGCAGCGATAGTGGATTCTACAAGCTGCGCCCTACCCTGCATATCGCGCATTGGCACTAGGACTATATCACGCTCTTTTAGGCTTTTTGCCACAGGGAGGATCTGCCCCACTCGCGCATTGGTGAGAAACTTACCCTTGTAATAAAGCGGGATATTATCGCGCATTGGCAGGATATAAGAAGACTTTTTTAGCCACGCGATTTGCTTATCATCAACTAGCGCGACATTGCTTACTAGAATCCACCCAGCCACAAACCCACTCTCTATATGCGCCCAACGCTTAGTCGTATCATAATGCGTAATCAGCACAGGCGTGCCAGAAAAAATCCACGAGTTCTGCCATTGATCAAAGGGAAAGTCATCTTCTGTATCAAAGCGCATTTTCTCACTTGGCACGACACGGACATTGGTAGATTGCGTGATGATAGCCTTTTGCGCAGCACTAGGATAGCGCGCAATATCCATAGAATCCAAAATCCCTTGCGTAAATTCTTTAGAATTAGGTAGGCGATTCTCGCCAAATCCGGGCGTAGTTTGCAAGGAGTGCTGCACCCAAAACACACTTTTGACATCTGGGTTTGGCTCGGCAGACCAGGGGGAGAAATGTGCCTTTAAGTAGGCTTCTTTAAGCAAGCGCGTATCAAAGCTAGAGCCTGCAAGCTCATCTTTAGGCACTAGGTAAAAGCGCGCATCTTGCGGATATATGCTTACATCTTTTGCTATGGTGGTTATCTGTTTTTTAGCGCAGCCTACAAACAAGCAGGCTACAACACATAGTGCAACAAGATAGATTCTAGCCATTAGCCAAACACTTCTGCCAAGCGGCTCTCATCAAAGCCCACAATCACCTGCATAGCACTTGCGGAGCTAGGTTTATAGGTGATCACAGGGCGTTTGATAAGGAGTGGATACTCTAGCATTATCTGCTGCTTTTGCGCAGGGCTTAGGGCGCGCTCCTTTAGCCCAAGCTTTTTATAAGTCGCACCCTTTGTGTTAAGTAGCACTTCTATCCCCACTTCCCCTATAAGCCACTCCAAAAAGCCAAAATCTAAAGGCGTGGTTTTCCAATCGACAAACTCGTGTGGCAAGTTTTTAGATTCTAGGTATTTGCGTGCCTTTTGCACACTGCCGCAAGTTTTAATCCCATATATAGTGATCGCTTCCATACAGCTCCTATCTCTTAAATCGTCCAAGCAAGTCGGCTATGCCATTTTGTAACATTGCATAGACTTTTTTAAACCCATCTGCCCCACCATAGTAGGGGTCAGGCACTTCTGCTCCACCTAGCCCAAAATCTCCTAGCAAGACAATCTTGTGGCTCTCAAAGCCCATAGCTTTTAGTGCGGCAAGATTGCTCCTATCCATAGCGACAAACAAATCCACATCACTATGGGCATAAGGACTCACCTGCTTGCTTGTGTAATGCGCTATATCAATGTCATTTTCTCGTGCGATGGCGATTGAGCGCGCATCGATAGGATCGCCATTGTGAAACCCAGAAGTCCCAGCTGATGAAAACTCTAGGCTCGGCGTGTTTGGAGCTTGCGTATATAGTGCATTTGCAATGCCTTCTGCAAGCGGCGAGCGACAAATATTCCCCAAGCACACAAACACAATATGCACCCTCTCTTGCTCACACAACTGCGTAAGATAGGATTCTAGCTCCACTTTAACGCTCCTTTTTTAATAGGCTTTTTAAACTGCTAGGCTTGATATTTCCGTGTGCTGAAGCATACATCCACTCACCACACCACGCCATAAGCCCAATGATAAGAAAAATCGTGCGCGCATTAGTGTAGTCAGCTTGCGCGATTATCTTTGAGCATAGAGAAAACACCAGCACCCCCACCACAAGCCACAGCAAATTCGCATACTCATAGAATCCAAACAGCTCAGCATTGCGATATAGCACCACCACCACACACAAGAATCCAAAGTAAAATAGCCATAAATCAATGTATAAAAGCGGATTAGACTTGCCATAATAGGGCTGTATCGCATAGGCAAAAAGCACAAACAATGTCGTATTGATACTTGGCATATACGCACTAAGCCACTCGCCCCATTTATTAAAGATATTTAAGCGGATCTTACACGCGGGCAAAGCAAGCGGTAAGATGATAAAGCACACATACACAAACACATACACACTAATATCCGCCATCTTCCACAAAACCACCCCACCAAGCGTATCGCTAAAAGCATAGGCGATTTCATCGGGCTGATTTTGCATAACACCCTTAGTAATGCGGAAAAATAGCACAAGCAGCACAATTACTCCGACAATAAGAGCTACGACCTTTTCTGTCGTGTTATGTCTCTTGCGGCGGATAGAGTAGGCGATAAACACCCCACACATTAGCACAAAACAAACTAGCAGGAGATTGCTAGTAAAATCATACGCCCTATGGGGATAGGAAAATACCAAAAAAAGCTGGGAAAATGTCGCACTAAGGCTTGATACAATCAATGAAAGCAGCACAAACACCACAAAAAAGAAAAACAACGAAGAAAATAGAATCTTACTCTCAACACCCTTCATACTCTATCCTAAAAGTTTTTCGCAACAAACCCATCAATCCCATCAGCGATCCCTATGGCTAAGGACTTTTGATAGGCGTCATCATTTAATCTTGGGGCTTCAATAGGGCTAGAATTATAGCCTATTTCTATCAACACTGATGGCATTAACGCGCCAGCTAGCACCCAAAATGGACCCTCTCGCACCCCACCATCTGTAACACCCTGATATTTTTGACGCAATCTTTTTAGAATCCCATATTGAATATCGATTGCCAGCTTATTGGAAGCAAGCAGGCGATGAGAGTTTAGCGAGTTTAAAAATGTCTGCTTAGAAAAATAATTCATCACATCAATGTCGTCTTTGTTTTCTTGCTCTGCAACATCGCGTGCGCGATCACTTCTAGCAGTGGATAAAAAGTAAGTCTCCACGCCTTTTGGAGATTTTTTCGCACTCTTTGGGACGGAATTAGCGTGGATTGAGACAAACAAATCTGCATTTTTGGCATTAGCAAAATCGGTGCGCTCTTTGAGATTAAGATAGACATCTTTATCGCGCGTCATATAGGTGGTGTAGCCGCGCTTTTTTAGCTCTTTGTTTAAGTGCGTGGCGACTTTTAGCACGATATGCTTCTCGCACACTTTGGTAACGCCAAGCGTGCCGCAATCCTTACCGCCGTGCCCTGCGTCAATCACAACCTTATAGCCTTTCTTTGGCTTTGGAGACAAGGCTTGCTTAGGGGGTGGTGGGCTTGGCTGGGTGGATTCTATGGGCTTTGTAGGAGATGGCACAGAAGATGGTGTGGGGGACTTTGTAGGTGGCTTTTGCTCTTGCTTGGGCTGGGTTGGCTTGGGTGTTGGCTTTGGGGTGGCTTTGGGGCTTTGGGTGGATTCTGGGATTTTATCCACAAAGGATAGGTAGAGATTATTTTGCACAAGCTTGATTTGGTAGATGACACCATTGCCATTAGTGATGACAAAACGCGTGATTTGCGGAGTGTTTTGTGCAATGGTTACTTGCGCATTACGGGGAAAAAAATACACCTTTCTGCCATTATCTAGCACGGCTTTTATATCGATATACACAGCATTGTTAGAGATTTTTACCGGCTTTAGATCAATGTCCTCGATATTTGAAGAAAATACGACCTTTAAGCTACTTGCACCAAATGGGATAGAGCTTGTGATATGCAGCCCATAAGTCTTAGCGATACAAATGCCTAGCACAAAGACAAAGACTCGCCACACCCACCATTATCCTTGTGTGAGTTCTTCTATAAGCTCTTTTACGCTAATGATTTTTTGGATTCTATGCCCATTGGCACCGCTAAAATACAGCCCTTCTGCCTTATCGCCCAAATGCCCTTTGCCCAGACTATCTGCGATGCAATAGCCCACCTTTTTAGCCTCTACTCCTCTGTGGCAAGGAGCTACGCAGTTGCTCACACACCGCACTTTTGGGGCATTGCCCTCTTCTAATCGCTTTAGCACCCCTATGCGCAACGCCCTAGCAGGGTAGCCCACAGGAGACTTCACAAGCTCAATATCTGCTTCTTGGATATGGGGCATAATCTCTTGATACGCCTTGGCATCGCACTCTTTTGTGCCTAAAAAGCGTGTCCCCATCTGCACGCCACTTGCCCCAAGTGCTAGAAACTTATCAATATCATCTCTATCCCAAACCCCACCTGCTGCGATAATGGGAATATTGCCCCAATTTTTGGCTTCTTGGGCAATTTGTGGGACAATGGATTCTAGCTGAAACTCTGGCTTAAAGCAGTCTTCGTATTTAAAGCCCTGATGCCCTCCGCTTAAAGGTCCCTCTACCACAACCGCATCTGGGACGCGCTTGTATCGCTCTTCCCAACGCTTGCAAATAATCTTTAACGCCTTGACAGAAGAGACAATAGGCACTAGTGCTACATTGGGGAAATTCTTCGTAAATTCTGGCATATTTGTAGGCAGCCCAGCTCCTGTTACAATGATATTTGCCCCAGCTTCGCACGCATCGCGCACCACGCGCCCATAGTCATTGATAGCGTGCAAAATGTTTGCGCCAAGCGGATTGCTCCCGCAGATTTTACGAGCATTGGCAAAGATCTCATTAAGCGCAGTTTTGGAGTAGAAATTGATCGTCTCAAAGGGCTTATTATGCACAAGTTTTTCGACAAACTGCATCTTTTTATAATATCCAGTGCCCACAGCAGAAATAATACCCAAAGCTCCTTCTTTAGCGACACTTCCAGCCAGCTCGTCCCAGCTTATCCCCACACCCATACCACCTTGAAAAATGGGGATTTTTATCGTGTGTTTGCCTATTTTTAATGGTTGCAAAGGTTTTCTCATCTTTGTTCCTTATCGTATAATAGCTTTTAAAAACCTACGCTTACCGATTTGAATGATGTATTCTCCGCTTGTAAGCTTGAGATTTTCATCAACGATCTTTTGCTGATCAATCTTAAGTGCGCCTGCTTGTATATCTCGCCTAGCTTGAGAGGTAGAAGAGCAAAGCCCACCATCTTGTAGCACCTTGCAGATCCACACACCAGAGTCAAACTCTTTTGTCGCAATCTCACTTGGCATCTCCTTTTGAGCAAAGACCTTTTCAAACTCTATCTGTGCAGATTCTGCGATACTCTCATCATAGAATCTAGCAGTAATCTCAAAAGCCAATGCCTGCTTCACAGCCTTTGGGTGCAAGCTTCCTAGCTCTACGCCCTCGCGCAAAGATTGCAACTCATCTAGCGATTTACTACTCAAAAGCTCATAATATTTCCACATAAGCACATCAGAAACGCTCATTATCTTAGCATACATTGTATTAGGATTTTCTGTAACACCAATGTAATTCCCTAGAGACTTGCTCATTTTCTGCACACCATCTAGCCCCTCTAGCAAAGGCACTGTTAAAACAGACTGCTCTTTAGCAAGCCCATAGGCTCGCTGCAAGCTACGCCCCACGAGCAAATTAAACTTCTGGTCATTGCCCCCTAGCTCAATATCACAATTAAGCGCGACAGAATCATAGCCCTGCAAAAGCGGGTAGATAAACTCAATAATACTAATAGGGAGATTCTCTCTATATCGCTTAGTAAAATCATCGCGCTCAAGCATTCTTGCCACAGAAAACTGCGCTGTAAGCTGCACTAGCCCAGCAGTCCCAAGCTCACTAATCCACGCAGAGTTAAAGCACACTTCTGTATGTTTAGGATCTAGCACCTTAAACACCTGCTCCTTGTAGGTTGTAGCATTTTGCTCTACTTCTTGGCGAGAGAGTTGCTTGCGCGTTTGTGTTTTGCCACTTGGATCGCCAATAGTCGCTGTAAAATCCCCGATAAGAAACTTCACATCACCGCCATAGCGTTGAAAAGTCGCAAGCTTTGATAAAAGCACCACATGCCCCAAATGCAAATCCGGCGCAGTGGGATCAAACCCAGCCTTTACGATAAACCGCTCTCCTGTGGTATAAAACCGCTCCACAAGACTTGCGATATACTCCTGCCCGATAAACTCACTAGCCCCACGCGCGATTTCTTGCATAGCTTGCTGGGTATTAGCTTTAATCTCTTGTGGCGACAACATCACTTTCCCTTTCAATTTTGATACGCATCGTTAAAATTCGCAAAATCTATAATAGCAAACTTGCTTGATAATAGCTCTTTTATGCGTTTATGGCTCTTATCTGCCACATCAAAGACAATCTCACAATAAAGCGATGGAGCCTGCCTATCATAGCCACAATAACTGATCCCTATCACATTGCAATGCTCTTTTGCCAGCACTGATAAAAACGCCACCAATGCACCTGCCCTATCCTCCAAAGACACGATGACTTTATATGCCTTTTTACTCACCTGCACCCATTTAGCAAAGACCATCGGCTCGCCATTGCTGATTGCCTGCCCTAGCTTATCACAAAGCTTGTGGTGGATAATAGCCTTTTGATTACTAAGCACTGCCATCATCGCATCGCCATATTTTGGGCGACAGCAGTAGTCAAACGCCACGCCATTGATCGTGCGATTGCTCACAAAGATAAAGTTTTCTAGCTGGATACGCTTTGGAGCTAGGACATTGAAGCGCATTTTTGCAAACCAATTCCCAAAGCTCTGCGTGATCGCAGTGTATTGCTCCTGCAAATACTCTTCATCATACACACATCTTGCAAGATTAGAATCCAAATTGCGCATAGACAAATAGCGTGCAAACACAGCAGGATCTTTGCTAAAAATCGTGGCTAAAATATTCACCCCAGCCTTTTTCTCTATCTCTTTTAGGCGGTTTTGCGCTTGGGTTTTTAGGTGGTTTTTGGCTTTAGAGGTTTTGACCATATCGATCCAAGTGTATTTGGGCATTTCACTAGGATCGCTAACGATTTTGACAATATCACCAGATTTTAGCGTTTGTAGCAGTGATACTTGCTGATTGTTGATATAAGCACTCTTAGCCTGATCTCCAAGCTCACTATGGATCAAATAAGCAAAGTCAAGCACCACAGCCCCAGCTGGCAAGCTAAAGGTGTCGCCATTGGGCGAGAAGACAACTATATCTTCTCGATATAAGTCATTTTTAGCAAGCTCATAAAACTCTTCAATATCGTTGTTTTGGTATTGGAGATTTTGCAACCACTCAAGACTTGGGGTAAGCACGCCATCGCTTTTATACTTCCAATGTGCCGCGACCCCAAACTCCGCATTTTTATGCATATCAAAAGTGCGGATTTGCACTTCAAATACATGCGACTTGTCAAAGATTGTCGTGTGGATTGTTTGGTAAGCATTTTCCTTAGGCAGAGCGATATAGTCCTTAAAGCGCGAGATGATAGGCTTAAATGCCAAATGCACAAGCCCTAGAATCTTATAGCAATCAATCGTAGTCTTTACGAGAATCCTAACTGCTAGCAAGTCCAGAATCTCATCGATCCCAACGCCCTTGCGCTGCATTTTTAGATAGATAGAATATGGTCGCTTGATCCTGCTCTCTAGCACAAACTGCCCTTGGTCAAAGCCGTGCTGCAAAAGTAGCTGCTGGATCTTGTTTTCAAACTCATTGAGCTGCAAAAACAAGGGCTGATTGTTGTTTTTCAAAAAATCTTGGATTTTGGCATACTCTTGGGGAAAGATATATAAAAAGCTTTTATCTTCTAGCTCATTTTTAATACTAGAAATCCCAAGTCTATGGGCGATTGGCGCATAGACGACAAGCGTTTCCTTTGCCTTGCGCTGCCGCTTTTCCTCGCTCATTGCCCCAAGTGTTAGCATATTATGCAAGCGATCGCAGATTTTTATCACAAGCACGCGCGGATCATTCACTGCGGCAATAAGCATTTTTCTAAAAGTAAGTGCCGCTACTGCTAGGCGTTGGTTAGCAGCTTTCTCCCCTAGCTCTTCTGCTTGGATTTCATCGATTTTGGTAAGTCCATCTACAAGCTGGGCGACAGACTCACCAAAATCCACTTCCACACTTGTAAGATCAATATCTGTATCTTCCACCACATCGTGCAAGAGCGCGGCACACACCATCGCCTCATCGCCACCATAGAATGCCACCAAGCACGCCACACACAGCGGATGCACGATATAAGGCTCTCCTGTTTGACGGAACTGCCCCTCGTGGCTCTTTTGCGCACAAACAATAGCACGCTGGATATTTGGCGTAATTTCACAAAGACTTGCAAGCAGCTCTTTTGCCTGCGAAAAAGTCCTTAGCTCTTGAACTTGCGTAAAAATTTCCAAACGCCACTCCTATGCGCGCGCGCAAATATCAATCCATCTCTTCAATACGCTCTAAAACAAGCTTCCCTTCAGCGATCTCACGCATAGCTACATCAGCTAGCTTTTCAAGCTTAAGATTTGCTCCTACGAGATTTGGCGCGCCATTATTAAGCTGCTTCACACGCTTAAATATCATATTTGCAAGCACATAGCGATCATTATTGACTTGCTCCAAAGCCTTTGCCGCGATTTGTTCTGTCCTCATACTCTATCCTTCAGTGTTTGCATTAAAGTTTGTAAAGTCTTTATTGTATAATAAATCTCCTTAAACTCCACACACTTCTACGCTATTGTGTTTTTAAGCGTGATTATCTAAAGTTGTGTTAAAGGCTCTTATGCGCGCTAGCTCCATTACTATCCCACAATTTGTGCAAGAGATTATTACTCATCTGCATACCCACCACTTTCAAGCCTTTGTCATAGGAGGCTGCGTGCGCGATAGCCTACTTGGAGAGAAGCCTAAAGATTGGGACATCACCACAGATGCCACGCCAAAGCAAATCCAAGCAATTTTCGCTAAGAGTTATAAGCTTATCACTCTAGGGGAGCGATATGGGACGATAGGCATTATCACAAACGCAGCGGCTGGCATTTGCGTAGAGATCACAACCTTTCGCCTAGAATCTAGCTACACCAATAGCCGCCACCCAAGCAATGTCTCCTACACCACCGACTTACTCCAAGATCTTAAGCGTAGAGATTTTACCTGCAATGCCCTAGCCTATAATCCCTATCTACCAACTCTCCACCACCTAGACTCATCTGCCCCCAACTCACCCTTACAAGACAAAATGCAAAAAGTAGATTCTAGTGCTTATGCACTCTATCATCGCTATATGCCCTATATCTGCGATGGTGTTTGTGACTATGTAAGTGGGCTAGCAGATATTGCTACGCGCACTTTGCGCTGTGTGGGCGATGCTAATGCGCGCTTTAGTGAAGATGCTTTGCGCATATTGCGAGCATTGCGCTTCCAAGCGCAGCTAGGCTTCAGCATAGAATCTAGCACGCGAGCTGCATTGTTTGCCAATGCCAAAAAGCTTAGCCAAATCAGCGCGCAAAGGAAGCAAGAAGAGTGGAGCAAGATCCTTTGTGCCAAGCACATCACAAGCGCGATTATAGGCTTTGGCGCAGTGTGGGCAGAAGTGTTTAGAGAGTTTGCAAAGTCTCTAGTCGCGCTAGATTCTAGCCCAAGTGCGCAAATGCTCACCACTCTTGCCACACTAGAATCCATAAACAAAAACCCAAACTTATGTATGGTCTCCATAGAATCTATACACACAGACTCTGCCCTAAGCCTACGCTTAAGTCTGTGGTTTTACGCGCTAGATTCTAGCCTAGAGCAAGCCACAAGCTCCCTGCAAGCCCTAGGCTATAAATCGCGTATTATCTCGCTGTGTCAAACACTCCTATCCCACGCCAATCTCCCAAGCCACCAAAGCCTAGAATCCACTAGAATCCTAGCTAGAGATATAGGGCTAGACTCTCTCGCACTTGTGGGTGAGTTTATCGCGCTAATCTATGGCAAGCACTATGCCACGCCACTAGCCAAGCACCTAAGCACAATCCGCGCACAAAAGCTCTGCTACAATCTAGCCACCCTAGCACTAAATGGCGATGATCTCGCCGCGATCGCGGATTCTATGGGCATAGTGCTACAAGGCAGAGAGATTGGCAGACTTTTGCGCACTTTGCTTGATGAAGTGATTTGCTCGCGTGTGCCAAATGCCAACGACACACTTCGCGCGCGCGCAAAAGAGCTTATCCAAGCTAGTCTAAACTAAGGAGCATTTATGGGGCTAATTTGTGGGATTGATGAAGCTGGGAGAGGCTGCATAGCTGGCTCGCTGTTTATCGCAGGCTTTGTATGTGAAGAGGAGCAAGAGCTTTTCTCACTTGGCATAAAAGATAGTAAGAAACTATCAAAATCCAAACGCTTTGCACTAGAATCCACTTTGCGCGATAATTTCGCCACCTATATCGTGCAAAAGTCCGCCGCGCAAATTGATACACAAGGACTAAGCGTGCTGATCCAAGAAGCGTTAGAGGAGATTATGGAGCATTTTAGCCCACTATGTAGTCGCTTCATTTTTGATGGCAACACAAGCTTTAATGCCAGCCCCCCAAGCGGCACGCAACTAGAAACACTAATCAAAGGCGACACGCTTGTAGCAGCGATCTCTTGCGCTTCGATTTTGGCAAAATGCGCCAAAGATAGAGAAAGCCTAGAGCTAGATAGGCAATTCCCACAATATGGGCTAGCTAAGCACGCAGGCTATGGGACAAAGGCACATTATGAAGCGATCAAGCACTATGGGCTAAGCCCAATCCACCGCGCAAGCTTTCTTACACGCCTTGGGCTTGAGCGATGATGAGCTTATGCCTCGTGTGCAGGGGCTTTAGCAATGCGCGTGCAAAAGGCGCACACGCAAATAGCTCTCCTTGCAAGTAAATAGCTCCTTGCACCTGCCATTTTCCAAGCAAATCTGCAAAAGCACTGCCTAGATCACTCACTATGCTAAAGCACACGCCATAGCTATCAAGCCCGCCTATGCGATAGGCAAGTATATTGCTTAGGGCTTTGCTAGAATCTAGCACAAGCGTATCGCCACTCTCTTTCCACTTAAAGCCAAGCGGACTTATATGTGGGTAGGCAAACTGCTCTGCTTTAGCCAAAAGCTCTGCCCCAGCTTGCGCCAACATCTCTAAAGACTCTAGCCCTTCTAATAGCCCATAATAGCCCCCAAGCCACGCAAGCAAATCGCTTGAGCTAAGGCTGGTGCTAGGCAGGGCGCGCACACTTGTATAGGCAGATTCTAGGGCGGCTTTGTAGTTTTCTACTAGGCGCGCACCTTGCTTGCCTTTAGATTCTAGGGTGGAGAGCATTAAGGCTGGGTTTATCTCCATAGGTGCAAGCTCATAGCGCACCAAGGTAGAATCACTCTGGGCTATGCGATACACCACACTAGAATCTAAATCCAGCAGCACGCCACTATTTGCGCGCACTTCTTCAAGTAGCGCACTCTCATCAAAATACTCCGCCCTTGTGGTGATAGAATCTAGCTCCAAGCGTGGCGCAAACTTTGGCACAAAGCCTTGAATGCTCGCGTTGCTTATGGGCTTTTCAATCAGCCCAAAATTATCCCAGAAGTTTGGCTCACTGCAGCCTATACAGCCGTGCCCTGCTTGCACGGGCCAGCTTGTCTTGGCATTAAACTTCACCTTTGGGCAGTTGTTGAAAGTATAGGGACCCTTGCAGCCAACTTTATAGAGACAATAGCCCTGCGCCATTGCAGGGTCATCAAAGCTCTCCACAAAATCCCCAGAAAGAAACGCCCCCCTACGCTCGCATAAATCATGCACACTCTTTGCATACGCCCATAATGGTCGCTTAAGCTCATCTAGTGGCGGTAGCTCACCTAGCAAATATACATAGAGCAAATTGCCGATGATATTTTTATCGCTTGGTGGGCAGCCGGGTATATGCATAATCTCTTGAGAAAACACTTCGTGCAAGGCAAAGCTATTGGTTGGATTTGGGTGCGCGCTTTGTATCCCACCATAGCTTGAGCAAGTCCCCACGGCAAAGACTGCTTGGGCGTGCTGGATCAAATGCGCAGCCTCTGCATAGCCACTTTTGCCACCAAGGGTGATGTATTCTTCTTGCGCGCCCATACTCACGCTTCCTTCTACAAGCAAAATGTATGGCGTTTGCGCAATAGATTCTAGGATAGCTTGGGCATTATGCCCGCTAGCAGCTAGCACTAAGTCGTGATAATGCAGCCTAAACACATCAAAAATCAATGTATCAAACCCCGGCTCTTCTGTGCGGAGCAAACTCTCACTGCACCCGGTGCATTCTTGCAAATGCAGCCACACAAGCCGCATATCGCCCATATATTCTAAAATCTCCACACAGCACTCAAGCAGCTTGCTAGGCACGCCAATGAGTGCGAGATTTTTAGCAATCCACGCGCGCGATCCTTCATCACTTAAACATACGCTCTTTGTCTTGCTTTGACGCAAATCTGCCAAGCGTGCTTGTAGCTTATCTTCAAGGCTCACACTAGGCTTGATAGCAATATCTCCCATACTCTCTCCTGTGGCAAGCTATGCCATAAGCGCAGATTATGCGCCCTGCACGCCAATTTGATAATACGCAAAGCCCCTAGACTCTAAATCAAGGCTATGGTAAATATTGCGCCCATCAAAGATCACAGGCGTGCGTAAAAGCTTTTTGATCTCATCAAAATCCGGGCTTCTAAACTCGCGCCACTCGGTAACAAGCACGAGCATATCAGCATTTTTTAGCGCGTCATATTTGCTTGTGGCAAAGGTGATAGAATCTAAACTTTCTCGCAGATAGAAGTGCGCCTGCTCCGTGGCTTTTGGATCATAGGCTTGGATTCTAGCTCCCCTGCTTACTAGCTCTTTTATCAACACAAGTGCGCTTGCCTCTCGCATATCATCTGTCTCTGGCTTAAAGGCAAGCCCCCACACAGCGACAACCTTACCTGCAAGATCCTGCCCAAACTTCTTACAAATCTTTTGCACAAGTAGCTGCTTTTGCGCCTGATTTACTTGATCGATTGCTTGTAAGATTCTAGGTGTGTAGCCGCTATCTAGGGCTGTTTTTTCTAAAGCTTTGACATCTTTTGGGAAGCAGCTCCCGCCATAGCCACAGCCCGGATAGATAAAGCTATATCCTATGCGCGAGTCGCTGCCTATGCCTTGGCGCACATCATTGATATTTGCCCCCACGCGCTCACAGATTTGGCTCATCTCATTGATGAAGCTAATTTTTGTCGCTAGCATTGCATTTGCCGCATACTTTGTCATCTCCGCAGATTCTATCCCCATAGCGATAAGGCGATCAGATTTGACCAAAAATGGCGCATACAAAGAGCGCATAATGCTCAAGGCTTTGGCGCAATCGCTTCCTATCACCACACGATCTGGGCTCATAAAGTCCTTAATCGCCACGCCCTCTTTCAAAAACTCTGGATTACTCACTACGGCAAACTCTATATCCTTGCCCCTAGATTCTAGGGCTTTAGCGATGATTGAGCGCACTTCTCTAGCAGTCCCCACAGGCACGGTGGATTTATCCACCACCACCGCATAGTCATTTAAATGCTCGCCAATATCCTGCGCGACAGCGCGCACGAAGCGCAAATCTGCACTACCATCGTCGCCCATAGGCGTGCCAACAGCGATAAAAATCACTTCCGCTTGGCTAATAGCCTTAGGCTTTGAATCTGTGAAAGACAAAGTGCCTTTAGCTTGGTTTTCTACAATCATCTCACTTAAGCCCGGCTCATAGATAGGCACTATGCCCTTTTGCAGCTTGGCGATTTTGTCCTTGTCAATATCAAGGCAAGTTACATTATTGCCCATTTGTGCAAAGCACGCTCCAGCCACCAAGCCGACATACCCACTACCAATAATCGTAACTCTCATATCTCAATCCTTAAACCAAGCAACATAGCAACTTCACAGACACATAAGGCAGCCGCTTAAGCCCACTTACACCAATACACTTCCTACTCAAATGTTACATCACGCGCCTCTATAAGATCGCCATAAATTGGCGCAAGCGTCTCTTCATAAGCCTTTAGTAGAAATTTATCTTTTTGCAATCGTGCCATTTCTTCATTAAGCCACTCAAGCAGCTCGGCATTGCCCTTTTTCACTGCTGGGGCGATGACATCGCTCTCCCCAAGCTCTTTAATCCCAACGGCAAAGTTAGGATTCTCCTTCGCCCAAGCAAAAAGCAGAGTATTATCGTGCGCCAAGGCATCACCCCTGCCATCTTGCAGGGCTGCGAAAGTCTCGGTATTTTGCTCAAACTTTAGTAGCTTGATTTCTGGGTGGTTTTTGCTAAAGTAAAAATCAGCGGTCGTGCCTTTATTGACAATGAGCGTTTTGCCTTCAAGATCTGTAATATCTGCGATCGCACCGCCTTTGCTCACCACCCCTAGTGCCACTTTCATATAAGGGCGAGCAAAATCCACTTGCTGCGCTCTCTCCTGCGTTTGCGTGAAATTTGCCATCATAATATCCACTTTATTAGACTTCAAAAACTCAATACGATTCGCCGCTTCCACAAGCACAAAGCGCACTTTCTCTTCACTGCCAAGTAGGTCTTTAGCTATTTGCTTGGCGATATACACATCAAAGCCAGCATTTTGCCCCTTTTCATCAACATAGCCAAAGGGCGGCTTATCACCAAAAACCCCGATAGTAACGCTATCCTTTTGCTTGATAGATTCTAGTGCGTTTGTGCCTGATTGGCTCTCGCCACACCCGCTTAACATAGCCATAGCCCACACAACCCCTAAGCCACAAATTACACGCAATGCATTTTTCATACGCTAGTCCTTACTTATTCTTTAAGCTATATCTTGCTACTAGATTCTAGCTAGAATCTAGTAGATCCTATCCTACTACAATCTTATTGGCTTCTTCCATTCTTTGCAAATGCTCCCATCGCTCATCGACTTCCTTTTGGAATTTTTCGATGATATGGGCATTTTCTGGCTTGAAGAGGTGCTTAAACCGCCCTTGCGCGCCCAGATAATCCCGCACAGGGATAATGTTTTTAGGACGATAGGTGATATGCACTTCTTTGCCATTGATGATCTCAAAAAGTGGGAACGCCAGAGAATCCACTGCAAGATCAGAGACATCAATTGTCTTATTAGACTCAAACCGCCACTCTGTCGTGCAAGCACTCATCGCGTTGATGAAAGTTGGTCCTTCTGTATCAATGGCTTGCTTAATCTTTTTGTTCATATCTTTCCATTTGTTTGGAGCGACTTGAGCGACATAGGGGCTGCCGTGCGCTGCCATTACAAAAAGCATATCCTTTTTGCGCTCCTTTTTGCCATAGCTAGCACTTCCAGCAGGTGTGGTAGAAGTGCTAGAGCCAATGGGCGTGGAGCTTGACCGCTGCCCGCCAGTGTTGGCATAGACTTCATTATCAAGGCAGATATAAGTCATATCGTGCCCGCGCTCAAAGCAGCCGCTAATAAACTGGAATCCAATATCATAAGTGCTGCCATCACCGCCAAAGGCGACAAATTTAGGCTTCTCGCCCTTATATCGCCCCTTTTTTGCCAATGCGCGATACATCGTCTCTGCTCCAGCTGCCGCAGTGGAGCCGTTTTCAAAGCCAATATGTATCCAAGGCACATCCCAAGAAGTGTGCGGATACACCGCTGTAGAGACCTCAAGGCAGCCCGTAGAATTGCCGATGACAATAGGACCTTCAACGGCATTGAGCACCTCTCTAATGATAATCCCGTGCGCACAGCCCGGGCACAAAATATGAGAGCCTTCAAACTTCTCTGCCGCTTTGGAAAATTGCTTTAAGTTTTTTACTTCTCTTACCATAACTTCTCCTTACAATTTCTCTTAATAAAAGCTCATTCTTGGACCGCGCAAGCCGATGAACTGCTGTGTGGGGTGCGTGAGCTTGCCAGCCTTAGCATTTGCATCTAGCTCTTTAAAAATCTCCACTAAATCCACCTGCGTAATATCGCGCTCACCTAAGCCATAGATATAGTTGCTAAGCACAGGGTGCGCAGAATCTGGCACCTGATACAACGCCGCTCCAACTTCATTAAACAACGCCCCCATAGCACCAGCAGGCAAGCTCTTATCCATAATGCCAACCGCCTTTGTGTGCTTTAGTGCTTCACCCACAAGCGCGTAGGGGAATGGGCGGAATACTTTCACACTCACAACCCCTGCTTTAATGCCATTTTTGCGCGCTGTTTTTGCCGCTACGCGAGCAGATTCTGCTGTGGTCCCAAGTGCGAAAATAGCCACTTCCGCATCGTCCATATCATAGGCTTCTACAACCTTATGCTCTCTATTTGTGAGTGCTTTAAACGCGCTAAATGCTTCTTCTATGACAGCTTGCGAGCGCATAAGTGCATTGTGCAGCTGCGCTTTGTGCTCATAGTGCCACTCTTCTTCTGCCTGCGCACCATAGGTAGCTGGGTGCTCGAAGTTAAAGAGAGAGTTTTTCTCCTTATACTCGCCGATAAAGCTGTATGCTTGCTCATCGCTTAAGGGGCGGACATTTTGAGCTGTGTGGGAGCATAGGAAGCCATCTTGATTGACGATAACCGGAATGCGCACGCGCATATCTTCAGCGATTTTAAAGGCTAGGAGATTGAGATCATAGGCATCTTGGGGATTCATCGCACAGAGATTGATCCAGCCTGCATCGCGCCCTAGATACATATCTGAGTGATCGCCGTGGATATTAAGCGGTGAGGCAAGCGCGCGATTGACGAGATTTAGCACGATTGGCAAGCGCATACCAGAAGCTTGGTAAAGCACTTCTACCATAAGTGCAAATCCTTGCGAGCTTGTGGCAGTCGCCACGCGACCACCAGCTGCCGCTGCACCCACGCAAGCACTCATCGCTGCGTGTTCAGATTCTACAAGCAAAAACTCTCCATCAATGTAGCCATTACTCACAAATGTCCCATAGTTTTGCACAATGGGCGTTGAGGGCGTGATGGGATAGGCTGCAACTACATCGATTTGGGCTTGGCGCATCGCTTGGCACGCCGCCATATTGCCATCCCAAACAACTACTTTGTCAAGTTCCATAACTTTTGGCATAGCTTACTCCTCTCTCTTTTTCTTTTCTTCTTTGGCGGGCCACTTGCTAAGGGCTACTTCATTTGCCTCGTGGTTATTAAACATTAGCAGGGATTTGGGATTGGTCGGGCAGACATCTACGCACACGCCGCAACCCTTGCAGTGCATATAATCCACGCCCTTTAGCTTCTCATCGCGCACCAAAATCGCTGCATCAGGGCAATACATCCAGCAGTTAAAGCAGTTGATACAAATCTCGCTATTATGCACAGGCTTATCGATTCTCCAATGCGCCACACTCGTGCCATAGGAGCTTTCTTTGGTATAGCTGCGCTCATTATTATGCTGGCGCAAAGTCTCTACCCCATCTTTTTCAAAGGGAAACAGCACCGAGCCAATTTCTAACTCTGTCCAATCTTTCATCATTTACTCCTTGTGGTTATTTCACACTATCATACGCGCGTTGTATAGCTTCCATATTGGCATCAATCACTGCTTGTGGCAGCTTCTTGCCAAGCACTTTTGTAAAAGCCTTTTTGAAATACTCAAGCTCTAAAATCCCAGAAATCTTCACAAACGCGCCAAGCATAGGGGCATTTGGGATTGGCTTGCCAATGGTATCAAGCGCGATTTGAATGCAATCAAGGGTATAAAGCGTCTTGCCTTGCAAATCAGGCTTTTTGGCAATTAGCTCCTCTTTTGATAAATGCGTGGTGATGATGTATTTGGTATCGGGCTTGTCATTAGCGCAAATATCAGTGATAAACACGATCCCCGGATCAATCACTAGCACATAATCTGGCTCCATAAACTTCTCGTGGTTTAAAATGGGCTCATCATCAATCCTATCATACGCGCTCATCGCCGCGCCGCGTTTAGCCGAGCCATAGAGCGCGAATGCCTGCACTTCTTTCCCTGTTGTTGCGATCACATCAGCAAGCCCTTTTGCGCCTGTTACCGCGCCTTGACCCGCTCGTGAATGCCATCGTATCTCTAGCATAGATTCTCCTTGACTTAAAGATGGTGTTTCAATCCTTTACACACAAAATGTCTAAAGACTGCGGAAACGCCGAGATCTTACCACCTTATTGCTAAAACAACTATAAATTGAGAATCCACACCTACCAAAAGCGCGAAAATCTCCCATACAAATGTATATAATCGTAACAAATATACCCCACACTCACAGCTAGGTAGAATCTAGCATATCTCGTTATTTCACCCAGCTCACATAGCCAGCTGCTACGCTTTGCTACATTCTTAGCCTTAACTTAGCCCTACTCTGTCGCGTGCCAATCCTCTTCATACTGCTTAGCTTGCGCACGGATAGCACTTACTGCTTCATAGACGCCATCATAGCTCATCGTAGCCCTAGATTCCAGCCCAACGCCATAGCCGCTACGCACCCACACACCATTGATCTGCGCGTTTTGTGCTGCTTCTAAATCATAAATCGTATCGCCAATCATAAACACCTGCTCCTTTGGCGCAATGGGCAGAGAGCAAAGAGCTTTCAAAATCGGCTCTGCGCTAGGCTTTGGGTGCTGCACATCTTCACTGCCTATAACAACCTTGAAAAACCGCAAAATATCAAAATGCTGCAAAATATGCCTAGAATACAGCGCAGTCTTTGTCGTAACCACCCCAAGATGTGCAAAGCCACTTGCCATAATGAGAGATTCTATTACATTTGGTAACAGCTTCGTTTCTTGCAAGTAGATTTTCCTGTAATGATTTTTGTATAAAATCGCCCTATTTTGCGCCTCTCTACTATCAAATCCTATCCTTACAAACATCTCCGCAAGCGGCAGCCCAATAAGCGAGCGCACCTCATCTATTGTGGGTGAAAACTCCACACCACAAGCGTGCTTAAAGCTATGATAAATCCCATTGATAGAATCTAGCAGTGTCCCATCTAAATCAAAGAGCAAGACATATTTCTCGTGCTCACCAGAATCTACCTTTGCCCCGCTGCCTAAGCTTAAAGCAGGCTCTCTTGCTATGTGTGGCGCGCTAGATTCTGGCTTTAGCTCAAAGACTCCTTGCGCGCGTTCAAAGCTCTTAGATTCTGGTAGGTCCTTGAGCTCTATCGTGCCTTGCGCGCTTGGATACTTTGGCTCTTCCTTAAGCTCGATATGCTCACTCTCCCCAGACCTAGATTCTACACTCTCATCTGTCTGCTTTGTGTTGTGAGATTTTTTCCAGCTAAACACGATGTTTTCTCCTTTTCCACAATGTCCTGCCACTTGGGGCATTACCAGATAAAATGCCATAGCGTAGCTCATAGCCCATAACAAGCGCGGCTACAAGTAGCGCGCAGCCCTGCGCCACAGGATAGCTAGCAAACGCTCCATCTAGCCCATAGCTCTCGCTCAAAGGCGGCAAAAGCAGCGCGATAAACAAAAATGTATAACAAATAGTAATGATGATAGAGCTAATCGTGCGCTGGATAGACTGCAAGAAAATCGCGCACGCCATATTCACGCCTAGCAGCACATAGCCGATGTAGTAAATATCCATAGCTTTCACGCTTAGAGTCGCCACCTCATCGCTAGAATCCACAAAAAACCCCACAAAATACGGCGCGAAAGCATAAAACACCCCATACAGCATAAGCCCGATAGCCACCACCACAATAAGCGCAAAGCCTAGCGCGTAGCGTAGCCTAGCAAAATTCCCAGCCCCGTAATTAAAGCTAGCAATAGGCTGCAAAGCTTGCGAGACAGAGAGCAAAATGGTAAAAAACACAATCCCACAATACAGCACCACGCTATACACCGCCAGCCCCACACTCCCAGCTATGCTTAAAAGCGCGCCATTATAAAGCACCATCATAATAGCCGCTGAAAGCTCGGATATACTCTCTGGCAAGCCACTCTTAGCCGAAGAAATAACCGCAGCGAAGGAAAATCTAGGGATAAAAAATAATGCCCCCCTTTTGCGCACAAAATGCCCAAGCAGCACGCTAAATCCTATGAAATGTGCCAAAATAGTCGCAAGCGCGCTGCCTTCAATCCCCATATCAAGCACAAACAAAAACACATAATTCAGCACAATATTGCTCGCAGATCCCAAAGTCATCGCAAACATACCAAGAAGCGGTCGCTTATCATTGACGACAAAAATATCACTTAATGGGTGCAAAATCAAAAAGGGCATACCAAGGAAAGTGATTTGCAGATAGATTCTAGCTAGCGCGTAAATCTCACTAGAAATATTTTTGCCACGCGTAAGGAAGCCTAAAATCTCATCGACAAGCACAAAGCCCAGCACCCCAATGGCAACCGAGCTAAGTGCCACAAAATAAAAAATCGAGCTAAACACCAGCCTAGCCCTAGCGGCGTGATCCTTGCCTAAAAAATACGACACAATCGCCGCCCCCCCAAAGCCAAAGAGCAGCTCATAGGCAATACACGCAGGGAACACCGCCCAGCACGCCCCAATAGCCGCCAAACCATCTGTGCCAATCTTTTGCCCCACGAAGATCCCATCAATCGTGGAGTAGGTAGAGAGGGCTAGCATCGCACAAAGAGCAGGGATAAAATAGTAGAAAAATAGCTTGATGATAGAATCTTTTTTAAGATCCAAGCTTGTAGCAATCATTATCCACCCACAGATTACACAAAATAATCGCGCATTGTAGCAGTGGCGAGTTAATGCTTGCCAACCACAAACGCCCAATATTTGCGCCATTTAAGTAAATTCTTACGCAAAATGCCCTACACTATCCCTACATCTTAAACATAAGGAGTTGGTTATGGAATTTCGTATTGAACACGACACAATGGGTGAAGTGAAAGTGCCTAATGACAAGTATTGGGGAGCACAAACGGAGCGAAGCTTTGAAAACTTCAAAATCGGCGTAGAAAAAATGCCAAAAGAGCTGATTTATAGCTTTGCAAAGCTTAAGCGATCACTTGCAGTGGTGAATAACAATCTAGGCAAGCTAAATAGCGAAAAGAAAAACGCCATCGTGCAAGCGTGTGATGAAATCATCGCTGGTAAATTTGATGACAACTTCCCTCTAGCTATTTGGCAGACAGGCTCTGGCACGCAAAGCAATATGAATATGAATGAAGTCATCGCCAATCGCGCTAGCGAGATTCTAGGCGCAGACTTCCGCAAGGAGAAAAAAATCCACCCAAATGATGATGTCAATATGAGCCAAAGCTCTAATGACACCTTCCCCACGGCGATGAGCATCGTCTCTGTAATCCAGCTAGAAAAGAAGCTGCTCCCAGCCCTAGAAGAGCTTAAAAGCACTTTTGCCAAAAAGGTCAAAGAGTTTGACTCTATCGTAAAAATTGGGCGCACACATCTCCAAGATGCCACCCCTCTCACACTTGGGCAGGAGTTTAGCGGCTATCTCTCAATGCTTGAACACTCTAAAGAGCAAATCATCGCTTCCTTGCCTACGCTAAGAGAGCTTGCTATCGGCGGCACAGCGGTAGGCACAGGGCTAAATGCACACCCAGAGCTTAGTGAAAAGGTAAGCGCAGAGCTTACAAACTTCACAGGCGTGAAGTTTGTCTCAAGCCCCAATAAATTCCACGCGCTAACAAGCCACGATGCCATCACTTTCGCACACGGCGCGCTAAAAGCCCTAGCGGCAAACCTTATGAAAATCGCCAATGATGTCCGCTGGCTAGCAAGCGGTCCTAGATGTGGGCTAGGTGAGCTACTAATCCCAGAAAACGAGCCCGGAAGCTCCATAATGCCCGGCAAGGTCAATCCCACACAATGCGAAGCTCTAACAATGGTGGCAGTGCAAGTTATGGGTAATGATGCGGCAATTGGCTTTGCAGCTTCACAAGGAAACTTCGAGCTTAATGTCTTTAAGCCAGTGATTATTTATAACTTCTTGCAAAGCCTTGATTTGCTAGCTGATGCAATGCACTCATTTAATATCCACTGCGCAGTAGGCATTGAGCCAAATAGAGAAAAAATCGCGCACAACTTGCACAACTCTCTAATGCTAGTAACTGCGCTCAATCCTCACATCGGCTATGAAAACGCCGCCAAAGTCGCTAAAAATGCGCATAAGAAAAATATCTCCCTAAAAGAGTCCGCCCTAGAGCTAGGACTTGTCAGCGCGGAGGATTTTGATAAATTTGTCGTCCCAGAAAATATGATTAAGCCTAAAGCATAAGCCGTATTTCTGCTATTTATGCGGCTTTTTGACTCTTTGCGCTCTCTAGGAGCTAGGCTCGCCTTGCTCCTAGTCCTTATCTCACCCACACTTTTTGCTATCCCACTTTGTCAATCCCAATCTGAGCAGCTAAAGTTTTGGGGTGGGACACTTATGCAAATTATCTCCTTGCACACGGGCGTGGGTGCAGACTTTGGCGTGCTAGATTCTAGCGCACAAAACCAAGCGCGCACCGCAGCGACCACGCCGCTTGTGGGCATAAGTGCTGGGGTAATATATATGAACCCAGAAGATGATAGAGAGCTTGACTATGGCTGGAGGGTGCGCTATCTCTTTAGCCACTCTGCAGAGTTTCAGGCAAATACGCACTACATCGGCGCGCTTTTGTATCTCCACCCCTTCCCCAATCCCTACCACCGCGCAAGTGGCGCACTCCAAACGCATAAAGACTGCGAGGGCAAGCCAGATGGCTACCCTACGCCATTTTCTTTTGTGCTAGGCAGTGGCTTGAGTGTGCGAAGCAATCCTTATGGACAGAGTGTGGGCGGGTATATAGAAGGTGGGATCGCGCTTTTTAAGTGGTTTCCGCTTAATGCCGAGCTGCTTTATCGCATTAGCTTCTATCCTAGCAATGCGCATTTTGAGAGCATCACACAAAGTATTCAGCTTGTTTTTACAATACTTTAGATTCTACCCAAGTCTTAGAATCCTAGAAGAAGAAAGTCAAGCTAGGCGTGAAAACTCCGCCCAAAACCTAGAATCCACTTTTACGCTAGCTCGCTTAGATTCTAGGTGGTAGCAGGATCTTTGCATTGCAAGCAGGTATGCCTGCAGAATCTACTTGCGCGCTAGATTCTGCTACAATACCCGCTCCACTATCCCACACAAAGGACATAAATGAGTATCAAAACTTCTCTCAAATCCACGCTCAAATCCGCACTCTATGGGCTAAAAGCACGCCAAGACTATCAAGGAGCTAGAATCTACTTCCGTGAAAAAACCGCCAGCTACCTGCGCTACCTTGACTCCCACAATCAGCTAAAGCCCCTCCCCCAAGCACACGCCAAGCAGGTTGTAGAATACTGGACGCCTTTACTCTCTCTCTCTCTCTCTCTCGTGGCTTCGCGCGAAATAGCTTACAAGAGCGCATAGATGAGCTACTAAGCTGGCATACAATCTACCACAGCATAAATCCCCACCACCCCCTAGATGTCGCCTACCTAGACAATCACTTCTACTACCAAGACTTGCTCCCCTACTTCAATCCCAAATCCTACCAAGCCGCCTTTAGCGATAAAAACTACTACGATGTGCTATTCTCCCGCTTCCCCACGCCACGCACACTGCTAAAGCGCGTAAAAGGCAGCTACTATCGCCCCACGCAAGAGTGCAGCCACACACCCCAAAGCCTAGAATCCACTTTAACATTGCTCAAAGACTATGACCGCGTGCTGATAAAGCCCACAGAAATGCACGCCACAGGGCAGGGTAGCGGAATCCAAATCATAGAGCCTGCCACAATGAGCCAGCCAGCACTTATCGCCCTGCTAGAATCCTACACCAGCGACATCGCAATCCAAGAAGTCATCAATCAGCATAGCTTCCTAGAATCCTTGCAGCCAAACTCGGTAAATACTTTTCGTATTATGACTTTTATCTTTAATGAAGAAGTCCATTTACTCTCGGCATTCCTAGCCATAGGCAGTGGCGGCGATATTTCTAATGGCGATAACTCCAATAGAATCGGTATCGATGAAAATGGTGTGCTGCGTGATTTTCTCGTGAAAGATAGCTTTATTTTGAAAGACAAAGGGGCTGCGCCAGATGATGACACCAAAGCAGAATCTATATTTAACACCAAAGTTCCGCATTTTGATGAAATCATCAACGCTGCCAAAGCTATGCACCTTGTGCTGCCGCACTTTGGGATCATCGGCTGGGATTTTACTATCGATGAAAATGGTGAGCCTGTGATGATAGAAGCAAATATTGACTGCCCGGGTGTCGAGCTACCGCAATTTTGCAACGCCCCGCTCTTTGGCGATTTCACCGACACAATCCTTACGCGTATGCTAGATTTTAGATTCTAGGTCTAGCGAGCTAGAATCTAGCGCGCATAGTGCTGCAAGCAGGCGATAATCTGCTCCTTGCTTATGTCATCGCGCAGGCTAAAGCCGCCGATACCTTCAGGCAGGATAAAGCGAAGCTTGTTGTTGCTTGATTTTTTATCCAAGAAAAATGCTTGATAGAACGCTTCTATATCATCGATATGATAGCTCTCATCTAAGCCAAATTGCGCCAGCACCGCGCTAATACGCTTAGATTCTGCCGCACTTAGACTCCCAAGCTGCTGGGCTAGGGTGTTTGCCATAGCTATCCCTATGGCTACTGCTTCGCCGTGCAAGAAGCGTTTATAGTATGTTTGCATCTCAATAATATGCGCGAAAGTATGTCCATAATTAAGCGCGGCGCGGATACCGCTCTCTCTCTCATCTTGCTCCACAACTTTGGCTTTAATCTCTATGGATCTTTGGATAAGGGGTAAAAGCGCGCTTTTAGATTCTAGGGACTCTAGCGTCTCTAGCTTTGTGAAAGCCTGCTCATCAAAGCAGACAAAGACCTTTAGCACTTCTGCTAGCCCAGCTCTAAGCTCACGCCTAGATAGTGTGCGCAAGAACTCTGCATCAATATAGACCGCGCTTGGCTGGTGGAAAAGCCCTATGAGATTTTTGCCATAGGCATTATTGACCCCGCATTTCCCACCTACAGATGCATCAACTTGCGCGAGCAGGGTTGTAGGGATTGAGACATAGCTAATCCCTCTCTCAAAGATCCCACTAGCAAAGCCCACCATATCGCTTATCACCCCGCCGCCAAGGGCTATCATCAGCGATTTTCTATCCAAGCGATTGGCAAAGGCACACTGCAAAATCTGCTCGATACTCTGCATATTTTTATGCTCTTCACCATCTGGCACGATACAGACAAACACTTCTTGCGCTTGTATCTTTGGCAGCACTTTATGGAGATAGAGTCCAGCGACTTTTGGGTTGCTAACAATGAGAGCTTTGCTCTGGGAGATTATGCAAGTGTCGTTGTGTAAAAACTCATCAATTACCACAGGATAAGAAGTGCTTAAAGTTTGGATAGTAAGAGTGGGCATAATGCTTCCTTAAGAGTGGGACTTGGGAGCGATTGTAGTATATTTGCCTTAAGGGGAAGTTTAGGCTCTGGGGTTTTCTTTGTTTCTTTGTTTATTTGTAGATTACCGCCGTTTCTGTGGTGCTTGATAATGACAAAACAACGGCTTTTCTCATCATAGTAATCTGTGCGCTAGAATCTAAACTTCCAAAGTCGCTGGCTATTTAGCACCACAGAAACACTACTAGCACTCATTGCAAATGCTGCAATCATTGGATTTAGCAACATCTGTGCTGGGTAGTAGAGCACACCACACGCTAGCGGTATGCAGATACAATTATAAATAAACGCGAAGCCTAGATTCTCGCGGATATTTTGTATGACTTTCTTAGAGAGAGACATTACAAAAAGTATGCGCGATATGTCATTGTGGTAGATGATAATATCTGCAGTATTTTTGCTTACATCATTAGCTTTGGCAAAGCTTAGAGAGACATCTGCTGCTGCTAGTGCGCCCACATCATTGAGTCCATCGCCTATCATCATTACGACCTTGCCTTGCTTTTGAAGCTCTTGTATATAGGCTAGCTTATCTTCTGGCTTAATGCCAGCCAAATAGCGCGACACCCCCAGAGACTCTGCTATGCGCTTGGTGTTTTTTTCAGTATCTCCACTTAGGATATGTAGTGTTAAGCCTTTATCTTTTAGGGCTTGTAGTAGCTCTTTAGCCCTAGGCTTTAGGGTATCTTCTAGTGTGATTATGCCTAAAAGCTCATAGCTAGAATCCACTCTTTTCCCCAGCAGCACCTCTATATATGCCTCTTGCCTCTCTTGTGTAGGTGCTTCTATCTGCCCTGCAAACATCGCCTGATTCCCTAGCGCATAAGTGTAGCCATCTTTTACAGCCTCTATCCCAAACCCGGCCCGCGCGCAAAACTCCCTAAACTCACTTGGCTCAATCTCTTGCCGCTTGGCTTCTTGGATAATGGCTTTGGCGATGATATGCTCACTCCCCTTCTCCAGCCCAGCACTTAGAGCTAGGATCTCCCTATCGCTAAGATCGCATAGACTTTGGACTGCTACGACTTTTAGAGTAGCTTGCGTGAGCGTGCCTGTTTTATCAAACACCACATCACTAATCTTGCCAAGCTTCTCAAAGCTCCGTGCTTGCTTGATGAAGACTCCTTGCCGATTAGCAAGCGCAGTGCCTATCATCACCGCCATAGGCGTAGCCAGCCCCAAAGCGCACGGACAAGAAATCACAAGCACGCTAATAAACACACCAAAGGCAAAGTCCAGCCCCTCACACACCCACCAAACACCAAACGCCGCTAGAGCGACCACAATCACTGCTGGGACAAAATATGCCGCAATCACATCTGCTAGCTTGGCGATCGATGGCTTAGAGCTCATCGCCTCTTGCACAAGCGCACCAAGCGTGCTTAGCGTGCTATGCTCGCTTGTGCTAGTAGCCTGCATAACAAAGGCGCGATTGGTATTGATACTACCGGCATACACTCTATCGCCTGCCCTTTTCTCAACGGGGATCACCTCGCCACTAAGCATAGACTCATCAACACCCCCTTCCCCATCATAGACAATGCCATCTGCAGGAATCGTCTGCGCAGGGAGAATCCTTAGCCTATCGCCTATGCGGATTTCTCGGGGGGAGATTAGAGACTCTGCCCTAGAATCTATGCGCAACACTTGCGAGAGATTGCCTAAAAGCAATGCGCGTATTACAGAGCTTGTCGTGTCTTTGGCATTTTGCTCTAAACCCTTGCCAAATAGCACAAAAAACAAAATCACGCAAATGCTTTCAAAATACCAATGCGTGTGCCCAAGCAAGGCGTTATATACACTATACACAAGCGCGGCAGTCGTGCTTATGGCAATCAGTGAGTCCATTGTGGGGGATTTGGCAAGCAGTGTCCTAAAGCCCTTGAAGTAATAATCACGCCCTAAATGCATACTTGTAAGAGCTAAAAAAAGCTGGGTGAAGAAATTCACACGCATATCATCAAATGGCGCGATAAGAGCAGAATCTAGCAGCATAGGCGTCATAGCAAGGTAGAGCACTACAAGTGCGCAAACCCCACTCAACAACATACGCCTTTTAGGTGAAAGCAAGCGTGCCTCTAGCGCACTAAGACTCCAAGAAGCTGGCTTGCTTAATGCAGATTCTAGGGTAGAATCTAGCTCGTTAGATTGCTGTGCTGGCTTGTGGCTAGTAGTAAAGGCAGCTCCTTTTGCTAGAGTCTGTGCAGAGGCTGGCTTTGGGCTTAGGCTAAAGTGCTGGCTTTGCAGGGGGATAGAAGAACCTTTAAGTAGGCTTGGCTTATAGCCTAGCTTTGTGATAGCAGCAAAGATTGGCTCTAAGCTTTGGGAGTCATTAAGGGTTAGGGTGGCGGTTTTGGCGATTAGGTTGATATGAATATCTGTAAGGAGATCTGTAGATTTTAGGTGCTTGGTGATGGAGTTAGCACAAGAAGCACAAGACATACCATCAATGGCTATAGTGAGCTTTTGCATAGAGATCCTTTATATAGCAAATAGGCTTGAAGCATTAAGTAATCGCGCTAGATTCTGGCACAAGATCAATACAGACAATCTCACTAGGAGCTAGGAAGCGGAAGCTTGGTCCCCAAAATCCTGCCCCAGAGCTGACATAGAGCTTAGTATTTTTAGTATGCTGATAAAGCCCGTGGATATAGTGCTGATCAAGCCAGACAAAAATCGACATTGGGAAAACTTGCCCCGCGTGCGTATGCCCACTTAGCACCAGATCAAAGCCGCCTACATCATAGAGCCTAGCAAATTTAGGCTGATGCGCTAGCAAAATGCTAGGCTTGCTAGGATTAAGGCTCTCTCTAGCGCGTGCAAGATCTGGCACATACCCACCAAAGCGCAAGCCCGCTAAGTCATTAACCCCAGCAAGATTAAAGCCACTTAGCTCTAAAGACTCATTATCTAGCACACGCACCCCACTTGATCGCATAAACTCCATTATAGGCGCGATGCCGTGGTAGTATTCGTGGTTACCATTGACATAAAACACCCCCTCTTTGCTAGCAAGCTCTTTTAGCGCGCTAAGCTCTTTGCCAACTTTTGCTATATCATCATCAATCAAATCCCCCACAATCACCACTACATCGGCATTTAGCACATTGATACGCTCCACAATACGCTCTAAAAAATCAGCCTTGAGAATATGCCCGATATGCACATCGCTAATCATTGCGATGCGTTTTTGCTGCTTTAGCTTAGGGAGTGGGATTTGGACATTGCGCACTTGCGGGGTATGCAGGGCATTATTACGACTTGTGAAGAAAAAGAGAAAAAACAGCCCAAACACACCCAAATCGTGCAAGATTTTTAAAAACCTGCGCCGAGAGAGCGGCATTTGCGCACTAGAATCTAGCTTGGATTCTGCTTTAGATTCTAGCGACCTACTCTTTAGCCCCATAGATAATGCCTTGCCACAAAGCCACACTATATCCACACACAAGCACGCTACAAACAAGCAGTAAGTAGTCGCCACACAAAGCCCCAAAAGGCTATAGCTTATATCGTGGAAGCGCAGATCCTTTGCCACAATAAAGAATCCAACTTCGCAAACAAATACCAGCAAAAGCACGCCTGCAAGGGAGCGTTTATACTTAGAAAATATCAGCGAAGCATTTGATAATCGCCAATAGATATAAATCTTGCTCCCTAGCAAAAAGCTAAATATTACTGCGACAATCGCTAGAATCTTTAGTGTCATTTACTATTTAGAGCTGCTTGAGTAGCTCTTTGGTGTGCTCTGGGATTTGGTAGGTGTTGCTCATCACTTCTAGGCTAAAGCTTATGTCATACACCTCTGCTTGCAAGCTGGCGCGATTGATTTGCACAGGGGGGTTGATCACCACGCTTGCGTGCAGGGTAGAGAGCTTTTCCATAAGCTGCCACATATTAGCGACATTTTTTGTCTGGGTGGTGAAAGCATAGGTGGTGCTTTGCGTGTGGTCGTTTGCCTGCGTGGTATGGCTAAGCTTTTTAACAGATTTTATATCAAGATACTTGGCAATTAGGCTCTCTATCTCTTCAAGGGCGTTTTGATTATCAAGCTTTGAGAAAGAGTCGCGATTGTTTGTGATGAAATCTTGCAGGCGTTTGGTGGAATTGTCGTAGCCCTTTTTGATTTCAGTGTAAATGATTTTTTCCTTGCGCTCTAGGATATATTGGGATTTAAAGGCGATAATCGTGGGCCAAAGCAGGTAGTTAAAAAACCCAAGAATCACACTAATATACAAAACGCAAAAGATCAAATTACGAATGACCAAGTCTGTATCGACTTTATTAAAAGAGCGCGCAATAGGTGCTTTCATCATATCTCCTATTTAGTGTCGTCCATAGCAGCTTGAGACTCTGCCTTTCTAGTGGCTTGGGTGTGTGCGTGGCTAATGGAGATGAACTCATACCAGCCATTTGATAGCGCGTAGAAATTCACATTGGATCGCCCAAAATTTGCCTTAAGCGGATCTTGCAAGGCGAAGTAGAAAAACTCCCTTGAAGGTGTTATGCCCTTTAGCACAAGTGTCGTGTCGCTAATCTCTATAAAATGCAAGGTGATTTTATCTGGTATAAGCTCTAGTAGATCGTGCAGCTTATCGCGGCGAATGTCGTTTTTATCACTTCTTTGATGCACAAGTGTGGCTTCAAACACGAGCCGCTCGAAGTGCTCATCAATATCAATGATATTTTGCTGTAAAATCTGCTGATTGGCTCGATACTCTTGCGCACGCTTTGCAGAGACAGAGATCTCCCTTGCCACAAAGCCATAAAACCCAAGCAAAATCACAATCGTAAGTGCGAAATACAGCCACCAAATCTTAGTAATCTTGGCAAAGATATGTTTGGTCTTGTGGCGGGTGAAACTTAGTGCCATTATCTTCCTTTAAGCTCTCTTTGCGCAAATTCTATCAACACATCAGGGAGGTCAATATCCCTCTTCACCGTCTCTAGCATAAGCTCTTTGGCGATAAGCTCGTGTGCCTGATCACTTAGCTTGCACGCATCAAGCAAGATGACTTTATCAATAAACTCGCCTTGATACAATGGATTTTGATAATACTCCTTGATCGCATCAACGAGAATCTTACTAATAATCCTTGCCTTTGGCATATCATCATAGACAATTTTTGTCTCATCAAGATTGGGGATAAACATATCTGTCTGCAAACGATCTAGGCTTGGATCTAGGGCGATTTTAGCAAACTCATCAAAGTCTTCATCTAAAGAAAGCTCATCAAAGTTCTTTAGCTCAATATCTGGTCTTTGCTCTTCTTTATTAAGCATAGGCACTTCACCCTCAGCGATAAAAAACCCACTAAAAGTCGCTACACCCTTATACACCACCGTAAGAGCAATATTACTCCGCTGCAAAAGCACATAGACATTGTTGCCTAAAGTTGGGAGATCGTGGGCGTTTTTATCAATGAGCAAAAACGGCGAAAACAAAAAATCCACCCCGCCAATCACATCATAGCGGCGCAAATAGTCTTTAATCATCGATCGCTTTGCAAACACACGGATCGTATCACTACTGCTAATCTCACACTCGCTCGCCCGAAGATTCCCAGCGAAAAAGTCCCTAGAATCCTTCTGCAAGACTACACCTTGCGAGAGTGTTTTAATCACCACGCTTACATAGGTAAAAGGATAGCTATGCTTATATCGTCTTATAAGCTTCACAGCCTCCATTGGGATTTGGTTTTCAGTGGTTTTAAACTCTTTTGTAAGGGATTCTACTTGCCTGTCGCGCTTGATTCTTATCACTTTTATCGTGCAAGTGATCGCATCAATATTGATTGCGATAAACACTTGGCTAAAAAATGGCGACACCATTGAAGTAAAAAATCCCATACACTTACCCCTACTTTTGCCCTTAACTTTTGCCCCTATATGCACTGCATTTGTTTTTTTACCACTTCTCTTGCTTCTTCTAGGCTAAGACTCGGGTCTAGCGCGAATCCTTCGCTCATATAATAGCATATTTTCCCAAAAGGTAGCGGCAGCAAAAACCTATCCCAAGTCCCAAACTCATAGCATAAGCTTGGCACCACGCGGCACACGCTAATCTTTTTGCCCGTTTTTTGCGCCATCATTATCACCCCATCAGCGATGTGATGATAGGGACCCTTTGGACCATCAACAGCTATGCCCACATCTTTGCCATTTTTAAGCCCAGCGATGAGCTGCAAAAGCGCGCGCACGCCACCTTTATGCCCAGACCCTGTGCTACCTCTCACACTCTCAAAGCCAAAGCACTCGCACATTTTGGCAATCAGCCCTCCATCAAAATGATTGCTCGATAAGATGTAGATATTTGGGTGCTGGCGAAGCTTGCGGTAGAGCATAGGGAGCATAAGGATCTCGCCGTGCCAAAAGGCTAGGATCGTATTTTCTCGCTGCAAGCTCTCATCGATGAAAAACCGATTGCGGCTTGTCGCATATAAAATCCACACCACCACCCAGCCGACTCTAGGGACGATGGCTTCAATAACTCTGCGCTTCCAATTCATCAATTTCGCGCTTTAACACCTATATACTAGAAGAAATGGTAATACTTGTCATCGTGTCATCTTGCCTAAGGCTATCTAGCACCGCTAGACTCTGCTCATCTTCAATCTGCCCAAACACCGTGTGCTCACCATCTAAATGCGGCAAATCTACAAAGCATAGGAAAAACTGGCTCCCGCCTGTATCTCTCCCAGCGTGTGCCATAGAGAGCGCGCCTCTTTTATGGCGATGTGGATTGCCCTTTAGCTCACAAGCGATCCTATACCCCGGTCCGCCCGTGCCATCACCCCTAGGGCAGCCACCTTGCGCGACAAAGCCCGCGATCACGCGGTGGAATGTAAGCCCATTGTAGAATCCATCGCGCACAAGTGTGGCGAAGTTGCTCACTGCCTGTGGCGCACTCTCTCCAAAAAGCTTCACAACAATCACGCCTTTATTTGTCTCTATCCTAGCATACGCACTAGAATCTAGCTCTTCTTGCGTGGGGGTAAAAGTTTTTAACTCTTCCATAACAAATCCTTTAGCGTAAATATGCTAGAATCCAAGCCCTAGCAAGTTAAGTCCGTAGTTGTAAATCATATACAAAATGTAAGCGTTTATAGCTTTAGATTCTAGCGAGTTTGTCCTTACTAAAATCTAAAAGCCCAAGAAGTAGTAGGGATCTAGTCCTTGAAGCCAAGCTGTGTGGCTTAAGGCTGTGGCTGCATAACAACGCAGACTATGTTAAGGCAAGGTGGTGTTTATGTTTAACAATTTATTTATGCTTATGCAAGGGCATAAGAAATGTGCCAAGCTTGTGCTTTGTGCCACAATGGGGCTATGTCTTATCGCTAATGCTTCAGAATCTGATCTTAGCGACCCACTAGAATCCGCCCAAGAGCAGCACGCAACAGCACAACAAGAAGCGCAAAAACCCCTAAGCCAAGGCAAGCTAGATTCTAGCTCCAAAGCGCAAAACCCCAGCCCACCTACTAAAGATTCTAGCTCCAAAGACAAGCTAGAATCTAGCCAGATTGATAGGGTGATTATGGAAGTGGGGAATATGGACGACTTTTTAGCCGTGCAAAAAAACTTCCCGTGGATCCGCTCCGTAGGGCTTGTGATGGTCTCCTTTGATGATGGGAGCTTCCGCAGTGGATTTGGACTACTGCTGCCGCAAAATCTCTTTCTAACCTCCGCAGAGCTTGGGCATAATGCTAGTGCCTACCCTAAAAATATCTTGCTAAAAATGCGCGATGAGAGCGCGGGGAATCTCATCTGCATAGCAGAGCTACGCCTAAAAGCCCTTGATAAAGTGCAGGGACTAAGCCTTTTTGAAGTCTCTGGCTATACTGATGACTACTGCAATCTCCGCTCCCAAAGCTACTACCACAGCAAGATTCTCACCCATAATGCCTACGATATTGCAAGCACAAAGCCCGTGCGCACAAACGACTACTACACCGTTACCACGACTTTCAACAACCCAAACATCAGCATAATCACGCTGAAAAACAACACCAAGCAGCTCCCCATTAAAAACGCACAGAAAATCATCTTCGGGCGACCATTCTTCACCAAAGATGGGCAGCTACTTGGTATGACCACTATCCCTAGAAATGCCACTGCACCCGTAATTGTAAGCTACAAGGAGATTAAAGACTTTTTATGCAGTATTGATAAAAGTGGATTCTATGTCAGCAGCTTTGTGCAAGATCTCTGCCGCAAGCCCAATGCCACAAAAAAGGCGCGCTAGATTCTAGCTAGAATCTAGCCACAGCTTGCAGAGCACTAGATCTAACACTCGCGCCTCGCGCATAAATTGATACACTAGCACTAAAGTTTTATGATACAATCATACTCAAAGAAATAAATTTCTCAAGGATAGATAATGAGCAAAAGCCTTTACCAAACGCTAGAAGTCAGCGAAAATGCAAGTCAAGATGAGATCAAAAAGGCTTACCGCAAGCTAGCGCGCAAATACCACCCTGATGTCAATAAAGAAAAAGCCGCAGAAGAGAAATTCAAAGAAATCAATGCTGCTTATGAGATTTTAAGCGATGAGCAAAAGCGCAAGCAATACGACCAATTTGGCGATAGTATGTTTGGCGGGCAGAACTTCAGCGATTTTGCGCGCTCACAAGGCGGATCTGCTGGGCTTGATGAGATTTTAAGCCAAATTTTTGGGGCGCGTGGGGGCTTCAACTTTGGCTCAAATTTCGGCTCAAACTTTGGCTTTGGCGGCGCAGGGTTTGGGGGATTTGAGCAGGATTTGGACATACACGCAAGCATACGCATACCCTTTGAGCTATCCATCACCGGCGGCAAGCATAGCATAATGCTTGAAGGCGAGCAGATTGATATGAAAATCCCCGCTGGCATAAGCGATGGCAAAAGTATCCGCCTGCGCGGCAAGGGGCGATCTGGGCGCAGCGGCAGGGGGGATTTGATCCTAAAGGTGCAGGTGGATTCTAGTGCGATCTATGAGCGAAATGGCGATGACATTACCCAAGACTTTGACCTCCCGCTAAAAACAGCACTTTTTGGCGGCAAGGTAGCGATCCCCACCTTGCACAAAGAAGTTACGCTAAAAATCCCGCCCAACACCAAAAACGCCCAAAAATTCCGCGTCAAAGAGCTCGGCGCGAAAAATCTCAAAACCCAAGCCCTAGGCGATCTCTACTTGCGTGCTAACATTATCCTGCCCAAGCTAGAATCTCTCTCAAAGCCCTTGCAAGATCTCTTGCACAAAGAGCTAGAAGCATAAGGAGTGCGCAATGTATAGCTATGATGAGCCTGTATATCTCATTAGTGTTGTGGCAAAAATCCTAGAAATCCACCCCCAAACCCTACGCCAATATGAAAAAGAGGGCTTGATTGAGCCGGGCAGGACAGAGGGCAAAATGCGCCTATACTCCCAGCGCGATATTGATAAGATTAAGACAATCTTACGGCTCACGCGCGACTTGGGAGTAAATCTTGCGGGCGTGGATATTATCCTGCGTTTAAAAGAGCGGCTTGATGAGCTAGATGGCATTATCGAGCAGCTACGATCTAATGCAAGCAAAGACAATAGCGTAACCATTAAGCAAAGCTCGTATGAGTTGATGATCTTTAAGGGCAAGTGATGTGTGGGAGGGTCTTGGGCTTTGGGTGTTTGGGCGTGTGTGATGTGGGGAAGCTGTGGATTCTAGCCAAAGCATTGTTATGACCCACCTAGCTGCACTTCTGCGCCCACAAACCTTAGCCGACTTCCTAGGGCAAAGCCACCTACTACACAAAAACGCCCCCCTATATCGCGCCATAGTGGCAAAGCAAATGCCACACTGCTTCTTCTACGGACCTCCGGGCAGCGGGAAAACGACTCTAGCAAGGCTGATTGCCAAAGAGCTGGGCGATGTCTTTCTCCCCTTTAATGCCACAAAGTTTAAGCTAGACTCCTTGCATAGCGCACTTAAGCCATATCAGCAATCGCTGATTACGCCGCTTATCTTCATCGATGAAGTGCATAGGCTTAGCAAGCCCCAGCAAGAAGCCTTGCTGCCCATTATGGAAGAGAGAAGTGCTATCGTGCTAGGAGCTAGCACGGAGAATCCTTTCTACACGCTTACAAATGCGATACGCTCGCGCTCCTTGCTCTGCGAGTTTAAGCCCTTGCAGGCAAAGGAGCTAGAAGAGCTGCTTAGGCGCGCGCTTAGGGAGCTTGGGATAGAAAAGGTAGAATCTACCTTTGAAGCCCTAGAATCTAGCCAAGCACAAATGGATTCTATGGATTCTAAAGAAACATCGGCTATCGCCGAGCGGTATCCCTTGTTTTCTAAAGAAGCTACGCTTTGCCACGCATTGTCTAGCGACAACGCTTGCGATGACAGAAGTAGCGCAAGTAGTGAAAGTCTAGATTCTAGCATTGCTAAAGAAAATACCCAGAACCTAAACGAGCCAGCAAAGGACTCTAGGATTTTCAACAAAAACGCTGAAAATATGTTTTCTCAAAACGCAGCTAGGCGGCAGGATTTTGGAGATAGAATCGTGGCTTTGCAAGGCGATTCAAGGGCGCATACTAGAGCGTATGTAACCGCAGAATCGTCGCAGCAATCCGCGATTCTAGCCAAAAAACCAACGCCCAAAACCATCACCCAAGAAGCCTGCGCCTATCTCATCTCAAGCAGCGGTGGCGATGGGCGCGCTATGCTTAATGTCCTAGAAGTGCTAGCCCTAAGCGATACAATCACCCTAGAAGATGTCAAGTCCTTGCGCCCTGTAAGCTTAAATGATGGCACAAGCGAAGATGACACCCACTACAATCTAGCCTCCGCGCTCATTAAATCTATCCGCGGTAGCGATGTTGATGCAAGTATCTACTACCTAGCAAGGCTGATTGCCGGCGGGGAAAACCCAGAGTTCATCGCTAGAAGGCTTGTGATTTTAGCTAGTGAAGACATTGGCAACGCTAATCCAAACGCCCTAAATCTAGCCACTTCCACAATGCTAGCAGTAAGCAAGATCGGCTACCCAGAAGCGCGCATAATCCTAGCCCAATGTGTCATCTACCTAGCCTCCTGCCCCAAAAGCAACACCGCCTATAACGCCATCAACGCAGCACTAGAAGCCATAAACCAAGGCGAGATCCTCCCCATAAGCCCGCATATCCTGCCCCACTCTAAAACCTACAAATACCCCCATAATTTTGGCGGCTACATCAAGCAGCAATACCTACTAAAGCCGCTGCAATTTGTCAAGCAAACGCAAAAAGGCTTTGAAAAAACGCTTAATGAGTGGCTAGCAAAAATCCACCAAAGCTAGAGCTAGAATCTACTTTTCTACCACACAGCAGTTTAAAAAGGGACTAAAACGCCCTGCCGCACAAGCGCAAAAACTCCCTTGTATGCGAGAATTGCTCCCAAATATCTGGGCGATCATTTTTGATGATGGCGCATTCTCTCTCTATCCTTTGGGCTAAATATTGGGACAAGTCTTGGGCTTGCAGAAGTGCTTCTATAAGCGTGGATTCTGTGAAAGCAAGCTGCTTTGCTCTCGCTAAAAGCGCGCGCGTAGATTCTATATAGCTTTGTGCTTTAGCCCTAGCCTGCTCTAGGCTGCTACTTTTAATAGGGGGGGGGGCAGCACATACTAGATAAAGCGGGTGGCTCTCGTAGCCTTCTACCACGATAGATTCTAGCTTGTGGATAGGGTAGGACCACTGCAAGCGTTTAGAATCTATATGCGCAGATACATCGATCTCAGCGCTTGAGCCATCTGCTAGCCTTGAGAGCGTAGAGAGCCCAAACACTTCTCCATCAATGTGAAAAATATAAGGGAAGCACCTAGGGAAAGATGAGCCTTTAACCACGCTTTCTTCATCATAGGAGCAGTTTGTATAGCCGAAGCGATCGCAGAAGTTTTGCATAGTGCTTGACATATTTGTATCATCAATATCTTCCATACTAAGGTAGCTTACATCACTTGTGATATGCCCCACAAGCTTGCGCTGGGAGCTAAAGGCGATCATCAAATGCGAGATATTTTTGACAATCTCAAAGGCTAGCGCGTTTGCGTCCTTTTGGGAATGTATCGTTGATATGGTGTGTAGCATTGTGGCATTGACATTACTTTTGACAATGCTAATGGGATCGCGCACGAGCTGATACACAGGCACGCGCTTTGTGCAAGTAGCTAGAATCTTGCTCGCATCATCATTTAGCGGAGACTTATCAAGCACCAAGCCATCAAACTCACGCCAGAACACAAAAGGGCGAAAATTCTCATAAGAGAGAATCTCCATAGGCTTTGCCTGACACTTGGAGAGATAGTATTTCACCGCGGTTAGCCCCACGCCGTGCCCTCCTAGCAAGATATAGCGATACGCGCTTGGGTGGGGGAAGAGATTGGTGAGATTAAATGCCTTTTGCGCGCCGGGCAAGCGATCATAGAAATACCCCCAACGCCCACCTTTTATGACCTTTATCATATTTCTAGCTCTCTGCAATACTCGCATTTTTTCTCCTTACTTAGATTGGATCGCGGCTAGGATTTGCCCGACTTTTTCATCGATACCGCCTAGCGTGGTGTTGTCAATTTGCAAATGCGCCTTTGGCTCATCGTAATCTATATCCACGCCTACGACATTTGGCAGCTCGCCTTTAAGGGCTTTAGAGTAGAGCTGCTTTTGATCCCTGCGTATGAGCTCTTCATAAGCACAAGAGATATAAACCTCAAGGTAGTTGGGGAAATGCTCTCTGTTGTATTGATAGATTTCATCAAACATCGAAATCGTGCTTACAATGGTGATGACCCCCTGCCTAGATAAAAGCCTAGCAAGATCGGCGCGCTTTTTTGCCACGCTAATGCGCCCTTGCTTATCGTAGCTATATGCCCCTAGCACATCGCGCAGCTCATCGCCATCAAGATACACTACACTCAAGCCAGCGTCTCTAAGCCTTATATAAAGCTCTTTGCAAATAGTGCTCTTCCCACTCCCAGCAAGCCCTGTGAGCCACACCACTAGCCCATAGTAGCTAGCTTTCAATGCTAAAGGCAGCTTATCGCTACGGACATCTTCATAGATAGCTCCGCCTACTTGATTGGCACTAAAAGCGACAAAGTAGTCATTGGCAAAGTGCTTTTTGTTGTAGCTTAGGGGCTTGCCTGTTTGGACACTGATCACCGCGCCCCCACTTTGCTCAACGATCACTTGAGATGCTGCGGTATCCCACTCCTTTGTGCCATTAAATCTAGGGTAAATATCCGCTTCTCCGCGAGCAAGCGCGCAAAACTTCAGCGATGAGCCTAGCTTGATACTCTCTAGCCCATAATGCGCGATAAACTCTTGTGTGAGTGCGCTTGAGTGGAAGACTGAGTCGCACGCAAGCAGGCTAGATTCTAGCTCGCTGTCTGCTTGCTTCACTCTTGCGCTTATATCTCCACATAGCCTTACCCCAGATTCTAGCCTAAAGCGCTGCAAAGTAGTAGAATCTACTTCATAGCTCCTAGCACCAAAGCCCTCTAGCCCCACATAGAGCTCCTTTAGCGCGGGTGCATACACCACGCCTAAAATCGGCTTGCTATGATGGATTAGCGCGATATTGATACTCCAGCCAGAAAGATTAGCGGCAAAGTCCTTTGTGCCATCAAGGGGATCAACCAGCCAAAAATACTCCAAATCCTTGCGCGCTTCATAGCCTAGCACCGCTTCTTCGGAGCAGACTTGATAGGGAGAGATTTGCATAAGTGCTTGGGTGATAAAGGCATTTGCCTCTAGGTCTGCTTGGGTTATAGGCGAGCCATCGGCTTTCACTCTAGCTTCTTTACTGCAAGCTAGAGCTATCTCTCCTGCTTGCACAGCGACTCTAGCGACTTTGTCTAGCAGCTCTTGCATTACTCGCCCCTTTGCGCCGCGATTGCTTGAATATCTTGCAGCGATATGGCTAAATCACTTGGCATATCCACTTCCAGCCAGCCCCCATCAATCTCCACGGCTTGCGCGTTATCAAAAGTATCTATAAGAGCTTGCAAAAAGCTTGTCATATACATATTTTCAAAATCCTTGCCATCATAGATTGCGCTTCTATCAAGCCCATCGTAGAAATCTAGCATTTGTGGCAAAAAGTCGTGCCTAAAGGCAAAAAGCCCCATATACTGCCCTTGTATCTCATCTAGGCTTTTAGGCTTTTTGCCTAGCTCGGTGATTTTGCCATTGTGGATTTTCAGGCTTTCAGCATCAAGCAGCACATCGCTAAAGCGTTTGCGCCACAGCTGCTCCCAGCACCTATCCACCGCGATTGCCACAGGCGCACTACTTTTGCAAAGCTTTTGCACACAAGGCGCGAAATACACAATATCCGCATAGGAGATAAGCAGATCTTGCTTATCTTTAGCGCAGCTCTCTATCCACTCTCTAGCACAGAGCATTGTCTGCACCATATTGGTGCTAGCATAGTTTGGATTCTCATACATTGTGTGGATACTATGCTTGCTTAAGTAAGATTCTAGCACCGGATACAAATACCCGCCAACCACTGCTATTTCATCGATCCCACACGCACGCAATGCCTCTATCTCATAGTCTATGATCGCCCTGCCCGCATACTCCACCATACATTTTGGCTTATCTTTGGTCAGTGGCATAAGCCTTGAGCCAAAGCCCGCTGCTAGAATAAGTGCTCTCAATTTCTCTCCTTTAGTGCTTGTAAAAATCTCTGCCATAGCCCATCATACTCCATACCCCCACTTCGCTCAATATGCCACATCACGCCAAAGATAGGCAGCTCCCTATGCCTAAATGCTTCTATACTTGCATCACTAGCTAGGGCGATTGGCTTTAGCTCGCTAGAGATAGATCGCACGCAGTAGTTATGAAAGGAATTAACCCGATAGCTTCTCCCTTGCACATCTATACTATGCTCTCCTATATGCCCCTGAAGTGGCGCAATCTCGCAGGAAAAATACTGCGCGATCATCTGCGCCCCACGGCAGACCCCAAGCACAGGCACACGATGCCCTACACAATGCTCTAGCACTGCTCTCTCATATCTATCGCGCTTATGTGAGAGCTCATCATCGCAAAAGAGTGCTAGATCATTCCCCCCGCTAAGGATCACCCCACGCACAAAGGGCGCATACTGCGCAAATGGGATATGATAGGCAAGAGGCAGGGGCAGATAGCTAGTAAGATTACGCGCGAAAAACTCCCCCCACTCGCTCGCCAAGCACTCGCGCACTTCTTTGTAGCTAGATTCTACAAGTCGTTGTGTCATAGCGATAAACATTACAGGCACACTATCTGCTGGGCTTGGCAGTCTATTTGGATTTTAGAGGCATTGGCATAGACTTGATATGCGTGCTCCCCCACGCCAATGACTGCTGGGATCTGCAGCTCAGAAGCGCGGATCGCCATATGGGAGTTGCTCCCGCCATAGCAGGTGATAAAGCCAGCAATATCTTTGGTGAAGAGATAGTCATAGCCCGGATCGGCGGATTTAATAAGCACGATAGAGCCTTGTAGATTTTGCTGCGTAGTAGAATCTAGCTCGATGGCTTTGCCTATGGCGAGCTTTTGTGTGATGAAGTTTGGTATCACCTTGCTTGAGAAAAAGGCGAACACTTCTTCTGGCTTTGTGATAAGCGGCGGGAGCTTTAGCGCGCAAGTAAGGTCGTATTCCTGCTTGTTTGCGGCGATTTCTTGCAAAAATCGCTCCTTTGGACTCTCTTTATACAAGCTTGCATACAAGCTCAAGATACTTTTAATATCCAAATGCGCCATATCGCTTGCTGGGATTTGCAAGCTCTCGCCTAGCTCTTTGATATAGCTTAGGGCTTTTGAGAGCAGCTTAGAGAAAGCAAACTTCACGCTCTCTCTGCCCTCTATGGCTTGCTGCAAGAAGATAAGCAAATCACTAGCGCAAATCTCTAGCCCGTGCTCTTTGAGCAAGGAGTCTAGCGCACGGAGGCGATCTTGGCTTAAAAAGTGGTGGCTTAGCGTTGGCTTGTCGCTGGTGGATTCAGCTAGCGCACTAGAGTCTATACTAGATTCTAGGTTTTGGGCGTTTGGTCTATGGATCGCCACGCCGCTATGACTACCCGAAGCCGAATCCCTGTCTCTTATACACATCTGACGCTGCCGACGAAGC